>ENA-UERG01000001-UERG01000001.1-human-gut-metagenome-genome-assembly--contig:-NODE-1-length-363924-cov-13.845542_pt1 | contig 363924 bp, 265 predicted proteins | sample MGYA00242954_ERZ507954 | MGnify/ENA primary metagenome ERZ507954 (study PRJEB26167, sample SAMN06115478) | human gut metagenome | host: Homo sapiens | place: China:Sichuan | collected 2015-01-21...
ATCAAAACGTTTATCGGCACCAGCGAAAACGCTGTCCGGATTCAAGTTTGGACAGCGCTTATCGCTATTTTGCTGACAAAGTATCTGAAGTTTTTATCGAAGGCCAAGTGGCATTTCTCCACGCTGGTGACATTTCTGAAGTGGAATCTTTTCGTCTATCGGGATTTACAGCAATGGTTGGATCAACCATTTACCAAACCACCGGAGCCGGATTTATTTCAACCAGAGTTCGCTTTTTAGGACAGCTGATTTACAACAAAGGGGGGCTACTTTTGAGAATTGGTGTGAAATAGATGAAAATGAGGGGGCGTAATCAGAAAATTACGCCATTTTGAAAATTGTTAGGACAGGTGTGTCATAATCTATATAATTCCATTCATTTTCAAAAATATAATAAGTATAGACAGGTCAATGGCCCCCATGATAATACCAAGCAATCCTTTTTTCTGTCCTTTGCGCAAAGCAATAATTCCAACAATGATGGCTATCAAGCCGAGAGGCGGCAATATCAGACCGACCGTTCCCACAGCCCCGCTGATTCTGCCCAATAGCGGACCATACTTGCTTTCCGGAATATCTGTCTCAATAAAATCTTCATCTTCAACAACTCTGATATTGAATAATCTCCAAGCATATATGAAGGCATAAATCGTGATACCAATTGCGAGCAGGATAACCAGTTTCCCGATTGAAAATTGTTCCTGTATGAGATTCAGGATTTGACTCAGAAGTATCAGAGGGAAAAATATCACAGCGTAACACCAGAGGCATATCTTGCGGAATGGAGTCTGAAAGATTTTCCGGTAAGATTTGGACAGCGGGTGAAACATTCGAGTAATGTTAATCAGAATGAACGGAGACAACAGGCTCATGACCAACGCAAAAAGAGTACCTCCCGTTGAGGTGCGTCCCAATACTCCGCTCCAATAAAGATGGGAGATGAGCCATATTGCGATGAGAAGTATGATGGGGGCGGCCCATGAAACATTCAGTATCCAACGGTCTATTGGGGACAAGGAATCGGCAGACGAAATACGTTCCTTTCCCAAGTGGCTGTTTCCCGGATTTTCAATAGGACTTTCCGGGGACGATGTTGCAAGCGAAGAGTTTATTGTTATCGGAAATTTTTCATGACATTTCCAGCATGTAAAACCTTGTGTGGCATTTGGAGTACCGCATCCCGAACAGAATTTTGCTTTTGTCACGGTGAAATCCTTTTCGCATTTCTCGCAGGTGACATCCTGTTGCAGGTAATCGTCGGGAACATCATACTTTTGGAGGCAGTGGGGACAAACCGTTTTCATTTTTTACTCCGTTGGTTTATTTTCTCATTCTTTTGAGTGCATCTGAAAAATCTTTATCACGTTGTTTCCACGGTTCAACTTTTTGTTTGGAAGAAGAACCACTACCATCGCTGAATTTACCGATTTCATCTGACATGAATATCGACACGATGAGCATAGAAAAAGTCAGGAAGCCGATTGCGATATACAGCAACAATCGATAGTCACCGTCAACTTTTTTCTTGTAGATGAGATAGATAAACCATGCATTTATTGCAAGGCTTAACAATGGAGATATCAACGCAATCAGAATGGAAACCGTCAGAGCACCGAGTATGGCAATTGAAATACCTATCAATCCGTCAATTCCGTCATTAAAATTCATTTTTGAGCTCCAGTTAGATACTGCGGATTGAGTTTTGGCAGGAGCGGTTCGTCGTCGATGTAGACGTCGGCATCGATGCGGAAATATTTATCCCGGCCCAGATTTCGAAGTTCGATGTCTTGGGCATTATACAGAAGGTCGGAAAGACGTTGTTTTTCGAGGATAGCAGATTTGCGCTCCTCTTCGTTCTTGCTTCTCAATTCGGGAGTGTTGATTCCACGGAGGCGGATGGAGATGTTCTTCCCGGCAATGGCCGAGTGCTCGTCAATGTCACAGGCAAAGGTGTCCCCGTCGATAACTCGGAGAAGCCGGGTGACTTTGACATCGGGATAGAGTTTGGAGCTCTCCATCGTTGGAGAGTTGGTCGGTTCGGATGTAGTGGTGCATCCAGTCAAGAGCAGGATACCCAATGCAAGGAATAGCAGTTTTTTCATTTTCGTCCTCCGTTTTGAGTGTCTTTCCAACTCATGCGCCAGATTATTGAAAATCTTACGCGGCAGAACGAAAAATTAGGAATAAAAAAGGTGCATCCCAATTGCCCACCTAGAGGCCCCACTACGAGCCCACGTAAGAATGCAAAAGGGAGCACCAAAATATGGTACTCACCTTCAGCAACGGCTCTTACGTTTAGAAAAGTAGTGGGTTTCTAGGTGAACGTCTGCTGAAAGTCAAAAAGACTTATCTATGATTGTAATTTATTCTATATCGTCGTTGAAATACTCCTTTGGGTTCAACTCTATGATAATGTAACTTCTGGGGAATGACATTTCAAACAGATTTCCCGATTATCTACTGTCTACTGTCGAAGTTCCACCGATGACATTACCGATTGCCACCGATATGTCGGAGCCGAAGGCAAACAAACAACTGGTGTAATGTTATATGGGATGGCTTTGAGCTGGAATGAGGCCGAGCATGAGGCGATTAGAGCTGGTTGGCGCATACTATTTGAATGAAAGTGACGCTTTGTGACGATTGATGACGGTATTGTTTTTCAATAGCGTCACTCCAATATTACTTATTACCAACAGTTTATATAATTAATGACGATAATGACGGTATTTTTCCACTTCTCTTATATATAAATTATCCAGTATTCTAAAAAGCCCCTTCTTCCCGCGCAAGAGTTGAGAAAAAGCGTCATTACCGTCACTGCAAGTGTAAGGTGCTGAAAATAAGTATATTATATGATGACGCTTTTCAGTTTTGTTATCGTCATGAAGCGTCATTAGCGTCACAAATGAAAAAGGCGGCCGAGGTTCGTGGCCCCGACCGCCCTGAGGTTGCGCGGATTATTCCGGCTTGGTTACGATGAAGGATTTCATCTTGGAGGTTCGCGGACTGTCAATCTGGTAGCCTTGCAGTCTGCAATAATGATTCAGATGTCTTTTCAGCGACATGGCAGGTTTATGGAGACCTTTTTCGGCCAGCCATCTTTCCTCCAATTCACTGTTCGATATTTGCTTGCCGATAAGTCCGTCGCTCTCCCATGACTGGAAGAATTCCAGCACCTCTTCCTTGTCTTGGAATTCGGCGTGAAGGGCTTTCTGTTTGGCGAACTTCGGTTCACATTCCAGCAAACCTTCCTGCATATAGGTCAGTGAGCATTGGAGCATGAAGTTGTAGAAACGGTTCCACTCTGCCCGGTCCCAATCGTAAAAGAAGTTTCGCTTGAACTCATCCTTCGGCTGGTGGCGGGCATTGAACTTCCGGTGGAGTTCATATATCGCCATTCTCCGCTTATGGGAATCCTTCTGCATATCCCTGAAGGCAAAGTTCGTGGACATGTAGATTTTCGGGGCTTCAGCGAAAGGAATGACCGTTCGATTCTCCCCTTTCCCTTCGACCTCCATATCCCCTGCCAATGCATTGAAGAGGTAGTTGAAGTCGAAATCCTTCTGGACATCGTCCATGTGGAACACCGAACATCCCCGCTTAACCGTGGAGAAGAAGAAACGGTTCCGCTCACGGGTCTTCATGTCGGCTGACTGACAGAAATGCATCTGCCCCAGTGCCTGAAACAGCAGACCTTTTCCGGTGCCGCCGTTTTCATCGGTCAGGGATTCATCGGTCAGGACAACGGCCTTCACCTGCGAGGGATTCTTGTGCCGGTGCATCAGATAGCCCAGCGCCGATTTCAGAGCTTTGATTCGGTCCTCTTCCTCATTACAGATGAGAGCGACGAACCTTGAGAAGTCTCCTTCTTCATCGGAGAGTTTTATGTTGTGGTCAATCATCTGCCGGGCATTGATATAGCCGTCCAGTCCGGGAATCATGCTCTTCGCCGTTACCATGCGATAAGCATAGTATTCAGGAACGGGAATTTTCTTTTCCACAAGGCACGGTTCATCCAGATAGGGAACTTTCTCAATGCCGCTCGCAGAGACTTTCACCGGGACATTCTTGAAGTAGAAGAAGCACTCGTCCTCGCTGTCGGTATGTCTCTCGTCGGGAATTGGGTCGAGCATTTTTAATCTGGTCGGTTCCCATTTGCAACGGGCGAAGATGTCCACGTCGGCGGGGAAGTAGGTTTTCAGCCAATCGTAGAGGAAGGTCTGAATTTCTCCTTCCGATGACTGGTGTATGAGCTTTCCTTCCAGCCTGAAGAAGGAATCCCCTGCTTTATTGCGCCGGAAACCGTTTTCTGTCAGAACGCTCATCATGGAGGAGAGGTTCAACTCCAGCTCCGTTTCAATGTCATTGCCCTTTTTGATGACCTTGCGGTCAAAGATGTCGAGGTAATAAACGGAATCTTTGCGCCACTGATTGAAGGTCCGGTATTTCTCGCAGACCTTGACCGGATATTGCATCTTGCCGTAACGCTTGGCATAAGGGAAGCGTACCCAGCGATTGATGTTCCGGGTTGCCGGGTCCACGGCAAAACCGTTGACCTCGCAATACTTCATCAGCATTGCCGTTCTCCGGTCATATTCTTCAAGTGTTTGTGCTCCGACATGACAATAGCAATGAAGGCTCTTATTGCCGGAGTGGACGACCGCCAGCAACGGCAGGTCCAGCGAGAGGAGCTTGTTCCACTGTTCCTCAACCGTGCCCACATCCGATTCAATCAGGCACCAATCGTAAGTCAGGAAATGTTCTTTCTTCACGCCTTTGGTGGTTCCGGCCTCACGGTCTGCCTCCAATTTTGCCCGGTCGATTCCATTCAGAAGGAAGGCGCAACCGTCCCCCAGTTGCTCCAGTCCTTCAAAGGCGGCATCCAAATCAGAGCGGTCCAGATAGTAGGACTTCTCCTGCTGGGGACGAGTTTTGATTTCGCCCAGATGGTTTTCCTCCCTGACATATTTCGCCATCGTGAACGAGCACCTGATTTGGTCGAGAATCCTGCCGGTATCGGTTCTGGCTTTCTCCGTCTCGAATAGCGGCAGTTCTTCATCGACTGGTTTATTGACGGTCCTGTAACACGGAGTCAACGCCACGGAAGGCAATTGGTCGAACTTCCCCTGATAGGTATAACCATTTTTACGAGCTTCAGTGAGAAGGCGGTTTATGGCATGTTCGGGCGATTCAGTCGGCGTGAGACTGCGATAACGGGTAATGGCATCCTCCCCATATTTCTCCGGGTCAAGTCGGCACCACTCATCGAAATCTTCTTCGCTGAGTCCAGCCGCCTTGAAAACATTGGCAATATAAAGCCAGTCGTTCTGCTCCCGGAAATCTTCTGTAGGAATGTACTGTGTGAGTTCCCTGATATCCATGATTACGCCTCCTCTTTTTCTACTGCGTCCATTCGCGGTGGTCTGGACAGAATGAATTCATCAATTTCCTTCGACAGGAACAGGCAGCGACCGCCGACATGATGGGTCTTCAATCCCTGCCTTACCCAATTCCACAAGGTACTTCTGGAAATACCTCCGGCGTACTTCTGGGCATCCTTGACCGAGAGGAACCCACGGGGAGCTTCCTCGGTCAGTTTCGCGTCTCTACCTTGAAGGACCATGTAGGCCGCTTCCAATTTCTCGTCAGTGATATCTTCGGTGACGAGCTTTCTCATGAGTCTGTCTTTTGTAGTCATTATATTTTCTCCTCTACATGTGACAATTACGTTTTGCCTCGACATCCCGTCACTATGACCGGAAAATGATTGCCGAAGCAAAGTCTCTATATAGTAATATCCCAGTTACACATCACTTGACACGATGATTCAAAGAAATTTTTCATCATGTCGGAAACAGGCATATCACACCATCCTATATATCATAGAAATTTTTCATGTCCATCAACACGGCGACCCTGCAAATTTCTCCAAGATTTGTCTCGGAAAAACAAAATCGCACTTTCCACAATTATTAATATCGGCAACACGTATCAATTGACACAAACATCATGAGAAAAAGAGAAAAGAAAAGACCCCGGCAACAGATTTTACTCTGCCACCGGGGCCATTGTCAGGAACCGTTTTTAGGCGGTCTTCAATTTCAACTGGATTTTTTCGATTTCAGCTTCAGTCACGTCCGGCGAAAGGATGCGGCCTTGACGCTTCAGGTCAAACTTCTCAAGCCAATTGCCGACAGCCTTACTCGAAATGCCATAGATTTTGCCGATAGTGATATTGCTGTACGATTCGATAAGCTGTTCAAGAGCTTCCTTCGTCGGCCAGAGACGGTCCGGCTTGGGTTCGGGGACCTTGAACTGAAGCTCGGAGAGATTATCGATAAGCTCTTTATTTCTCTGGTCTCTGGCTTCCCTGCCTTTTGCCAGCAGTTTTTCGTACAGGCGCATCATCTCGACCGATTCCCATCCCAACATATCCATAGCGTCCCGGACTTCCACGTTCTTTGCCGCCAGTAACGTCATGAAGGTTGTTCGGAAGGAATGGAAGCCATAAACACAGCCGTTTTTCATTCTCTGTCGGCCTTCTTTGGATAACTGGGTCGTTGCCTTGCCCAAGGCTTTCTCGATTATCTTCTTGCTCCTTTTCGTCGGCCAAGAGCCGTTCAGATAAAATTCCGCAACTACCGGGTTGACATATGGGGAATCCTGATTCTGTTTTCTGCGTCTTTCCAAAAGACTGGAAAGATTCGGCGATACTGGAAGACGGGCCGTGTTTCCATGCCGAATCGTCTTTTCCGGCGAGTATTCGATGAAATCACCGTCTATCTCATCCCACTGAAACAGACAGGCATCTTTCAATCTCATTCCGGTCTGCGAACCCACAATAAACAGGTCGAGCCAATCTTGACCTTCTTCGGCAGCGGCATTCATCACTTTTACCAGCATATCGTCATCAAACGGCAGGTGAGTTGCTTCCGATACCTTGGGGACCTTCTGCGGTTGAACAACCTCAGGAACAAATGGATTGCGGAGCGGCAGCGGCTTCAAGCGGTCAACCTTTTTGTGGACATTCGAGAGGAAAGCCAAGTATTCATTCAGATTGCTCGGACAGTACCGTTCTTTCAACAGGAAAGACTTGAAGCGAATGGCTATGCTTTCATTAACTTCGTCGAAGTAGGTTATACCTTGGGAGAAGCAGAACTTAACGAATTTAGCAAACCATACTTTCCGCTTCTGCTGATGGGCTTTGGAGGTGGTGCTGAAGTTCGGCGAATGGATATACCAGAGCTCAAAGACATCCTCCAGCGGCAGTTGCTCATAATCCGAATCGATGGCCTCCATTACCAGAGTGGCAATTTTTGCCGGATTCTTCTTTTTTCGGACTTGCTCCTCGGCCAGCCTTTCCCCGCTCAGATATTCGACCAGAAACTTTTCCGCTTCTTTCTTATCAATGGTCCCGGTATTGAATTCCTTGTCCTTGCCATTGACGAACCGACGAAAACGATAGTTTCCCTTACCTTTCCGAAACAATTTCGGATTCGAACTTTTTGTTCTTGACATAATCGCGCCTCACATACTATATTGTCTTACTTCTTTTCCTTCATGGAATTAAGCCATGAAACAACATAGTATTATATACGCCTCCATAGCCCTCTTTACACAAAAGTGCTAAAGATTTTCCGGATATTTGGGACGATTTTTGGGATGTTTGGCGTTTTTTCGCAATAAGCGAAAATGACCGATTCTCGTAAGTGCTTAGTAATGAGGGAGAAAAGAATGGTCGGGGTGAGAGGATTTGAACCTCCGGCCTCTGCGTCCCGAACGCAGCGCTCTAGCCAGACTGAGCCACACCCCGCTGATATTTCTTAATATAGACCGTTCCGGCGGCAAATGCAAGTCGAAAATCGGGAAAACTTCACTCGATCCGCCGGAAAATTCCGGTATTTTCAGCCGATGTTCCGCCGCGGCGCGCTTGATTTGCCGCGGAGCGGTGCTTTATTATATCGGCGTGAGGGCCGAAAAACGAAAAATTCGGTTCCGGCAAAGGGATGAATCCCAATCGGTTTCAACGGGGACGGTCAAGATGGATGCAATCGAATTTTCGGATGAACTTTATCGCCGCGCTTTGGTTTCGGCCGGCAGCCCGGAGCGGCTGCTCCGGTTCCGCCGCATGGTCGCGGAGGGGAGGCCGGTCGTCTACGGGGCGATCGGCGGGTCGATCACCGAGGGAGCCGCGGCGTCGAGTCCCGGCAGCCGCTATGTGAGCTGCATTGCGCACGCCATTCAGAACCGCACGGCCTGCCGTCTCGTCAACGCCGGAGTCGGGGCGACCGACACCCGGTTCGGCGCCATGCGCTGCCGGGAGGACCTGCTCCGGCACCGGCCGGACCTCATCACGATCGAGTACGCCGTCAACGACGTCAACAACCCGGACCGGGAGTTTTCGTTCGAGGCGCTTGTCCGCCAGTGCATGGGCTCCGCTCCGGATGCGTTGATCGTCGTGATTTTCACGCTCCGCGAGGATGGCGTTTCGATGCAGGAGATTCAGCTGCCGGTCTGCCGTCATTACGACCTCGCCATGATCTCGTATCACGACGCGATCTGGCCGGAGCTGAGCGGTGGCAATCTGGCGTGGAGTGCGGTTTCCCCCGACAACATCCATCCGAACGATGTCGGCCACCGGCTGATCGCCGATCTGGTGACCCGCCTTCTGTTCGGACAGCCGGTCGAGGCGGTTCCGTTGAAGGCGCCGCTCGATCTGCGCTGCGCGGAATATGAAGGCGGCCGGGTGGTGCGGGCGGAGGAGTTCGAGGTCGATTCGGTTCGCGGCTGGGAGATCGCCGATTCGGTCCGCGGCTACCGCCGCTGGACGGCTTCCGAACCGGGCGCGGAGCTTTCATTCACATTTTCCGGTCCGACGCTGCTGATCGGGTACCGCAAATACGCCGGGGAGTTCGGCCGCGTTTCGGTTTCGGTCGATGGCGGGGAAGAGACGGTTCTGGAGGGCTTTTTCGAAATGCCGCCCGGCGGAACCTGGCGCGGCGGCCACATCGCGCTTGAAAAGATTCTGCACGCTGCCGGAGACGGCCCCCACCAGGTGACCGTGAAGCTTCTGCCGGACCGCCACCCGGAGAGTGCCGGGCACCGTTTCGACATCGAGTATTTGCTGAAAGGGTGACTTCTGAGGACGGAAAAAAGCGGACGTGCGGAATCGGGTTCTGCGCGTCCGCCGGAGTCTTTGCCGTAAATTTTATTCGAAAAAGTCAACCGTGGTTTCGGCTTTGCTGGAGTCTTCCATATACATATTGTGTGACGAGAACGGTACAAGCAGAATGATCCAGTTGTTGTAGATCGCGCTCGAATTGATTTCGGCAAACGAGTCCAGCAGCTTGCGGTCGGCGGCGTTGAAGATGTTGAATGAGAAACGGCCGTAGGCGTTCCGCGTATATTTGCTGAAAATCGGAATTTCCGGAATGGCGAACGATACGTCCGTATTCGGCACCGGAATCGGCAGTTGCGGCGTGCCGATGAAGAACTTGCTGTAATCGGTGCCGAGCACTCCGCAGAGGGGCTGCACGATGACGTCGGCCTCCTCCTGCTTCCGGGTGATGACGATTCCCGCCTGGGAGAGCTGCATCTCCAGAACGCCCTGCGCATAAGCTTTGTCGACCTGCGGTGCGAAATAATCGTAATCCATAAACGCCTTTTTTCCGGCGAATTTGCCGAAATCCACGCATTTGACGCCGCGTTCGATCGTGGCGGAGAGCAAATATTGTTCAACTGCCGAACGGGGGGTGTTCGTCACCCACGGCGTTGTACACGAACAGAACACGAACGCCGTTGCCGCGGCAGCGAGCGAATAGATGCGCCGTTTCATAAAACCTTTCTCGGTTGAGCCGCCCGGCGAACTTGCAACGCCGCCGGAACCTATGCAGATAAAACCTCTTCCTTATACAATAATTCCGGATAAAATGAATTGCAACCTTTTTTCTCCCCGCGGCCGGAAAAAAGGAACGTTTTCGCACCGTTCCCAGAGAGGGAAAGAAGAACGCGGTCCGGATGTTTGCCGGGAGGGGGACGAAATATGAAAAAAATCCGGAAATCTTATATTTTGAGCTTGCATTCCGGCAATGGCCCACTATATTAAAAAGCGTGGCAGACAAAAAGCCGCAATTTGATGCAGCCCCGTGGTGTAATGGTAGCACAAGTGATTCTGGTTCATTTAGTTGAGGTTCGAATCCTTGCGGGGCTGCCATTTTTGTTTTTGGACGTACTGCTTAAAAGGTTGTCATTCAGCAGGATAGTATACTCTCCGTCAGCACTGATTGTTACGCTTTTCACGTAAGTTTTCACGCTCAGACTCACTCCGGACTTATCCTGTGAATCCATCTTGAACAGTTCCGATATTCGCCGGAGTTTTCGAAATTCAGCCTCCAATCGCGGTGCCGGATCTTTTGCTGTCCGCTCACGTTGAGTTTTCAGGTATTCAATACGCGCTTCCTGATCCTCCACTTCTTTGTTCAGCTTAATAAGCTGTCAGCGGGCGGCCAAAACGCACCACTAATGGGCACCTGAAAATGCACCACCCCTAAACCTGATCGCATTCGCCTGCGAATACCGGAACCGCCCTTCGTGGCTTGCGCCGGAGATCATAGAGAAAATGCGCTGATGCGCTTTCCGGAGAACACTCCTCAGAAGAGTTCGCCCTGTTCCATTCCGGGCTCCGGCTTCGGCGTTTCGGGGGCGGGGGAGGCGAGGAAGCTGAAGAGATCGTCCTCCGCCGCCTCCGGCCGGGCCGGGGCAGCCGGTGGCTCCGGCAGCTCCTTCAGCACACTCCTGAGCTCCATTCTTTCGCAGATTTCGCGGATTTTCGCCCAGTCGGGCGCGGTGCGGCGCAGGTGTGGGGCGGGGGGATCGAAGCGGCCGGGCAGGGCGTCCTTGAGCGCGATGAGTTTGCGGTTTTTCCGGATCACGTCGAACTGCCCTTCGAGCCTGGCGCGCAGCTTCGGGTCCCCGATGCGGGCGGGGTCGTCCAGCCAGCTCTCGGCCGGGCCGAACGCGTTCAGGAGCCGGGCGGCGGTCTTGGGGCCGACGCCGGGAACGCCGGGAATGTTGTCCGACGCATCGCCGATCAGCGCGAGATAGTCCACGATCAGCTCCGGCGGCACGTCGAACTTCGCTTTCACCCCGGCTGCATCACGCTCCTCGAAGCCGTTTTTCGGCGCCGGGACCAGCATCTTCACTTCGGCGTCGACGAGCTGCGAAAGATCCTTGTCGGAGCTGACGATGAGTACCGGCCCGGCGGCGCGGCGGGCGAAGGCCGCGATCAGGTCGTCCGCCTCGTACTCCGGCTCCTGCAGCAGCGGCCAGCCGAACGCGGCGGCCAGCTCCCGGATCACCGGAATCTGGACGCGCAGCTCCTCCGGCATCTCCGGGCGGTTCGCCTTGTACTCCGGCGCGAGTTCGAGCCGGAACTGCACCTTTCCGCAGTCGAAACAGAGCGCACCCGCGTCAGACGGGTACTCCTTCTCAAGCTTCAGCAGCATGCGCGCGAAGACGAAGACCGCATTGGTCGGCTCCCCCCTGGAGTTGTTCAGCTGGCGGATGGCGTAGTAGGCACGGAAAATCTGGCTGTATGCGTCGATGAGGATCGTCGGAGTGGTCATGATGCGTCTGTTCCCTTCGTTTCTGATAACGTACACCCCGACAGCCGCCTTGTCAACAAAAAAACGCCCGTTCCGGAAGGGGAACGGACGCGGGAACAAAAAAAGGGTTCCAGGTTTGTTTCTTCAGACGCTTAGAGGAGTAATTATGAAGAGGAGAAATTGCGTATAGGAGCCTGAACAAATCAAACCTGGAACACCTCTTACTATAAGCTGAAAAAATTTAAAATCAAACCATTTTTCAATTATTTTCCGGAAATTTTAGTTTTTTTCCGGTTTGGAATGCCGGAACGGGATTTTCCGGCATCCGGAGACGCGATTCAATCCATTGTAATGACGATCTTCATCGAATGCTCCCGGTCCGCGAAGCGTTTTGCGAAAGCCTCTCCGATCCGGTCGAGCGGGAATACGTCGGAGACGACCCGCCTGAGGTCGATCCGGTGCTCCTGCAGGAAACGGACGTTGTCGGCATACTCGTCCGGCGTGAAGTAGAACGACCAGACCATCGTCCGTTCGAGCCACTCCGGCAGGTTGAAGTTTCCTTCGAGCCCGACGAAGGTGCAGATTCCGGCGCCTTTCTTCGTGCTCCTGACGGCCGTCTCGGTCGCCTGCGCGTTCCGCACGAAGGTGTAGGCCTTGTCGGCCCCGTCGCCGCCGCAGAGCTTTTCAACTTCGGCAACCACGTCGCAGCCGGCGGGGTCGAGCACGAAGTCCGCGCCGAGTTCGAGCGCCTTCTTCCGCCGCGCCTCGACCGTGTCGAGCCCGATGATCTGTTTCACTCCACGGGCCCGCAGGAAGAGCACCTGCAGCAGCCCGAGCGGGCCGAGCCCCCAGACCGTGACCGAATCGGTCGGTGCGGGCGGCAGCCGCCGGAGCCCGCGCAGCGGTACTCCGATCGCATCCGACAGCAGCGACGCCGTGACGAAGTCAATCCCCTCCGGACACGGAAAGAGCAGATCGGCCGTGAAGAGCGAATACTCCTGAAAGCCCCCTTCGACGAACTGACTCGACGCGCAGCGGGTCGGAATCCCGTTCCGGCAGTTTTCGCAGCTGCCGCAGCCGCGGATTGCGTAGCAGACGACCCGGTCGCCGACCTTGTACCGGGTCGCTCCGGGGCCGCAGGCTTCGATGACGCCGGCCGACTCGTGGCCGTGCACCGGCTCCGTGTCCGAGGCCGGGCTGGCCCACCAGGTGTCCGAGCCGCAGATGGCGCAGGCTTTGATCCTGACGAGGTATTCGCCGGGACCCGGCGTCGGCACCGGGGTCTCGCGGATCGTGATCTCTTTTACGCCGGTGTGGAATGCGCTTTTCATGAGTCTGTCCTTTCTTTATTGATGAAGAGCCTGGCTGATTGTTTCGATGACGGCGATGTCCTTTTCCGCGTCGGCGAGGTCGGCGGCGGAGTTGTCTCCGGCCCGGACCTTTTCCACGAACGCATCGGTCTGGAGCCGGAACGACCACTGGCGGTTGTTTTCGAGCGTGAACCGCCGCGAGAGCGCGCCGGCTTCATCGTAAATTTCGACCGTGGAGGAGGACTGCATCTCTAGCGGCGGCGGCGTCAGGATGCGGATCGACGCGCGTTCGAAGCAGAGCTCGGTCACCTCGTCCCAGCGGCGCATGTTGAAATTCACGCAGAATTCGAAGGTTCCGGTGACGCCGCCGAAATCAAGCTCCGCAAACTTGGCGCCGCCGCGCTCGGAGGCGGAGATCACCTTCGGCTCCGTCCCGGCCAGGAAGCGCAGCAGGTTGATCGAGTGGCAGCCGGTGTCGAGCAGCCCGTAGTACGGATTGTCGAACGAGTAGAACTTCGCGTCGCGCGGAGCTTTGAGGAAGGCCGGGCCCGGGTCGAGCGGCGCGGCGTCGAAAGCCGGGGCCGGAGAGGTGGCGCGGACCACCGGCACGAGGCTGTCGATCGCGGCGTTCCAGTGGCTGCCGATGAAAGCGTGGGCGCGGAGGAACAGGAGCTTCCCCCACTTTTTTTCGTCCAGAATCCTGCGGAGCTCCGCAAGGTTCGCATCATGCCGCTTCATGTAGCCGACCGAGACCCCTTTTCCGGCCGCGGCGGCCGCGGCGGCAAGCTTCCGGGCGGACTCCACCGACATCGCGGCCGGTTTTTCGGTGAAGACGGCTTTGCCGGCTTTCAGCGCTTCCCCGACGTTCGCAAGGTGCCACTGCACCGGCGTCAGCACGAATACGGCGTCGAGTTCGCGGGAAAGCAGTTCCTCTTCGCTGCCGCACGCGAACGGCACACCCCAGCGGCGCGCGACCGCCTCCGCCACTTCGACGCGGCGGCTGCACACGGCGGCAAGTTCCGCCGCCGGATTCATCGCCAGGCAGGGAATGTGCGCCGTCTGCGCCATATAACCGCAGCCGATGACTCCGATTCTGACCTTTTCCATCGTTTCGACTCCTTTGGGTTGTTGAGGTGAAACTGAACAGGGATTACATGTTATCCAATACTGCTTCAAACCCACTGCCGTACATGCGGAGGGGGGAAGCATTTCATTATCTTTAACATGATGCCGAAACGGACAAATGCAACCGGAAATTCCGATTTTTTTGCAAAAATCGTTGTTCAGCCGCCGACGGTCAGCAGAATGATCGCCGCCGAGCCCGACAGCAGCGCGGCAGCCTTGCAGAGACTCAGCTTTTCCTTCAGCAGCAGCGCGCTGAGCAGGAAGGTGCCGAGGAAGCTCATCTGGGCGACCGGCAGGACCACGCTTGCACTGCCCTGTTCGAGTGACAGCGCCATAAAGACCACGATTCCGGCCAGCAGAAAGCCGGAGAGAAGCCCGTAACGTAGCACCTTGCGCTCGGGCCGGAACGCCGCTTTTTCGCGGAACAGCGCGTAGAATCCGCCGCAGACGATCCAGAAGATGCTGTTGATCAGGATGATGCCGTTCCGGTCCGCCCCCTGCGTGAAGCCGTATTTGTATGCGATCCCCATGCCGGAGCGCAACGCCGCCGCGGCCAGCACGAGAATGAGCCCGGCATTCCGCAGTTTCTTTGCGTCCCCGCCGGCGGGCAGGAAGGCGAGCACGGCGAGCGCGGCCAGCAGCACGCCGCACCATTGGAGAAGCGTGAGCGTCTCGTCGAGCAGGAGCGCGGCCGAAAGCACGACCAGCACAAGATTGAGCCGGAAGATCGTCGCGCACATCCCGGCGCTGTTGTGCGACATCGCCTCGATGAGCAGCAGATTCGAGGTGACCGACAGCGCTCCCGAAACCGCTCCCCAGAGCAGCGTCGCCCCGAAATCGCTCTCCGGACTCCACGGCAGGAATGCGAGCAGCGCGAACCAGACGCTCCCGGCGACGGCGACGAAAAGTCCGCGCGACCGCTCCTTCCTGGCGAACAGCTTGAAGACGAAATCATTCAGCGCCGCGAAGAACAGACAGCAGAACGCATAGCCGACCGCGATTGACATGGGAGCCCCCCGATTGCCTGAGAATAAAATAATGTTGATTTTATTTTAATATATGTCAATAAAATGTGAATTCAAGGCTGCTTTTGTGATAAATATGAAACAATGATGTGCGCCGGGCAAATAACCGGCATTGCCGTGGTGAAAAGGTGCTGCAATCGGGAGCGGAATAAAAGCAAAGCCGGCATTTTCGTTCGAAAGGCCGATGGGCAGGCCGGGCGGAGCGCGAACCGGTGCGCTGCGCTTACCAGCGGTGATAGCGGTGCGGATGGTCGGCGTTCCGGAAATCCGTGTCCTGATAATCAGTGTGATATAAACCGACGATATCGTTTTGCAACGGAATCCGGAATGTCTTTGCCGAACTGGTGAAGCCGCCGTCTCCAAAGTTGTCGAAGATGCGTACGGCGATCACGTTGCGTCCCGCCTTCACCAAGTGCCCCGGAACCGTGTAACTGCGGAATGCCCGGTAATCGCCGGTTCGCCCGACGAGTTTGCCGTTGAAGAAAGTGTCGTCTCCGTCGTCAATGACGCCGAGATCGAGCTTCAGCGGTTTTCCGGCAAGCTCCGGAGGAAGATGAATTTCACGCCGGAATACGGCTTCGCCGTTCCGATCTCCCCATTCAGGGTCGTTCCATGCCTGCCGCTGCCAGATGAACGGCAGATCCGCAAGCGGCCATGACGAGTCATCGAATTCCGGCTTGACCGCCTCCTTCGCTTCTGCGGAAAATCCCGGATCCTTCAGCGGTGCGGGGGCCTTGTTCATCGGAACAAGGAGTTTGCCGTGCCAGCGGTCGGCGAAATCGATTCGCGTCGGAACGGACGGTGTTTCGGAAGGAAAGAGTTTATCCGTTTCAAACACTCCGCCCAGATTGGCAAGCAGCTGATTCAGCGCCCGGGTCTGCCGCCAGCGCGTGAACCGCCAGTAGGGATGCTTCACCGTATTGAGCCGTTCCGGGTCGAGCAGCGAAAGGATGATGCTGCCGCCGGGAAGGGCGATCCGTCCGAGCTGCCCATCCGCGCCGATTTCGAGTCCCGGGACCGGTTTCAGCAGTTCGGCATCAAGCGGAGAGCGCCAGCGCAGGTCGCTGGCCGACATTCCCGCCGCTTCCGGCCAGGAGGGCGGATTCAGAGAGCCGCGGAACTCCTGCTTCTTCTGCAGGTCGAGGCCGAAAAGTCTGATTGCCGGCTCCGGGCCGAGCACGGCAACCTTCGCGCCGCGCTTCACGGCCGTTTCGAGTTCGGAACGAGTTGTCCGGGCTCCCGCCCCGACGAGAATGAGGTCGGCATCGCCGGGAATTGTGTCGGCCTTCCTGAATACAAGCCCGAAGGAGTTCAGCTGTTTCTGCCCGTCCGTATTGCCGAGATAGACGGTGCGGCAACTGCGCGGGATGAATTTTCGGTTTCTCGCGTAGCCGATCAGGTTGTCGAACAGCCGCATTGCCGCCGGATCGGCGAGATTGTCCTCAAAGTCGAGCTGGCAGACAATCACTCCGCCCTTTCCGCGGGCAAGTTCCATAAGCGGCGTGTACTGGAGATCGAAGTCGCTCTCCAGCAGCGGCGTCCAGCCGCCGTGATGCGGCTTTTCGATGGTGCGGCTTGCAACCGAACCGCGGTTGCCCCAGTGCCAGCCCCATTCAAGCTGTTTGAGGGTGGTTGTTTTCGGGTATGCTTCGATGAGCGTGCCGGAGCCGCGCCAGTCGCGCAGGTCCTCACGATCCAGCCCCGCAATGACAGGCGATGTGTCGTCGACCGGAAATACCTGCCGCTGGACAAAACGGCCGTAACGGAACTCGTCACCATAGCTTCGGTGCGCCATGACGAGCAGCGTTCCGCCGTCTGCGACGAATTTTCCGAAGTTCGGCGGAAGGGACCGGCCGTCAGCAAGACAGTCACGGCCAATCACCAGCAGTGCAGGAGGTGCGGGAGGGGTTTTCGCCGCCTGTACACGGTAACCTGCCGAGATCAGAAATTTTGTCGTATCGCCTTTGGGGTCCCATACGGAAATCTCCGGTTCCGCCGGTTTCGGGCGTGGCGGGAAAATGCGCAGCTTGAACATATCGCTATGGGTGTTCCCGCTGATTCGGGCGGAGAGCCGGAGCTCCGCATCGCGTTTTTTCCCGGTCGCCGGCAATTTGAATTCCACCGGCAGCAGCAGCTTGCCCGCCGCATCGATGATTCCGGTTCCCCGCCGCATCGCCAGTTCTTCTCCGTCGCAGACCAGCCGCAGCTCATAGCTGTAATCGGCCGCCTGCCGCAGATCGTTGAGAAGAACGACTTGTTTGCGGAGCGTTTCTCCGCCGTAGAAGCTGTGACTTTTTTCGGTGAAGTCCGCCCGGTCGCCGGGAATTTTCGCCCCGCCGAGCCATGCGAGTGTTGCGGAATTGACTTCTGTGAGTGCTTTCCCCGCGACATTCGGCACCGCGGCCTCCGGCCCGATGCAGTAGCGTTCTTCGCGCGTCAGGTAAGGGCGGTAGAAACCGCGGCGCCCGGGCCGGAAGGGCGGGGATTTTACGGTCGCTGTGGATTTCTGCAGCAGCGATTTGTCAAGACGGCCGAGGTCGTAACCGTCTTTGATCATCCACGGAATCATGCCGCCGCTGCATCCCGCCGTGCGCCAGCTGCGGAACACCTGCCGGTTCATCCGGGCGAAGAGATCAAGCGCAAGCTTGTCAGGCACGAACGCATCGGTGCTGCGGTAAAGCTGGCCTCCGATGAATGCATTGCGGTTGTCGCAAGCGGCCTGCATCGACTCCTTCTCATATGCTTCCCGGCCGTAGAATGCCGCAAGATGTTCGGTCATCTGCCGTTCGGTCTTGTTCGTGAAACGATAGGCCGAACGGCCGCGCCGGAAATCGAAACCGCCGATGAAGCCGAACTCCACGGCGAGATAGGGGCGGGTTCCGAACTGCACGTAATCAGAGAGCCACTCTTCCTGTTCCTGAAGCGGAATCATGCTCAGATAGTTGTTGGCAGTGCAGACATCGCCGATTTGTCCGGCGTGGGAGAAATTCGGTCGGGTCGGGTCGAGTTTGCGCAGGATTTCAGAGACGCGCCGCCCGGCCGGGAGCGCGTTCGTGATTCCGATGCCGTCTGCGAAGAATTTTTCCGGCTGCCCGATATAGTGCGGATCCTGGTCGTTGGTCCCGTTGAAGGAGTTGACCGAGTGGACCCACATCAGGATCGCCGGGTTGTTGCGGTATTTGCGCAGCTTGGCTTTGACCCGCTCCTGCCACTCGGCGGCGCCTTTCGCGTCGGAGAGGAAGGTCAGGCGCATGGAGCGCATCGACGGCAGGTCGGCGATCACGGGCCAGCCGGTTTCGGCGGCATAGTCGAGGCAGGCGCGTTCGGGATAGACGAGCTTGCCGGGGAAATCCTCCTGCGGCCAGACTTCGTGGATGTTGAAGCCGGCCTTCCGCCAGCCTTCGATCGCCCCCTGCATTCCTTCGAGCGTGAAAGTCGGGCTGGACCAGCCGGAGAGCACCATCGGGCGCAGGTTGAACTTCCGCCCGTTCAGGAAGAACTCCCGCCCCTCGATGTGAAATTCGCGGAACCCGAACCGTTCGAGAACTGTTTCGGTCCGGCCGTTTCCGGTCAGTGCAAGCTCAAGGTTATAGAGGTTCGGACGGTCGAGATCCCAGAGCTCCGGGTCGGCCCAGGGGCAGTCGAGCCGAACGACGGCTTCTCCGGCCGGATCGGGCATCAGGCGAACGGTATGTGCCGGAAAGCGCTTTGCTTCGGAGCCGTCCGGCTTCAGGACGCGGGCGGTGATCGTCCAGTCGGCCGCCTTGTCCAGCTCCGCAAACTCAATTTCGAGCTTCAGTTTTTTTTCGCGTACCGAAGGCTGAATAAAGACTCCCCGATAGCCGCCGCCCGCCGGACGGCTTCGGAGCACAACATCCCCGGTCAGTCCCTTGCCCTCAAGCTTGACCTGCTTTTTGTAGAACTGATCGGCGGCGGCGCCTTCGATTTCAAGGATTTCCGTAACGTCGGACACAGCCGGCACCCGGACGGTCAACTGCGAGCGTTCGCCCGGTTTTGCGGCGGCGGAAATATCGACCGCGCCGCCCGGATGTTGCACTCTGCCGCAAAGGATGCCGTCGAGCCAGACCTCGGCAACAGTGCCGACTCGTTCGAATTCGAGTTCGATCTGCCGTCCCTGCCAGTCCGCCGGAATATCGAGCGGACGGCGGAACCAGGCGGCGGCGGCGTTTTCCGGCGCTCTTTTCCAGAGCGGACCGCCGCCGTATGCGGCGAGGCCGGGGACACGGCTGTTGACATTCCAGATGCCGGGAACATTTGCAAACCCCCACCCCTTGGGGGCCGGATTGTCGCGGTTCAGTGCCGGATCAATCGGCTGGAAGCGCCAGAGCCCGTTCAGGACGATCTCGCCGCGGTCACTGCCGTACGGGACAACCGGCTCTTTGCCCCAGTCGACCGTGCGGCCGGCCGGCGCCGGGGCGTCAACCGCTTCGCCGGGAGCGGCAAGTACCTCGAGTACCGGCCTGGTGACGCGTGCGGTTGCTGCTGCGGAATTGATTCGGAACTGTACGGCAAGCTGCGCGGTTCCGGGCGGCAGCGCGAAGACACACGAGTATTCATGAAGACCGGACCCCTTTCCGGGAAGATTGTCCAATCCGAGCGTACCGAGAATTTTCCGGTCCGCACCGAAGAACATGATGCTCGGAACCACGCCGAAGCGGGCGTTTCCGACCGGTTCGATGCGGTCGATGTCGATTCTGCAGCTGAAGCGGAGTGTTCCCCAACCGGCGGCGGGCCGCAGGAACTGCTCCACGCGCATCTGCGGCGCATCGGGCGACGTGACGAGTTCGAGCGCGCCGCCTGTCTGCCGGAGGGAGACGCCGCCGGTCGATTTCCAGTACGGCACCCGGCCCGGCACTTCGGCGCCCGGTGCGTCGAAGCCGTGATTTTTCAGCAGGTTGATTTCGGCGGCGGCGGCGAAGCACAGCAGCATGGCTGCCAGGAAAGCCGCCGGTTTCCCGGGTTGAGTGCAGCGTTTCTTCATCTGATGTAAGTCGCCCAGCGTCTTTTGTTCTCGTCGTTGTTCAAATTGAAGTCGAGCTCGCCGCCGCGCATTCCTTCTGCGTGACCGTCGAAGAACACCACATTGGCGCCGGCTCCGGTCGGATGGCGATAGCCGATCTCCATATTGTTGGAGTCCTCCATTTTCGTCAGGTAGTTGGAGGGACGGCTCGTATAGGGGTTGACCCACCAGTCGATCGCATCGACGATCATGAGCTTCTGCGATGGAGTCGCTACCCGTGACATGACGTACGACTCCTTCGTCTTGTCGCTCGTCACGCGGCGAACCCGGACGAACCGGTCGTCGATCAGGTGACCGCAGCTGTTGATACCATACGACTTGTTGAGCTTGTTGTTCCCATTGAGACGGGCATGGGATTTCGGGCAGACCATTCCGGCGGCATATTCGTCTTTTTCGATGCCGTTCAACAGTTTCGTGAATGATTCGATCTTATGCCAGTCGATGATCTGAATGATCCCTTTGCCGGCGTCGGTGTACATGTTCATCGCAAGGCCGATCTGCTTGAGGTTGCCGAGGCAGGAGCTTTTCATCGCACTCTCGCGCGCCTGCTGAAGCGCCGGCAGCAGCATGGCGGCGAGAATCGCGATGATGGCGATTACGACAAGAAGTTCGATTAAGGTGAATTTGCTTCTGTTCATTATTCTTCTCCGGCTTTATGGTTCCGTCTGGACGGCATTTTTCATGACGGGCGTGCTGCAGGAATCGCGGACGACGAGTTCGGGATGAATTACGGCGGGGGGAACTTCCTGCTGTTCCCTCCCGATCATGGAGAGCAGCACTCGCGCGGTGTGCACGGCGATCCGCGGGGCGAAAATGTCCACGCTGGTGAGACGCGGATAGAGCGTTGCGGCCAGCGGACTGTTGTCGAATCCGATCACGCTGAGCTCTTCCGGCAGCCGCCGGCAGTGATCGTGCGCCCACTGGAACACGCCGGAGGCGGTCAGGTCGTTCCCGGCGAAGATGGCGGTCGGCGGTTCCGGGAGGGTGAACAGAGAGGCTGTTCCGGCGTACCCGCTGGCATTGTCTCCCGCGCCGGGAAAGATCAGTGCCGGATCGAGGAGCCCTTTCCGGATCATGTATTCCCGATAGGCGGTTTCGCGCGGGTCCGCATCGCCGCAACAGAGTTTCACGACGGAGATAAGCCCGATGCGCCTGTGGCCGAGCCCGGTCAGGTAATCGAGCGCCTGCATGACGCCGCGCCCGTAATCGACGATGATCGGAGAATGCTTATGGCGCCGGTAGGTCAGTACGGGCGTATCGGCTGCTGCGGCGAGAACCTCCTCATTCGTAAGCTGTGGGAGCATGTTGATGATCGCATCGACCATGCCGTTCGAAATCCGGCTGATGAGTTTGCAGCCTTCCTGAACCTCCCTCGATTCACAGAGGCAGAGAGTAATCGAATATCCCGATTTTCCAAGCTCGCGCGACAGTTCATTCAGCAATGTGACCGTGTTCGGATTCTCGAGCTCGTTGACCACAACCCCGATCAGCCCGGTGGAGCGCGTCGTCAGCACCTTTGCCGCAAAATTCGGCTTATACCCCAGCTCGGCAATGGCGGCGTTGAGCCGCCGCGACAGTTCCGGGCTGACTCGCCGCCGCCCCGAGAGAGCATGAGAAACCGCGCTCTTGGAGACTTTCAGGTAATCTGCGACATCCTGTATCGTGGCTCTTTTCGACAATTTCCATTCCTTGTGTCAACCGGTTGACGTTGTGTTTGACAATATTATACCAAACAAGAACCGCAATGTCAAGAGTTGTTATGAAATAATCGGAAAAGTTTGCCGTTTTGCCGTTATGATCATGGAAATGGGCAGCTTTCCCGACAGCCTGGCGGGGGTGGCTCCGCCGGGGAGCGAAGCCGCCTTTCAGCAGGAGCGAACCGGCGTTACAGCAGCACTGCGCCGTCGCCGGCAAAACCGGCCGGTACGTCGGCGGGCCGGCGGCTGCCGGTTTTCCGCCGCGCGGCGACGGGATAGTCGGCAAGCCGGGGTGCGTATTTTTCGAACATCCTGCGCGCCGCGGCAAGCTCGTCCGGACAGGGTTCCGGAGGGCGATCCGGGGAAATCTGCCGGACGTACGCCTGTTCGAACCGGTGGAGCTCCCGGTAAAAGGCGTTGGCTTTCAGGGCAATCCGCCCTTCGACGCGCGGCAGCTTCGCTTCGCCGCAGCTTCTGCCCGCCTGGAGTTCCCCGGTGACGTAATCGAAGAACATCGCCCAGCGCACGCCGTAATAGTCGCGCAGCAGCCCGTGCCACTCCCGGCAGCAGTAATCGAAGAGCGGTTCCGGCGAATCCACCGGTCCCCACAGCGTCACGAGCAGCCGTGCGTTCCATTCGTAATACGCCTTCTCCGCCGGGCCGGTTCCCCACCGCCGCGCGTCGGCGATCCAGCGGTCGAGCCGGAATTCCGGCCGGCTGCCCAGCAGGGCGTCGCAGTCGTTCAACAGTTCCAGAAAGCGGTCGGCGGCGCGGCGGAACTCCCCGGCATTGCGCTCTTCGTATGCGGTGCGGCATCTCCGGTGCAGCTGCATCCCGAAGGCGGAGAGCGCCTGGCGCCCGAGGTCGATCACGTCGAACCGGTAGCCGTCCGAGCCGCCCAGAGCCGGGGCGGCCTCGAGCAGCTTCTCCCAGGCCGGGAAAAAGTGCAGCGGCACGTCGTTCGGATTGAAGCCGGCCCAGGCGTTGGCCCGGTCGGGCCGCAGCGCCGGGCGTGCGGCAAAGATCGGGTCCCCGCGCCGTTCCGTGTAGACGTCCCGGAGCAGGAAGCGCCAGGCCTGAACCGCCGCGGCGGATTCGCGGCCGTAGCGCCGTCGGAGATATCCCCGCACCCATTGCTCCAGATCAAGCTCGCCGCCGCAGAGGGCGGAGTCGAAAACCAGTTCGAACAGCACCGGATTATTGCCGATGCTTTCGGGGAACGCCCCCGCGCCGGCCAGATTCGGGAACCGCCGGCGCTGTTCGGCGATTTCCCGCGGAATCGCCGCCAGGTCGCCGCCGATCTCCGTCTGGCCGCCGAAGCTGTGGATCGTCCCCCAGACGACCGGCCTGCCGTCGAGTCCGCCGGTCGCCTTCAGCCGCTCCTTGCCGATGTCCAGCAGCAGCAGGCGTCCGGCGGGGATGTTCCGGATGATCTCCGGCCGTTCGCTCCACGCCTGCATGACCCAGACCGCCTCCGGATCGGCGGCCAGCAGCGCCGCGGAGACGCTGCGGCCGCAGGCGGCGAGATGATCCGGCGAACAGCGGTCGAGCCTCTGTTCGTGGAAAAGGTCGATGCTGTAATAGTGGTCGGTGCCGAAGGCGCCGGTCAGCTCCCGCAGGAAAACGGCGTTGACCTCGGCGAACATCGGGTCGGCCGGATCGATCGTTACGACCGGGGCGAAGCCGCACCACCCTTCACTGCGGATGAAGCGGCACCGGGGATAAAGCCGGGCGAACGCCTCCGGCACGTGTCCGCTGAAGCCGGGCAGGATCGGTTTCATTCCCCAGGCCCGCTCCCGTTCGAGGATGCGTCGGCCGAGCGCGAGATGCGAAGTGATCCACGGCGACGGCAGCGGCCCGGCGTGGCTGTCCAGATTGTTCATATACTGCCACGGCAGGAAAGCCGGGCCGGAGAGGAAGGCGAGAATCTCCTCCCGGCTCAAACCGAAGTGCAGGAGCGTGCGCAGGTAAATAGCCTCGATCCCGGTGACGGCCAGCGGCATGTTGATGCCGTTCAGCGCCATGAAGTCGATCTCGCGTTCCCAGCGCGGCCACTCCCACCAGACCATCGAGTAGCCGAAGGTGCAGTAATTCAGGCAGGGCCGCAGCGGCAGCGGAAACTCCCGGCGGACTTCGGTGCTGACCGGGGGCGGCTCAGGAGGGAGCGCCAGCCGGTCGCCGCACCAGGAGAGGTGGACTCCGGCGCGCTCCCTCAGGTAATAATTCAGCCCGGCGGCCAGCGAAACGGGCGTGTTTCCCGAAATCCGGATGCGTCCGCCGGGGGCATCGGCGAGCTGGAAGCCGTCCTTTTCTTCCGGGCGGAGTTCCGCGGTGATCCGGTTCCGGTATGCGGGGCAGAGCCGTTCGATCAAGTGGTTGAATACGTCGGGGGCGCGCCTGGCGGGCGCCTCAGAAAATCCGTTCGATTTCATAGCAGAGCACCGCCTCTTCCGTGATTGAGTTGTCGAGTGTGAAATGCCAGCGGCCCGCCTTTTCCGACACGGGCAGCTCCGCCGTGCGGCGCCCGGCCATGTCCAGGGCCCGGACTTTGACGGCTTTCTCCGCACCGCGCCGCAGCGCCGCGCCGATCCGGCCCCGGCGCAGCAGGAGCGGCAGGGTGCCGTAATCCTCGAGAACCGTGTTTTCCGAGTCGCGGAACGTGATGCCGCTGTTCATCACGTCCGTGAGCTGAAAGAGCAGGAGTTTTCCGGATTCGGCCAGGGGTTCCATCCCGGCCGAAGTCAGCACGCAGCTGGTGAAGGTGTCCGGCGCGGCGAGTTCGAGCAGCTCCCCTTTGCCGGCCTGTCCGGCCGGAAGCACGAACCCTTCGGTGCGGGGAGTCACGACCCGCAGCGTTCCGCTGGCCGAGTCGAGCGTGATTTCCCCCGTGTCGCTGCGGTAGACGCCGTTCCGAGGCAGTGTGATTGCTCCGGCGGCGGCCAGGCCGGCGAGCAGTTTGTCATCGGCCGCCACGACCGTTTTCACGCCCGCCGCCTTTCCGGCCGGGGCGGTGACGACCGCCGGCCCTTCGAGTCCGGCGAAGGTTTGTCCGCGCGAGGCGTCGAGCGAGCCGATCCCGGTCAGCAGCCCGGCGCGGGTGTAGTCAGCCGGATAAACCGCGTAGCCCGGAAAATCGTCGGAGGTGAACAGAAACGGGACGCTTCTCCGGGCGGGCTGCACGTCGAATCTCCGGAACATCAGCGCTCCGATGCGGTCCGCGAACAGATTGACCGGGTCGCGGACCGAGTCGAACATCGTGCATGCGGCAGGTTCGAACATCGCCGTGTTGAAGTGGGAGTAGGCGAACCGGTAGATGCCGCTCCAGTTCTGGAATCCGGCATAGGCGCCGAGCAGCAGCCCTCCTTCGCCGCGCCGGTGGTTCGGGAAGCAGTAGTCCGTTTCGGTGATCATGTAGGGTTTCCCGAGAATCCGGCAGGCCATGCCGAGACGGGGCACCGCCGCTTCGCGCCGGACGGCGCTCTCCTGCGTGTAATAGTGCGGCAGGCTCCACGGTTTTTCGATGAAGACCGGGTGTTCCCAGTAACCGTGGAAATCGGTGTAATCGAGCGTGGCGCGTTCCGGCGTCTGGCTCATCGACTCTCCGTTGTTGTTGTCCGAAAGCAGCGCCCGGACGCCGAGCTCGTCGCGCAGGAAGCCCGAAAGCCGGTCGTAGGTCTGCTGCTGAAGGTCGAGCAGGAAGCGCCGGAACTCCGGGGAGTCGTCGAAGGCCGCCGGCACGGCGATGCCCTTTCCGGCGCACCAGTCGGCGAACGCCCTGCGGTAGAGCGCCGGCAGCTGCGGATGCTCCTTCCACGGGGCCGGCAGCAGGTTTTCGTTGACCACGCAGATCGAGAAGATCGCCGGCTCCCGGCGGTATTCGTTTCCGGTATACGGATTGCGGTGCGTCAGGAGCTTCCGGGCGAACGCCTTGAAGTTTTCCCGGACGCTCGGCACCAGCGGCAGGGCGGCGCGAAAATCGTGCAGGCTGCGGATTTCGATGTCCGGCACATCCTCCCGGGCCGGTATGCGCGTGGTGTAGAGGTCGATGGTCACATAGATGCCGGCCTCCTTCAGCCTGGCGATCAGGTAGTCGAGCCGGTCGAGCCGTTCCGCGTCGAACTCCAGCCGGTTCTGCGCCCGTTCGGTCAGCATCATGTCGTAGTGGTGAATCCGCACGCTGTTGAAGCCGAGCCGGGCCAGCCGCACCGCCAGAAGGTCCGACTGCGCATGCGTGAGCTCGTGGGCGGACCAGCAGAGATTGACGCCGTAGAACCGGACCGGTTCGCCGGGGCGTTCCGCGAACTCGAAATGGTCCCCTGCGGCGACGACCCGGCCGAATTTTCCGGCCGGAACATGGTTCAGAAACGAAAAGTCCAGCGCGGAATCCTTCTCCACCTCGAACTGCTGTTCGAACGGCCGGAACTCCTTCCCCGCCGTGATTTTCCGGCGGATCTGCGGACGCAGGGCGGGCACTTCGCCGCCGATCGAAATGCCGGCGACCATCCAGACCGCGTTGCCGGCCGGCGTCAGCTTCAGCGATTCGACCGTTCTGGCCGGATCGAGGGCGAAGCCGGAGAGATAGAGGGTCGTCTCCGACTGCGGATTGCGTCCGCGCCATGCGATCAGCGCGTTGTCGGCGCGCACGCGGCTCCACCAGTTGCAGACGTCGCGGTTGGATTTGACCTCCAGCCGTTCGGCGGTGCCGTCGGTGTAGGCGACTTCGACGGTGGCGACCGTGCGGACGTCTTCGGGAGCCCAGCTCAGAGCATGCAGGAAATACAGCCGTTCGCCGCGCCTGCCGATTCCGTCGATCCGGGCGGATTTGAGCAGATATTCGCGGTCGGGGCCCGAGAACACCATACAGCTTTTTCCGCCGTTCCGCCCGGGGTCCAGGAGTTCGAACGGGACGTCGAAGAAAACCTGCCGCCCGGGCGTCAGGTCCCGGACGTCGTTTTCCCCCTGATCGGTCCAGCCTCCCTTGCCGTCTCCCGCGGTTTCGTCGCGCCATGCCATATTGGCCGCCCGGCTGATGTCCACCGGGAATATCTCCGCTTTGTCTGCCGGCCGCAGGGTGACGCCGGTTTCGATTCCGTCGAAGCGCAGCTCCCAGCTGAACGCCGTTTCCGCTCCCGGTTCCGGTGTGCCGAGGAGCCGCAGCGAATAGAAATTCCCGCCGTAATTGCGTTCATCCTGAAGATAACCGGTGAGTTTTCCCGAAATGACCAGCTCGCCTTCCGGCAGCGGGATTGCGATCCGTTCCGCACGGAGTTCGGGATAGGCGGCCGCCGGGGAAACGGCATCGAGCGTGACGGGCCGCCCGTCCGCCTTCAGCGTCTTTCCGCCGAATTCCGCGACCGGCAGTTCGAGAATCAGCGCGGCGGAGCGGCAGGGCATTCCCGGCTTTCCGCGCAGGGCGGCCCGGTATTTCAGGGCGCCGGGCAGCAGCTCGACTCTCTCCGTCAGGCGGAGCTCCCCCGCATCGTGGAAGAGCCGCAAGGTTCCTTCCAGCTCAAAGAGTTCCGGCTGCTCCAGCGGATATCCGGGCGCCGGGAACACCGTTCCGCGCTCCTGCCCGGTCATGTGCCATTCGCCGTCGAACCATGCCAGCCGGAGCCGCAGGGGGCCGCAGAGGATTTCGCCGTCCGGCGTGATCCGGGGGGCCGCCCATGCCGCGCAGGCGGTGCAGGCGGCGAGAAACAGAATCAGGAATCGTCTCATTTTACTCCCCTCGCTCAGTTGACCCGCATGACCAGATTCGCGTCGAAGTAGTGGTGGAACCCCGCTTCGATCGCCTGCCCGCCGGAGGCCGCCGCCGCGTGTCCGTCGCTGTATACGATGTTTCCCCGGCCGCCGTGCCGGGCGGTAAACAGGTTGTCGGAGTCCCATGAGCGCATGACATACCACGGCGAACCGCCCTCCCGCCACTTGGAGAAGGAATCGGCGGCCAGCGGCAGCATTTTGCCGCCCTTCAGCGTGACGAAATTATAATCGTTTTCCCCGATCCTGACCCGGCGCATCGCGTTCAGGTACTCCTCCGCCGTGAAATCGTCGGGGTGGCTGGTTCCGTAGGTGGACTGGAACCAGACCCATTTCTCCGGCGTCGCATAGTTCCAGAGCCGGTCGTTCTCCGACATGCCGCCGACCGGGCAGACCGCTGTTTTGATCGTCCCCAGATAGGGGCAGCCCGGAGCCTGTTCCGTCGGCGCGATCAGCGGAAAACCCAGAAGGGGAGTCGCAAAGGTGCGGTTGTCCGAGGAGTTCAGGAAAATCTGCGACCGGTTGTCCGACGCATACATCTGCATGGCCAGCGCCGTCTGCTTCTGGTTGCTCAGGCAGGTGGAGGCCCGGGCCGTTTCCCGCGCCCGGGTCAGGGCGGGCAGCAGCATCGAAGCCAGGATTGCGATGATCGCGATTACGACCAGCAGTTCGATCAGGGTGAATTTACTTCGCTTTCTCATGCTTTCGGTTCTCCTTGTGGCTGAAAAAAAAATGAAACGTTTGGTTTCCGGTTCTTATCCGTTGCGGTCCGGGATTCTGCCGGATCAGATCGACGATTGGCGGACCACCAGGTGCGAAAGCACCGGGGGGAACTGGGTTCCCGGCTTCTCCAGCGCGGCTGCCAGCTTCGCGGCCAGCTCCTCCATGCCGTGATGAATGCTGGTCAGCTCGGGTGTGGTGGAGCGGCAGATATTCAGGATGTTGCCGTAACCGACCAGCGCGACTTTGCCGGGGACCGGCAGCCCGCGCCGGTTCATCTCGCGGAGCAGCGCGAGCGCCCACTCGTCGTTGCCGGCGATCACCGCGTCGGCCTTTCCGCGTACCGCCAGCAGATCGACCGCGTCGGAAATCAGCTCCGCGAATGTATAATCCGGCCGGGGTTCGCGGATGAAAATCAGCGATTCATCGAACGGCCGGCCGGCCTCCTCGAGCCCCCGGCGGTACCCCTCGAGCCGCATCTGCATGGAGAGAAAGCGCAGGTCATTCATGCAGAGTGCGATGCGGCGCCGCCCCCCGGCGGCGAGATGGGCGACCGCCTCGCGCACGCCGTTGGCGAAATCGATCGAGACGGCGGCGGCGCCGGAAACTCCGGGCGGCACTTCGAGAAAGACGGTTTCCGGCAGCAGCGGCAGGTAATGGTTGAACAGCCGCCTGCCGTCGCTGATGTCGTGGTGCAGCACGATCACGCCGTCGAGGTTGTAGTCGATGAAGTTCTGAAGCACCGACTCCGCCTCCGCCGCATCGTTGCCGAGCTGGCCTATGATCATGCGCCTGTGCCGCTTTCGCAGCTCGACTTCGAGCGGGAGCAGCAGATCGTAGAAGAACTGGCTGATCTGCGCGTTGATCAGAACGCCGACCAGGTTGCTGCCGCTGTCGCCGCGCAGAATGCGCGCCTGCAGGTTCGGGCGGTAGTTATGTTCCGCCGCAATCCTCAGGATGCGCTCGCGCGACTCGGCGCTGACCCGGGTGTTGCCGCGGCTGTTCGGATTCAGGACGGCCGAAACCGTCTCCTGCCGGACATTGGCCAGCCGCGCAATCTCCCGCTGACTGATTCGTTTCTGCATGATCCGTTCTGTTTTTTTTGTGAACCTTACGTAGAGTTTCCAATATTATACCAAAATTACAGCGAAATGTCAATAGCGCTTTGAAAGAAATTCGGAAAATTAACCATTCGTAGGGTCAAAAGCGGCGCACCGGGGCCGGATGTCCGGGACGGATGGTTCCGCCGCGTCCGGACCGCCCTATTTACGCCGGATGTTCTCCGCCGGGGGTTGATAACCGGCCGGAGACGGTATATAGTATACGGAATTATGATTTTCACGCGGTCTGTGCGGTATACGAGGGAGATGAAGTGAAAAAAGAAATATCCGGCGTTTTGCCCGTGGGGGCGCCGTGGGGCGGCCCGGAGTCGATCCGGTTCGTCTCGTGTTCCAGTTCGCTTTATATGCATTTGAAGCAGCCGAACGAATTCGAGGATGAGCTTTACTGCAACCGTTCCGAGAAGCTCTGCGACCGCTGCGGCCGCTGCCGCGACTACGACTGGCACCGGAAGATGCACGAACAGGTTTATCATGAATTGCTGACGCTCTCCGGATTGAACTGCCGCACGGTCTGGGACCCGGAGTTCCGGCCCGAACTTCTGACCGATCTGCTGCGAACCACCCGCGACGACGAGGCGATTGCCCGGACCATGGCGTTCGCCGGGTTCGAATACCGCCTGGTCGAAGGGCTGCCGGCCGACCGGATGCGGAATCTTGTCGTGCAGTCGATCGACCGGGGAACTCCGGTGCCGGCGTTCCAGGTTGCGGGGGACGACTGGTGCCTCATCACCGGCTACGACGCCGACGGAGCCCGGGTCACCGGCTACTTTGTCCCGCAGCCGTGGGATTCCGGAGAAGGGCGGGCGGAGGAGCTCGGGGAACACGCCTTCTCGAAGCGGGACTGGCTGCGGCCCGGCACCCGGCTGCTGCTGATTACGGACGAATGCCCGGCACGTGTGCCGGATTACGAGGAGTTCGCCTATCTCCGGCAGATGCTGATCGATCCGGGTGCGGACGATTGCGTTTCCGGTCTGGCGGCCTTCGACAGCTGCATCGCGTTTCTGGAGAACGACGCCTACTTCACCGCCGCCGACGAGGAGACGCTGAAACGCTGCTACGCCCATCTGCACGGCTTTATCGGCCTGCTGGCGGAATCGCGCTGCTTTGCGGCGTTCGCGTTCTTCTCCGGATTGTTCGGCAGAGTGCGGCACCGGGAGCTCGTGAAGCTGAGCCGCAAAATCGGCTCGCTGTTCATGGAGACGCACAACAGCTGCTGGAACGCATGGGCCGCGTTCGGCAAGGATCACATCTGCCGCCCGGACCGCTACGCGCAGCTGTTGCGTGACCGCACCGTCCGCCGCGAAACGATCGGAATCCTGCGGGAACTCAAGCAGAACGACTGGAATGCGGTTCTGCTGCTGGAGGCGATGGAAAGCCGTTCCACGCCGGATTCCGAGTAATACGATATCGCATCCGGGCATGGAGCCGTTTCCGTGCTTCCGGCAGGTCTTCGGTTTGCGTCCTTGTGCGATACTCCGTATCGTTCTGCGGAACAAGACAACAGTCAAATCCGGAATGCCTGCGGCCTTGCGCCTGTGCCGGAAAGGATCGTAAGGACTCGACTCATGCGCCGCGATGCGGCGGGGTGTCTTTCCGGTGCCGCCGCATTTCCGCCTTCCGTGAATATATTTTCATTTTTTCCGGATAATTGCTCTTGATATTTCTCTATTGTCGGTATATTTTAAAATATAGAGAAACATGTTTTCTGTTAGTTATCATGATATTATGATTGATTGTCATATAATAATAAGAAACATGTTTATCAAAATCAGGAGAGATCAGGCGCAGTGATAAGAAAATCAAACAGCAATATTCGCGACGTTGCTTCTCTGGCAGGCGTCTCACCCGGAAGCGTATCCAAGGTACTGAATTCCAGCCCCGATTGCCGTGTTTCTCCGGAAATCCGGGAACGGATTTTCGATGCCGCCCGGAAACTGGAATATACGCCGAACATCAATGCGAAACGGCTGTTTTCCAAGCGGACCGGTGTTGTGGCCCTGGTGGTCCCGCCTCCGATTGCCGGAGCCGGCAGTGCGTTCGAAGACCGCCATCTCTGCCGCATCCTCGGCGGAATCGAAGAGGAGCTGTTCCGCGAGGGATATCGCCTGATGTTCATTTCCAACCGCCGGACGATCGGCGACAGCCGCGAGTTCCTGGAGCTTCACAGCAGCAGATATATGGACGGGCTGATTGTCTGGGGGGCGGAAGCGGACGAAGCATATTGGGCGGAAGTCGCGGCCCGGGGAATTCCGCTGGTGTTTGTCTCCTCGATTCCTGAAAATCTTGAAGGCAAGGCGAATTTCATCTCGTCCGATTACCGGAACGCCGCGCGCATCATCACCAGGAAGGTTCTGGCGGCGGGGCACCGGAAAATGGTCTTTCTGGACGGGCAGTCCGCCGGTTTTGTCCGGAAAGAGATCAAGCGGGGGATGGAAGATGCTTTCGACGAATTCGAACTCTCTTCGCGGGATATCCTTTCCTACCGGAGGAAACCTTTCGAGGGGGATTTCGCCCTTCCGTTCGTTCGGGAATACATGGCTTCCGCAGAGCGTGCCGGCATCATCGTCACTCTGAACTATTCCAGTGCCGTTGCCGTCAGGAACGAACTGGCGAATTACGGCGTATATTGCCCGCGGGATATTTCACTGGCCTGTTTCGATTCCGCGAAAGAGGAACGGGACGGCGCCCTGGTCCGCTGTGTGCCGGATGACTGGCAGCTGGGGAGCCGTGCCGTTCGCGCCCTGCTTTCGGCAGTGCGGAAGCGGGACTTGCCGGTTGTTACGGAGCTGCTCGCCGCCGCGGTGACGGGCGACAGAAGCATCGCCGAGTGTCATTCCTGATCATTTTATTTCATCAGAAAGGAGTTCCATGAGAAAAACAACCGTTATTCTTGCCGCCCTGATGCTGGCGGTGCTCGGCACGCGGGGAGCGGAGGCCCGAGTCAGCGCGATCGGCCCTGATCTCTCCCGGCCGTCCGATTGGCGTGCCAGTGATGAATTCAGCCGTGCGGAAGGGAATGTTCTGATCACAGACGTTCCGGCCGGGAAAGGCACGCAGCAGCGCTGTATGGAGAGAGTCGTCGATATGACTCCGTATCGGGGAAAAACAGTGACTTTTCTGGTAAAATATCGCAGCATCGGCGTGTCCAGGCCGCCCGAAGCCTACAACGGGATCAAATTCATGCTGAAATATAAGCCGTCGCCGGAAAGTGATTTCCGCTGGCCCGGCGGCAACGGCATGTATGGCGACAGCGACGGCTGGCAGTGGACGTCATTTTCAGAAACGTTTCCGGCCGGCGCCACGTCCGGTACGCTGATCATGGGGCTGCAGAACAGCCACGGCCGTGTGGAATTCGACCTTTCCACGCTCCAGGCGGGAACGCTTTTCACGCCGGAACAGCGCGTCAATCTCGATTGGAAGGTGCGCTACCCGGCCGAGATCGCCGGCCACTGCCGCCTGCGCGGCGTGATGTCTCCGGGAACCATCAGGTACGAGGACATCAGGACGCTGAAAGAGTGGAACGTCAACCTGATTCGCGCCCAGTTGTCGCGCAACTGGGGCAAGGTGGGCACGGAGCTTGATCTCGAAGAGTATGACCGATGGCTGAACGGCAAACTCGATGATCTGGAGCGGGCGATGGACTGGGCGAAGGAGGCCGGCATCAAATTCGTGATTGATCTGCACTGCCTCCCCGGCGGACGTAATCTGAACAGCAATATGCGGATGTTCGCCGAGAAAAAATACGGCGATCACTTTATCGAAGTCTGGAAACGGATCGCTTCCCGCTTCAAGGACCATCCTCAGCTTTACGCTTATGATTTGGTCAATGAGCCTCTTCAGTCCGTTCCGGCCCCGGAGGGATATGATTATTGGAATCTGCAGCGCCGGGCTGCCGAAGCCGTCCGGAAAATCGACGGGCGGACTCCGATTATGATCGAGTCCAATATGGCGGATAAACCGGAGACGTTCGCTTATCTTTCCCCGCTGGCCATGGATAACATCATTTATAAAGTCCATATGTACGCTCCGCACAGCTTCACGCATCAGCGCCTGGCGGGGGAAGGGCCGGTCGTCACTTATCCCGGCAGAATCGACGGGGAAATGTGGGACAGGGAGAGAATCCGCAGGGAGCTGAAACCGGTCATTGAATTTCAGAAGCGCCATAACTGCAAAATCTACGTCGGTGAATTTTCCGCCATCGCCTGGGCGCCGGGAGCGGAGAAATACCTGAACGACTGCATCGAGGTATTTGAGGAACTCGGCTGGGATTGGAGTTACCACGCTTTCCGGGAATGGAACGGCTGGAGTTTGGAGCATGAAGGCGACAACCCGCAGACAATGAAACCGGCCGGAACGACTCCGCGCCGGGAGGTTTTGCTGAAATATTTCAAGCGTAACGAAAAAGCCCAATCATCAGCAGGAGGTGCCGAATGAAGACGAATCGGTTTACATTGATTGAACTTCTGGTTGTCATTGCGATCATTGCGATCCTGGCATCCATACTGTTGCCGGCCCTGAACCGGGCGCGCGATACGGCGAAGAAGATCACCTGTATCAATATTTTGAAGCAATATGCCCTGGCCGGCGGGCTTTATGCCGGAAACCACGACGAGTTCTGGGTTCCCAGCAACGGTCCGTCGAAATACGGAAGATTCTATGAGAATGACGCCTTTCGGGAACTGCTGAACGAGCGGCCCGGCTCTTATCCGCCGGAAAAGGAAGACAACTCCTACCGCTACGGTCTGCTGTGTCCGGTTTCCGTCGCCGCGCAGCAGGCAACCCGGGGGAGGGGATATGCCCAGAACTGTTACGGCTTTACGTATGCCGATATATGGGGCGACGGTTCCACGCCTTGTGCTTTCAAGCTGAACAAAATCACGAGGCCGAGCCAGAGCGCATTCTGGATGGATGCGACGGACAAATTGGTCTACACTCCGAACCCGTCCGCCACCAATGGTTATTACACCAAAGGGGAAGTGGTGTCCACCGGAGGTACGATTGCGTATCGCCACGGCGACCGTCTCAATATTTCATTTTTTGACGGACATGTCGAAACGCAGCCCTGGCAATATGTTGTGGCGCACTGGGAAGATAACCCGAACAGCCTCAACAAAAATTTCTACAAACGCTGAGAATCCCTCCATGCGCTCCCGCGCCTGCGGGAGCGCATCAGTTTGCCGGGCGGCGGCGGCGCCCGGGGGGAGCGCCGTATTTCCGGCGATAGAGGCGAATGAAGTAGCCGGGATTTTCAAAGCCGCATCTGAGGGAAATTTCCGAAATCGAAAGCCCGGGGCTTTTCAACATCTCCTCCGCCCGTGAAATCCGCAGGTCCTGCAGATAACGTACCGGCGAAGTTCCGCAGTAATCGACGAAAAGCTTCCGCAGCAGCGAAACGCTGATTCCGCTCGCTTCGGCGATTTGTTCCACTGAGATGCGGCGTGAGAAATTGTTGTAGATAAAGGCCAGCGCTTTTCGGAGCCCGGGATGCAGGTGCTCGGCTGCCGCGCGTTTTTTTTCGAATGCGGAGAGCCGCAGCAAGAGTCCGAGCAGGATGGCGTTTGCTCCTTCGAAGTCGTTCCGTTCGGTCATGCTGCTCAGTTCAAGGAGCCATCTCCGGCACCACGCTTCCCCCGCGAGGTCGATTGTCCGCCAGCGCTGCTCGAAGAGTCCGGGCTGTGCCTGAAAGACGCAGAAAATATTTTTCTCATCCGGCGAATCGATCTGGTTGTGAACGGTTTCCGGAGGGATCACTAGGAGCTGACCGCTTCTCCCGGCGAGCACGCCGAGCGGCCCCTCCACCCGGCAGGAGCCCCGGAGGAGATAAATCAGCTCGCATCCGCCGTGGCTGTGCGCGGAGACATTGCCTACCAGCCTGCGCCGGTAGGCATAAAAGAGCAGAGGCAGTTCACGGCATTCTTCCATATGGAGAGAAGATAGCGCATTTTTCCGCATTATCCAGCGTTTTTGGCGATTTGTCCCATTTATTTATCGTTTTGTACCAGATTCCCGGTTGTGAATGCGTTCCGATTTTACTATAATATCGGCAGGAAAGAAAGGAACGGGGATCGACCATGAATCGTAGAATACCGGTCATTCTGGATACCGACATCGGGAATGACATCGACGACACCTGGGCATTGGGGCAGCTGCTGAACAGCCCGGAACTTGACCTGAAACTGGTTCTCACTTCCACCGGCGACACGGAATACCGGGCGCGGGTGGCGGCGAAGTTCCTGCGCGACGCCGGATACGGCGACGTTCCGGTCGGGATCGGAATTCCCCGGAACGACGGTTCCCCGGAAACGCTGCACGAGTACGTGAAGGGATTCCGGCTTGCCGATTATCCGGGCGAAATCCATGCCGACGGCATCGGCAAAGCGCTGGAGCTGATGGAGGCGGAAGCCGGCCTCGCAATCATCGGAATCGCTCCGGCCACCAATCTCGCCGAGCTGGCGTCGAGGCGTCCGGAGCTGGCGGAACGGGTCCGGCTGACGGCGATGCTCGGCTCCATTGACCGGCAGCACGACGGCAGGCCCGGCGCGGTGGCGGAGTACAACGTTGTGCTTGACCTCGCCGCCTCCCGGCGTCTTTTCCGTTCGAAGTGGCGTGAATTCCTGATTACGCCGCTCGACCATTGCGGCGCGATCCGGCTCCGCGGGGAGGAGTTCCGCCGGATTCTCGATTCGCCGCAGCCGGTTCCGCGTTTGATTGTCGAACAGTATGCGCTCTGGCGGAGATATTGGGGCAAGGCGTCTCCGCCGGAGGAAAGCAGCATTCTTTACGACACGGCGGCGGTGGCTCTGGCGGTCTCTTCCGGCTGCGCCGAACTGGAGAGGATGCGGCTTGAAGTCACTCCGGACGGCTTTCTCCGCCGCTCGGACGGCGGCAGCGAAGTGACCGTCGCCGTCCGGCTGCCCGATCCCGAAAAATTCAACCGCCGACTGCTTTCCGTGCTGTTGCGGAAAACTTCCTCCGATACTACTTTACAGAAAGGACAAATCGATGAAACGAAACCGGAATTTCACGCTTATTGAACTTCTCGTCGTGATCGCGATCATCGCGATTCTCGCGGCCATGTTGCTCCCGGCGCTGAATAAAGCGCGGGCGAGCGCCAAGGATTCAACCTGCAAAAACAACCTGAAAACGCTTGCTGCCGCCAATCTCTTGTATGCGGGTGATTCTGATGATTACATGGTTCCCGTTTATGAGAGGAATAAGGCTAAGGCAAGTTGGGTATACAATGAATCGTTTGCCGGACAGATCGGCGTCAATCCAAAGATTAACGAAGAGGGGTTGAATCTCTGGCCGACAAAGTTGCTCTGCCCTGACTCTTACGGAGCAATAAACCCGGAAGAAAACGGCCATTCTCCGATCTTCCGTTCCTATACGCTGAATGACACCTTCGGTTCCAATTGGGAGGCTGGGCCTTCCACACGCAGTATTCGTATCTCCCGGAGTTCCGCTCCTTCCCAAAAATTCATGTTTCTCGATGGGTTGCGTTTGGAGACTTTGTTTGGTCAAAGTTGGACTACCCGCAACAACTATGCTTCAATCGGGGAATGCAAGGACCCGGCGAATGTTTCAGTTGCCTACCGTCATAGGCTGAACTTCAATATTTCTTTTTTTGACGGACATGTCGCTCGGCATGAGAAGCCTGACCTTATTTGGGTTACCAACGAATATGTTCGGAATTGGGCATTCTGGCAACCGGGTTGGAGCGATGTGAGCGTTCGTTTCTGAATAAATAAAAGAAAGTTTGGACTTGATGAATTTTTGTAAAATAATTTTCCTGGGAACGCTACTGGGCACTGTGCCGCTTTGGGCAGATTTGTCGATCAATGACAGCGGCTCTTTCACCGTGGGAAATCTGCATGCTCGTTTTAAGTGTGCGGCGGGAGCACAGTGGAAATCTGCCATACAGGATAATCTGCGCTACTTTACTGTGGTAAAGAGGGAAGGAGACGCGTTGGAATCCAGGCTGGATATGTCGCCGGAACTCAAAGGTGTTCTGCGACAATCGTTCCGTAAGGCTGGAGAATCTACTTGGATATATGATCTCGAATTTACGGAGGACCCGGGATATACCGCAGTCCATGTCGCCGTGGATATGTCGGCGGAAGCGGAACGTTTTATGAACAAGGAGATGTTGATTGACGGAACTCTTTTCAAGTTTCCCGCAGAAGTGTTGAAAAAACAAAATCCTTTCCAGCTTCTCTGGGAAAAAACAAAGTCAGTTACGTTTATTCTGGAAAACTCCTCCGTCACTTTCAGTTCCGACAAAAAGTTCGCCGTACTTATTCAGGATGACCGCGCTTACGGCAGTCCCTACTTCACCGTCCGGCTTGTATTGCCGGAGAAAAACGCGAAGGGGAAATACCACCAACGTTTCACTGTTACAGAGAAAATATATAAAATCCAGCCGATTGACCTCAGAAAGGCCTTCAACTCCTCATTTGGGGATGAAACTGCCGATGATCGACAAGGTGGCTGGACTGATCAGGGAGCGGCAAACGATTTGCGGATGCTGCCATATCAGGCCAAACGTCCCAACATTGGCGAAGTTCCCTTTACGCTGGTCGATCCGGCTGCCAATCAGGGAAAATCCTGTATCGTCCTGCGCGGACCTTCCCGTGAATATTTTCCGGGTAACGCGACGACTGGCGTCACGGGAAAAATTTCCGGGAAATACCTTTATTTGCTTCATGCTCTCGCCTGGCCTTCTGCTGGGGAAATTGGCCGCGTAACGCTTGAATTCGCCGACAGTACGAATCATGTTGTTCCTGTCAGCGGAAGTCATGATGTCGGCAACTGGTGGGAACCGAATCCGCTTGCCAACGGCGTGATCGCGTGGAGCGGCACCAACCGTTCTGCAATGGTCGGACTCTATCGCTCTCGTTTCTCTATTCCGGATAAGGCGATCCGCCGTATCAGCTTCAACTCCTCCGGTACATCGGTTTGGATGATCGTCGCGGCGACCGTCACGTCGGAAGTCATACCGGAAACAATAACGGGCGGTCCCGTTTTCATTCAAGAGGGAGCGGAGTGGAAACCGATCCGCTTAGAAAAGGATATCGTCCCCGGCAGCGTACTCGACTTCAGTGCCAGCGTGGAGGCTTCGGCAGGAAAATACGGTCCGGTCGTTTCTCGGAACGGTCATTTTGAATTTCGCGACCGTCCCGGTATGCCAGTACGCTTTTACGGCACGAATCTGGTGGATACCGCGCAGTTCCTTTCCCGCGAATGGGCGGAAAAACTTGCCGATCGGATGGCACAGGCGGGATTCAATCTCGTTCGCATTCATCATCACGACAATGGTCTTTCTGTTCGGAAAAACGGCTGCAGCACCTCGCTGAACTTGAAAAATTTCGATGCACTGAATTACCTGATTGCCTGCCTGAAGAAGCGCGGGATCTATATCATTACCGATTGCTATGTTTCACGGTCTTTCACACCAGAGGAAATTCAACGTTGGGGCAGCGATGACTTTAAAAAGCTTGTATTTCTGAGCTCCGATGCGCTTGAAAACTGGAAAGTTTTTGTTGAAAACTGGTTTACTGCGGTTAATCCCTACACGGGAGTTGCGCTCAAGGATGAACCAGCTCTGGTTGGAGTGACGCTCGTCAACGAAGGTTGCCTCGGATGTGGCTGGAACGATGCGACCAATAAGATGCTGCAGGAGCAATTCAAGATGCAAAAGGAGAACGATTCCGACACATGGTCTGCCCGTACCGACAAGGAAAGTGCCTTCTATGATCCGCAGGTTGCGCAGTTTGTCGTGGCTCTCTATAATAAGTCGTTTCGGGAAATGCGTCGTTTCTTACGTGACGACTTGGGTGTGACTGCTCCAATTTCCGACCGCAGCATTCATGCGGAATGGCTGATGACCTTCATGCGTGAACAGTATGATTTTGTGGATAATCACTTCTATTACGATCATCCGAAGTACCCCTATACGGCATGGCAATTGCCCTGCATAACTAAAAACATCTCCTCCTTGTCGGTTTCAACCAGTGAACTGAACGACATGTTCCCGAGTCGACTGCTCAGTAAACCATTTGCCGTGACGGAATTCGACTATCCGAAACCGAACTTCTTCCGAGCTGAGGGAGGCGTGTTACCGGCGGCGTATGCCGGTTTACAGGATTGGGACGCTCTGGTGCAGTTCGCATGTTCGCACGGTGATTACAACATTGTACGCGATCAGGTTGTCGGCGGTCCTTTTGACCTCTATTCCGATGTAGTGAAACTTCTTTCCCACCGAATCGGAGTCAAGCTCTTTCGCGATAACGAGATCAAGCCGGCGCCGATTACGATAGCGACGCTTTTTGACAAAGATCAACCGGAAGCTATGAGCTTCAGTCAACTTCCTTCGCGGGATCTGTTTCGGCTGGGGTTGGTCGCCCGGATTGGTACTGCTGTTGTTCCTGCTGGCAAACCGGCTACACCGCTCGCCGGAACCGACAAGGTCGATGCATTTCTGGATGCGGGAACCAATTTCCCGAAAGGCGCGGCCGGAAACGTACCGGTGTTCCGGTCAAACACGGCAAGCGGCCAGTTGCTCGATGCGCTGCAGGGAAAAAATATTTTGCCGAAAGGAACGGTTGATCCAGCGTTTCAGGTCTATCGCGCAACCGGTGGACAACTGGTGTTTGATACTGGTAAACAGACGTTTTCAGCATGGGGCAACGGTATTAATGTGCTGATCCTGCCAGCCGGAAAACGAGCCGAAGTAAAACATTTGCGCGTAGACAATCAAATCGGTCGTGGCGTGTTTTCGTTGCAGTCGGTTGACGGAAAGACGCTGAAAGAATCCGACCGGATGCTCTTTTTGCATCTTACAGATTCCCAGGCAACCCGGTTAAAGTTCGACAACGGACTGCTGAAGCAGTATTCCTCCTATGGACAAGCACCGCATCTTGCCGCGCGCGGCGAGGCGGACATCCGCATCGCTCTGAAAGGAGAGTTCACGCTTTACAGCTGCGATACCTCTGGGAAGCGCCTTGCGCAAGTTCCCCTCTCAAAAGAACCCGATGGCACGATTCGCTTTCAGGCGAAAGTATTTCGTCCGGAAGGAAGCGTGTTCGTTTACGAACTTGTCAGAAAATAAAGGGGAACGGACAAATTCAGTTCTGATAAAAGCCGGTATCCTGATCGCGCCGGACCTGATGTGTGAAGCATACGACCTGACAAACTACTCTATAAAAGTTGTTGACACACGGTAACGGACGTTTCTAGCTCCGGCTGGAATTCATGCTGTCGCCGGGATTGGCAGAACGACTGGATGAACTCTTTTTCGGTTCGATCAACCAGGACGTCTGGGGCAATGGAATTCCGATTGGTTCCGAAACTGGTGAAAAAAGACGCTGGAGCACCAGGGGATACATGATTCCGGCCGGAGTGTTGAAAACCGGCAGGAATGTTCTGGAGATACGAGGATTTTCAGGGCGGGCTGGCCTCCAGCGGCCATTTTCCGCTGGCTGCAGAGCTGGAGATATCGTAATGATGAGAAAAGAGTTTTCCATTGACGCGGAGTGGCGGTCGCAGGTGCCGGAACCGGTTTTCGATGAAAGGCCCGAATATAACCGGCTGTATGAACGAACCTGGGAACTGGCGCACGATCATCTGCTGGATCTTCCGGGGATGCCCCAGACTCCTTATATGGACGAAGCGTTCTGCGATGTCCGCATCTGGATCTGGGACAGCTGCTTCATGAGCCTCTTCTGCAAATATGCGCCGAACTGTTTTCCCGGCGTCGAAACCCTGAATAATTTCTATTTGCCTTTGTACGGCAGCGGCCGCCTGCCGCAGGTCATCGCCCGCAATGCGCCGGAGTGGACCGGAGCAACGATCGGCGAACCGGCGGAGATCAAAATCTGCATCGCCGACAATCCGCCGCTTTTCGCGTGGGCCGAGCTTCAGAATGCGCTGATGACCGGCGACCGGGAACATCTGCGTGAATTGCTGCTGGAAAAGCGTTTTCTGCAGAAGCATTTCGAGTGGCTTGAAAATCTGACCGGACCCGCATGGCCTCCGGCAGCCGGCACTCCGACTTTCTGGAGAAAGCGGGCCGGGGGATATCTGTGGGAGGGCGGGGCGAGCGGCATGGACAATACCCCGCGCGGCCGGACCGGGCCGAGTGCATCGATGCCCCGCCCGAACAATCCGCGGATGTTCTGGCTCGATGCGATTTCACAACAGGCGCTCTCCGCCTCCTGCATCTCGGCGCTGGCCGGATTGATCGGAGAGGAAGAGCTTGCCGCCGTGTGGCAGGAGCGGTTCGAAGCGTTTCGCGGAACCGTTAACCGCAGTTACTGGTGCGAAGAGGACGGCTTTTATTATGACATCGACGGGGAAGACGGCAGTTTTTACAAGGTTGTGACGCCGGCTTCATTCTGGCCGGTGCTGGCCGGAATCGCGACGCCGGAACAGGTCGGCCGGATGATCGCTTTCGCGATGACGCCGGAACGGCTCGGCGGTCCGCTGCCGCTGCTCTCTCTCGCCCGGAACGATGCCGATTTCAATGCTGAAAACGGCTGCTACTGGCGCGGTTCGCTGTGGCTGCCCACTGCCTATATGGCGGTCAAGGCTCTGGAAAAATACGGCGAATTCGAACTGGCCCGGGATTGTGCCCGGAAAATCCTCGAGCATCAGTACCGGACCTTTGCCGAGTACGAGCCGCACACCGTCTGGGAGTGTTATGCGCCGAATGCGCCGGAGCCGGCCCGTTCGTGCGACGAAAACGGCCGGGTTGTCCGCCCCGGCTTCTGCGGCTGGTCGGCACTCGGCCCGATTTCGCTCTACCTCGAAAACGTGATCGGCCTTTCTGAAGCGGATGCATTTGCCCGCACCCTCAACTGGTCGCTGCCGGAAAAGGTGAAGGGAAGGATCGGCGTCCGCAATTACCGCTTCGGCGATGTGCTTGCCGACCTCATCGTTGAAAACGGCATGCTCATCGCCCGGAGCAGCCGGCCGTTCCGCCTGATTCTGAACGGCACCGGGTTGGATATTCCCGGAGGAGAATGCCGCATTCTCCTCCGGAAAAGATAAAATTACGACTTTTTTCGGGACGGCTCTTGACATTCGGGGTGGAATCGATCATAATAAAATCAGAATGTATCTTAAAACAATGCAATTTATCCGGGAAAAGATGCAATCAGTTTTTTTTATTTCGCTCTATTGCATCGGAAAAGGATTCAAGTATGAATAAAACTTCGAAGTCCGAACAACTGTACCGGCTGCTGGCCGAACGGGCCTCCCAGCTCGGAGACGGCGCCCGTTTTCCGACCCTGCGCGAGATCATGAGCGAGTATCGTGTGAGCCAGTTCACGGCGGCTCCGGCCCTGAAACGGATGCAGCGGAACGGCCTGATCGCCTCCCATGTCGGCCGCGGCAGCTTCGTGATTCGCGGCGCGACTCCGAAAAAAGGCGCGCGGATTCTCTATCTGCGCCCGGACTGGCCCTCGCATTCGATCGAAGCGATGGAACGCGGCATGACCGGGGAGGCGCTTTCGCGCGGCTACTGCTGCGAGGTGGTCCGCTATCCGGTCGATGCGGACATCTACCGGCAGCTTCCTGATTTCGAAGCGGATGCGGTGATTCTCGATCCGATCCGGTTCGACAGCTTCACGGCCGAACAGCTTCAGATTCTGACCAGCTCGGTGCGTCCGGTCGTGCTCTGCCGTTCGACGCTGCCGGTATTCAACATCAAGTGCGTCGGCTCGCACCTGATGGAGACCGGCATGACCGCCGCCAACTATCTCTACCGCAAGGGGCATCGCCGGATCGGCGTCCTGCTGAGCGAAGGCCGCAGCTACACGCTTTCCACCATGACCGAGACGCTGCGGCTCTGCGCCGCCACGCTCGGCTGCGAGGTCCGCTTTTTCGATGCGGAAATCCGGAAGGGGGTCGATTCCTGCATCCAGACGCGGGCTTATCTCGAACGCAATTGCGGTGAAATCGCCGGCAGCGGCATCTCGGCCCTTTTCGTCTGCAGCTATGCCACCGCGCGGGAGGCGCTGGCCTTCCTGGAGCGCCGCGGAATCGACGTCCCCGGCAGATTGAGCCTGCTGAGTTACGGTTTCGACTCGATTCCGGATGAGACGCCGCGCATCAGCTCGGTCGATTCTCCGCTGCCGAAGCAGGCCGCCGCCGTTCTCGACATCATCGACCGCCAGCTTTGCGGAGATCTTGCGTCTCCCTGCCAGATCAGCATCAAACCCGAAATTCTCGAATATAAAAGTGTCGCCGACATCAACTTGAAACCAGGAAAGGCAGCCGTATCGTGAAACGCAATTCATTCACCCTGATCGAACTCCTTGTCGTCATCGCCATCATCGCGATTCTCGCGGCCATGCTGCTGCCGGCGCTGCAGAAGGCGCGCTCTTCCGCGACGAAAACCGCCTGCATCAACAATTTGAAGCAGATCGGCGCCGCGCTCGCCATGTACGCGGGCGACCAGCAGAATTTTCCGCCCGCCGACCAGCCGCAGGGGGAGGCGCGGAACCAGCAGCGCTGGTATCACCGCATCCGCCCCTACCTCGGCAGCCACGAGGTGCCGGCCGACTGGACCCGGGCGACTGAAGTCGCCCGGGAGGGAGCGCTGTTCTGCAAAGCCACCGAGGTGGTTTACGGCAGCAATGGGCTCTCCGACACGGTTTCGTACGCGATGAACGCCTTCAGCTATCTCTCGCAGAATTTCGGCTTCAAGCCGTCGCAGTGCGTGGATGCCGCCCCGACCACGACATCGAATTACATGGTGCGCCCCGAAACCCATTCGCCGCGTTTTGCGAACAGCAAGATCATCTTCGTCAGCGAACTCGGCCGCCACCTGACCAATGAAAAGGGCTATACGCACCCGTCGATCCGCAACCGCGGGTATTACATGGGTGTTTCGAGCGACACGTTTCCCGATCTGCGGCATGACGGCAAGAATGCGCTGATGTTCGATCTGCATGTCGAATTCGTCACCCCGCAGAAGGTGGCGTGGGAACTCTATCTGTATTGACCCGGAAAGGAATCTCATTATGCGCTTTCTCGCTCTTCTGTTCTGCCTTCTGCCGGCTGTCTGTCCTGCCGTTCCGGCGGAGTTCCCGTGGCTCGGCTTCGACCGGTATGAGCTTTACAACAATTCGTTCTATTCCGGCAAGGGGACGGCCGAACCGGCGGAGCCGGGCATGCGGGTCCGGGGAAATGCCCGGAACATCATTCTGCGCGAACGTAAATTTTCGCTGGTCTTTCACCGCTCTCCCGCCGGCGCGGCGATCCGCTGCACGCTCCATTCGGCCGGCAAGGCAGGTATCCGGCTGCTCGGCACCGCCGACGGCGCCGCATTCAAGACGGAGGTCGTTCCGCTTGTCCCGGGCGACAACCTCTGCCGGATCGCTCTTGACCGGAAGGGCGCGGTGAAGTTCGAAGGCATCGAGCTGGTTTCCGACGGCAGCGGCGTCGACCTGACGCTTCACAATGCCGCGCTTCTCGCCGAAACCGCTCCGGCCGGAGCGTTCGAGGTCGGGCTCGATCTCCCGGCGCGCCTCGCGCTGTTCTCTCCCGGCGATCCTGTGCGGGTTCGGGTGACCAATCGCGCGGATCGGCCGCTGCCGTTCGTCCTCGAAGGAAAACTGACCGCTTTTTACGGCACCTCCCTTCCGTTCCGGCGGGAGCAGACGCTCGCGCCCGGCGAAAGCGCGGTGTTCGACGTTGCGGAGAAGCTGCCGCTGAACGGCCACTGGACGATCGACTGGACGATTCGTTCCGGCGGGGATTCGCAAGGCGGCAAAGCCGGTTTCGCCGTTCTGCCGGAGCTCCCGCCCTACCGGCCTCGGAAGGGCGACTTTGCATTCGGCGTGTGTTCGCACCCGAACCGCTGGGCGGCGGGGGAGCAGGAACTCGAAGCGCAGGCGGCCGCCCGGCTCGGCGTGCGGTATCTGAGGTCCGGCGTTGATTGGAGCCAGATTCAGCCGACGGCGGAACGTTTCGATTTCGACCGCTTCGACCGCATCGTCGATCTCTTCGGCCGGTACGGCATCGAAGTGCAGGGGATGTTCGGCTTCTGCGCCCGCTGGGCCGCTCCGGAAGAGACCCGGAACGCGCCGAGCTATCACGCCTGGAGCCGCGCGAAACCTGAGCTCGAAGCGTGGAAGCGCTATGTCGAGACCACCGCGAGACACTTCAGGGGCCGCATCCGGATCTGGGAGATCTGGAATGAACCGGACCTCTACGCCTTCAGCCACTTCGGCGTGGAGGACTATCTCGATCTAGCGAAGGCGGCGAGCGAAACGATTCGCCGCACCGATCCGGAGCTTGTCATCTTTACCGGCGGTTTTGCCGGGCTCGGCAGCCATCCCGGCCGGCGTGACCCCGATTTTCAGTTCAAGGCGATGCGCGACGGCTGGAAATTCTTCGATGTCCACGCCTATCACGGACATGCGAATTACGCGACTTATGCGCGCCAGATCGACGAACGGCTGCTGCCGCTGCGGGAAAAGGCCGGTGTGCAGATTCCGTGGTATGCGAACGAAACCGCCGTCAGCGCCATCGGTGGAACCGAGCGCGAGCAGGCCGCTGCGCTGTTCAAGAAACTGTTGTTCTCATGGAGCCGCGGCGCGGTCGGCTACAACTGGTACGACCTGCGGAACGACGGCTATGCGCCGAACGACCCGGAACACCATTTCGGGCTGCTGACCACCGATTTCCAGGCCAAGCCGGTGCTCAGTGTCTATCATATGCTGGCCCGGTACTTCCGCGGCGCGAAATACATCGGGGAGCTTGAGCTGCCGGAGGGGTGTGACGGCTTCGTCTTCGAGAACGGCGGCGACCGGCTGCTGGCGGTCTGGAACGAGGCGAACCGGGCGGGTGGAATCATCGCCGTTTCGACCGATGCTGCCGGAGCGGAACGCATCGATATGATGGGCAATGCGACGCCGCTCACGCTTTCGGACGGCGCCGTGCTGACCGGGATCACCGCCGAGCCGATGGTCATCCGCCTGGTCAAAGCCGCCCGCTCCGAACTGCGGGAGCCGCCGTTCACCTTCACCGCGGGCGCGGCGGTTCCGGAGCAGCCGTTCCGGCTGGCGGCGACGGTGGCGAATCCGCTGGCGAGGCGGGCGGAGTTCAAGCTGCGGTTTGTGCCTGAGAACGGTGTTGCCGTCACTCCGGGCGAGGCGGCTGTCACGCTCGCTCCCGGCGAACGCAAGACGCTGGAGTTCACCGGGCTGACCCGGCGCGGCTCGAAGGCCGGGGCCGTCCGGCTCGACTATGAAATCCCGGGAACGCCGTTTTCCGGTACGCTGGCCGTGCCTCTCCGCCCCGCCGCCCGGATTCCGGCCGGAGACGGCAAGTACCGCCGGAAGCCGGATTTCGTGCTCGACCGGCCGGAACAGGTCGTCTCCTTCTGCGAAGGCGACCCGAGTCTGCGCGACCTGGTCTGGCAGGGGAAAGACGACCTCTCCGCCGCAATCTTCCTGCGCCGCGAACCGGGCGTGCTGGAGCTTTACACCGCGGTTTCCGACGACGTCCATGTCCAGAAGGAGCAGGGGACCGGCATCTGGAAGGGGGACGGCATTCAGTTCGCCCTGGTCGTTCCGGGCCGGAGCGGCGCCTGGAAGATCGGACTGGCCCGTCTCGACAACGGCAGGCCGGACAGCTTTGTCTGGGAATCCCCGTCCGGCCTTGACGCGAAGGCCGCCGCAAAGGCGATCACGCTGACGACGCACCGGGATGAAGCCGGCAGGAGAACCGCCTACCGTGCCCGGCTGAAGCTCGACGCCTTCGGCCTCGACGACCGCATGCTGACCGAGGGAATCCGGTTCAATCTGCTGATCAACGACAATGACGGGAATCTCCGGGAAGGGTTCATCCAGCTCGCGCCCGGCGTCAGCGAATGGAAGAATTTCGAACGTTTCCCGCTGGTCGTCTTCGACTGAGCCGCGCCCCCGTCCCTACCATACTCCGGCGATGTGCGGAGACGGTAGGGGCGGAAACGCCGCAGCTTGTTAAAAAAGTATTATTTTAAACGCATTTGTATGATTGCCGAATCGGCCGGACCGTGGTATACTTTATGGTAAACCCAGGAGAGATCGGCCATGATTCAGAAATTTTCCATCAGTAACGATCCGGCCATGTACGAAGCGTGGCCGGATGTTGTGCTCACCGGTTCCGGCAAGCTGGTCTGCGTTTTCAGCGAGTGCACGCATCACGGCAATCGCGACTACACCCGCATCATGCTGTCGGATTCCGGCGACCGCGGGCGGCACTGGTCTCCGAAACGGCCGCTGACGGAGGGGACCCGGGGGCTTCCTTACTATTACAACTGCGCCAGGATCAGCCGATTGCGGGACGGCAGGCTCGTCGTTGTCGTCGATCGGATTCCGGCCGACGGCGGGGAGAGCCGGGCGGCCCGGGCCGAAAACGTACTCTACTTTTCAGCCGACGACGGGGAGAGCTGGAGCGGACCGGTCGGAACGCCGCTCTGCGGCATCGTTCCCGACAAGCTGCTCGAACTTGAAAACGGGCGCCGGATCATCTCGGCCCACCATCACGTGAACGGCAAGCTCGCCCAGTTCCTGCGTTATTCAGACGACGGCGGGGAGAGCTGGAGCGACCCGGTCACGGTCGGGCTCGATCCGGCTTTGAATCTCTGCGAAGTCTCGATTCTGCCGATGGGGAAGGGGACGTTGGTTGCCTTTCTCCGCGAAAACAGCGCCATGGGGTACGACTGCAAAAAGACGATTTCGCACGATAACGGGGAGACCTGGGGGCCGGTGATCGATTTCCCGCTGCCGGGATGCCACCGTCCGGTCGCCGGTTTTTTGCGGGACGGGCGGATTTTCATCACCTACCGTTTCATGCAGGGCGGCAAGGGATGGCTGGGGGCGTGGACGCAGAATTTCTTCGGGGCGCTGACCGATCGGGAATCGGTGCTGGCATCGAGGCGCGACGAGTCGACGGCGCGGATCATGCCGATCGATTACGACCGTTCGCCGCTGTCGGATCTCGGGTATTCCGGCTGGGTTCAGTTTCCGGACGGGGAGCTTTATATTGTGAATTACATTGTCGACGACGCGCTGGACAAGGGGCAGATTCGCGGCTACGCGCTGCGCCCGGAAGAGTTTGCACTGTAAATAAAGATGTGCATGCCTGCACGTGCATCAAGGCGGTGAAGCGTCCCCGGCATCGGCAAAGTTCGGCGGAATTGCAGTGCGGCAGATCCTTTGACCGCTCCGCGCCCTTAAGAATCCCGTCAGGGCCGCACCGGAATCCGGCCGCTTCACTCCCCATGCGGCTGCCGGAGTTTCCAGGTTCGGCACCCGATCTGTGCCATGTCCCATACCGCCAGCAGAAGTACGGCAGCGAGTCCGAGCGCAAGCCAGTAGGCGTTGCCGAGCAGGTAAAGCACGCTTGCCAGCGCGGTGAAAATGCCGAGTTTCCGCCTGGTCAGGAACAGCGCGACCGAGCCGGCTGCCATGGCAGCCGTTCCCGCCGCTGCAAGCGGCGGGAACAATCCTGTTCTCCAAAGCAGATGATGCGGCTCCGCGAAGTACCAGCCGAATGAACCGTAGCTTGCATTCGGAATGCAGACGATCCAGCCCGCCAGAATCAGCAGCAGCCAGCCGATCTGGCTGCGCGTGAGCTTATCCCACACCCCGCAGGCCGCGATCGCGATGAAGAAAGCCGGGTAGCTGGTCAGGATAAAGCGGATCGGGTCGTCGGTGCCGTGACTGTAGCCGAAGAAGAACCAGATGACCGGAACCGCCCAGAGAGCAAGTATGATCCGGAGTTTGCGGTCCTTCAGGAAAAGAAGTGACAGGAGACCCGGAATCCAGACCAGCTGGTTCACGGTTCCGTAAAATGCGCTGTTCAGCTCAATGAAGCTCCAGTGGAGATAGGTATGAGCCCCCTCCGCATAGTTCGTATACGAAAACTTCAGCGGGCTGCCGAAAAATTTCCAGTTCGCCAGCATCTGCGGCAGGAAGCCGAGCAGGAACGCCCCCGCTCCGGCCGCCGCGTTGGTCAGCGTCCGCCGCACTCCCGCGAGATACTCCGGCTGCCGCAGCCAGACGATGGCCGCAATCGCCGGGAGGAACAGGATGTTGTTGATGCGGAACATGCAGCTTACCCCGAACACGAATGCCGCGAAGGCCGCGCTGCGCCGGCTGACCCGGCAGTAGAGCAGGATCGTCATGCAGAGCAGCACCAGCATGGTTGACGGCGTGTCGCTCATGGCCGAGAAGCCGCAGGCGATCAGGTTGATGTAGTGCCGGTAGGAGAACTCCGCGCTCGGGAATTCGAAGAAGGCGACGAACAGCCTACCGGTGAAATCGGGCCGATGGTGCCAGACGAACGGAAGGACCGCCCAGATCAGCATGGCCGCGCACGCCTTGCGGTCGCTCCCGGTCAGTTTGCGCGCGATGAGATAACCGAGGAAAAGCGACAGCGGCGCGATCAGGAACCCTTCCGCCCACGATACCGGGATCAGCAGGTCGGCCAGCTGCCGCGTGCCTGAAAGCAGTTCGAACGGCAGATAGAAGATCGAGGTGCCGACCGTGAAGTGCCACCGTTCCGAAAAATCCCCGGCCAGAAAATGGATCAGGTTCGAATAGTAGCCGGTCTCGTCTGCCGGAGCGGCGATGATGTTCTGGGCGGAATTGACGAGGAGGACAAGCAGCGTCATGCGCAGGAGTACCGGCAGCAGCCCGAGTTCGAGCCGGCGCCACGGGTCCTCCTCCCTGCGCCTTTTCCAGAGCGTGACGGCCAGAGCGGCCAGCCCTCCGCAGAGCAGCACGGCCAGCGGATAGCGCCACCACTCGAGCATATTGCCGAAGTCGAGGTTCCCGTCCGGCGTCAGCAGGATGCGGGGATGGGTGTAACCGCTTCGGCCGTCCGGCAGGCGCACCTCGCTCAGCCGGTAGTAACGCGCCAGCGGATGGCGCTGGATCAGGACCAGCTTCGAACCGGTCTCCGGCAGCTCGGTCCGTGCGGAGGCCACGGCAATGACCTCCGACGGCAGTTCGGGGGTCCGGAAGACCGGTGTGCCGGGCTCCAGAGTGATTGTCGCGCCGAATCCGGCCGCCGCCAGCAGAAGGCACAGCAGAAGGAGCGCGGGCTTTTTCATCAGCGGACCAGCTTCGACACGGTTTTGAAGGCCGGGTGTTTCGCATCGCGCAGCAGCAGGAACAGGACGGCTTCGGCCGGGAGCACCTGCGCATCGGCATGGCGCGCCGCTTTGAGCGCGAGCTCCCGGTCCGCCGCCTTGCGGCTCGTGACCGCGTCCGCGGCGAGAATGACCTCGAATCCCTCGTTCAATGCGTCAAAGACGGTCTGCAACACGCAGACGTGCGCTTCGATTCCGGCGACGACCAGCGTTTTTCGCGGCTTTGCGGCGAGCGCCGTCCGGAAAGCCGGTTCGACGAAGGCTGAGAAACCGGTTTTCGCTATGGGAGGGCTGCTTTCCGGCAGGAGTTCCGCGATTTCGGGAACCGTCCCGCCGAGTCCCTTCGGGTACTGTTCCGTGACCAGCACGTCGACGCCGAGTTCCGCCATTCCGCGGAGCAGGAGCCTGCTCCGGTCCAGCACGGGGCAGGGGTTGTTCATGGCGGGGACCAGCCGTTCCTGAAGATCCACGACCAGCAGCGCGGTCGATTCGATGCGGGGGAAGTTCATTTCTCTGTTTCCTTCCGGTTCGGCAGCCGGCCGGCCAGAACCCGGACGGCGGCGGGGTTGGACAAATAAGACGCCAGGAGTGCGTTCAGCTCTTCGCGCCCGGTGTTGCGCAGCTCCGCTTCGTGGCGGAAGCATTCGTTGAGGTCGCGCCCGTAATGCAGCGACAGCAAGGTCGAGTTCAGGGCGGCGGCGACCGATTCCGCGCCGCGGGCGGCGGTGAAGGCCGCTCCCTCCCGCGCCGCATCGAATTCGGTTTCGGAGAGCCCGTTCACGGCCAGCCGCTTTTGCTCGCTTCCGAGCAGTTCGAGAGCTCGTTCCGCCGATTCCGCCGTGGTGACGGCATAGAAGAGCAGCCAGCCCGGATGAAAGCCGCCCGAAAGCCGCATGCCGGTCGAATAGGCGAGCGAGTTCTCTTCGCGCACCAGCTTGAAAATCGGGCTGGAGAGACCGTTTTCCGCCTGAAACAGAATTTCGCACATCGACAGCCGCCCGTCGTTCAGCGCCGGGCCCGGCACGGCGCGGATCACCATGGTCTGCTCGCGGGGCAGGGCGATTTCAGCCGTCTGAGGCTGTTCCGGAAATACCGGTTCCGGCGGCAGGTCGATGCGTTCCCGGCGCCACGGAATTTCCGCGACCAGCTCCCGCGTCCACTTCTGCGTCTCTTCGGACGTGCAGTCGCCCCCCCAGCCGAAAATGACCTGCTCCGGGACCAGCCGCGAGAAGTAGAATTCCGCAACCTGTTCCCGGGTGAGCGCGTCGAGTTGCTCCGGCAGCCCCGTCGTTCCCCAGCCGTAGGGATGGCTGCCGAACATCAGGCGGCGGCAGCGGTCCTCGGCGGCGGCGCGCGGCGACATTTCGCGGCTTTTCAGCAGCTCGCGGCGGTTCGCCTTTTCGCGGTCGAACTCCGCCTGCCCGAAGGCGGGAGCGGCGACGGCCGCTTTGAGCAGCCTGAACATTTCAGCGAAATGGCGGCGCGGGCAGCTGCACTCGATCATGAACGAATTGAGTCCGGCGTTGACCGAAAAACTGGCGCCGCATGCGTCAAGCCGGGTCAGGAATTCTCCTTCGGACCACGGGCCCGCACCGGCCGTCAGCAGGTCGGCCGCGAGCCCCGAAACGCCGCCCTCCGCCGGACGCTCGAAAATCGTGCCCCCCGGCAGGACGAGCGCGAAGTCCACGATCGGGAGACGGCGGTCGGACAAGGTGACCAGCCGCGCCCCGTTCCCGAGCGTCGTGAGCTGCGGAACGAGCTGCGGCTTCTTCGCGGAGGCGGCCGCCTTCCGCTTCCGCGACTGCGGATGCTGGCGGACGAGGGAGAAGCGGTCCGGTTCGAGATATTCGGCTGCGATCCGGTTGATGTCGTCGAGCGTCAGCTTTTCGAGGCGCTCGAGATAGATGTCGCTCAAATCCGGCGAGCCGTTCGCAATCACGCCGCCGCCGATGTTCGCCGCGATCTCGCGGATGCCGCGCAGCTCGCGCAGGTGTTCGGCGTACTGCTGAGTCTTTTCGCGTTCTACTTCCGCCTTCGAGAGCGCTCCTTTGCGGATGGCTTCGAGTTCGCGCTTCAACGCCGATTCGAGCTTGCCGAGTTTGGCCGGAACGGCGCTGGCGGTCACGGCCAGCAGTCCGCCCGCTCCCTGGCTGCAGCTGAAGCTGCGCAGATTGACCGCCAGCTGCGATTCGAGCTCGAGGCGGCGGACAAGGCGCGAACCGTCTCCCATGCCGAGAATGCCGGCCAGCACGTCGCAGCCGGCGATGTCCGGATGCGAGATTTCGGGAATCCGCACGCCGCAGGCGAGCCGGGCGAGCGGATCTGCGAAAGAGAAGGCGTCGCTGCGCGCCGTGCATTGCGCCGGTTCCGGCGGAATCGCCGGCTCCGCGAGGCTTCGCCGCTCCCAGTCCGCCATCTCCGCTTCGACGAGATCGAAGGCGTGTTCGGGCTCGGCGTCGCCGACGATGACCCAGAAACAGCGCCCCGGCGTGTAGCGTTCGGCGTAATAGTCGACCATGATGTCGCGGGTGACGCCGGCGATGAGCTCGCGGTAGCCGATGATCGGGTGCCGGAGCGGGTGCTCCTGAAAGATCGAGGCGTTGAGCCGCGTGTAGAGCAGCCGGTCCGGGTTGTCGCGCCCCATCTCCTCTTCGCGCAGGATCACTTCGCGTTCCTCCGCGAAACGCGCTTCCGGGAATTCCGGGAAGCGGACCATGCGCGAAAGAATCCGCACCGCTTCCGGCAGGTGCCGGCCGGCGAGATTCGCGTGATAGGCGGTGTGGTCGTAGCTTGTGTAGGCGTTCATCGAGCCGCCGAGCCGGTCGATCGCGTCGGCCGCCGCCGTTCCGGGATAGTCGCGGCATCCTTGAAACAGCATGTGTTCGAGAAAATGCGACAGCCCGTAGCCGAGGCGGGCGCCTTCGTGGATGCTGCCGGTGCGGACAAAGCATTCGACTTCGACCGCCGTGCCGGGTTGCGGAAACACGAAAATCCGGACCCCGTTCTCCAGCGTCCGCGACACGACGTTTCGATAAAATCTCATGGCACCTCGCTTATTCTTCAATCGATTTTGGGCAGCTTCGCCGCCGGAGCGGCGGCGTCGGCGGGAGGATCGGCCAGCTTGAATTCAATGTCGAAATCCTCCGGCGCATCGTCCTTCGACGCGGAGAGCAGCCCGGAACCGATCAGCAGGTAGACGATCCGCCCGACGTCGGAGGCGCTGCGGATTCCCCACTCGTACAGCACTTCGTAAGCCAGCACGCCGAACTCCTCCCGGGCGTAATCGCGGACGCCGCCGAGCAGTTCAAGCGCCGAAACGTGCCGGTGCGCCGGCAGCCGGCCGACCGTGAAAGTCACGGCGTTCGCCACGAAGGCGTACGCTTCTTCGGCGAAACGGGGCTCCTCCCGCATGATCGCCTCGATTTTCGCTTTGATATCCGCCGCGTCCATGGTCTTTATTCGCCTTTGAACTGCGGTTTCTTCTTGCCGGAGACGATCGAACTCGGATCGGCCGACAGGGAGTCCGCCAGCTCGGTCAGCGCGTCGAGCGTCTGGTTCAGCTTGGTCAGCGTGTTGGCAAGCTCATCCTGGCTGAAGGAGATTGCGTTCGATGCGTCGCGGAACGCGGCGGCGCTCTCCGGCAGCTTCGCGTCGCGCGTCTCCCGGATCAGCTGGCCGGTCAGCTTGTTGACGTTGTCGAGATCCTCTTCCAGCACCGTCATGAGGCGGTTCAGCCGCTCTTCGCTGAATACGCGGGAGAGGGTGCGGCTGCCGAGCTCCAGATTTTCCGCCGCGTCGTTGATGCGCACGATGGTCGATTTGAGCGCCGGGTCGCCGAGCAGCCCGGAGAGTTCCGAGAGGCTTCGTTCGAGCCCGTCCGAAATCTCCTCGAAACGAATCCGCGAGATGCGGTCGAGCGAGGTTCCGATCGCCTTCAGGATGTCGCGGAACGGCGACGGCACCGCCGGAATGTAGAGCGTTCCGGGTTCGAGCATTCCGGCCGGCGGCTCGGACAGCGTCTGCCCGGGCGTCGCGAAATAGTCGAAGTCGATGTAGCGCATTCCGGTGATTCCGGCGTATTCGAGCCGGCAGCGCATCCCCTGCTCGAGCTCGGATTGGAAGAAGCGCCGGAAGTCGCTGCGCTGCTGCCCCTTTTCCCCGCCGCTGACGAAATGCTCGAGCTCGACCGCCATGTCGACCTGCACGAGCTTGTCGGTGACGCGGATCGAGATTTTCGTCACATTGCCGATCGGCACGCCGCGGTATTTGACCGCCGATCCGACGGTCAACCCCTGCACGGACTCGCTGAAGAAGGTCTGCACCGTCGCCTTGTTCGTGAAGATGTCGGTCATGCCGAGGAAGAAGAGGATCGCAATCAGAAGCGCGAGGCCGCCGATCACGAAAAGTCCGATTTTGATTTTCTGAAAGGAATCGTTTGCCATATCAGCTCACCTCCGTTATCTGCGGCTCGCGCGGAACGTCGCTCTTGAGCCCGTCGCGGGTCAGGAACGCGCGCACTTTTTCGTTCGGAGAAGTGTCGCGCAGAAGTACGGGCGGACCATCCGCCACGATCGATTTCGTCTCCTTGTCGAGCATGATGACCCGGTCGGCGATCGTGAATACGCTGTCGAGCTCATGAGTCACCACGACGATGGTCGAACCGAACTGGTCGCGCAGCCGCAGCAGCAGCCGGTCGAGTTCGGCCGACGTGATCGGGTCGAGTCCGGCCGACGGCTCGTCGAAGAAGAGCAGCTTCGGATTCAGCGCCAGCGCCCGCGCCAGACCGGCCCGTTTGGCCATGCCGCCCGAGAGTTCGGCCGGCATGTAGTTGCCGAATCCGGCCAGATCGACGAGCCTGAGCTTCTCTTCGACGGTCCGGGCGATCTCCTTCGCCGAGAGCTGCGTATACTCCTCGAGGGGCAGCGCGACGTTCTCGGCCAGCGACATCGAACTGAACAGCGCTCCGCCCTGATAGGTGACGCCGAACCGGCGCATGATCTCGCGGCGGTGCCGCTCATCGGCCTGCACGATGCTGTCGCCCTGAATCAGAATATCTCCCTTCTGCGGCGCATAGAGCCCGATGATATGCTTGAGCAGTGTGCTTTTGCCGCAGCCGGAGCCGCCGAGAATGCAGAAAATCTCGCCGCTCTCAACCTGGAAATTCAGGTCTTTGAGGACGACTTTATTGCCGTAGCCGATGGTCAGGCTCCTGACTTCGATTTCCGGCCCCGTTCTTTTTTCCATAAGCTTTCCGCTCCGTTTCAGTAACCGATAAACGAATAAAGCACCGTGATCAGCACGTCGGCGACCACCACGAGAAAAATCGACGCGACCACCGCCTTCGTCGCTCCGCGCCCGACCCCCTGCGAATTGTTCGCGGCGTTGAAGCCGCAGTAGCACCCCGCCAGCGTGATCAGGATTGCGAACGGAATGCTTTTGGCCGTACCGAGCAGAAAGGTCGTGACATCCAGCACCTCGATCGTCCGCGTCCAGTAGGCCACGAACGGAATTTTCATGATCGTGACGCCGATGAGCATCCCGCCGACGATGCCGGCCACATTGCCGAAAACAGTCAGCACCGGCATCGAAATCAGCATGGCCGTGAGTTTCGGAAACACAAGGAACGATTCGGGGCGGATTCCCATCGTCTCCAGCGCGCTGATCTGTTCGTCGAGCTTCATCGTGCCGATCTCGGCCGCGAACGCGGAGCCGGCCCAGCCGGTCAGCACCATTGCAACCATGAGCGGCCCGAGCTCCTTCAGCACCACGAAACCGACCGCGTCGACCACGAAAATCTCCTGGCCGAGCTTCGAGAGCTGGATCTGCCCGTTGACCGCCATGACCATGCCCATCAGCAGGCAGATCAGCAGCACGATCGGCAGCGCCTGAACGCCGCAGAGATCCATGTAGTACCGGAAATCGCGCCGGCGCATCCCGTGGCGCAGCAGCGGCGGCACTTCCGCCGCCACCCGGCCGATGAACTCCACCGGACGGGTGCCGTCCTGCAGGAGCGGGCGGAAACGGCGGCTGATCGCCTTGAGCTGTTCCACGCGATGCTTCAAATCGTCAGTACATCCTTTGCTGCACCTTCTGCGGGCGGACCTTCGGTTCTTCGAGGTAGAGTGCGTACCAGTTGTCCCCGAAGGCGGCGTTCGAGAAGTGTTTGGGCCGGTTGTTGGCCAGATTCTCGTAATTGGCGATCAGAGCCGGGTTGTCGGAGTTCTTCTTCGCTTCGACCAGTGCCGCGATCGCCTTGGCCGGATCATCCTGCCTGAGCTTGATCCAGGCGTAGACGCAGGCCAGGAAAGCGCCGTCCTCGCCTTTGGCCCGGCGGCACTTCTTCCGGTAGAAGCTGTCGAGTTTCGGGTCCTCGTTCCTGTACATGCGGACCAGCTTGATCGCGATCGAGCGGGCGTCCATCAGCAGGCACTTCGGCAGGAGCTGGTCGGTCCGGGCGAAATCCCGGAGCTGAAAGTAGAGCTGCATTTTCATCGTGTTGATCTGCCGCGCCAGCATCCAGTTCCAGCGGTAGTACGGGTCGAACGCCGCGGTCAGGCGCAGCGTTTCATGCAGCGCGTCGTTCTGCATCGCTTCGAGCTTCTGCTGCATGAGCTTCGGGCTGCCGACCGGACGCTGCTGGAAATTCTGGACCTGCCGCTGGATGCGCACCTGCGCCGCCTGCATGGTCTGCTGCATGCCGAGCTGGAGTTTGTTGAGCTTTTTGCGCAGCACGAGCATGATGATGAGCTGCGCGATGAGGAAGGCGGCGACGCCGCAGACAATCCCCCAGGCGGTGCCGAGGTCGCGCCCGGTTACAAAGCCGGTCAGCAAAGCCGCGGCGACTGCGATGATGATACTGTACACGTCCGGAACTCCTTACCGCTTCTTGCGCTGTTTGGCGCGCTGTTTCTTGGCCAGCTTCGCGAGCCGCCGTTTCTTGTCCTGCTCCTTGCGGGACAGCGGGGCGGGTCCGCCGAAGAGTCCGCCGAAAGTTCCCGGGACGCCGTTGTTTTCGGGGAGGCTCCCGCCGGCCATAAGCCGGCCGAGCGGACCGCTCTGCTTCATCATTTTCCGCATGCCCTCGAACTGCTTCACGAGCCCGCTGACCATTTCGACCGGGACGCCGGAACCTTTGGCGATACGCTTTTTGCGCGGGAAGTCCATCAGATCCGGATTCGCGCGTTCAGCCTTGGTCATCGAGAGGATGACCGCCTCCATCCGGGCGAAGTGACGCGGGTCGACCTCGTTCATCGCGCCGGCCAGCTGGCGGCCGCCGGGCAGGAATTTGAGAATGCTCTCCATGCCGCCGAGCTTCCTGATCTGGCGCAGCTGGGAGAGGAAATCATCGTAATCGAACTTGTTGGCGCGCAGCTTCTCCTGCAGCTTCTTCGCCTCCTCCTCGTCGATTTCGGCCGCGGCCTTTTCGACGAGGGAGACCACGTCTCCCATGCCGAGGATGCGGCTCGCCATGCGGTCCGGGTAGAACACCTCGAGGCTGTCGAGCTTTTCGCCCATGCCGATGAACTTGACCGGACAGCCGGTCACTTTGCGGATCGAAAGCGCCGCGCCGCCGCGGGCGTCGCCGTCGAGCTTGGTCAGGATGAAGCCGGTCAGGTCGAGCGCCCGGTGGAAGTGTTCGGCGACCGAAACCGCCTCCTGCCCGAGCGCGGCGTCGGCCACGAGCAGCACCTCATCCGGCCGCACCGCCTGGCGGATGCGGACCAGCTCCTGCACCATCGTTTCGTCGATCTGCAGCCGGCCTGCCGTGTCGATGATGACCACATCGGTTCCGGCCGTGCGCGCCTGTTCGACCGCGTTGACCGCGATCGCGGCGACGTTCACGCTCGTGCGTTCGGCGTGGACCGGCACCCCGATCTCGCGCCCGATGATTTCGAGCTGGTCGATGGCCGCGGGGCGGTAGACGTCGCCCGCGACGAGCTGGACCTTTTTGCCCTGCCGCTTCAGCAGCAGCGCGAGTTTGCCCGCCGTGGTGGTCTTGCCGCTGCCGTGCAGGCCGACCAGCATGATGACGGTCGGTTTCGACTTGAATTCGAGCTCGGAGGCGCCGCCGCCGAGGAGCTCGACGAGCTTGTCGTTGACGATTTTGACGACCTGCTGGCCCGGCGTCACGCTTTTGATGACCTCCTGCCCGACGCATTCGGCCTTGACCCCCTCGATGAATTCGGAGGCGATTTTGATGTTGACGTCGGCATCGAGCAGCGCGAGGCGGATCTCCCGCATTGCATCGGTGATGTTGGCTTCGGTCAGGGTGCTTTGTCCGCGCAGTTTGCGGAAAACATCATGCAGCTTGTCGCTTAAGGACTCGAACATACCTTTTCTTTCTTTCCTATTAATAAAACACATTATTTCATCATAACAGCGTTTAATATATCTTGATTCCCGTTCAACGTCAAGAGAACGTTTGAAAAATCCGGTACATTCGATTGCTTTCGGCCGGTATTCATGGTATTTTATATGACAATGCGAAAATACAGCAAGGAGATGGCGGGTTCATGCCATTGAAACATTAACAATGCCTTTCCCGGAGGCGTGAGTACGGCGGAGCCGCGCGGAACGCCGGAGACGAGCACGGTCTCTTCGGAGAAGGGGCCCGGAAAAGCACCCGACGCTTTCGGGCAATCGGCCCGGAAGAGCCGAGGTCCGTGGCCGGAGGGGGCGGCTTTTCGGGGAACATCAGGAGAACAGCTATGCGCAGCGATATCATGAAGAAGGGGCTGGAGCGCACGCCGCATCGCGGCCTCATGCGTGCAACCGGGCTTGCCGACGAGGATTTCAAGAAGCCTTACATCGGAGTGTGCAACTCTTACACGAACATCGTTCCGGGCCACTGCCACCTGAAAAAGGTCGGCGAAATCATCTGCGACGCGATCCGCGAGGCGGGCGGCGTTCCGTACGAGTTCAATACGATCGCGGTCTGCGACGGCATTGCGATGGGCCACTCCGGCATGAAATATTCGCTTGCGAGCCGCGAGATCATCGCCGACAGCGTCGAGACCATGGGCTCCGCTCATCCGTTCGACGCGATGATCTGCATTCCGAACTGCGACAAGGTCGTCCCCGGCATGCTGATGGGGGCGATGCGGCTGAATATCCCGACCATTTTCGCTTCCGGCGGCCCGATGCGCGCCGGAAAGACCGAAGGCGTCTCTCACAATACCGATTTGAACTCGATCTTCGAAGGCGTTGCGGCGCGGGTGGTCGACAAGATCGACGATGCGCAGCTCCATGAGCTCGAATGCACGGCCTGCCCCGGCCCGGGCTCCTGTTCTGGGATGTTCACGGCGAACAGCATGAACTGCCTCTGCGAAGCGCTCGGCATCGCGCTGCCCGGCAACGGCACCATCGCCGCCGATTCGCCGGAGCGCGTCGAGTACTGGCGGCGCGCCGCGCGCCGGATCGTCGAGCTTGCGAAGATGGAGAATCCGCCCCGGGCGAAGGATTTCGTCACCGCGAAGTCGTTCCGCAACGCCCTCGTGCTCGATATGGCCATGGGAGGCTCGTCGAACACCGTGCTGCACACGCTGGCGGTTGCGAATGAAGCGGGCCTGAAGGTCGATATCAAAGACCTCGATGAAATTTCGAAGGCGACGCCGAACATCTGCCGCCTCGCTCCGTCGCGGGGAGAATTCCATATCGTCGAAGAGTGCAACCGCGTCGGCGGGATCATGGCGATCCTGAAAGAGATCGCGAAGAAGCCGGGCATGATCGACGGCTCCGCGCCGACGGTCTCCGGCAAAACGCTGGCCGAGCAGTACGCCGCCGCGCCGGACGCGGACGGCACGGTCATCCGCACGCTCGACAACCCGTACAGCGAAAAGGGCGGCCTGGCGATCCTCTTCGGCAATCTCGCGGAAAACGGCTGTGTGGTCAAGGCTGCCGGAGTCGACCCGAAGATGCTGGTCCACAAGGGGCCGGCGGTCATTTTCGAGAGCCAGGAGGAGGCCTGCGAAGGCATCCTCGGCGGCAAGGTCAGGGAGGGCGACGTGGTGGTGATCCGCTACGAGGGACCGAAGGGCGGTCCCGGCATGCAGGAGATGCTCGCCCCGACTTCGTATATCATGGGGCGCGGCCTCGGTTCGTCGGTCGCGCTGGTCACCGACGGGCGTTTCTCCGGAGCGACTCACGGCGCCTGTATCGGGCATGTGAGTCCCGAAGCGGCGGCGGGGGGGCTCATCGGCCTCGTCGAGCCCGGCGACATGATCGAGATCGACATCCCGAACCGGACGGTCCGCCTCGACGTGCCGGAAGCGGTCATCGCTGAACGCCGGAAGAGCTGGAAGCCGCGCGAGCCGAAAATCAAGACCGGTTATCTTGCCAAGTACGCCTCGCTGGCGACCAGCGCCGACACCGGCGGCGTCCTGAAGGTCAACTGAGTTCTTTTCTCCGAAGCGAAACGCCCCTTCCGGGCCGCGCCGTTCGCCGGCCGCTCCCGGAAGGATGTTTTTTTGTCATACTTCGGGGAGAAGGCGGCGAATATTGCGGAACGGTAATTGAAATTTCCCGGAAGTGCGGTATATTAAATACGATATGGCGTTGATTTTCTATGGTGGCGGACGTTTGAACCGGCCCGTAACGAGTTGTGGTTAACTGGAGTTATAAACTTTTATGTCATTATTCAGCAGCGGAAAGTATTCCACCTTGCGGATGCCCACCAACGGAGAACGTAAAATGATTATTCCTGACGGTTCGTGGGTCAAATGCAGAAGTTGCGGTCAGACGCTCTACACCGACCGGCTGGAGGACAATCTTCAGGTCTGCTGGTATTGCAACTGCCATCTGCCGATGAACGCCCCGGCCCGGATCAAGTCCCTGACCGATGCGGACAGCTTCACGGAGATGGATGCGGATCTGCGCAGCGTCGACCCGCTGCAGTTCGTCGACAGCAAGTCCTACGGCGACCGGCTGGTCGAAAGCGAGAAGAAAACCGGCTTGAAGGATGCGATCGTCTGCGGATCGGCGACGCTCGGCGGACACCCCTTCATGCTCGGCGTGATGGATTTCCGTTTCATGGGCGCCTCGATGGGTTCGGTGGTCGGCGAGAAGATCGCGCGGCTGGTCGAGGCCGCCACGGCCGCAAAGGCGCCGGTCGTGCTGGTGACCGCCTCGGGCGGCGCCCGCATGCAGGAGGGGATTCTGAGTCTGATGCAGATGCCGAAAACCTGCGGCGCGCTTTCGCGGCACAGCGAGGCGGGGCTGCCGTATTTCGCGGTGCTGACCAATCCGACTTACGGCGGCGTGACCGCGAGTTTCGCGGCGGTCGGCGATGTGATTCTGGCCGAGCCGGGCGCGATGATCGGTTTCGCCGGTCCGCGCGTGATTCAGGAGACGACCAATTCAAAGCTGCCGGAGGGATTCCAGACGGCCGAATTCCTGCTCGAGAAGGGGCTGGTCGACCGGGTTGTCGAACGCAAGAATTTGAAAAAAGAACTTGAACTCCTGCTTGAAATTTTCTGAAAGCGGGATATACTATAAAACACGATACGATTTTTGTCGCCGGGTTGGACCTCGTGCGTTGTCAAATGGGTATACCGAGTCAGGTGGGGAACCAAGCAGCTCAATACATGCTTTTGACAAGCCACGGATCATCTGACCCGGCGACTCTTTTTTGAAAAGATTTCCGATTCTCGCTTTCTCCGCTTGATTTTTGCCGTTTCGAAAATTATACTGAGATAGACTCGGTTATCATGTTAAGTCGATTCTGCGGGAAATCATCAGCATAAAGGACTGAAAATGATGAAGAAAGCACGTTTTACCCTGATTGAGCTTCTGGTTGTGATCGCGATCATCGCGATTCTCGCTTCGATGCTGCTGCCCGCATTGAATCAGGCGCGGGACTCGGCAAAGCGGATCACCTGCACGAATGTGCTCAAGCAGTACGGCAGCGCCGCCGCGCTTTACGCCTCGAATTATCAGGACTGGTGGGTTCCGTGCGACGGTGCGCTGGGATTCGGCAGCTATTACCGGAACGACGCTTTCCGGTCGCTGCTCGGCATCGGCAAAGTCGAGGAAGTGGCTTCGGGAAACACCGACGGACTCTATCCGCTCGGGCTCATGTGCCCGAAATCGGACGCTGTGCTCGGCGTCTCCGACTTTGCCAGGGGCAAGCTTCTGAACGGCCACGGTTTCCCGAAACGGAGCTATGGATATTCGTACAACGACCTGTGGGCCGCCGATCATCCGGGCGCGACCGATCCGGGCAAGCGGGTCTTCAAGCTGACGCAGATCAGGCGTCCGACGACAGCTTCCTTCTGGAAGGACGCGCTCGACAGCCTGACCTGGACGCCGGACCCGGCCGCCGCCAACGGCTATTTCAACGGAGGCGAGGGGATCGGCGACGGAAAGGGCACCATCGCCTACCGGCACGGCGACTCCGCGAATCACTCGTTTTTCGACGGGCACGTCGAGTCGCTGCAGTGGCGGTATGTGAAGCAGAACAGCGGAACGCTCGGCTCGGGCTTCCTGAAATAACTCCGGCGCGCCCTCCCGCCCTTCCGGAAAACCGGGAGGGTTTTTTTGTCCGTTTTCACGCCGGGAGTTTGTAAAAACGGCCGGGTGGCAATATATTTACCGTCACGCTTGATTGATTCACTTATTTGACTGCTGGGAGACTTTTTTTCTTATGACACGCATCGACGGCCGTGCTCCGGATGAGCTTCGCAATCTTGTTATCCGACCGAATTATCTGGCTCACCCGCTTGCTTCCGTGCTGATCGAATGCGGCGGGACCAAGGTTATCTGCGCCGTCAGCGTCGAGGCGAAGGTTCCTCCCTGGATGAAGGCGCAGAAGGTGCCGGGCGGGTGGGTCACCTGCGAATACGGCATGCTGCCGGCTTCGACCCACGAGCGGATGCGGCGTGAAGCCTCCTCCGGCAAGCAGGGCGGGCGCACGATGGAGATCCAGCGGCTGATCGGCCGTTCGCTCCGCGCCGTGGTCGACCTGAATGAGCTCGGCGAGAACACCGCCAGCGTGGACTGCGACGTGATCGACGCCGACGGCGGCACCCGCACCGCGAGCATCACCGGTTCGGCCGTCGCGCTTGCACTGGCCTGCCGCAGCGACTGGGGCAGGAAGCATTTCGCGGGCTGTCCGCTCCGCGAAAATGTCGCCGCCGTCAGTGTCGGCATCGTCGGCGGCGTGCCGATGCTCGATCTCTGCTACGAAGAGGATTCGAAAGCGGAGGTCGACATGAATGTCGTGATGACCGAGTCCGGCAAGCTCGTCGAGGTGCAGGGGACCGCTGAGGGCGCCCCGTTCTCCCGGGCGCAGCTGAATGAACTGATCGATCTGGCCGAGCACGGCCTGAAGAAGATATTCCGGATTCAGAACGAAATCGTCGATTCCGTCACGGCGCCGCTGACCGCGGCCGAGGCGACCGGCGATCTATTCGGGGAGTTTCAGTTATGAGTGAATACCAGGTAATCGCCCGGAAGTGGCGGCCGCAGTGTTTCTCCGACGTGGTCGGGCAGGAGCATGTCGTGCGCACGCTCCGGAACGCGATCCGTCAGCAGCGGACCGCCCATGCCTATCTGTTCGTCGGTCCGCGCGGCGTCGGAAAAACCACGCTCGCCCGGATTTTCGCCAAGGCGATGAACTGTCTCGACCCGCAGGACGGCGAGCCGTGCTGCAAGTGCGTCTCGTGCCGCGCCGTTATGGAGGAAAGTAGCCTCGACGTGATCGAGATCGACGCCGCCAGCCGCAATTCGGCGGCGGATATGCGCGAGCTGGCCGAAGACGTCATGCACCAGCCGGTGGCCGGGCGCTATAAGATTTACATCATCGACGAAGTTCATATGCTGACCGCGCAGGCGTGGAACGCACTTCTGAAGACGGTCGAGGAACCTCCGGCGCATGTGAAGTTCATCTTTGCGACGACCGAGGTTCACAAGGTCCTGAAGACGATCATTTCGCGCTGCCAGCGCTTCGACCTGCTGCCGATTCCGACCCGGCAGATTGCGGAACGGCTGCGGCTGATCGCGGACCGCGAGGGAGTCGCGATCAACGACGAGGCGGTCAATGCGATCGCCCGCGCCGCCGAAGGCGGCATGCGCGACGCGCAGTCGCTGCTGGACCAGATGATCGCATTTTTCGCGCAGGGAGACAGCACGGCGATCACGGGCGAGCAGGTCCTTTCGCTGTTCGGCCTGACCGACCGCGCCGATCTCGATACGATTCTGCTCGGCATGCTGCGGAACCAGCCGGCAGAAGTCGTCAAGGTGATCGGCCGCCTGGCGAAGAAGGGCAAAAACCTTGAGACGCTTTTCGACGATCTGCTCGATGCGCTGCGGGCGGTTCAGCTCTGCGCGATTCTGCCGGACCCGGGCGATCTGCTGAACGAGTCGGCCGAATCGATCGAGCGTTTCCGCAAGTTGGCGAAGCTGGTGCGGCCCGATACGATCCAGATTCTGCTTGAGACGATTGCTCCGGTCGGGCGCGTACTGCACGATGCGCTGAATAAGCAGGTCTATCTCGAAACGATTCTGCTCAAGGCGATGCGTGAAGCGCATGCGGTGCGGATCAACGACCTTCTGGCACGACTGAACCAGCTGCGCACGGCGGGTGAACTGAAGTTTCTCGATCAGCTGCCGGGCGAGGTCAAGCCCGCGGCTCCGGAGGTCGTGGTCATCGAACCGTTGAAACCGGCCGCGGAAATGCCGAAGCCGGAGCCCGCCCCGGCGGCCCTGGTCGCGGAAGTGTCGAAACCGGAAGTAAAGGAGATGCCGAAGCCGGAACCTGCCCCGGCGGCCCCGGTCGCGGAAGTGCCGAAACCGGAAGCCGCGCCGGAAGCAAAGCCGGCGGTTGTGGAGATGCCGAAGCCGGAGCCCGCCCCCGCGTCGCCGCCGGTTGCGGAAGCGCCGAAACCGGAAGCCGCGCCGGAAGCAAAGCCGGCGGTTGTGGAGATGCCGAAGCCGGAGCCCGCCCCGGCGTCGCCGCCGGTTGCGGAAGCGCCGGAGCCGGACTATGCGGAGCTGGAGGCCTCCCTGATGCCTGCGGCGGAGATGCAGCCGGTATTCGACCCGAACACGGGCGAAACGGTGCTGGTTCCGGTTTCCGCCCCGGTTCTCCCGAAGAGCGATGACGAGCATCTCGCGCCCGAAACGAAACCCGGCCGCAAAAAGCGCCGCAGCATTGCGAACGACAATCCCAGGGCGCTGGAAGAGGCGTTGAACGATCCGACCGTCCATGAGATCGTCGATCTTTTCGGCGGGAAGGTCGTCGACATTCACAGGCCGGAGGGAGAGTAACTCCGTCTGGAACATTTTGTTTCATCGAAAATCGGCGAAACGGCTTGATCTTTGCCCTGAAGTTCTGTATAATTGCTGATAACTTCTCATGCACTTTCGGGAATGAACAGGGAGATTCTGCCGATGATGAAACAAATGGTTCTGCTGGGTTGTATGTGCGCCTCGTTTGTCCTGTCCGCCGCGGATGGAGGGAAGGAGGCGGAAAATCTGAACCGCCTGCCCGGTACGAAGCTCTCCGCCGATTCCGTCTTCTACAAGTATACGGCGGACAAGGCGGCCGACGGCGACCGTACCGACAAACTGAGCCGCTGGGTCAGCAGCGCCGAATCCGGCGAGCACTGGATCATGGCGGAGTACGACGCACCGCGCAAGGTCAATGCTGTGACGCTGGTTTTCTGGACCGACACCCATGTTTCGCTCGATTTCGATATCGAAGGCAGGGTTGACGGCAAGTGGGTCACGCTGCGCGAGGTGCGCGGCAACCGGGCGGTGGCGCCGCGGCTGGTGTTTCCGGAGCGGGAGGTTTCGGCGCTCCGGGTCGTCTTCCGCAAACAGATCCCGGATTCGATGGTGCGGCTTTACGAGTTTTCCGCCGAATGTGCGCCGCATGCGCTCGAGCTGTCGATGAGCCCGACCCGAGGCAACGGCTTTCTGGAAGAGGGTGAGGCGAGAAGCGTCACCCTCTACTGCCATGAGAAGTCGCCGGTCCGGCTGAATCTCCGGCTCGGGCTGAAGGCCGAAGCGGGCCGCCCCGCCGCCGAATCGGTGCAGGAGAACCGGACGGTCGAACTCAAGGGCGCTCAAACCTTCCGGCTGCCGGTTCCGAAGACGTTCGGCGCTTACGAGTACGAGATCGTGCTGACCGATGAGGACGGCACGACGGTTCTTTCGCAGACCGAGCCCTTCTTCTATTTCCCGCCGTCGAATCCGGCCTACAAGACCGCTTCGCCGTTCGCCGCCCACTATTATCACATGCATCCGGCCCTGATCGATTACGTCGGGCTCTACTGGTGGCGGAATCACGATGTCTACGGCCGCTGGAACAACAATATGGACGAGCAGGGCAATGCCGACTGGAGCGAGCTTGACGAGCGACTTGCCGAGGTCCGTGCGAACCGGATCCGCGAGTGTGCGGTGCTGCTCGGCGCTCCGCGGAAATATTCGACCGTGCTGCCCGGCGAACCGGTCAGTTCGGGGCGTGACAGCATCTATTCGTATTATCCGCCGTCGGACATCGGCGCCTGGTGCCGGCTCTATCTGGAGCCGCTCGCCGGAAAGGTTGCGAAGGCTTCTCCGTTCCGGGTTTACGAAATCTGGAACGAGGCGTGGAGCTACTACCGTCTGCGCGGGCTGCACGGCACGCCGGGCGAGGCGATGCAGCTTTTCCGCGAGTCATACGAGACGCTGAAGAAGGCCGATCCGGAAGCCATGGTTTACCCGACCGACACCGGGGCCGCGCTGAAGGAGAGTCCGTACGCGTTCAGGGAGTTCGGGCGCGATATGTTCGAGCTCGGCTATCTGCGCTGGGCCGACCTCATGTCCTATCACAGCTACGGCATGATGGATTACGGCCGCCTTGAGAACTACCGCGCCAATATGTGGAATTACGGCCGGGATTTCGAGATGTGGTCGACCGAGACGGCCGCGTCGGGCCAGCCGTTCCACCGGCTCATGGAGTCGCTGCTTTCTCATCGGGTCTGGGGCAACGGCAAGACCTTCATCTACAACGGCAGCCTGTGGGCGCCGCTCTACTCCGACGGCAGGCCGCATAAAAATCTCGTGGCGATGGCGGCGATGATCCGGGAGCTCGGAGACGCGCTCCCGCTCGGGTTTGAGGAGAACGGCGATGTCACGGCCTATCTCTTTGCGAACGGCGGCACACCGGTCGCCGTGCTGTTCTCGAAGAGCGCGGAGCCGGCAGAAATCGATCTGCCGCTCTCCCGCAATTCGGTTGTCCGCGATGTGTTCGGCCGTGAGCTCGATGCGAAGCAGCCGGTTCTGTCGCTCGACAATCCGGTTTTCGTCCGGGACCCGGCGCCTGAAGCAGTGGTTCGTCTCGCCGCCGCGCAGCTCGATTTCCTCGCAAAGCACGCCCGGAAGAACGGGGAGTGGGCGAGGATCGCGGCGGAACGGCTCCGCAAAGCGGAGAAGGGCGGCCTGATCGACGCCGTCCGGGCCGAGGTGAAACGCATTTCGGCCTTTCGCGGTTCTCTGGAGAGCGATGTGCTGTACGATACGAATCTCGTTCTCGATGTGCTGACCAATCTGGAAATCTGCCTTGCGCGCCGGGAGAAGGAGGAGGTCTCCGCCCCCGCGACGGTAAAGGAGCTGCGCCGGGCGGTTGCCGGGCAGTGGGAGGCCATCCGGGCGCGCACCGGCGACAACGGCGTCCTGCTCGACTCGGAGCGGCTGACTTCGCGCGCCCAGAAAGAGGTGCAGTTCGCGATGCAGTACGACTCCGACGGCGACGCCGTTGCGCGGGATATCTGGCTCAACCGCGCCGCCGCCGATCTGGCGAACGCCGGAGCGCGTACCGCGTCGGAGAAGATGACGGAGCTGTACAAGACGAAGAGTTATTTCCGCAGCCACAAGATCCTGATCCGTTCGGAGCTCTACTGCTTCCCGGCCGGGAAGCCGCAGGAGGCGGTCATCACGCTGGCCAACCCGACCGGAACTCCCCGCAGGGGCACGCTTTCGGTCGAGCTGCCGGAGGGGTGGAAAGCGGACAGGACCGAGCTCGCCTATGAGGTTCCGCCCCTGTCGCGCCGGCTGCTGCGGATGGAGCTCACGGCTCCCGCCTCCTTCCGGAAGGAGTGGCGCGGCAAAATCGTCGTGACGGACCGCGACGGGAATTTTCCGGCGGTTCAGGCCGACTGCCGGATCGTCGAAAAGGTTCCTCCTTATCCGGTTCTCGGCGGCTCCATCAGCACCGGGGAGTTTACCGGAAACTGAAAACGGGTGCGGGAGCGGGGAAGGAATACGGCGGTTTCCCCCCGCTCCCGCGTTTTTTTTGTTTTCTGCCGGATGCAATTGAAAAGCGGGAGGCGAGCGGTTATATTCTCTGAATGAAGTTCCTCGGTCCGGAGGCCGGGGCATTCCGGGGGGCAAGGCCGTCCGGCCCTGACGGAATTCGTGAGGGCGCGGTCCCGCAACCGGATTCCGCAAGGGGTGCATTACGCTCCGGGGAGCGGGGGGAGTTGCCTCCTCTTGAATGAAGAAGAAAAGAAAGAGAATATTATGATCAACGACCTGCGCAAACTGCCGACCGATCGGATTCTCGTGTCGCCGTCGGTTCTGGCTTCCGATTTCGGGCGTCTCGACGAGGAGATCGCGCGCGCCGCTTCCGCCGGCGCCGACGTCATCCATCTCGATGTGATGGACGGTCACTTCGTGCCGAACATCTCGTTCGGTCCCCCGGTCATCAAAAGCATCCGCAAAGCGAGCGGCATGCTGTTCGATACGCATCTGATGATCTCCGAGCCGATGCGCTATGCGAAGGCGTTCGCCGATGCCGGCAGCGACCACCTGACTTTTCATCTCGAGTGCCCGGAGCCGACCGGCGACGTCATCGCCGCGATCCGCGAAGCCGGCTGCACGGTCGGGATTTCGCTGAAGCCCGCGACGCCGGCTGAGGAGATTTTTCCGTGGCTCGACCGGATCGACCTCGTGCTGGTCATGACCGTCGAACCCGGTTTCGGCGGTCAGAGCTTCATGGCGGACCAGATGGCGAAGTGCGCCGCGATCAAGCGCGAAATTCTGCGTCGCGGGCTCCATGTCCAGCTCGAGGCGGACGGCGGCATCGATGCGGAGACGGTGAAGACGGTTGCCGCCCACGGCGCGAATATGATCGTGGCCGGAACCAGCGTGTTCCGCCACCGCGCAGGTATCGAAACGGCTGTCGCCGAGCTGCATGCCGCGACGGTGCTGCTCGATTCGGAGCTCTGAACATGGGGGCGCTGAAAACAACTCCGCTGACCGGGTATGAGATCGAGCTCGGCGCGAAAATGACGCCGCGCGCGGGCTGGAATACGGCGCTCTATTATCCGGAAGGCATCATCGCCGAGCATCGCCATACGCGCTCGGCCTGTTCGGTTTTCGACCTCTGCTCCTACGGGAAGCTGCGCGTGGCGGGAAAGGAGGCCGCGCCGGCGCTCGACACGCTGTTTGCGCGCCCGGCCGCTGATCTCGGAATCGGGCGCTGCCGCCGGAATTTCATGCTTTCCGAAACAGGCGGCGTTTTTTCTCTCGTGCTGATGCTCCGGATGGCCGAGGACGATTTTCTGCTGGTTACCGATACCGGCAGCGCAGTCGGCGATCTGGAGCGGATTTCCGCCCATATCGCCGGAAGGGATGCCGAAGTTCAGGAGCTGACGCCGCTTCTGGCCTGCCTCGGGCTCGAGGGGCCGGAGGCGCGGAAGGTGCTCGAATCGTTCGCGGCCGGTCCCCTGCCGGAATACAGCTGCTGCGGCACGGTCGAAATCGACGGATTCCGGGCGATCGCCGCCTGCGCCGGAGCGACCGGCGAGGAGGGATTCCGGCTGCTGTTCAATCTCGAATATGCGGATCAGCTCTGGGACCTGCTGCTCGAAACGGAGCCGGTCATGCCGGCCGGTTTCGGCGCGCTCGATTCGCTGCGGCTCGAGATGGGGTATCCGGCCTGCGGGCGCGAGCTGACGGCGGAGTTTTCGCCGCTCGACTCCGGGCTCGGCGATCTTGTCCGGCTCGACGATGCGCGCAGCTTTCCGGGGCGGCAGGCGCTGCTGAACCGGAAGCAGCGCCATGTGCTGACCGGGCTGCTGCTCGAAACCCGGCGCGCCGCCCGTGAGGGGACGCTTGTGCTGAATGCGGCGGAGGAGGTGGTCGGCGTCGTGACCGGCGGCAGTTTCTGCCCGTCGCTCGAAACCGCCGCTGCGCTGTGCCGCCTCGATCTTGCGTGCATGCAGCCTCCGGGGTCTGAATTGTGGTGTGAAGTGACCGATGCCCGGCTGCCGGGCCGGATTGCCGAACCGCCTTTCTATCGCGGCGGCTCGGCGAAAGGAGATTTTTTCCTGCCATGAAGATGTTGATTTTTCCTCTGGTGCTGCTCGGACTGGTGCTGCTGCCGGGCTGGCCGCTGCTTTTCCGCCGCTGGAAACATGTCTATTTTCTCTGGATCGCAAGCACGCTTTTCATCGTGTCGCTCGGCGCCTGGTCGATGGTTTACTTCAAGCTCGAGCGCAACTATGCGCGGCTGGCCGAGGCGCAGGCGGTCGAGGCGACCCGCGCCGCGCTGGCAGAGGGCGCGGACCCGCAGGAGCTGGCCGACGCATTGGAGAAACTTGAGGCCGGCGACGAGTTCGAGGCCGCCACCGTGCGTTCGCGCTACCGGCTCTGGTATGAGGCGGTGAAGGAGGCGGCTCGATGAATTCTCCGATTCTTATTCTGGCGAATCTGCTGATTCTGATGATGGTGTTTCTGGTTGTTCCGGTCTGGATCATCGTCCGGCTGAAACAGCCGCCCTGGACGAAACTGCTGCTCGGTTTCAACTACTTCGCGCTGCTGATCATCCTCTTCGTGCAGATCAGCGCGATGGGAAGTTTGTTCCACGCGAACCAGGTGGCGAAGAAGAACTGCGAAGCCTTGATCCGCGCTCTGCGGAACGAACCGGCGGAGAAGGTGGCTGCCGTGCTGGAAGAGTATCTCGCGCACGACGAAGGCAGCTATTTCCTGCTCGCGGAGAGATTCCCCGAGCAGGAAGAGCCCGCGATCTCCCCGGAGGCCGGTCCGGAGACTGCCGGGGGCGAAGTTCCGTCGGATGCGGCGAAGTAGTGCGTTTCCCGTCATGCCGTTCCGGATTCACCCGCCGGTGACGGCGGCTTTGCCGGTGTTGAAGCCGCCGGGACTGCGGAAGAAGAACGGCGCGAGCCCGCTCTGCGTCGGGTGGCTGCGCGAATGCAGCCGGACGGAAGTTCAAATGGTTTCCGCCGCGATTTGACAACGGTCCGGTCCGGCGGTATAGTATATGCAGCGTCTTCGGGGCGGGGTGCAATTCCCCACCGGCGGTACAGCCCGCGACCTTCCGCAAAACGGAAGCCGAACCGGTGGAATTCCGGTGCCGACAGTAAAGTCTGGATGAGAGAGGACAGGAGAAGCGGGGCGGCAGCTCCGCAAAGTTGTCGTTCCGCCCCCGGTGAATCGTTCGCCGGGGGCTTTTTGTCGATCGGCCCCTCCTGCCCGGAACAGGTAACCACAGGAGAAAGAGAGATGGGATTCGATCCGATCGAAGAGGTGATCGCGGCTTACGGCCGCGGCGAAATCGTCGTCATCACCGATGACGAGAACCGGGAGAACGAAGGCGACCTGATCGCGGCCGCTTCGCATGCCGATGCCGGGGTGGTGAACTTCATGGTCACGCACGGACGCGGACTTTTCTGCGTTCCGCTGGCGCCTGAAATCGCGGCGCGCCTCGGCCTGGCGCAGCCGGACGGAAACCACGATCCGCGCTGCACCTGCTTCACGCAGAGCGTCGATGCGGTCCGGGGAACCACGACCGGCGTTTCGGCCTTCGACCGGGCGGAAACCGTCGCCCGGCTCATGGACCCGGCGGCCACGCTTGACGACTTCTACACGCCGGGCCATGTGTTTCCGCTGATCGCGCGGCCGGGCGGTGTGCTTGAGCGCCCGGGACACACCGAAGCGGCGGTGGACCTGGCCCGGCTGGCCGGGCTGCCGCCGGGCGGCGTGCTCTGCGAAATCCTGAGCGCGGACGGCACGATGGCGCGGGTTCCGGAGCTTCTGGCGTTCTGCCGCGAATTCAAGCTCAGAATCGGCAGCGTCGAAGCGCTCGCCGCCTATCTTTCGCGTTGACGCATCCGGGAGCGGGGGAGGCGGGATCAGTCGTCGAGCCGCCAGTGTTTCTGGAATGCCGCGTCGCCGAAGCCGCCTTCCTCATCCCGGATTTCGCGCCAGTTCAGATTGGCGGCGTGGCCGTCGAAGAAGCTGAGGTTCGCGGATTGGTTCGGGTGGCGGTAGGCGACGCCGCGCCGTTCCGTATCCCAGAAGCTCTCCTTGCCGTTCACCGCCAGCAGCGACAGGTACCGGGCGTGGTGCGCCGAATGATAGGCGACGCCGTGAACCGTGGCGTCCATGAAGTCGAGCTTGTCGGCGGGACGCTTGATTTTTCCGAGCTTGACCGTGTAATAACTCCCGTTGGACGGAGCGTGGTCGTTGCGGCCGTAGGAGGCGTTCAGCAGTACATAGGGCTGGCTGCTCTCCAGCGAGAACATCGCTCCGGGGCAGACCATGCCGCGCGCCACATAGCCGTAGCCGTATTCATGCGGCACCCGGGTCACATCGTAACTGATTCCGCCTGCTTGATAAAACGCGACGTAGTTGGTCCAGAGATTGCCCCAGGAGAGGTTGTAAAGCGGCACCGGATAGTCGTTGTTGTCGCCGGCATAGAGAATCGTCGCCTGCGAATACTGCTTGATGACGCCCAGGCAGCTGATCTGGCGCGCCCGGTCGCGCGTCTGGTTCAGCACAGGGAGCAGCATGGCGGCCAGAATGACGATGATCGCTATGACCACCAACAGTTCGATGAGGGTGAATCTCCGGCATTTCATGGTAAGGCAGCCTCCTTTCAATTACGGCTGATTACGGATTTTCGGCGCATGAGCCTGCCGGCTGCTTTTACGCAGCGTTCTTCCGGCGGCAGGCGGTTGTCGAGAAGCTTCAGCAGCAGTTCGGCGGCGGTCTCGCCCATTTTCCGGGGGGAGGCGGAAATCGCGGCCACCGGCACCGGAAGCTGGTCGAGCGGGTATTCGTCGTCGAGGGAAAGGAGGCTCAGCTCCTGCGGAATTCTGACCTCCTGCTCCGCCGCCGCCCGCAGGATCGCAAGCGTCCGGGCATGATCGTAGCAGACGACCGCGTCGGCGGAAAATTCTTCGCGCACCGTTTTCAGGAATGCCGCAGGTTTGAGCAATGCCCATTCGTCCGGCGGGAGTTCCAGTTTCAGGCGGCGAAGGTTTTCACGGAAGAATTCCGGACGTTGTTCCGCTGAAAAATGGCGGTGGCTCGGTGCCTCCTGCCGGCAGCCGTAATAGTAGACGATCCGGCGGTGGCCTGTCGCAGCCAGATAGTCGATTGCCGTCCGGACATTCTGGGCTTCGTCGTGCCGGATGGCGGCTCCGCCTTCGCGCGAGATGCCGTTGATGACGACGTAGGGGATCTCCCGGCGTTCCAGAAACGCCAGGAACGAAGTGTCGCTGATGTCGAAAAGCAGCGCCGCCGCCACCGGGAAAGGCAGGGTGTACGACTCCTGATTGTAGAGCGAAACGTATTTGCCGGTATCGAGATAGCCCGCCTGCCGGATGCGTCCGATGAAGGCCGCCTTGGCTTTGTGGAGCGTCTCGGAGGAGTTGGTCGCCGGGTCGAAGATCGCAATGATCTTCGAATCGTTGGCGCGCATGACCCGCAGGAAGGGGTTGGGATGGTAGTCGAGCGAATTTGCGATTGCCAGAATCCGCTCCTCCAGTTCGCGTTTCACGGAAAATCCCTTTTTGCAGCCGTTCAGGACCCGGCTGACGGTGGAGGGGGAGCAGCCTGCCTGTTCGGCGATGCTCTGAAGCATTCCTTTGGCACTGGTGCGCGTCATGGTTTTTTCACCTCGTAATGCATGGCTCTGTGTTCGGGCAGGATTCGGAAGCGGAGCTTGCCGTCCCGGAATTCCGCCGGGAGTTCGGCGGTGCGCCTGCCGGTGCTGTCGAGCGCATAGACTTTGCGCGGAGCGTCGGCAGGCAGTTCGACGGCGGCGTTCAATGCGGCGGCGAGTACCGGCGGCCGCCCCCAGGTGTTTGTTTCGTTCAGGGTCGAGCTGCGCTCGTCGTTCCAGATCACGCCGCTGTTTTCAAAACGTCCGGCGATGGTCAGCAGGAGTTCGGAGGACTCCGCCAGCGCTTTGCCGTCCCGGGCGACCAGGACGGCCGCTCCGAAATTTCCCGGGAAGGTTCCGGCGTCGATCCTGAAGCCGCCGAGCTCCACCGGATGTCCGCCGAAATGGCCGGTAATGACGGCGCAGCGGTCGGCGAGGGCGGTGAAGAAGGTGCGTTCGCCCTCCTGCCAGGCGCGCATCGGCTGCGGCGCGTTTTCGGCGGCCTCCACGGTGACTGCGACCGCTCCCTCATCGGTGTCGAGCGGCATCGGCGAGATCGAACAGCGGCTGTCGAGCAGATTGCGCCGGACGCCGGAGACGGCCCAGGCGCGGTCGAAGCGGTTGTTGAAGTGAAGCCACGGCTTCCGCGGCAGCCGCATCTCGATTCTGCGTCCGGCCGGCTCGAACATCCCCTGCCGGAAGATCAGCGCCGCCGCCGGGAAAAAGCCGATTTTGCCCGGATGGTTGGTCTGGTCGAACATATGGCTGATTCCTTCGGAATTGCCGCGGCTTTTGAAGGTTCCGTGAATGAATAAATGGAGCATGTCCCACTCCTGCCGGAGCGCGATGCTGACCAGGAGCGGCATCATTTCGACGGCATAGTCGTTGGGGTAGGGGTAGTCGTGTTCGGAGACGGAGAGCGGCTTCCCGGTCTGTTTGTAACGGCTGAACTGCTCGAGCGCGCACCATTCGCCGGTGATGAGCCGGGGGGACTGCGGCGCATTATGGATTTTCCATTTGCCGGGTTTGAACTCCCACGAGCTGCCGGTAAATTCGGGGTGTCCCCAGTAGGCGTGGACATCGACGTAGTCCATGCGCTCCTCACGTTTCAGGCCGGAGAGACCGCCCCAGTCGATCTGCGTATCGACCACCAGGGACTGCAGCTTGAGCTCATTCCGCAGGAAATCGAGCATGATGTCGGCGTAACGGCGGTCGAGATCGACCATGAATTCGAACCGGTCGCGGAGCTGGGCGGCGTTGCCGGAAAGCGGCAGAGAAACCGATTTCGCGGCGAGCGATTTGCCGTGGAGACCGTCGAACCTTGCGCCGGGAACGAGCGTAATGCCGCTGAAGCGCACGCGGCCGGGCGCATGGCCGACGCCGAACGAGATGCGCACGTGGCCGCGTTCCGTATTCCCGGCCGTGAAGCAGAAACGGAACTTGCGCGGTTCCGGGCCGATGTGGAACGCTTCGTCCAGTCCGCAGTTCCGCCAGTCGCTTTTGTCCAGCGAAGAGACCACCCGGACGTTGCCCGGTCTGTCGGCGGAAGCCTCGAATTCAAGGGTATAATCGCAGCCGTCCTCCAGAGTGAGCCCCGGCAGTTGGAGCTGGGTTTTCCAGTCCTGATCGCTGCGGCTGAGAACAACGGTTTCGACGGAGGCGCCGCTGCCGGCGGCGGAATTCGGGCAGATCTCTTTCAGGTTCTCCTGATGCTCGAAGTGCCATCGGCTTGCGGAGCTGAGCAGCGAGCTGCCGGCGGATGCGGCGCCTTTGCTCCATGCGGCCTCCAGCGCCCGGTCCGAACCGTATTTTTCGAGCAGCCATTCGTTCCAGAGTCCGGTCAGTTCCCGGAGCAGTTCGGGGTGGAGTCCGGCGATCCAGTTCAGGTTTTCGAAAAGCAGCGAGCTTTCGTTGTTGAGTTCGACGCTGACCACGGCCGGATCGTCGGCCAGCGTGGTGCCGGTGTAGGGATTGACATGTGTGAGGAGCCGGCGCGCCCATTGTTTCTGCGAATCGATCCAGGCTTTCGCAAAGCGGTCGGTCCGTTTGCCGAGCCTGGTCCCGGCGGGCGCGCCGTCGGCCGGCAGCAGCGTGCGGTTGACTTTGAGCCCCATCACAAGATAGATTCCCTGCTTTTTGAGCTGGGCGATGAAGTAGTCGAGCCGGTCGAGATGCTCCGGATTGAAGTGGCAGGAACCGGGCCGGCTGAAGTCGATCAGCGTATCGCGGTCGCGGTCGCTGCCGTCGAGGTTGTGAAAGCGGACGATGTTGACGCCGTTTTTAGCCAGCCGGGCCGCAACCTTTTCCGCCGCATCGCGGTCAAGCTCGAAAACACCGTCGCCGCCGATGCCGATGCCGAGAAAGCGGATCGGTTCGTTGTTGCCGGAAGTGCGGAACCGGCCGTCTTTGACGATGACGCGCCCGTGAGCACCCGCCGGCTTGTGGTTGAGGAACGATACGTCGGTCGCCGTGCCGAACTGATTGTCGTCCCACTTGAGCGGGAAGGGGTAATACCCCTCCGGCACGGCGGCGGCATTCAGGGCGAGCTGTGCGGCGCAGAGCAGGGTCCCGCATGTGAAAAGCTGTCTCAAGAAGCATCCCTCCGGGCTGATTATATGTTTTAGCAATTATTTGCTAATAATATTATATTACAAATCGGCGGCAAAGGCAAGAGGGAAAATAAAAAAATAGCAAAAAATTGCTAAAGCCGGGCTTTCACGGGGAGAATCGGCCGGGAGACCGGGAGAGGCCCGTTTGCGGAGCGCCGCTCCCGGTCCGGCGGCTTCAGAGTTGCCAGAGGGCCGCGCGGCCGGGCTTGAGCGAACCGGCGAGGAGCGCTGCTCCGGCGGGGAGCTGCGGGGCGGCGGCCTCTTCCCCGAAGTTCGCCGCGAAGAGCCAGCGGCCGGATTCGTTCCGGAACTCGACCATGCGGAGCAGGCCGTTCTGCGGGAGACGCCGGAAAACCGGCGTTTCGAGTTCCCCGCCCGCCGCGACGGCGTAACCGCCGTCGAGGACGACGGTTCCGGGCCGGACCCGGCCGCAGCCGCTTCGATAAGTGTTGCAGATTTCATCGGCGTAGAGCGAATACATCCACGGACCGTTTTTGCGGTGAATCACGATCTCGCGCGACGCGGGGCGGCGGATGGTCAGCGTGTCGCTGCCGTACAGGCTGTAGACGTTCAGCGCGCCGTCGATCGAGAGACGGTCGGAGGAGACGGTGCGGGAATCCGTGCTTCCCGGGTTCCCGGGCAGTTCGATTTCGACGTTTCCCGGCGCGCGGTAGACGCGCTTTCCTCCGTTGAAGAGGTCGTTCGGCATTTTGAGGCTCATTCCCTTGATTTCGTCGATGGTCGCCTCCTTGGTCATGACGGCGTACTCGAGAAACAGCATGGTTTTTCCGTCCGGCAGCGCGGCGCAGGCGGTCCGGTGGCGCGCATAGGCGTAGACGCCTTCGCCTTCCCCCTGCGGATTGCGCTCCTCCCACTCCGAGACGCCGCTGTTCAGGAAACCGCCCGGGAACAGCGTGTGGCTGCTGCGGCCGTGGGTCGATTGCGGCGTGCAGCTTGAGCGGATCTCTCCGCGCAGGTTGTTCTGCCACTCCGCCATGTCGCTGCGGTCGGCCGGGACGCAGACGCCCGCTGGCCCCTGCGCGGCGTGCCAGACGAACGAACGCGCTGCGTTTCCGTCGCGCAGAAAAGTCGCGCCGTGGTATTCGTCCTGCCAGGCGAAGGGCGGGTTGACCGGGAATTCCGGAGAATCGTCCGGCAGCGCGAACTTCCGCCGCCAGTAGGCGCCGTAGGAGAGGCAGAGCACCGCGTCGGATTCGAGCCGGGTGAAGTAGTAGTAGCTGACGCCCGCGATCTGCGCGAGGCGGCGGCTGTAAAAGCCGCCGTCGCCGTTCGCGGCAGCTTCGCGGCGGACGATGTCGAGCCACCCTTTTTCAAATTCCGCCGCATCCCGATCGCCGAGCGCGTCGGCCGCAAAGAGCCACATCGGGATTGCGTAGTTCTGGCAGTAGGTGTAACGGGCGCGGGTGTCGCCGCCGATCCGCAGCAGCCTCCCGTCGCGGAACGTGCACGCCTTGACCAGCCGCCAGAGGTCGTCCGCGTGGCGGTAGAGCTCCGGCGGCGGCTCAAAGCCGCGTTCCCGGCAGTAGAAATGCAGCATGGCGAGGTTCGACAGGCAGATCACCATATAGCCGACGTTCAGGTACCAGTGGTGATCGAGCGACCAGTTCGGCGTGAAGTTGAAGCCGACATGATATTCGCGGGCCGGCCTGCCGTTGTAGCGGGTTTCGTCCGCCGCGTCGAGCGGATGCGACAGGCCGTTCAGCAGGAATTTCGTCGCTTTTTCGCGGTATTCCGCGGCGCGCGGGGCGTCCGGATAATCGAGCGCGGTGCGCAGCAGGATGCCGCCGTTCCAGATGTTCGATTCGGGCTTGTTCCTGCCGGAGTTGCCGAGCATGTCGGCCTCGACCGGATATTCGTCGAGCAGCCAGTCCGATTCGGAGATCATGAGGTTCCGCAGGGCGGCGCAATCCTCCTCCGTCAGGTGTTCGCGGATCGCATTGACGCCGTGGCTCATGCGTTCGAGCCCGAGCACGCTGATCCAGTGGTGTCCCCACGATTTGCCGTCGGTTGCCGGGATGCGGCCGGTCACATGAGTCGCCATCGCATAGCGCAGAAGGGAGAGCGCGGTGCCGCGCAGTTCGAGACGCTGCTTCTCCGGCAGTTCCGGCGCTTCGGAGAGCACGGCCAGCGCCGCGAAGACATTGCAGTTGCTCTGGGTCGGCCAGTGGGCGCTTTCGCCGGTGCCGTAGTAGGAGAGGGACGGATCAAACTCGCACTGCCGCAGGTATTCGGGCAGTTTGTCCAGCCACGGGGTCATGGCTTCGGTGTAACGGGAAGAGGTGATTTTCGGCATGTTGTCGATCCTTTCGTTTTGATATAATATAGAGGAATTTTCCGGGTTTGGAATGGCGGATTCTCCTGTCTGCATGAATATTTATCCTGCGTTCGGTATATTCTGCCCCATTCTGATGCGCTTGACTTTCGTCCGGGGAACGGTTATATTTCAGAAAAACGCGGACGGAGAGGTTCCGCCCCGAACAGAAGGAGAAACGGAATGAAGAAGATGCTGGCGATGTTGGCGATGGCGTTTGCCGTCGGTGCGGCGGCCGAGGATGTCCTCGTAAAGGAGTTCGAGCTGAATTTGGACAAGGACCGCTACGTCTATGCGGCCAAGGACCAGGGCGTGAAGAATTCGTTCAAAGACGGCGTGTTCACGGTCGAGGTCGTCCGGAATGTGACGCCGGCCACGAATCCGTCGAACATTCAGTTCTGGACGGTCAGCACGACGCCGCTGAAGGCCGGGACGACCTACCGGGCCGACCTGACGGTCAAGGCGAACAAGGCGGTGAATATTCAGACCTTCATCATGCTGAACGGCGCGCCGTACTCTTCGCTGGTCAATCGGGAACTGGGCCTCAAGGCGGGCGAACCGGCGCAGGTTTCGCTTCAGTTCACGCCGAAGGAGGAGATCACGAAACCGTACCGCATGCCGTGCCTGTTCCTCGGTTTTGCCGCCCCCGGCACGGTATTCGAGATCAGCGGCGCGAAGCTTTATGAAGTGAAGTAGTTCCGGACGCCGCCGCATTGCAGGCTCCGCCGTTTTCAACCGCGGCGGCGCCTGTTTTTCATTTTCGGATTCCGGCTTTCCGTTTTTTTCGGAATTCCTCTGTTTCCGACTGGAAAAAAACGGCGGAAAACGCTATCTTATACAGATGGCCCGCTGGGCCTTGTAACGTGTGAAGTATCGAAAAAAGAGGTGAAGCAAATGAAAGAAACTGCCAAAGCTGCCGTTCTGGTCGCTCCGGGCAAATTCGAAATGCGGGAGTTCCCGATTCCGCCGATCGGCGATGATGAAATGCTGATCAAGGTCGAAGGGTGCGGCGTCTGCGGTACCGACGGGCATGAGTACAAGCGCGACCCGTTCAACCTCTGCCCGGTCGTCCTCGGTCATGAAGGTTCCGGCGAGATCGTCAAGCTCGGCAAAAATATCACGAAGGACTCCGCCGGCGTCCCGGTCAAGCTCGGCGACAAGATCGTGACCTGCGTGATTCCGTGCGGCCACTGCGATGCCTGCCGGAATACCCCGGCCCGCACGAACCTCTGCGAAAACTGCGGCGTCTACGGCCTTTTCCCGGATGACGACACGCACCTGAACGGCTATTATGCCGAATATCTGAAGATCCGCCCGAATTCGACCTTCTTCAACGTGACCGGTCTTTCGCTCGACCAGCGCATGCTGATCGAGCCGGCCGCCGTCGCCGTCCACGCAGTCGAGCGTGCCAAGACGACCGGGCTGCTGAATTTCAATACGAAGGTTCTCGTGCAGGGCTGCGGCCCGATCGGGCTTATGGTTCTCGCCGTGCTCCGCACGCTCGGCATCGACAAGATCATCGCGGTCGACGGCAATGACAACCGCCTCGAGCTCGCGAAGGAGATGGGGGCGACCGCAACCTTCAATTTCACGAAGTACGCTTCGTTCGACGACATGCTCGCTGAAATCCGCAAGGAGAGCGACGGCCTCGGCGCCGGTTTCGTCTTTCAGTGCACGGGCGTTCCGGCGGCTGCCGCGAACGCGTGGAAGATGGTCCGCCGCGGCGGCGGCCTCTGCGAAGTCGGCTTCTTCCTGCCGAGCGGAACCTGCACGATCGACCCGCATTACGACCTCTGCAACAAGGAGGTTACGGCGGTCGGTTCGTGGGTCTACTCGCCGCAGGATTACCCGACCGCGTTCGCGTTCCTGCGCCGTGCGGCCGGAATCGGCCTGCCGATGGAGAAGCTTGTGACGCACCACATTCCGCTCGACCGCATCCAGGAAGCGCTCGAAGTCAACGTGAACATGCAGGGCATCAAGGTCGCGGTCATCGTCGACTGAGCCTGGTGAGGAAAGGGGTGCGGCTTTGACCGGACTGCTGATTCGTCTGTTCGTAAAGCACCCCGGGCGCACGTCCGACCAGCGTGTCAGGGAGGCCTACGGTGTTCTCGGCGGTGCGGTCGGGATCGTGTGCAACCTTCTGTTGTTCGCCGTGAAGCTGTCGGTCGGTCTGCTGACCGGCAGCATCGCGGTGATGGCGGATGCCGTCAACAATCTGTCCGACGCGGGTTCTTCGGTGATCGCGCTCTTCGGGGCGCGCCTCGCGGCCAAGCCCGCCGACGACCAGCACCCGTTCGGGCACGGCCGCATGGAGTATGTGGCCGGCCTGGTGGTCGCGGTCATCATCATTGCGGTCGGGCTCAACTTCTTCAAGAGTTCCGTCGAACGGATCGTCGAACCGGCCGAGGTTCATCTGTCTCCGGTTCTGTTTATTTTCGCCGCCTGTTCGATCCCTGTGAAGCTCTGGATGCTCTTCTTTTACCGGAACATCGCGAAGCGGATCGATTCGGCGGTGCTGCGCGCGACGGCCTTCGACAGCCTGAGCGACATCCTGACCACGCTGGTGGTGCTGATCTCCCTGTATACAAGCACGCTGACGACCTTTCCGGTGGACGGCATCGCGGGAGTCGTCGTCGCCGCGATGGTTGTGGTCGGCGGCGTCAAGGTGGTCCGCGACACGATCAATCCGCTGCTCGGCGAAGCTCCCGACCGTGCGCTTGTGGAGAAGCTGGTCGACAAGGTGCTTGAGAATCCGGACATTTGCGGCATTCACGACCTCATGATGCACAATTACGGTCCCGGCCGCTATTTTGCGACGGCCCACGCCGAGGTGAATTCCGACGCGGACCCGGTGTCCATTCACGACTCGCTCGAGAACACCGAGCGCGAGGTTGCGCTTTCGCTGCCGGTGCGCCTGGTTCTGCACTGCGACCCGTTCGAGAAGGATGACCCGGAGTACAAGAAGTGGCGCATCGCCGCGGTCGGCACGGCGCACGGCTTCGACGCACGGTTTCAGGTCTACGATTTCCGGATGAGCCATGCCGCCGGTTCGCTGCTTCTCCGGTTCGATTTGCTTGTGCCGCGCGACTGCCCGGCCAAACCCGCCGAGCTGCGCGAAATGTTTCAGCGGGAGCTCGAAAAATATGGCGAGAGGGTCAAAGTTTCAATCCGCATCGAACACGCATTCGTCTGAAGGAGATGCCGGCCCGGCTCCTGTTTGACTCCCCGGCGGTTTCGCTTTCCGGAGCGGAGGGAGCCCGCGGGTGTGCCGGGGCGCCCGAGGACGCAAGGCAAAGAACGAAGGGAATTACTCGGCGAGCATTCCCTTTGACCGGTAGTAACTCAGGAAGAACGGATTCGATATCCATGCCGCCGGTATTTTTTTCCCGGCGGCTTTTCTGGCGTCGATCTTCTTCTGGAGTTCGCATGCCTGCCGGTACGGCTCCCGCAGCGAAGGCGTTCCTTCGACTGCGGCGCGGATGGAGTGGTCGATCGCTTCGGCGGCGAGGCGCAGCGCTTCCGGGACGGAGGCGAGCTTGTTTTCGACCTTCTGGCGCGCATAATTGATTTTATTGTCGTTCAGCGGATAGAACGGGCTCCGGCTTTCCGGGATGCCGATGGCGAGCGCCCATTTGAGCTCATTGGTATGGAGCTTCCCCTCGAACGGCCGTTCCGGCGGGGTGTGGAACGCCGGATTCTCCTTCGCCCAGGCCGGATTCGGCGGCAGGCCGTCCGAACTGCGGATCAGCAGTTCGTTATAATCCCGGCCGGCGAGGAATTTCAGGAAAATCTTCGCGAACTCCTTGTGCTTCGAACCCTTGTAGATTGACGTGCAGCGCACGGTCAGTTCGGTGTTTTTGAACCCGTATTCCGGGAATTGCACGAAACCGTAGCGGAAAGTTCCGCGCGGGGAACGCCGCAGGTCCATGTTCACATAGCGGCCGGTCGGGATCATGCCGTAGCGGCCGCGCATAAGCTGCGGCGTCGCTTCGCCGTTCGCGCTCGAGCTGTCGGCGCTCTCGGAGGCGATGTCGGACGCATCCGGGATCAGCTTCAGTTCGCCGCTCCAGCGGCAGTAGAGCGAAAGCGCCTTCTCGAAGGCCGGCGAGGCGAGCGCGGAGGCGGTCATCGTCTCGTTGAATACGTCGCCGCCGAGACTGCGGGCGAGGGGCAGGATCATTTCCGGCATCGGCCCGGCGAAGAAAACTTCCTGCCGTGCTTTTCCGGCGTTGGCGCGGCGGGTGAATTCGAGGCCGATCCGTTCGAACTCCTCCGGCGTCCACTCTTCCGGCGGCGGTTCGACGCCGTATTCGGCGAAGGTGTCGAGATTGACCAGCAGTCCGCGCGCCGCGAGGTTGCACGGGAAAGCGTACTGCCGCCCTCCGCTGGTCAGCAGCGAGGCGGCGCCCGGATAGTTCCGGGCCGGGTCGAGCCCGTTCTCCGCCGCGAATTCCGTGATGTCCTCCAGCACGCCCATCGGAGCGAAGCGGCTGACCGGCACATGGTCGATCAGGTCGCCGGCCACGCCGGAGACCGCCTGGATCAGCGTGCTCTGGTTGTCGGCCGCCTCGAGCCGCAGCGTGAACAGGAGCTCGCCGTTTTCGTCGACATATCCTTCGTTCCGCAGCCATTCATGGAACAGGGCGGCCTGCTCGACCCGGTCCTGCGACAATCCCGCCGTCCAGACGATCTCCGGCCGGCCGGAGCGGCTGCGCAGGCTCATGACGGTGGCTGCCGACGCAAGCGCCAGCAGGACGGCGATTCCGGCAAACAGGCGTTTCATTTCGAACGGTTCTCCCGCACCAGGACGATTTCGCGGATTTCGAGTTTCTGGTCGATTCCGCTGGGCGCGAAGACCAGCCTGCCGCCGCCCTTGAAGTTCCGGACTCCGAAGTCGATCCAGCGGAACTGCTTCCCGCGGCATTCGTCGATGCGTACCGGGCGCTGCCCGAAGCCGCTGCTTCCGATCATAAGGGCATTGCCGTTCCGCACGGCGGTTTCGGTCCGCAGGGCGACGAAAACCCGCCATTCACCGTCGAGTCCGAATTCCGGACGGTAATTCCAGTGGACCAGCCAGTTGTTTTTCCGGGTGGGGAACTCCAGGACGGTTGCGCCGTCTTCCTGTTTCCGCGTGCATTCCCAGGAGACGAACGACTCCGGGCCGAAACGCCGCCAATCCTCCGGACGGACATCCCGGCAGATGTCGGGAGCCGGGCGGCCGCCGCTCCAGTCGCCGGTCACCCGTTTGGCGGCGGTGTCGATATATGAATCGATCGACAGCCGGCCGTTTTCTCGGTAGAAATCCCGGCAGTCCAGCTTCCGGTAGGTTTCCGCGGTTTTCCGGACCAGAGCCGGGAGGTCGAGCCGGGAACGCAGCTCGCGGCCGGCCGGGGTCTCCCGGTTTTCATATGCCGCCTCCGCCGAATGGAGAATCGGCAGGTCGACCACCATGGCGGCGGTTCTGACCCGCAGCAGCCGGGCCGGATCGGACTGCACGAGCTGTTCCGCGCGGTCGAAAATCCTCTTGAGTTCCAGGAGGTCCGCCAGCGGAAGCGCCTCTTTTTCGATCATGCTGCCGCCGAGCTTCAGAGCGCGCCGGCGGAACAGCTCCCAGCTCGCATCCATGTATTCCCGGACAGCCGGAGCCGCGGCGCCGTAATATCCGGTGAGAAATTCGTCGGTCAGTTTTTCCTGGTCCAGCTGCGGATTCCACATCAGTTTGCACAACAGGTAATTGTGCAGCGGAAGCAGGTCGCCGGTCAGACCGCGGCCGTAGCCTTGCTCAAGCACGGCGATCACATTGTTTGCCGCCATGAACCGGAGATCGGCGGCATAGTTGCGCAGCGACGGGTGCGGCATCATCGTGTTTCCGAAATTCGCGGTGTAATTCCAGACGTACAGCTTCGGCGCAATCCGGCTCCAGGCGAGAAATTCGTCCCTGCCGGCCGCGTTCTCCCCGGAATCCCACGGATAGAGGAAATTGTTCCTCGTGCAGAATCGGATGATGACGTTTTCGCGCGGCCGGAGCGTTGCCGGCGGCCGGCGGGTATAGTGATAGGCGATGGTTTCGACCAGCACGCCGGGAAACTCCTTCTTCACCGCATCGGCCACTTCGTTGACGACGCTCAGAACCGACGCCATCGGGCTTCCCTCCGCCTGGTCGAGCGTGGCGCATTTTTCGCAGCGGCAGTAGTTCTCCGCCATTGCTCCCCACGAATCGTTCTGGGAGACGGAGATGATTCTCGGATTCTTTTCGCTCCGGAGCCGTTCCAGCGTCTTTTCCCGCAGAATCCGGCGCACTTCCGGGTTCGAGAGGCAGAGCTGCGGAAAGCCGTTCCGGTCGTCCCATACGCCGCGTTTCCCGTCCACTTCCGCGAAATATTCGGGGTGGCTTTTCGCAAACTCCCGCGGCGGAATCATTTCGCCGAAGGTATGGCACCAGCCGATCAGCCTGATCACGCCGCCGTGCGACTCCGGCACGTTCAGGTAGTGGCCGTTGACCCGCATCCAGGCCCCATAGGTTCCGTTGGTGCCGCCGAGCCGGTCGCGCCCTTCGAACGGCGGCGCATACCGGCAGTCGCGGGGCGGCAGCCCGATCGTCGCAAGGTGCGGGATCTCTTCATCCCGGAAGGTCCAGCGGCGCACGCCGAGTTCTTCGAGGAATTCATATACCGCATAGAGGGTGCCGCGCGGCCGGTCTCCGGAGAGGACAAGGTCGTCGCCGCACTGCTTCAGCAGGATTTCGTCGGGACGGAGTTCCCGGAAATCGACGCCGAGCAGCTGCGCGGTCCGGTCGCTCCGGCCGAGCAGGATCGCTTTGCCCGCGTAGGTTTCGTCCCGGACGATCGGCAGTTCTGCGCCGGAGATGCGTTTCAGCATCGACTGCAGTTCCTTTGCGGCTGTCTCTTCCGGCAGAATCGCCGATTGCGGCAGGACGATCGCATAGTCGGAACGCCCGTTTTCGACCAGTTTCGGAGCCGCCGCCGCCAGTACCGGCAGAAGGAGCGCCGGCAGTATCATCAGCTTCCATTTCATGACTTTTCCCTTTACCAGTAACATTTTTTCAAACCGGCGGTACCTTTGATGTACGGGTCGGCATAGCGCCGCAGCGTGTTGCCGTCGCTCCGCCAGGCTCCGCGGATGGCGTTGAGGACGAGATCGTCGTCACTGAAGTTCTTGGTTGACGTCAGCTCCGTCACATGTCCGCCCAGGGCGACAAGGTTGGCCCGGTTGGCGTGGCGCGGAATGATGCCGTAGCCGCCGGTTTCGACCACGTCTCCGCCGAAGCCCGCGATCCAGCGGTCGGCGTCGATGAACATGATGAGATCGGGCGAACGTTCCCGGAAATTGTACAGCGACGTCAATTTCTGCGGCGGCAGGTTCGGCGAGCCCGGGTAGTCGCCGAGGGAATAAATGTTCAGCCCGTAGCTGACGGAATTTTTGACGCTGTGGTCGTAATCCCCGAGATCGCCGGCCAGCACGTTTTTCCTGGCCTGTTCCCGGGAGGCGGTCAGTTTGTCGCTCGGGCAGAAGGTGTTGCGGATGCCGGAGATGTAATTGCCTTCGATGAGCCGCTTCGGCCAGGTCCGCACGCCCCAGCGGTTGTTCTGCGCGTTGCCCATCACGCACCAGTCGTTGTTGTCGCCGGCATACATGGCAAAGGCCAGGCCCAGTTGCTTGAGATTGCTTTTGCAGGTCGTGTTCCTGCCGCGCTCCCGCGCCTGGTTCAGCGCGGGCAGCAGCATGCTGGCCAGGATCGCGATGATGGCAATAACCACTAGAAGTTCGATCAGAGTGAACGATTTGCGCATAATACCGGGTATGTGAAACAAAACAGCATTGCCGCCCGGCAAAAAAGCGCGGTATGCGCCGCGCAGCGGATGTGAACGGACTGCACGGTTCGGCGGCAGCCGAAGCGGGCAGCGAGGAGCAGGTGCGACGAAGGTGAACGCAGCGGAGCGAAGGCCCTCTGCCGCAGCCCGCGAAGCGGGCGGTGAAGAGTTGGCCGCCGCAGGCGGACAAGTAAGGAGGACAAAGTCCTCCGCCGCGGGCGGTAAGGGCGCAACCCACGGGAAATGAAAGCCCGGCACAGAGTAAGAAATGGGGGTGCGGGGGAAATGTATTTCCCCCGCGAATCCCACGGCAATGAAGACGGACGAAACCAGGAAGAGCAAACAGAACAATTCTGCCGCCAGAGGCCGAATAAATTCATTCAACGAAAAGGAGTTATATCATGGCAAGCCGCATACGGAAACTTCACATACCCGGTATTATGCGGAATTACGGTTATGTTGTGACATATTCATCGGCACCTCGATCAGAGTGAAGCGGAAACGTTTCATGAGAAAACCTCCATGGGGTTGGTGTGGACCGGAACGTAGGGATGGAGCATCGGAGTTGTGTCTCCGTGGAAGCGCTTCCAGAGCAGCCGGGCGGCGGCGGCGGCGAGTTCGTTCAGGTCGACCGTGAAAATGACCGGGTCGACGGTTGCGAAGTCCATCGGGTTTTGCAGGTTGCGCAGAATGGCGAGGCGCGGCCGGTAGCCGGAGCCGGAGCGGTAGAGCTCCGCCGTAAAGCTGCTGGCCAGCGTATCGTCGAAGATCACCACGCCGTCGGGACGGAGTTCCGGAACTTCGGCGAGCAGCCGCCGGGCCGCCTCTGCGCCGTCCGGCACGAAATTGCCGCTCAGGAAGAGCATCTCCGGATGTTCCGTCTGCGGAAATCCGTTCAGGTCCGTGAAGAAGCGCTTCCGCAACGGCTCGAGTCCCTTCGAAATCAGCGCGGCCGGACGGCGGCAGCCGCGTTCCTTCAGCTTTGCGAGCGCTTCGTGCATGTAGGACTCCATGTCGATATAAACCCGTTCGCCGCTGCGTTCGAGACTGCCGATGAACAGCGTCGGCAGCTGTTTCGACTGAAAATAACGCATCGATTCATCCGAGAAATCTCCGAGTGAGATCAGCGCTTCGATTCCTCCCCGTTCGACCGTTCGCCGCAAACCCGGGAAAGAGGCCAGGTCGAGTTTGCCGCTCAGGTCCGGATTCATGCAGAAGAACGGCCGCACCTGCCAGCCGCGTTCCGCCAGCTGGATCAGCAGAAGGTTCGACAGGCAGCTGCGGAACGCGCTGACTTCAAGCGCGTTGACGGCCAGCCCGATGACCCGGCCCGTGTGTCCGTCCGCTTCCGGATTCACAACGAAAACGCCGATCTTGTCACGCACCTCGAGCACCTGATCCTCCTTCAGCTCATGGATCGCGGCCGCGATCGTCGCCGTCCCGAAGCCGAGGCTTTTGCGCAGCGTTCCCTGCGGCGGCAGCCGGTCCCCCCGTCGCAGCTCCCTTTCCCGAATGTAGCGGACCAGCGCCTGTTTCACCAGCCCCGTTTTGACTCCGGCCATTGTTCTCCCGCCTCCGAATTTTTTCTATTAAACTAAAAACGGTTTACAGTTTAATTATGATCGATTCGAAGCCGGATGTCAAGAGCAAATCGAAAAAAATTCATTTTTTTGTGGATGATGTCAATGCATCACTCAGTTGAACCGGAAATTGCATGAAGATCGCTGAAATCAGAGGAATCTGTTGAGTATAAATAAATTAAAAATATCAACCGGTAACTTTCCGTTACCGTTTGCATTTTTTTATTCAAGAGGGGACGTACCCTGTCCTCCGGGACGCGATGCAGCTCTTACGGAATTCGGTTATGAAACCGGGCGTGGAACAGTCGAAACGCGAAGCGCCGTTTCACATTTTGTTCAGAGGTCCGCGCCCTTGAGAATTCCGGAGTTCAGAGCCGAATGACCCCGAACCCCGGGGCACTTCGGTTTCCAGGGGCGGGGAACTTCCTTCTTTCTGCTTCAGGGTCCTGCCGCTGCTTTTCGCGTTTGGGCACAATATCCGGAGCCGACGCCGCTGCCGGGTTATTCGTGCCGGCACTCGAGATAGCGCTCGGCGTCAATGCCGGCCTGGCAGCCCATGCCGGCGGCGGTGATCGCCTGCCGGTAGTTGCGGTCGGCGCAGTCGCCGGCGACGAAGACTCCGCCGAGCTTCGTCTTCGAAGAACGGTCGTTCAGGATCACGTAGCCGGTTTCATCGGTGTCGATGAACTGCTTGAAGAGCGCGGTGTTCGGCACGTGGCCGAGGGCGACGAAGACGGCCCGGCAGTCGATGACGAATGTCTCGCCGGTCTTGACGTTCCTGACCCGCAGCCCTTCGACCTTGCTTTCGCCCAGAACCTCTTCGACGACGCCGGACCAGACGAACTCGATCTTCGGGTCGTTCATGGCGCGCTCCGCCATGATGCGCGAGGCGCGCAGCTCGTCGCGGCGGTGCACCACATAGACCTTGCTGGCAAAACGGGTCAGGAAGAGCGCCTCTTCCATGGCGGAATCGCCGCCGCCGAGGACGGCGACCGGAACGTTCTGGTAAAATGCGCCGTCGCAGGTCGCGCAGGCGGAGACCCCCTTGTTCCGGAGCCGCTCTTCGGACGGAATGCCGAGATAGCGCGGACTTGCGCCTGTGGCCAGAATGAGGGCTTCGGCTTCGATGGTGTCGCCGGAGGCGAGGCGGACGGTCTGGCAGCCTCCGTCGGTCAGGGAGAGCTCCTGGACCTCGTCGTATTCGATCCGGGCCCCGAAACGTTCGGCCTGCTGCTGCATGCCCATGACGAGATCGAACCCGGTCACGCCGTCCGGAAATCCCGGAAAATTCTCGACGTGGGTGGTCTGGGTCAGCAGCCCGCCCGGAAGCGTCCCGGCGATGACGAGCGGCTTCAGGTTGGCGCGGGCGGTGTAGATGGCGGCCGTGTAGCCGGCCGGCCCGCTGCCGATGATGACGACTTTTTCTTTCTTCATGACAAACCTCCTCTATCGGTTACGGTCCAGAAACAGGGAAAAGAGCAAGAGGCTCCACAGCAGGTAACTGTGATCGCGCCTTCCGGACTGGTGCTCGCTCCAGATTTTCCGGATGGCCGGGGCCTGGAAGCAGCCGCTGCGGACGAGCTGTCCTTCGAACAGCGCCTGTTCGGCCAGGTTGTGCCACTCTTTGCGCAGATACGAGGCGACCGGCACGCCGAACCCCTTTTTGGGGCGCGCGGAAATTTCATGCGGCACCAGGTCCCGGAAGGCTTCCGCGAGAATGTGCTTGCGCCTGGAGCCGTGCAGTTTGTACGACAGCGGCAGCCGCGCCGCGAATTCAAGCACCTCGCGGTCGAGGAACGGGGAACGCACTTCAAGTGACGAAGCCATCGACGCGATATCCACTTTCGGCAGGATGTCGCCGGGCAGGTAGGTGTGCAGATCGAGTTCCGACAGGCGCTCGATCCGGTCCGCGCCGGTCAGCGACCACTGCAGAGATTCGAAAAGTTCGGCGGAATCCCGCTTCGCCGCGTCGCGCAGCCGTTCGCCGAACAGGGAGCTCTTGAGCGAAGCGTCGCAGCGGTTCAGCAGCGTGTAATACCGGCGGTCGGCCGGAGCCGCCGCCGCCCGCAGGAACCGGCGCAGGCGGCCGGAGCGGGTCCGTTCGCCGCCGTCCGGCACGAACGAAGCCAGCAGTTTGAAAAGCGGCGCGGAAAGCGTCTCCGGCAGCAGCGCGAGCCGCGATGCGTAACGGACCGCCAGGTAACGCTCGTAGCCGCAGAAGATTTCGTCGGCGCCGTCGCCGGAAAGCGCGACCTTGATTTCCGACGCCGCGAATTTCGACAGCAGCGCGGTCGGCAGGATCGAGGCGTCGGCGTACGGCTCCCCGCAGTGGGCCGCCATCTTTTCGACGAGGGAGAAGTCCTCCGCATCGACGACCGCTTCGCGCTGGACGAGGCCGCCGCCGATCCGGCGGTTGATCGCTTCGGCGGCTCTGGTCGCATAGGGACGTTCGTCATAGGTCGCGTCGCTGAAACCGATCGTGTAGGCGTTGAGTTTGCCGGGATGCGTCTTTTCGGCGGCGACGGCGGTGACGATGGTCGAATCGAGGCCGCCGGAGAGGAAGGTCCCGACCGGCACATCGGCTGCGAGCCGCCGCTCGACCGACTTTTCGACGAGCCGCCGGAGTTCGCGGGCGGCCTCGTCGAACGGCTCGGTCAGCTTGAGCGAGTAATCAAGCCTCCAGTAGCTGCGGATCGAGGTCGTCCCGTCGTTGAGCCGGAATTCGAGCTGGTGCCCCGGCGCAAGCTTGTGGACGTTCCGGTAAATGGTGCCCGGCCCCGGCACGTATTGAAACGAAAGATAGTCGCTGACCGCGTTTGCGTCGAGTTCGGACGGCATGGCCGGGTGGCACTTGAGCGCCGGGAATTCGCTGGCGAAGACCAGCGTGCCGCCGGCCATGAAATAGAGCAGCGGCTTCTGCCCCATGCGGTCGCGCCCGAGCAGCACACGGCGGCTCTTGCGGCTGTATACGGCGAAGGCGAACATCCCTTCGAGCATCTGGACGCATTCGCCGCCGAGCTCCTCGTAGAGATGGACGATCACCTCGGTATCGCTTTCCGAGCGGAATTTGTGGCCGCGCCCGAGCAGCTCTTCGCGCAGCTTGCGGTAGTTGTAGATTTCGCCGTTGAAGACGGCGATGACGCTGCCGTCCTCGTTCGAGATCGGCTGGCCGCCTTTTTCGAGGTCGATGATCGAAAGGCGGCGGTGACCGAGGGCCACATCGTTGTCGAGATAAGTTCCCGCTCCGTCCGGGCCCCGGTGGATCTGGCACTCGTTCATTGCGGCGATGATTTCACCTGCTGCCGGATCGGCGTGGTGATTGATGATTCCGGCAATTCCGCACATGGCAACCCCGACTTTCTGGTGGATCAAGCAAATTTTCTCCGTTTGATTAATATACCCGGGAAAGGAGCCCTTTTCAAGTTGACTTCTCTTTTTTGAAGGGGTATATTGAATTCCATGCTCGACGAATTGAACATCCTGAAACAGCTCCTGCCGTCCCTGCCGCAGGCCGAAGATGTCGTGGCCGGTCCGGGGGACGACTGCGCGGCCGTGGCGTGCGGCGGCAGGCGCATTCTGCTCGCCGCCGCCGATCAGCTGGTCGGCGGCGTTCACTATTACCGGGAGACGACCTCACCGGAGGCGGCCGGGCGGAAGCTCATGTGCCGGAATCTCTCCGACATCGCCGCGATGGGCGGCGTGCCGAAGTGGGCGCTGCTCTGCGTGGCGGCGGGCGGCCGCAGCCCGGAGTGGGTGCTCGCCTTCTGCCGCGGCGCGGCGGAGGCCGGAAAGCGCTTCGGCGTGTCGGTCATCGGCGGGGACCTCGCGTCGCTGCCGGCGGAGGGGGAGGTCGCGTCGCTGACGATTCTCGGCGAGGCCGATGCCGCGGCGTTCACGCTGCGCAGCGGAGCGAAGCCGGGCGACCTGCTGTATGTGACCGGAGAGATCGGCAATTCGCTCGCCAGCGGTCACCATCTCGATTTCGAGCCGCGTCTCGCGGAGGGGCGGTTCCTGGCGGAGAACGGCTTCGCGTCGGCGATGCTGGATATTTCGGACGGGCTGCTGCTCGATGCGGAGCGTCTGGCGAAAGCGTCCCGGCTGCGGCTGTGCATCGACCCGGCTGCGGTTCCGCTCCGCGCCGGTGCGGAGCGGGAGTCGGCTTTGTCCGACGGGGAGGATTATGAGCTGCTGTTCACCGTTCCGCCCGGCCGCGAGGAGGAGCTGAAGCAGGTGTGGAAGCTGACAAAATTGACCCGGATCGGGGTCGCGGAGCCGGGCGAGCCCGATGTCTGCGACTGTTCCGGCCGGTCGTTGTTACGGAATGGAAAGTGCGGTTATGAACATTGAACGGAAAATCATCAGCTGCTCCGAACAGGAGACCGAAGCGTTCGCCGCGGCGCTGGCGCGGGAGCTCCCGCCCGGCAGCGTGCTGGCGCTCGACGGCGATCTCGGAGCGGGCAAAACGGTCTTTTCGCGCGGCTTCGCGCGCGGGCTGGGCATCACCGAGCCGGTGTCGAGCCCGACCTACACGATTGTGCAGGAGTATCCGCTGCCGGGGCGGCGGGGGATGCTCTACCACCTCGACCTTTACCGGATCGAAAACTCCGCGTCGGCGCTGGCGTTCGGCGTGGACGAGTTTCTCGATGATCCCGAATCGACGGCGCTCGTGGAGTGGCCGGACCGGATCGCGGATATTCTGCCCGACTCCGCGCTGCGGATCGAAATCCGCCATCTTTCGGATACGGAGCGGGAAATCATCCTGAAACAGGAGAGCTGAGTTTGACCGGTATCGGACGCCGTTTCACGAGAATTCCCTGGCGGTCGGAACTTCCCTGGCCGCTGCTGCTGTTCGCCCTGTTCGGCAGCTTCGGAGCGGCGATGCTCGGCGCCACCGTCGGCGCCGTGATCGGGGGCGTCCTGAAGCTCGGGCAGCCGGCCGTCATGATGCTGACCATGGCCGGACAGTGTGTGGAATTGCCGGCGCTGCTGCTGATCGCCGGCGTCTGGCCGCCGCCCGGGCGGCTTTGCGGCAAGCTCGGACTCCGCCCGCCGAAATGGCGGGATTTCCGTGCTGCGCTGATCGGGCTTGCGGCGCTTCTGCCGGTCAGTTCCGTTGCCGCCGCTCTCTGGCAGATGCTGCTCGAATCGCTCGACATCGATTTTCAGGAAAAGCAGGATCTGCTGGTCGCCGTGGCGGACGCCTCTTTGCCGGTGCTCGTCGGGATGGGGGTCTGCGTCATCATCGTGGTTCCGGTCTGCGAGGAGATCTTTTTCCGCCGGCTGCTCTTCGGGCTGCTCCGGCCGCTCGGCGCCTGGGCGGCGGTTGCGGGAGGCGCCGCCCTTTTCTCCGCCGCGCACCTGTTTCTGCTCGGAGCGCCGAGCCTGTTCCTGATGGGGGTCGCCTTCCAGCTCGTCTATCTCTGGCGGCGCAATCTGGCCGCCTCGATGCTGATGCACGCTTTCGTGAACCTCTTCGCCTTCGTCGGCACGCTGCTGGAAGTGCACGGTTATCTCCCGGAGTGAGAAGCGGCGCGGAGATTTGCGTTTGGACGAATTGCGGTTATATTACCGTTGAACCGGAGTTTTCCCGCCAATGAATACGGAAAGGATGGTCCCCATGCATGGAGAAGAGAGTTCCGCCGCCCTGTCGCCGAAAACGATGATGAGCCGTTTCGCCATACTTCTTCTGGTGAGCATCGGCGTGGGAGCCGCCGGCGGCGCGACGGTATTGGAGGCGCATCAGGCGACGGCGGTCGGCGTGTTTCTCGCGATCATCATGGGCACGCTTTTCTTCTGGGGCTTCCGCCTGGCGATCGCCTTTCTCGGGCTTGCGGTGCTGATCTGTACGAATTCGCTTTCGATCGCCCAGTTCGTGCAGTCCTCGGCGCTTGAGGTCATCCTGTTCCTGGTCGGCATGATGATCGTGGTCGGCGCGCTGCGCGACCTCGGCTTTTTCACCTGGGTCGTGCAGCTGATCGTTTCGATGCCGAATATTTCCGGCAGGAAATTCATTGCGGTGACCGCGGTCGCCTCGGCGCTGCTGGCGTGCGCGGTGGACGAGGTGACGTCGATCATCTTCATTTCCACGCTGATTTTTCAGGTCTGCGACCGGCTGAAGCTGAATCCTACGCCGTATATCCTGATTGCGGTGCTGGCCACGAACGTCGGCTCGGCCGGGACCATGATGGGCAATCCGGTCGGAATTTATATCGGCACGAAGGGCGGGCTGACCTTCGGGGACTTCATGCTCTGGTCGTTCCCGCTCATGCTCGTCGCGCTGGGGGTGACGGTGCTGTTTCTGCTCTATTTCTACCGGAAGGAGCTGCGGCAGTTCGACGTCAATTTGCAGGAGCGGCTGAGCCGGAACCTTTCTCTGGCTCCGGTGGTGGACGTTCCGTACAGGCGCGGACTCGCGCTGCTGATTTTCACGATTCTGGCGATTGCATCGCACCATCAGCTCGAAACGCTGCTCGGACTCGGGCGGAACAGCGTGCTGCTGGTGGCTCCGCTGGTCTGCGCCGGGCTGGTCATGATTTTGCGGCCGGACCGCGCGCGGCATTACGTCGAACGCGAGGTGGACTGGTGGACGCTGCTCTTTTTCATGCTGCTCTTTGCGATTGCCGGGACGCTCGAACATACGCATGTCGACCGGGTCATGGCCGATTACTTCACGAGCGTCTGCGGCGGCAGCCCGATGCTGCTGATTCCGTTCATCCTCGCGACCAGCGCGATCGGCTCGGCGTTTGTGGACAATGTGATTTTCGTCGCGGCGTTCTGCCCGGTCATTGAGCAGCTTTCGGTTTCGGTCAAGGCGTTCCCGCTCTGGTGGGCGCTGCTTTTCGGCGCCTGCATCGGCGGCAATATCACGATGATCGGCAGCACCGCGAACATCGTGGCGCTCGGCATGCTGGAGAAGAAAGCGCCGCATCAGATGGGCTTCTTCGCCTGGCTGAAGGTCGGCGCGCTCTCGGCGCTGCTGGCCGGCGGCGTGGTCTGGATCGGGCTGGTGGTCACTTCGCCGTTCATGCCGGACCGGGTTTCGCGGGTGGGGTTCGAACAGCTTGCCGGGAACTTCGACGGCAAGGAGGTCGAAATCTCCGCCGTGTACGGCTCTCCCGCGACGGCGCCGGATGAGTTCGAGGTGGTGATGAGCGACACGCTGGCGTTCCGTCTCGACCCGGAGAAGGGCGGAAGTCCGGTTCGGCTGGTTGCCGTCGTTCCGTCCGCCTGGATCGGCAAAAGCGGCATTCAGCCCGGAGAATCCGGCGTTTTTCGCGGCAGGCTGTACAGCGGCCGTACGCCGGATCAGGAGTCCGTGCTGTACGTGAGCGAGATCTCCGGCGTGAAGTGAACGGCTGCTCCGGCGCGGGCTCCCCTGCGGCTGTTGCCGGAAGCGCCGCCGTCGGGAATGCCGTTTCGAAATCTCCGGAATAAAAAGAAGGCGGGTTGTATTCACTCGATTTGCAGTGTGCGATAAGCTCAAAAGAGAGCCCGATGCTGATACTATTCCGAGTATGACCCGCCTTCTGGTATTCACTATATACGGTTTTCCGGGAAAATCAAGGGCGGAATGGATGGCCGGCGCAAGCGGGAGATCCGGAAAGACGATGAAAAAGAAGGCAGGTTGTATTCACTCGTGTTTACCGTGTACAATAAGCTCAAAAGAGAGCCCGATGCTGATACTATTCCGAGTATGACCTGCCTTCTGGTACTCACTATACACCGGTTCCGGCGGAAATCAAGCCGGAGCGGCGGAAAAGTTCAGCCGGAGTGCGGCGCGGGCAAATTTTTTGGAAAAAATCCGAAAAAACATTTGAAAAAACAGAAAGACGCGGTATCTTAAGAAGCTGTTGCCATCGGTTATTTTCCGGTGGGTTGATAGCTCAGTCGGTAGAGCATCGCCCTTTTAAGGCGGTGGTCCCGGGTTCGAGTCCCGGTCAACCCACCATTTTTATTGAAATAAGTTTGGTTTAACGATAGAAGCCGGCCGGCCGTTGTTCGGATGCGCCGGGGAAATGAGGAACAAAATGAGCAAAGTCTGCGAAATGTGCGGGAAGACCAAGGCCAACGGCGGCTGCATTACCCGCAAGGGTCTGGCCAAGAAAGCCGGCGGCATCGGTATGCACGTGGTCAAGAACGTGAAGCGTACCTTCGAAGCGAACCTCCAGAACGTCAAAATCAATGCCGGCGGAACGGTCAAGACCGTCAAGATGTGCGTGCGCTGCATCCGCACCGGCAACTTCGACAAGGCGTAATTCCCGGCTCCCGGAGCCGTATTGTCGATATGAGAGCGGGCGAGTGCGAAAACTCGTCCGCTTGTTCTTTCTAATATAAATTCTTCGGTGGAACGGATATGTTCGGATTAGGGGATTTTCAGATTGTCGCCGCTCTGGCGGGGTGCGTCGGAATCACGCTTTTCGGCGTGGTTTACGGAACGGTGAACTGGAACCGCGGTTCCGACCCGAGGAAGGAAGAGGCGCAGATGCGCTGCCGGCGCCGCAGCCGGGCCCGGCGCCGCATGAAAGCGGAGGGGCGGCAATGACGCCGCCGCTGCTGCTGGCCGCCGCCGACTCCGGCAGCGGCATGAATACCTGGGTGCTCGGCACCCTTATCGCCGTGTATCTCGGCATCATCGGCTGTCTCGGCTACCGCGGTTTCCGCCGGACCGCTTCGAACAAGGACTATCTGCTGGCCGGGCGTTCGGTCAATCCGTTCGTCATGGCGATGAGTTACGGCGCGGCTTTCATCAGCACGTCGGCGCTGGTCGGCTTCGGCGGCATCGCGGGGCAGTTCGGCATGGGGCTCATGTGGCTCGTATTCATGAACATCGCGATCGGCATCGTGGTCGCTTTCATCTTCTTCGGGCCGCGCACGCGCCGGATCGGCCTCGCGCTCGATGCGCACACTTTCCCGGAATTCATGGGCAACCGCTTCGAGTCGAATTATCTGAAGGTGTTTCTCGCCGCGATCATCTTTCTGTTCATGCCGCTCTATTCGAGCGTGGTGCTGATCGGCGGCGCGCGGTTCCTTCAGGAGGTCATGATGATCGACTACGGCTGGGCGCTGGCGGTTTTCGCGCTCGTGGTCGCGGTCTATGTCGTTTTCGGCGGGCTCAAAGGAGTCATGTACGTCGATGCGATGATGGGGACGGTCATGATCGCCGGCATGCTTTCGCTGCTGGTCATGTGCTACTGGAAGCTCGGCGGCGTCGCAAGCGCGCACCAGGCTCTGACCGATATGGCGCCGCTGGTCGCGGAGCGTTTGCCGAAGGAGGCGGCGCTCGGCCACCAGGGATGGACCGCCATGCCGAAATTCAATTCGGTCTGGTGGTGGACGCTGGTTTCGAGCCTCATGCTCGGCGTCGGCATCGGCGCCCTGGCGCAGCCGCAGCTCGCGGTCCGCTTCATGACGGTCAAGAGTACGCGCGAGCTGAACCGGGCGGTCGTGATCGGTTCGGTTTTCATTCTCTGCACGGCGGGTGCGGCCTACATGGTCGGCGCGCTGTCGAACGTGTTTTTCTACCATGCCGACAAGGGGATTGCGGAAGGCATCTCCGGCAAGCTCGCGATCGAGGCGGCCGGGGGGAATCCGGATCTCATTATTCCGCTTTTCATCCGTCAGGCGCTGCCGCCGGTGATCCTCTACATTTTTTCGCTGACGCTGCTGTCGGCGGCGATGTCGACGCTGAGTTCGCTGTTCCACGTGACCGGTTCGGCAATCGGACACGATTTGTTCCGCAACCTTTCAAGTGTGAAGCGCGACAGCGTGCTCATCACCCGATTGGGGGTGATATTCGGGATCGCGGTCAGTGTGGTCCTCGGGATCATTCTGCCGCCCGGAATCATTGCGCGCGGCACGGCGATCTTCTTCGGCGTCTGCGCGGCGGCTTTTCTGCCCTCCTACTGCGCCGCGATCTACTGGCGGGGAGCGACCCGGTTCGGCGTCTGGCTGTCGATTTCGGTCGGCGTCGGCGTGAGTCTCTTCGGGCTGGTGTTCCTGCACAGCAAGGAGTCGGCGGCGCTCGGAATCTGCCGGGCGCTGTTCGGCAGGAATGAGCTTGTTTCGGAATTTCCGTGGCCGTATGTGGATACCCTCGTGTATTCGCTGCCGCTTTCGTTTCTCGCGCTGGTGATCGGCAGCTGGTGCTCCGCGAAGCCGTCGCCGGCGCATATTAAAAATTGTTTTGAATCATATAAAATAGGCGGGTGAAACCAATGGCGTTCAAAAACATCTCAAATCAGGTCAATTTTCCGGCGCTGGAATGCGAGGTACTCGAGTTCTGGAAGGAGTCCGGCATCTTCGAGAAATCGCTGAAGCAGCGCAAGGGCGGCCCCGAATACGTCTTTTACGACGGTCCGCCGTTTGCGACCGGCCTGCCGCATTACGGACATCTGCTGGCCGGCACGATCAAGGACGTGGTTCCGCGCTACCAGACCATGCGCGGCAACTACGTCGAGCGTTCGTTCGGCTGGGACTGCCACGGGCTGCCGGTCGAGAACGAGATGGAAAAGGTGTTGAAGCTGCAGAGCAAGCGCGACATCGAGGCGTACGGCGTCGACAAATTCAACGAGGCGTGCCGTTCGATCGTGCTGCGCTACACGTCGGAGTGGGAGACGGTCGTGACCCGCATGGGCCGCTGGGTCGATTTCCGCCGCGGTTACCGCACCATGGACCGCAATTTCATGGAGTCGGTCTGGTGGGTGTTCAAGGCTTTGTGGGACAAGGGGCTGGTGTACGAAGGCTACAAGATCCTGCCGTACTGTCCGCGCTGCGCGACGCCGCTGTCGAACTTCGAGACGAATCAGGGGTACAAGGAGGTCGTCGACCCGGCGATCACGATCCGCTTCAAGCTGCGCGATGAGGAGAACAGCTACATCCTCGCGTGGACCACGACGCCGTGGACGCTGCCGTCGAACCTTGCGCTCGCGGTCGGTCCGGAGGTCGATTATGTGAAGGTCAAGGACGGCGACGAGTTTTTCTATCTGGCCGAAAACCGTCTCGGCGCGTATTACAGGGAGACGCCGGAGATCGTCTGGCGCGGCAAAGGCGCCGACCTGGCCGGGCGGCGCTACGAGCCGCTTTTCAACTATTTCGCGGAGCTGGACGCGCAGGGGGCGTTTCAGGTGCTCTGCGGTGATTTCGTCAGCATCAGCGACGGCACCGGCATCGTGCACTGCGCGCCGGGCTTCGGCGAGGACGACAATGCGCTCTGCAAGGCGGCGGGGCTTCCGGAGGTCTGCCCGATCGATGCGGAGTGCCGCTTCACGGACGAAATTCCGGACTACGCCGGCCGCGCGGTCAAGGAGACCGACAAGGAGATCATCCAGCGGCTGAAGGATGAGGGCAAGCTCGTCCGCCGCGACCAGATCCGGCACAGCTATCCGCACTGCTGGCGCGATGACGGCCCGCTGATCTACCGCACGATTTCGACCTGGTTCGTCCGGGCCGAGCAGCTGCGCGACAGGATGGTCAAAAACAACCAGTCGATCAACTGGGTCCCGGCGCATCTGCGTGACGGGCGGTTCGGCAAGTGGCTCGAGAATGCCCGCGACTGGGCGATCAGCCGCAACCGCTTCTGGGGGACGCCGCTGCCGATCTGGCGCAATCCGGAAGGCGAGGTCATCGTGCCGGGCAGCGTCGCGGAGCTTGAGAAGCTGACCGGGCGGAAAATCGAGGATCTGCACAAGCATTTCATCGATAAGCTCGAAATCCCGTCGCCGACCGGAAAATCCCCGCTGAAGCGGGTCGAAGAGGTGTTCGACTGCTGGTTTGAATCCGGTTCGATGCCGTATGCGCGCATGCACTATCCGTTCGAAAACAAGAAGCAGTTCGAGGAGCACTTTCCGGCCGACTTCATCGCGGAGGGGCTCGACCAGACCCGCGGCTGGTTCTACACGCTGGTCGTGCTCGCGTCGGCGCTGTTCGACCGGCCGCCGTTCAAGAACGTTCTGGTGAACGGGCTGATCCTGGCTGAAAACGGCCAGAAGATGTCGAAGCGCCTCAAGAACTATCCGGACCCGATGGTTGTGGTGAATACCTACGGCGCGGATGCGCTGCGGCTCTTCATGCTCGGCAGCCAGGTCGTGCGCGCCGAGGACCTGAAGTTTTCGGAGGCGGGCGTGAAGGAGATCCTGCGCGGCGTGATGATCCCGATGTGGAACGCGCTGTCGTTTTTCACGACCTATGCGAATGTGGACGGCTACGAACCGCCCGCCGGGGAGGTGCAGCCGCCCGCGAAGGCGTCGAACGTGCTGGACCGCTGGATTCTGTCGTCGGCCTCGCAGATGGTCGAGGAGATCCGCGGCGAGCTCGATGCGTACAACCTGCAGAAGGCCGCGAACCGGTTCAGCCGGTTCATCGACGACCTGACCAACTGGTATATCCGCCGCAGCCGCCGCCGGTTCTGGAAATCGAGCGACGACGCCGACAAGCGCGAGGCGTACCGGACGCTGCACTATGTGCTGCTGACCTTTGCGAAGACCGCCGCGCCGTTCATCCCGTTCACGACCGAGGCGATCTACCGTACGCTCCGGACGAAGGAGATGCCGGAGTCGGTTCACCTCTGCGACTATCCGGAGCCGAACGACTGCCGTGACGAATATCTCGAAAAGCAGATGGAGCTGACCATGACGGCGGTGTCGTCCGGCCGCTTCCTGCGCACCGCGAACAACCTGAAGGTGCGCCAGCCGCTTGCGAAGGCGGTGCTGGCCTCCCCGGATGCCGCGTCGCGCAAAATGCTCGAGGAGACTGCCTGGATCGTCGCCGAGGAGCTGAACGTGAAGAGCGTCGAGTTCAGCGACGACGAAGAGGCGCTGGTCAGGCGCTCCGCCAAGGCGAACTTCAAGGTGCTCGGCAGCCGCCTCGGCAAAAACATGAAGGAGGCCGCCGCGAAGATCCAGGCGTTGACCGGCCGCGAAATCGGCGACGTCCTCGCCGGGAAACCGTACAAGCTTGTGCTGGCGGACGGCACCGAAGCCGAAATCACGGCGGAGGATCTCGTCGTTCAGCGCGAAGAGAAGCCGGGCCTGGTCGCCGCGAGCGAGAACGGCATCACGATCGCGCTGGCGACCGAGCTGACGCCGGAGCTTGAGGGGGAAGGCTTTGCGCGCGAACTTGTCAGCAAAATCCAGAATCTCCGCAAGGAGAAGGGATTCGATGTGACCGACCGGATCCGGGTCGTCTGCTCGGTGCCGGAGAAGCGGGAAGCGGCTCTCGAGGTGAACCGGGCGTACATCTGTGAAGAGACGCTGGCGGTCGCCTTCGAAACCGGTCCGGCGGAAAACGGCGCGGAAGCCGATGTGAACGGCGAAAGCTGCCGTATCTCGGTGGAGGGGGCGTGACGTTATGACGAACCGCACCCGTTACGGAATCGCGCTTGGCCTGGTGCTGCTTACGGTGCTCGTTCTGCTGGTCGTGCGGCTGGCGGACCGGACGGCGGAGCGGAATGCGAAGTTCGAGCGGACGTTTCCGGTAATGGGCACGGTTGCGAAGTTCACCTTCTACGGCCCGCCCGAGGCCGCCCGCGAAGCGGCGGACCGGGCCGGCGCCGCGTTCGACCGGGTGGTGGAGCTCTGCAATCTGTACGACTCCGGCAGCGAGCTCTCGCGCCTGAATGCGAAGGCGGCGGAGGAGCCGTTCGTCTGTTCCCCCGAGCTCTGGTATCTGCTGCTCGAGGCGCGGAAGGCGTATCTGTTTTCGGACGGCGCCTTCGATATCACGGCGAAGCCGCTTATGGATCTCTGGGGATTTTACCGCAAACGCGGCGATACGCTGCCGTCGCGGCAGGAGATTGCCGAGGCGCAGGCGAAGGTCGGTCTCGACAAAGCCTCCTTTGACGACGCCGCCCGCAGTGTGAAATTCACGGTTCCGGGCATGAGCTTCGATCTCGGCGGAATTGCGAAGGGCTACGCGGTCGACCGGGCGGCGGAGGAGGCCGGGAAGGCCGGCATTCGGCGCGGCGTGATCGACCTCGGCGGAAATCTGCGGCTGCTGCCGAAGCCGCCGCCGGGACAGGAGGCCTACCGGGTCGGCATCCGGAATCCGCAGAAGCGGGGCGAGCTGCTTGACGATGTTCTCGAGCTCTGCGATGTATCGCTTTCGACCAGCGGGGATTACGAGCGGTTCGTCACGATCGGCGGCAGGCGGTACGGACACATCATGAATCCGGTGACCGGGCTGCCGACGCAGGACGGCGGGTCGGTTACGGTGATCGCGCCGTCGGCCCTGCTGGCCGACTGGCTTTCGACGGCGGTTTTCCTCGGCGGGGAGGAGCTGGCCCGGCGGGCGGAGTCCGCGTTCAGCGGCGTCGCCGTGATCATCACCCGCCCGGAGCCGGAGAAGCCGTGAAGCGCTTTCTCATACCTCTGCTTCTGTTTCTGATCGGCTGTATTCCGGCAGGTGCGGCGATCGCGCTCGAAGGGGTGAGCCGGCCGCTGCAGATGCTGGTTGTCTGTGTGATGGTTCTCTATCTGACCGGTATTCTCGACTGGTATGCCTTTTTCAGCCGGGCGGTGCGGACGGCGAAGCGGACGAAAATCGTGGTCGGAATTTTTTCGGCATTTCTGTTTCTTGCAGTCTGGCTTGTGCTTCTCCGGGTGGTCTGGGAACAGCGCTGACGAAGGAGGTGCGTTCGATGCATCCGCTGTTGATTTACATCGGTTCCGGCTGGATCTTCTGGGGCGGCGTGATCACTTTGCTGGTCTCCTGTCTGTCGGGGATCGGAGCGGAGAAGGGGTGGCGGCTCCATCTGGCGCAGACGGCGGCCGTGCTCGGCATTCTGCAGATCGCATTGTCATCCACACCGGTTCCCGGCTGGCTCTGGTGGCTTCTGCTCCTGGCCACGGCCGGTACGATGGCGGCGCTGCAGTTCCGGTACGGAAAGCGCCGGATTGTGCAAGGGGTGTTCGGGGCCGTTATTCTGGCTGCGGCGGTGTTTGAACTCCCGTACTGGCTGGACGGAGAGCCGGTTGCGGTCCGGGGGCGCGTCCGGATTCTGGCCGACTCGATCAGCTCGGGGATCGGTTTTGCGGGCGAGCGGGTCTGGAGCGTGCTGCTCGATGAGGAGCACCCGGGGCGGATCGAGAACCGCGCCGTGCCGGGCAGCCGGGTCTCGACGTCGCGCCGGACCCTCGAACAGTTCCGGTTCTGTCCCGGCGATGTACTGGTGATTGAGCTCGGCGGCAACGATCTGCTCGGCGGCGTGCCGGGAGCCGAATTCCGGCGGAAGCTCGACGGGCTGCTCGGCGTTGCGGCGTCGTTCGATGTGCCGGTTCTGATGTTCGAACTGCCGCTGCCGCCGTTCCGAAGCTCGTATCTGCGGGCACAGCGGGAGCTGGCGGCGAAATATGGGGTGACGCTGATTCCGCGCCGCCGTTTCGCCGCGGTGCTGTCGGGGGGCGGGTCAACGGTGGACGGATTGCATCTGTCGAATTACGGTCACGGGAAAATGGCGGCGGTTGTGCGGCGCTGTTTGCTGTTCGATTGAGAGCTTGTCAGTTGATAAGTTCTTAGTTCTTTGAGGTTTTGTCTGGCGGGAAGGAGAAGCGGAAATGCGTGATTTCAAGTGGGGATTTTCGACGCTCGGGTGCCCGGAGTGTTCGTTGGGCGAAGCGGTTGCACTGGCTGACGAGTATGATTTCCGGATGCTGGAGCTTCGTTCGGTCGACGGTTCGATCGATCTGCCGAAGGTGTTTGAGGAACCGGAGAAGCGCGCGCAGCTGAAGCGTCTGGCCGGGGAAGGGCGGATTCGCGTTTTCGGCAGTTCGTTCGGCATTTCGTCCCGCAGGAACAATTACGAGGAGCTGGCGGCGCTTGGCCGCCTGGCCGACGAGGCAGGGGTTCCGTATCTGCGGGTGTTCGGCGGATTCGATTTTGCCGAGGAACTCGATTCCGAAAAGCTCACGGTCGCACTCGAAAACCTCGCCTGGTTCCGCGGGCAGAACCTGAAGGCGAAGCTTGCGCTGGAGACGCACGACGGCTATTCGTCCGCAGCGCGCTGCCGCCGGCTGCTCGACCGGGTCGACGGGGAGCTGCCGGTCATCTGGGATGCGCATCACACCTGCCGTTTTGCCGGCGAAACTTTCCGGGACAGCTGGGAGCTGCTGGCCGGGCATGTGGTCGATATCCACGTGAAGGACAGCAGACTCGATTCGGACGGCAAGCTCGTCGCCACCGTTCCGGGCGAGGGGGATCTGGCGGTTCCGGAACTGCTCGAACTGCTTGAAGAGGTCGATTACACCGCTCTGGTCACGCTCGAATACGAGAAGCTCTGGCACCCGTATCTGCCGGAAATCCGGGTCGCTCTGGCTGCTGTGAACCGTTTCTGGCGGAACTGCTGAACAGTCTGATCAAAAAATGGCGTTTATCTGCGAATTTCAGCCGTTTTTTTGACGGTTCCGGTTGCCGAAGCGTTTCGGACGGGGTATACTGACGGAGGAAACGCTGTCGAACGGATCAACGCGGGAGGAGGCTGTCATGATTGTGCCGGACACCATGCGGACTGCTGAGCCGGGGAAGCTTCGCGGCCGAATCCGGTTTCGAGTCGGGCAAGAACCTGAACCTGGCTTTCCGGCGGATCTGCAAGATGAGCCCGACCGAGTTCCGCAGCCGCCACCAGAAGCCGGCCGACGGGGAAGGGTAATTTGAGGAGAGGTATCATTGAATATTCGCGGGAACTGGATGCTCCTTGAACGCGGGGCATTTATTGCCGCCCGGTCGAGATGTACCTGTCCGGCCTGCGGCTGGCGTCTCCGGCGGAATGAGGCGGCTCTGGCGATATCTTCCAGCTCCTGCCCCCATTGCGGCAGAACGATTCTGACTCCGCCTGATACCGAAGAACAGCCGGTACCGGGAGCATTTTCAAAGGAGGAGTTGTTGCGGAGATGCTGGCGTTTTCGCAATTTTCTGATTCTGACCGGTATTTGAGCTGCAGTGGGAGTTCCGACTGGACTCCTTCTTCACTTTGCAGAGGCCGGCAGACTGGTTCGTGGAATTACCGGATTGATTCTGGTGGTAGTTCTGTTTGTTCTGCTGTTTGTTCTGCTGTTTGTTCTGCTGATTGCGGAGAACTGGCGCAGGAACCCTCGTTGTCCGGAATGTTTTCACCGGATTGACGACATCTTGTCCGTGATGCTTTCCGGCCGCTGCCCTTGTTGCGGAAAGCTGATCGCCGATTTTTCGCCGCCGGCAGCCGAAACTGTTTTTTCGCCCGGCCCGGTCGATGTATTTATCCGCAGAAACCGCCGGCGTTATATGGTGATCTATTTGGGAAGTTTGGGGATTCTCTTGAGCGGGCTGGCCGGGGCTGCTGCCGGAAATGCCTGGCTGATTTTTTGCGGGCTGCTGGGAGGCCCTGTTGTCCTTGCCATATGCACATGCCTTATGACACTTCGGGATCGTTGTCCGCATTGCGGCAGCGATGTGCGTAAATGGATTGAACCGCTTCCTCCACAGGTGACCGAAGCCCATGTGATTGCATTTAAGCGCTGCTGCCATTGCGGTTGCCGGATTTTCCGCGATGAATTGCCGAATGATGGTGCGGGACCGCCCCCTTCCGGTGACTGTGTGCAAATTCACAGGTGACAATGTGAGCTTGCATTTCAACCATGTCGGCGGCTCGGGTCAATCCATGCTGCCGGGGTGACGGTGCGATAGACCTTTTGGTCGCTCCGCGGCTTTTGCCGCGTCGCTCAGGCCGTGCGAAGCGCCGCAACTGCGTTGCGGTCTTCTGAGCTGGAGCTTCGCCCGGATCGGCTTGGGGCGCAGCCTCAAACTCCGCCAGGGGGCTTCGCGCCCCTTGGAACCTCGCCAGGGCCGAGGGCCCTGAACCCGGTCGCTTGCGCTCCCCTTCCGTATGTCGGCCGTGCAGCGCTTGTTGCGTTGCGGTCTTCTGGGCTGGAGCTTCGCCCGGATCGGCTTGAGGCGCAGCCTCAAACTCCGCCAGGGGGGCTTCGCGCCCCTTGGAACCTCGCGGGGGCCGAAGGCCCTGAACCCGGTCGCCCGTGCTCCCTGTTTTCCGTATTAAAACGGCGAGAGGCGTTCGCGGCGGCGGCGCAGGTATTCCGCCGGAGTCACTCCGAAGTGGCGTTTGAAACTGCGGCTGAAGTGGAAGACGTCGCAGAAACCGAGGGCGGCGGCGGTTTCCGCCGGCGTCGAACCCGCGCTCAGCAGTTCGTGCGCCCGGCGCAATCTCAGCGACTGCCAGTAGGCGCCCGGCGAACTGGTCATGGTCTGCTTGAACAACACGGTAAAGCGCGATTCCGACAGGTTCGCGCGAGCGGCGGCCTCTTCAAGCCGACACTTCCCGGCAAGGTTGCGGCTCATGAAGTCGAGCGCCGGAACGAGCCGCCGGAGTTGTCCGAGCCTCTCCGGCGTATCCTCGCGTTCCCGGCAGGCCGCGGTAACCGCTTCCACGAGCCGCAGCCCCGCGCTCTTGCGGAACAGCATCTGCCGGAGCGCGGAAGCCGGAGGCCCGGCCAGGAGATTGCGGCACGCCTCCCGGATGCGTGTGCTTTCCGGCGGCGTGAACTTTTCCGGCAGTTCAAAGAAATCGAGAAAATCCATCCCGTGCAGCAGCGTGATCCGAAAGTGACACCAGACGGAAACAGGGTGTTCTCCTTCACGGGTCCGCAGCCGGTGCAGTTCGTTTTTGCGGATCAGGTAACCCTCGCCGTCGCTTACTGCGGTGACGCGGGTTTCGCGTTCCGCCCGGCTCGACATGCCGTCGTTGCAGACCAGCACGTGAAACGGAAAGCGCCGCCGGCCGGTGTCGTTACCGCGGTTCACCGGTGTGACGCCGCCGTCCAGAAACTCGAAATCCAGAGGCACATTTTCGATTTGTTCCATGAATTTCTTCCGGTTTCAGTTGAAAAAAAGTGATTTTTTACATAAAGATAACAATATCCTGCATTCCGGAAAATGCAAATGTGCGGTATCATTAATGGCAGCAACACGGAGGCTGTCATGGGAAAAAGTATGGACATCGGATTTTTGCGGAAACTGGCGGAAGGCTGCGGCACACCCTGCCGCTGCGAATTGATCGAACAGGGGTGGGGCACGCTGGCGCGCGGTGTGAATCTGATCCGCACCGGTCCGCTGAAGGTCGGGGAGACGGAGTATGCGTACGGCTTCGGAACCCACTCGCCGAGCCGGATACGGATCGCTTCGACGGAACCGCTGCGCCGCTTCCGCGCGGTCGTCGGGATCGAACGGAACGCCGCCACGGATTCCGGGCGCGCTCGGATCGCTCCGGCGTTCTTTTCGGTCGAAATCGGCGGGAAATGCGTCTCCATTTCACCCGCCGTCCGTTATGCCGACGGCGGAGTCGCGTTTGAAGCGGAGCTGAACGGGGCAGCGGAGTTTGAGCTCATCGTCGAGTCGCCGGCGGGAATCGACCTTGCGAATGTCGACTGGTGCGCGCCGGAAGTCGAGACGGTTTCCGGCTGCGTGATGCGGCTCGGCACACGCGAATTCGGTTTCGGCGCGGGATCGCTTCCGGTCGGCTTCCGCTTCGGCGGGCTCGACGCTGCGGAGTTTTACCGCCGGTACGGGATTGAACGCCGCAGTGAAGAGCGCGGCGACCATACGCTTTTCTCCGCGGTGTCGGGCGGTGCGGATTCCGGGCTGCGGCTCACGGTGACCATGAAACTGTTCCATGAGCTGCCGGTGCTGGAGTACCGGGTCGCCTTTGAGAATCCGGCGGCGGACCGTTCCCGGCGCCTCTCCGGGGTCGATTCGCTGCAATTGTCCGTCGGCATGCCGGAAACGCTGCGGCTGCTGCGGCGGCACGGCAGTTTTCAGCTGCCTGACTGCGGTTTCAGGGAAGCCTTCCGCGATTCGTTTACGCCCGTGGAGGGGTCCCTTGACGGGGCGGAGAAAACGATCCGTTTCGGAGCGGTTGGAGGCCGCCCGTCGGTTGACTGGCTGCCCTGTTTCGACCTGACCGACGGCGTTTGCAATCTGCGCATCGCCATCGGCTGGTCCGGTCAGTGGAGTGCGGAGCTCGTGCCGCAGCCTTCGGCCGCCGTTGTGGATATCCGGGCCGGAATCGAAGAGATCGATATGGTGCTTGAGCCCGGCGAACGGATCGAGCTGCCGTCGGTCGCGCTGGTCTGGAACGAGTCCGGCGGCACGGAACGCGGCGTGAATCTCTGGCGCCGGTTCCTGCGCGAAAAGATTCAGCCGCGCATCGGAGGGAAAATCGTGGAGGTGCCGCTCAGCAGCTCGAACTGGGGCGGCATGACCGAAGCGGAGCACCTGACCCGGATTGCGAATATCGCGGCGCGGAAAATGCCGTTCGAACTGCACTGGATCGATGCGGGCTGGTACGGGCCGCCCGGATCGTACAGTCCCGATGAATTCGATTCGACCTGGAGCAGTACGACCGGCGACTGGAAATTCAATCCGGCGATCCTGCCGGAGAAGCTGCGGAACATCTCCGCCGCGAGCCATGCCGCCGGAATGAAGCAGATGCTCTGGATCGAGCCGGAACGGGCCGTGAAGAACACCCGGATTTACCGTGAGCATCCGGAGTATTTTCTGGCCTCTTCGGAGACCGGCGAGAACCTGCTTTTGAATCTCGGCCGCCCGGAGGCGTGGCAGTGGTGTTTCGATACGCTGTCGGAGTTGATAGAGGAGAATGCGCTCGACTGGCTTAGGATCGACTTCAACATTTCACCGCTCGGCCCGTGGCGCGAGAATGACGCTCCGGACCGCCGCGGCGCGAACGAGATTCGTTACGTTGCCGGGCTCCGGCGGCTCTGGCGGTCGCTGCGAAAGAAGTTTCCGCAGCTGGTGATCGACAACTGCGCCTCCGGCGGGCGGAGGCTTGAATTCGAGGCGCTGCGTTACAGCATTCCGCTCTGGGCCAGCGATATGCAGTGCGCGGACGGCTTCGACCCGGAGTGGCAGCTGACCCATGTGGCCGGGCTTTCTCACTATCTGCCCGCTTTCAGCTTCGGCGTGCAGAATCAGGCGGGCGGCGACACCTATAACTTCCGCGCTTCGATGGGGCCGGGGCTTGTGGTGCATTACTTCATGTATGCTTGCCGGCCGCCGGACCCGGCGTGGCCGCATGCGTGGCTGAAGGAACGGCTCGCCGAATACCTGCGCGCGAAGGAGTGCTTCTCCGGAGATTATTACTGCCTCGACGCATTTCATGCCGGAATCGGGGCGTGGACGCTCATGCAGTTCGACCGGCCCGATCTCGGGCGCGGCATCCTCGAGGCGTTCCGGGGGGAGCGAAGCTTCTACCGCTCCGCCGACGTCCGGCTGCGCGGACTTGAACCCGCCGCGGAATATTGCGTCGAGGATGCGGACGGCGGCTTCGAACCCTTCACCGCTGCCGGAAAACAATTGATGGAAGACGGAATCACACTGTCGCTTCCGGAAAAACGTTCAAGCCGCCTCGTCTTCTACCGGAGGAAAGATGCGGATCGCCGTTAGCATCACCCTGTTTCTGCTGTTTCAGGTCGCGGCGGCGCTGCTCTTCAAATGGGGCAGCGCCGGCGGCGGCCGTTACTGGTTCGGGTTTGCGGGCGGAAACCTGATCGGCATAACGAGCATCCTGTTTTTGATGCGCATTTACCGCGAGCTTCACCCGAATCTGGCGGCGGCGGTCTGCACGGGCGGTTCGTTCCTGCTGATTCAGCTGGCGATGGCGGCCTGCTTCACGACGGGCCTGTCGCCCGGTCAGTGGAGCGGTGTGTTTCTGACGGCTGCCGGGATTGCGCTGCTCGCGCTGGCCTGACTCAGAGCCTTTCGTTTTTCCGGAACGCTTCGAACAGGATCCGCTTGCGATCGTTGTCCGCCGGGCCGGAGGGATTCCGGTCCGGCGTGTTTCGCGGGAGTCAGTCGCGCCCGAGCATGACGGCGCGGCGCGCGGCGCGGCGGTTCAGGGCGTCCCAGGCGGGCTGGTCGACCGCGTCGGGCCACTCGCTTTTCACCGCCCCGGCCTGCTGGAACGGCACGGCGATCCAGCTCGGGAAGTTCCGGTCCGACATCCGCAGTTCGACCGGGAGATAGGTCATGACGTCGGTGAATTCGCCGGCGGTCAGTTCGACTTCGATCGAATGGCCGGCGCCGTTGCGGGTCATGAGAACCTGCTGCGGACCCGGCGACATCGTCCACCCCTCCGGCAGCTGCCACTCCGCCGTGAAAGCGCGGCAGTCGAACGGGCAGCCGTAGAAGGTCAGCCGGAGCTTCTGGCTCTCTCCCGGCTGCATGACCGGGCTCTTTTCGTACTCGACTTTGAATTTGCCGTACGGCAGCGGGAACGAGAGTTCTCCGGATGACCTGGCGAGCACGCGCTTCGCGGTTTCCCCGCCGTCGGCGAGGCGTTTCTGCAATTCGCCGTCAACGGCCGTCTCTCCGTCGGTCAGCCGCATGAGGGTCGGATTCTCGAAGTCGGCCTCGAGCTTGCAGCAGATGACGCGGTCGGTCAGGTCGCCGAGCGTCTCGGGGACGTCGAGCTGGAACGGGTTCACCGCCACCGTTTTGATTCCTTCCCCGATCGGTTCGATCCATTCCTTCGGGATGCCGGAACGGCCGAGGAGGATGCCGAGCACTGCGCCGCAGGTCGCGCCGGTGCAGTCGGTATCGTCGCCGCAGTTGACCGCGGTGCAGATCGATCTGCCGAAATCTCCCCGGCCCCAGAGCAGTCCGACCACGGTGAAGGCGACGTTGGCCGGGGCCTGGAACCAGCCGAGGTCCGCACTGTCTTCGACGATCCGGCTGCGGGCGGTTTTCCAGTCGTGACCGGCGGCGAATTCGTCCACCGCGATCCTGACGCTGCGGGCGACGCGGCAGTCGGCCGGAATCCGCGCGAGCGCGATCTCGATCAGTTTGCCGATGTCGCTTTCGACGAAGGCGGCCGCTTCGAGCGCTGCGGTGAAGATTTCGGCGTAGATGCCGTCGCCGGCGTGATCGACGCAGGCGTCGCACCAGGCGAACGGCGCGACCTCGTCCGGTTCGCCCGGGAACAGGCACGCCCAGATTTCGGAGCGGATCCACGCGCCGTTGCTGTTCTTCCACTGGCCGTTGTTGCAGAGCCCCGAGAGCGGCGGGAAAAGACCGTTGATCATGTTGAACTTGCCGATGCCGTATTCGTTCCACGGCCCGGTGATGAAGCGGAGCCAGTATTCGCCGAGAATGCGCTCGTCAACCCGGTAGAGACCGTTGTCCTCGATGGCGCGCAGCCAGACGAGCTGAAGGTCGAGGTCGTCGTTCGGTGCAGGATGCCCCTTCAGGTCCTGCGTGTAGAACGTCACGTCGAAGATGTCGCGTTTTCCCTCCATCGGAGCGCCGAGGGTGCCGCCGATGTTCTTGCCGGTCCAGCAGCCGAGCACCTTGTCGCGGTACTCTTCGCGGTTCATGAAGCTTTTGCCCGGTACTTTCGTGTGGAACATGTCTTTTTCTCCCTGAATGTTTTCTGGTGCTGACACGGAATGCGTTTCCCGTCACGGCTTCATTATACCTCGGTCCGGTCCCGGAAACAAGGCGCGAAAGCGGATTTTGCACCGCAAATAACCGCAAACGGGTTTGCGGCGCCGCCGGTCCCGGTGTATGGTATGCCGAATGGAGGGAACGCAGGATGAGACGGACCTTGATGAAAGACCTGGCCGCGGCGGCCGGAGTTTCGGTTTCGCAGGTGTCGCGGGCGCTGGCCGGGAAGCCGGACGTCGCGCCGGAGCTGCGGCGGCGGATTCTCGAACTCGCGCGCGAGAAGAACTACCGGAACTGTACGGCGGTCCACCGCCGGACGGTCGCCGTGCTGGCCGGGCGCATGGACAAGTTTTCTTCGAGCCTCGTGAACGAGCTGCTGGCCGTGGCGCGGCAGAAGGGGTGGCGCATGGTGATCGTGCCGCACGAGCATCTGGAATTCCTGGACGACCGGTTGTTCGACGGGGCGATCGGGCTTGCGGCCAGCGAACTCTCCCGCACCTGGCACGAGCGGCACCGCATTCCGCTGGTGGTCATCAACAGCTACGGCTGGATGCTGGACCGGGTCTGCTCGGTGTTCCCGGATTCGAACGGCGAGTCGCGCCTTGCCATGGAGCACCTGATCTCCCTCGGACATCGGAAGATCGCCCGGCTGCGGCTGATCGGGGAGAACGCATCGGAACAGGAGACGAACCGCGGTTACGACGAGTTTCTGCGCGTGGCTTCGGAGTATGGAATCCGCGACAGTGTGCGTTACTGCCATGCGCCGGACTGGGAGAGGCTCGAGCTGCGGATTCGTGAACTTGTCGGGGAGGGTTTTACCGGTTTCATCGCGATTTTCATCGACGGTGCTCCGAAGGTCATCGACGCGATCCGGAACTGCGGGAAACGGATTCCGGAGGATATTTCGCTCGTCGCCTACGAGTCGGCCGAGATGACCGCCCACCTGACTCCTCCGCTGACCGCGCTGGCTTACGACTACCGCGGTCTCGCCGCCGCGGCCGCCGGGCGGCTCGAGCTTGAACTCGAGGGGTGCGGCAAGCTGCGGCAGATCGTTGTTCCGGGGCGGCTCATCGTCCGCGCTTCGACGGCTCCGCCGCCCGGTTTTTCCGCCGGAGACGGCGGGAGGGGGCGGGAACTTTGACCGGGGTGTCATCTCTGCCGTGTCCCGGAACGGGAAACGCAGTTCGCTGCGGACGGACGGGGAGCGGCAGATGCCGGACTTCTCCGGATACAGCGCGGGCGTCCGCCGGAATATTCACGCACGATTGACCTGATGCCGGGCTGGCGCACGATCAGGTCGTCGGCTTCCAGAAGGCTCAGCGCTTTTCGTACCGGGAAACAACTGATGCTGTATCGGCGGCAAAGCTCGTTCTCCGACGGCTGCGCCGTACCAGGCGCGAAGTTGCGTTCCCTGATCTGCGCAGAAAGAGTACCGGCGGTCTCTTTGAAAACCGGAATTTTCTGTTCCATAATGATGACGTACCTGTATGAATTACTTGTACGGAATTATCATGGGCCGGAAGCACGGAAAAGTCAAGAACGAAACTTGGGGAAACCGTGTTTTTATTGAAAATTCCTGCAAATCGAACAAAACAGTAAATTTTTCCGGAATGCTTCTTGCTTTTTGAGACGGAGTCTGGTATAATATAGTCAAATGTCCGATAATGTCTGATTGTAAAATAAAGGGATCACGATGTCACTGCAGCCCGATGGTACCGCTGCGCGGGAGGGAGTCAGAATCCGCCATTATATCGTCAGCCTGCGTTATCGCAATCCGGGCAAGGCGTTCCGGATTCCAACCTCCGTGGAACTTGCAAAGATGTTCGGCGTGGCCCGCAGCACGGTGACGCTGGAGCTTAAGGCGTTGACCGAAGACGGAATCATCATCGGCAAGCGCGGGGTCGGCACCTTCACCAATCCTGCGATCGAATACATTTTTCCCGAAACGGAACACGCTTCTCCTCTGATCGGTCTGCTCTGCGGCGACGGGCAGCGGTTTTTCTATGAACATTATGCCTGGAGCATGCTGGCGCGGACCGGGCTGGAACTGACGCAGCGCCAATGCAATGTCAGTTATGTCTCCGGGCCGTTCAATGCCGGTGAAATTTCAGAGAGCTTCCTGCGGACGGGCCTTTCCGGAGGAGTCTGGATCTCACCGCCTGAGTGGGCGGCGGAACCGTGTGAGCGCCTTGCGGAAGCGGGTATTCCGGTGGTGACGGGCGAACAGGAGCTGCCCGGAATTCCGGGGGCCGGATACGACTTCGAAGAAACCGGATGCCGGATCGGCCGGATGCTTTTGGACGAAGGATGCCGTTCAATTGCGATTCTGTTGAGCCACGAAGTCACCGATCTGGTGAAGGACGGGATTGTCCGCGCTTACCGTGAAGCCGGCGCGGAACCGGAATTCCGGCTCTACTACCGTTTCCCCGAACAGCCGGGGCTCGAACAGTTCGGGCGGGATGTCGCCGCCGGCGACGTGCCGGACGCGGTTTACGCCCACGGCTACAGCTCCGTTCGGGCGTGGAAGACGCTTAATGACAACCGGATTCCGCCCGGGCGCTGCAGGCTGATCGTCAACCGGCACTCCCTGCCGGGTCCGGATTTTCGCGGCATCCTGTTCACCCATCCGGAAGAGGCGCATGCAGAGGCGCTGGCAGGGCAGTTGATTTCCCGTCTGCGCGGGGAGGAGCCGCAGCCCCGGTTTTGCCGGATTCCCTGCGATGTATGCCGCATCAGGACCCCGGAGGACGCCCCGGTATTCCTGCCGCCGCCTTGAATCCCATCGCTCCCGCGGCATCCGGTTTTACATAACACACATCCAGGAGGAAGCGAAACAGAAACACTTTGTCTGAAATTCATTCGAGGCATCCGATTCCACATGACACAGGTACAGGGAGAAAAAATGAAACAGAAGCGTTTTACACTGATTGAACTTTTAGTTGTGATCGCGATCATCGCCATCCTGGCGTCAATGCTGCTGCCTGCGCTGAATCAGGCGCGTGAAAAGGCGCGGAGCTCCACCTGTTCCGCCAACCTGAAACAGCTTGCCCAATGCCAGCAGCTTTATGTGGACGACACCGGCTGGGCGGCGATCAACACTCTCTGGTCATATGGGGGAGACGCAAATGAAAACCGCGCCTGGTGGTGGACGCTTGTGCGCGGCGGCTATCTTGCGCAAAAAGAATCCGGCACGGGATGGACCGGGAGCGGCGTCACTCTCTGTCCAACCATCGGCCTGAACAGCGAGGCGAGGCGCTCAATTTATTCACTGAACCATTTCCGGGGACTCCCCAACGGCGGGCCGGACGGGAATTTTGCCAAACTCATGACCCGTCATTCCCGCCGGGTGATGATGGTCGACGGCTTCTCGTCGGCTTATGCGCAATTCTCCTGGGCAGGCATGTGGGTCTGGGGGCTGCCCGAAAGCACCAGTTTCGACCACAGTGCCGAGCCGCGCCATGCCAACCGGTGCAATGTCGCTTACTGGGACGGGCATGTCGGCAGCGCCACCCGCAATGAACATGTTTCCTGGACCCGCGCCGACGAAGCCTGCCTGATCAATACCATGCCGTAAGGAACGTCGAACATGTATTACAGACTGTTGCTTTTTCTCCTTGCCGGAGCCTGCCTGCTCCCGGCCGCGGCCGCACCCGTCTGGGAGTGCGATTTCACCCGTCCTGAAATCCGCGAGGCGGTCCGGAAAAGTCCCTGCGCTTCTTTGAAAAAAGGCGCAGACGGTGTCTGGACGCTGGTTCTGGACGCTCCGGCCGGCAGGAGCGGCGCCGTCACCGTTCCGCTGCCGGCCGGGAAGCTGGCGGGCAAGTATGTCACTTTTGAGGCTGAAATCGCATATCGAAACGTCACGTATCCTGTCGGTGCTCCCTGGAACGGCGTCAAATTCATGGCCTCCTTCCTGAACGGAGAAGGCAGGAGAGTCTATCCGCAGTGGGACGGCTTTCCGCAGGCGGAGCGGTGGGGAAGGCATGACCGGCGGCGCGCCTACTGGCGGTACGCTTATCCGGCCGACGCGAAGGATTGCGAACTGACGCTCGGGCTGGAAACCTCTTCCGGGTATGCGGAGTTCCGGAACGTACGTTTTTTCACGGAAGAGGCGCCGGTTTCCATATTGACGCTTTCTCCGGTTCCCAAAGCCCGCTACGATGCCGTCCTGCCGCCGCGCGGCCGGGGAGTGATGTCGCCCTTCAGCATCGACAGGATGGATGAGGACGCATTTCGGACACTGGCCGATTGGAAGGTCAACCTGCTGCGCTGGCAGCTCAACCAGCCGCAGGGCAAGGGCGATCCGGCTTCCTATGCCGCCTGGGTCCGGGAACAGTATTCCGTGCTCGACCGCCTCTTCGAAATGGGTGAAAAATATGGAATATGGATTGTCGTGGACCTCCATCTGGCAAGTTCCATCCTGCAAACCGCCGACGGACGCGATACCGTCGTTGAAATCTGGCGCGGCCTGGCCCGCCACTGCAAAGGAAAGCCCATGCTCTGGGGATACGATTTGCTGAATGAACCGAATACCGCCAGTTCCGAACCGGGGCTGGAGATGTTTGCGGAGTATCAGGGGCGACTGGTCCGGGCGGTCCGCGAGATTGACCCGGATACACAGGTTATCGTCACCGGACATTACGGTTCCCACGGCGGCCTTGAATTTCTGCCGGTTTATCCCGAGAAGAACATCGTCTACACCATCCACTTCTACCGGCCGAACGAATTCACCCATCAGCTGGACCGGAGAGCCGGGACGTTCCTGCGCTATCCCGATGCGAACCGCAATTGGGACAAACGGTATTTGCGCCGGATGCTCGCCGGTACGCGGGAGTTCCAGCTGAAAACGGGCGCACGCATTTATGTCGGCGAATTCAGCGCAATCCGCTGGGCTCCCGGCGCCGACCGGTATCTTCGCGACTCGCTCGAACTCTTCGAGGAGTACGGATGGGATTGGAGTTACCACGCCTTCCGGGAGTGGGACGGCTGGTCGCTCGAACACTCCGGCGATCCGGCGGGCATCCGGCTTGATCCGGAGAACGGGCGGCTGCGTGCCGTGCTCGAAGCGCTTCGGCGCGAGCGCTGACGTCTGCCGGCGGAAATGCTGCTGACCCGTTCGAGCTGCCGCGGACCAACCTGATTTTCCTGACCGGCCGGGATGCCCCGCGATTGAGCTCGCGCTCCCGCATGTAAGTGAACCGAAATAAGAGCTTATCCCTGAATAAAGAATCGGCATCATGCCGATTTGGCTTATTTTAGGAATAAGCTCTAAGGGAAACATCGCTCCTGCCGTTCGCCTGTGCCGCGGGAATCAGGCGCGTTTTTTCGGAAACACCGCATTTGCCAGCCGTGCCCGGTCGATGACCTTGCCGACCAGAAAATGCTTGCGGTCCGGAAAAAACAGCACCGGCCTGCCGTCGACGTACTCGAAGCTCGAATACATCGCCAGGTCGCAGCGGTGGTTCAGTTCGATGTTGTCGCTGTCGATCCACGAAAGCGGAGCTGAAAAACGGACCGGCTGCCTGCCTTCGGGATCGAATTTGCCGTATGCCATGCAGATCGGCCGGCGCGTTTCGGTCGCATGCGCGGTCCACGGCCCGTAGTGTCCGTTGTGATTGTGATAGAAAAGCACGTATTCCCCTTCCGACAGCGTGTAGCACGGGCACGGGCTCAGCGGCTGTTCGACAGGTGGAAGGCCGTCGCCGTAGCGCAGCGTCTCCGGTTCGCTCCAGCTTTCGCCGCCGTCCGCGCTGACGCTCCAGGCCGCCGTTCCGGCCACGGTCCGCATGACGGCGAAGAGGCGGCCGTCCGGCAGCTCGTTCAGCGTCGGCTCCTGAATCAGCGAATTTCCGCGCGGATCGTCCGGAATCGGGAAGCGCAGCGATTTCCCGGCGGTCAGCAGCGTCAGCTTCAGGTCCGGAATTTCCGGGTCGTCGTCGAGATTCTCGAACCGCAGGAAATCGACCACGCTCGGCGCGTGAATCCAGTTCCCGTCCGACGGAGTTGCGCGCGCCGGGCTGATCCAGCGCGTGATTCCGGCCAGATAACGGCCGTCGCCGAACCGCAGCGGCTTCTGCCAGGTGATGCAGTTTCCCGGCATCGCCGGATCGGGGCTGTCGTATTCGGAGCGCGGAAAGTCCGGGTATGCTTCGGCCGACCAGCTTTTCCCGTTGTCGTCGCTGTAAATGCCGGCCAGTCTGCCGGTCGTATGCGTGAATACGTCGTTGACGCCGATATGCTTGCTGTACAGCACGTAGATGCGTCCCGACCGGCTGACCAGCGGATATCCCCAGCTGCACATGTCTCTGCCGGTTTCCGGGTCGAACTTCTCTCCGGCGATGATGCGCGGCGCGCTCCAGCTCCGGGCCGAGGCGTCGGATTCCGCGAACACGATGTGCTGGTTGTACTGCCCTTCGTGGCCGGATTGGGTCCAGACTGCGGCGAAGGTGCCGTCCTTTCGGCGGAAGACGAGAAAGTGCTCGTTGCCGGTATCCGGAATCCGTTCATCCGTCCCCTTCGGAACGTAGATCACATAGTCCGGAGAGGTCCGGCCAAGCTCGGGATTCGCCGCAAACAATTCTGTATCCATCGCCTGTGCTCCTTGATTTCAGTTGGCATATCCATTACTGTAAGCGGCTCCGGCGGCAGTTTCAACCCATAATTCCGGATTCCCGGGGATTTTGCTGGAAAAATCGCCCCGGACGTGCTATTTTTAGGGTGAATGTTTTTTTATCAATATTTTTATCCGAAGGAGCCGTTTGCCATGCGGGAAGTCGTTTTTCTGATTCAGACCGCGGACCGGAAAGGGCTGCTGGCCGAGATTTCAGGTTTCTTTTACAGCAGCGGATTCAATATTCTGCAGTGCCGCCAGTATTCCGACGTCCGGACGGAACGCTATTTCATGCGTATCGCGCTCGAACTCCGGCCCGAAGTCACCCGCCGCCGGCTCGAAGAGGAGTTCGCCGGGTTTGCGTCGAAACTCGGGCTCGAATATTCGGTGTTCTATCAGGAGTCGAAGCCGAATGTCGCGATTATGGCCTCCAAGACCTCGCACTGCCTGTACGACCTGCTCATGCACGCCGACGAGGGCGATCTGAACTGCAATATTCCGCTGGTCATCAGCAACCACCCGGATCTCGAATATGTCGCGGACCGGTTCAACATCCCGTATTTCTGCTGCCCGATGGAGAAGGGGAAGAAGGCGGAGCAGGAGGCGAAGGTCATCGACCTCCTGAAGAGCCATCGCATCGACCTCGTGGTCATGGCGCGCTATATGCAGATTCTGTCGGACGACTTCATCGCGCATTTCCCGCTGCGGATCATCAACATCCATCACGCCTTCCTGCCGGCTTTCCAGGGCGGCAACCCGTATGAGCGCGCCTGGGAGCGCGGCGTCAAGATGATCGGCGCGACCGCGCATTATGCGACGGCCGAACTCGACGAAGGGCCGATCATCGAGCAGGATGTCGAGCGCATCAGCCATATGAACCTGCCGGAAGACCTGAAGCGGATCGGCAAGGACATCGAGCGGCGCGTGCTGACCCGGGCCGTGCGCGCCCATCTCGAGCACCGCGTGATCGTCTCCGGCCGCAGGACGATCGTGTTCTCATGAAGAAAACGGAAACACCGGGCCGGATCGGACCGCTCGAATATGCGGCGGGCGGAGTCGTCGGGCTCCTGACGCTGCTGCTGCCGCTCAAGTTCGCGAGTCTCGCGGTCATGCCGGAGGCGACAAGCTTTTTTCCGGGTTACTGGTCGGCTTACATCGACATCACCTGGCCGGCTCACAGCTTCGGGCTTTTCTCCGGCGCGGCGCTCTTTCTGGCGCTCGCCGTTTTCGGGTGGCGCGCCGCATCTCCGCTCCGGTCGCCGTGCGGCCGGACCATGCTGCTCTGGGCGCTCGGGCTTCCGCTGGCGGCGCTGCCCGGACTCATCAACTGCGATACGCCCGATTACGGTATCTGGGAGATTCTGCATCTGGCCGGAGTCGGGGCGTATCTCTGGACGCTGTACCTCGTGCTCGCGTGCCGTCCGGAGTGGCGGAAGACGTTCCTCTGGCTGCTGGCCGCCGGGGCCGGCCTGGTGGTTTATTCGGGGCTGCGGCAGTACTTCGTCGGCTTTGCCGAAACGCGCGAGTTCGCCCGGAGGCAGTATGAGGAGGGAATCCTGATCAGCGAAATCCTCCGCATCAAGCTTGAGGACGACCGTGTGTTTGCGACCTTCGCCTCATGCAACGTGCTGGCCGGTTACCTGGTTCTCGTGATTCCTCCGGTCTGCTATACGCTCTGGCGCTTCGGCGACCGGTTCGAGCCGGAGAAGGTGTCGCGTCCGCTGCTGGCCGGGATCGGCGCCGTTTTTCTCAGTGCCGTGCTGCTGCTGACCCGGGGACGCGGCGCGCTGCTTGCCGCCGTGCTGGCCGCCGCCGGTTTCGTGCTGACGCTGCCGATGCGCCGGCTCTGGCGCGCCGGGCTGATTGCGCTTGCCGTTTTCACCATTGCGGGCGGGGCCGTGTTTGCACACTGCGCCGGGCGCGGTTTCGGATCGGTCGCGGAGCGGGTCGATTATCTGAAGACTTCGTTCACGATGGTGATGGAGAAACCGCTGGCAGGGCACGGCTGGGGGGGATTCTTCTACCGTCATATGCAGCTCAAAACCACCGGCACCGACGAAGCGGCGCACGATCCCCACAACATCGTCGCCGCCTTTGCGACGCAGGCGGGGATTCCGGCCGGGCTGCTGGTCGCCTTTGCACTGCTCTATCCGCTGGCGGCGCTCGGGCGGCGGATCTTCCGGAAGGAGGCGGACGGCTTTGCGGTTGCGATCTTCTGGGGAGAGGTTGCGTTTCTTCTGCATGCGCTGATGGATGTGGATCTGCAGATCCCGGCCTGCATGGCGCTGGCCGGGGGGCTTCTGATTGTGGCTCTCGTCGTGCCGCGAACGGCGGACGATGCGGCTTCCGCCGTTGGGTCGAAGAAGCGGCTGCTCTGGCTCCTTCCGGGCGTGCTGCTCGGAGTTGCTGCTCTCGGCGGCAGCTGGTATACGCTGCGGGCCGAACTCGCTTACGACGGCCTGATGAAATACCTGCAGCCGCAGACGCCCGGCGACCTTGAGTTGCGGGTGACGCCGGAGAAGATCGAGCGGGCGCTTCGCGATGCGGTCGCCGCGCGCCCGTATTCGCCGTTCCCGTGGGAGAGCGCCGGAGATTTCTACCTGATGCGGCGCGACTACCGTTCAGCCGAGCGCTGTTTTGCGGAGGCGCAGAAGCGGACGATGGCCCGTCCGTCGACCTACGAGCGGCTTTCGCGCATCGAACGGGTGCGCGGCAACCGCCGCCGGGCGGGTGAACTCCTGCTCGAAGCGTGCCGCCGCTTCCCCGGCAACCCGAAATACACGGACGAGCTCAAAGAACATTACCCCGAGCTCGAGTTCAATCGAAAATAACCGGAATTCCGGCTGCTTCGGCCTGTTCGCCCGGTATGGAGTGAATTACGGCAGGAGCGACTGCCGGTAATCCGGGTCTGATATCCATTCGAAGGGAATGGGATTGATATCGATTCCGATCGGTACGCGCAGGAGCTGTTTATTTACCGGAATCCGGTATACTGCCCCGTTTCCGGTTTCAGATTGTTTCGGATCAGGATGGCGAGTCCCTTCCGTTCCGGTTCCATGTCCGGACTACCTGGGAACGGTTTTTCCGGATCTTCATATCGGATGCGAAGAGCTTCGGAGAGGTGCTCCGCCACGGCGGCGGGCAGTTTCAAGTCCCGGATCAACTCCGGATGCCTTGCCGGAATTCGAAAATGGTCGTGAACGAAATTCCGGCCCTTCGGCGGGATGCCTGTCCGCAATGCCGTCAAATGCTACGCTTCTTCCTCATGATTCGCCTTCCTGGACAGTTATTTGAAATTGTTTCGTGTGAACTTAAATATAATTATGGGAAATATCGGCGGAAAAGTTAAGGGCCATTAACGCCTTTTGCTGTTTTTCAGAAGGAACGGATTGTTTTTCGCGCAGTTTCCGGTATCGGAGGAAACTTAATATGTTATATATTTGTATTGTGATGTATATAAATATCTTGTTTTCCGGCCGAAGGTATTGCCATTCGCTCCGGTTTCCGGTATAATTAAAATCAGAACAATCGAAGCGGGAGACCGGGATGATACAGAAAGAACTCAACAAAAACGAACTGCTGTTCCGGCAGCTCTACGAGGCGATCCGCTGCGGAGAGATTCCGAACGGTGCGCGTCTGGCGACCGAGCTTGAGCTGGCCGAGCAGTACGGCTGTTCACGCATCACCGTGCGGTCGGGGCTGCGTCAGCTCGAGGAACTCAAGCTGATCCGGCGCGTGCGCGGCAACGGAACCTATGTCAGCAGCGAAGGGGTGCGCTTCTCCGGCCGCCGCAACATCGCAATCGTCGCGGTTGAGGTCCGGGCGAACGACTTCGACGAGGTCGATCCGTATTTCGGACAGCTGATGAGCGGCCTGCTCCGCCACGGCAATATCTACGATTACGCGGCCAACCTGATTACGATGCGGCCGGAGGAGCAGAGCTTCATGGAGGCGTTCGGGCGACAGAACATCAATCTCTCCGACTACGACGGACTCATTTTCGCAAAGCAGCTTTCCGACGAGGAGATCGACGCACTCGAAGGCGGCCGCCGGAATTTCGTCGCGCTGCAGGCCCCCGCCGGCGACCGCGAAATCTCTTACATCACGATCGACAATTTCAACGGAGCCTATGCCGCGACGCGCCATCTGCTCGAACGCGGCTACCGGAATATCGTTTTTCTCCACAAGAGCCTGCAGGAGAAGATCAACTGCGAGAAGGTGGAGGGTTTCCTACAGGCGCTCGACGAGTTCCGACTGACCTCTCCGGAACAACGCCGCCACTATGAGAGCACCCCGTACATCGAGGAGGAGGGGGCCGCCGTCGTCCGCCGGCTGCTCGACGAAGGGCAGAAATTCGATGCGCTGATCGTACACGGCGACTGGGCGACGCTGGGCGCCGTGACCGAACTGAGGGAACACGGCCTTGAAGTACCGCGCGATGTGGCGCTGCTGATGTACGACGACTATTATGCGGTTCAGCGCATGCTGCGGCTTTCGGTCACCGCCATGCGGCAGCCGTTCGGGGAGCAGATCCGGCATGCGCTGCGCATCCTGATGAACCAGCTGGACCACCCGAACCGGCCGCGGACGATTCAGCTGATCCAGCCGTTGCTGATGATCCGGGAAACCACTTAGACAAGTCAACCAACTTTCGGAGGACCCTATGAAAGCACATTTGTTCACCCTGATCGAACTGCTGGTCGTTATCGCGATCATCGCGATTCTCGCGTCGATGCTGCTGCCGGCGCTCTCGAAGGCGCGGGACCGCGCCAAGAGCGCGAACTGCACGAGCAACCTCAAGCAGATCGGGTTTGCCGCAATCACCTACACGGGCGACTATAACGGCCTGACCAATCCGTACTGGGGCGACAGCGTACCGGGCGACCCGAAGAAGGAAACGCCCGAGTACATCATCCTCAAAGCGAACCGCCTGAAGGGGTGGAATATCTATTACGGCATGGGGCGGCTGACCCAGCTGAAGTATCTGGCGGGCGGCAAGGTGTTCGGCTGCCCGTTGCTGACCAACCTGTACGGCGCCGCCGGAAATTTCGACGGCGTGGCAAACTACAAGGACTTTTATGACGTTTCGAAGTACGATCAGAATCTCGGCAGCAAATACCTCTGCTCCGGATACTATTTCGTGCCGTTCGACCTCGATACGACCTACAGGAGCGGTTTCCCGTCCGACAAGGGGTGGTCGGGGACTTCGTACCGCCTGAACAAGCCGAATCTGCCGATGATCACCGACGATCTTCAGTTCAAGAGCCGGCGCCACACGCCGGTCGGAGTCAACGTCTGCTATCAGGACGGCAGCGTGAAGAGCCAGGTCACCTCCACGCAGTGCGGCTGGCTCTGGTGGGAGATGCGCGATCTCTGGAAAGAGCTTGACCGGAATCGCAGAAAATAGGAGCTTGTCGGCAGATAAGTCCCGAAATACAGGAGGAAACAATCGTATGATCAGACAGATTTCAACGGCCTTTGCCGCCGTGTTCGCTCTCTCCGTTGCCGCATTGCCGCCCGGAGTGGCGGTGGATGAGTCCGGCGCCATGACGCTTGGCGGCCTTTCCGCCGCAGTCAATGTTTACGACAGGGATTGGCGCGTCAGCATTCAGGGGAAAAGTTCGATTGTGCCGGAACCGAGCTACCCGGTCCCTTCGGCGAAGGTCTATGAGCTCAAGGGGACACTCAAGGTGCCGAACAGCGACGGCTTCACGATTCAGCAGTGGGTGAAGGAGGCCGGGCCGGATACCGCGACTTACTCGATGACCATGAAGAATAAAGAGGGCATCCGCTGCCAGGCCGTCGCTTATTCGATTGCGCTCCCCGCCCATCTGTTCGACGGTAAAACGATCGTCGTCAACGGCCGGGAGCGCAAAGTTGAAAACTTCCGGGAGCCGGCATATCACGTGAAAGATCTTGAGATTACGAACGGCGACCGGCGGATTGCGCTGAAGGGCGATTTCACCGTCGTCATTCAGGACAACCGTAAATTTTCGGTTCCGAACTTTTCACTGAGGCTGCTGTTCGCTCCGCCGTCCGGACTGGTGAAGGAGACGAAACTTGAGTTTTCGGTTTCCGTAACGCCGCTTGCGGTGACGCCGCTTGTGCTGGAGGATGCTTCGGCCGCGAAAGTGACCGGCAGCGAAATGGCGCAGCTGCTGCGGCGGCACGGTACGAACGGCGGCGACTTCACCGTCGGCAGCGTGAAGTTCCGCCTCGGCGACGCGAAGAAGAAAAGCGGCGCCCTGCTGCGGCTCGGGGCGGGGGAAACGGCCGTTCTGCCGCTGGGAGGAGCGAAGGCCTCCGGGCTCTATCTGCTGCAGAACGCGGCCGGTCCCGGCGCCGCTCCTGCCGTCACCGCCGTTTATGCCGACGGCTCCGTTCAGAAATTCGATCTCGCGCCCGGCCGGGAGTTCGGTACGGAGAAACCGCTCCGACGGCTGCCGAACGGGGCGCTGGCCACTTCGGACAACACGACGTTCGACGGCTTCTACTTCTCGTATTTCGCGCTGCGCCCCGGCAGTCTGAAGGAGCTGAAATTGGAAAACGGAGGCACGGACGGCTGGCTTCTTGCCGCGGCCACGCTGGCCGAGGGCGTGACCCGCCCCGAATCCGTTGAAAGCATCTATTACGTCGATGCCGGTGAGGAGTGGGCGCCGATGGAAGCCGTGAAGCCGGTCGTCGCAGGGTCGATCCTCGATTTCTCCGGCATGCTCGACGCGCCGGCCGGAAAGTACGGCTGGATCACGACCGACGAAGCTGGCCATTTCACCGCGGAAAAAGCGGCGGGGAAACGGTTCCGGTTCTATGGCCCGAACCTCTGTTTTTCGGCTCTCTGCCTCGACAAGCCGACTGCCGAAAAGCTGGCCGACGAGCTGGCGCGCCTCGGCTACACATCGGTCCGCTTTCACCACTATGACGATGCGCTGTCGGACCGGAAGGGGGGCGATTCGACCGAACTGCTGCCGGAGAAGCTCGACCGGCTCGACTATCTGTTCTACTGCATGAAGGAGCGCGGCATCTACATCACGCTCGATCTCTACTGCAGCCGCCGCTTCCGCGACGGGGAATTGCCGGAGGCCCCGGTGCGCGACGGTTACGCGATGAAGCAGCTCCTGCCGGTCTACGCCCCCGCTCGGGAGAACTGGAAGAAGTTCGTGCGCAATCTGCTGACCCACCGCAACCCGTACACCGGGCTGACCTGGGGCGGAGACCCCGCGCTTTTCGCGGTGTCGCTCTCGAACGAGAACATCACCTTCGGGAACTGGAGCGGCAAGGCGAAACAGCTTTATCTGGACGGCTACAGGGCGTATCTTGAGGAGCGCGGCCTGGCGACGAAGGAGAACCTCGAATCGCGCGGCGGCCTCTTCTACCGCTATCTGGCCGACCTGAATGTCGAAATGATCCGCGACCTGAGCGGTTTCGTCCGCGACGAACTCGGCTACAAGGGGCTGATCACCGAGATCAACTTTCAGCAGAACGCGGCGATTTCGGAGATCCGCGATTCGCTCGCATTTGTCGACAACCACAACTACTGGGATCACCCGAATTCTCTGCCGGGACACGCCTGGAGCTTCCCGTTCCTGCACAACCAGACCAGCGCGCTCAGAACCGCATCGTGGGCGGCGCGCATGCTCATGCCGTCGCGCATCTTCGGCAAGCCGTTCACGGTGACTGAGATCAATTTCGTTTATCCGAACCGGCACCGGGCCGAGTCGGGACCGATCCTCGGCGCTTATGCCGCGCTGCAGGATTGGGACGGGCTCTACCGGTTCGCCTGGGCCCACAACGATACCGGCGTGCGTCACGAGGAGCCGATCAACCGGTTCGACATCGCCGAGGACAGCCTTTCGCAGATCGCGGAACGTGTGACGAATCTGCTGTTCATGCGCGGAGATGTGAAGCCGGCCGCCTCCGGCGTCGGCTGGCCGTACGGCGAGTCGACCTTCCGCGAGATGAATGCGCTCGGCGACAGCAATTTCCCGGTTGATTTCGGCATGCTCGGTTTCTACTGCCGCATCGGGAGCCTTCGCGAAAACCGCGGTTTTCCGGGCGTAAAGCTCATCAAAACGCCGAAGGAGTTCATGAAGGAGCTCTCCCCCGCCGAATTGCAGGCGGTCAGGGAACCGGTCAAGACCAGCGAGACCGGCGAGATCGTCTACGATACCGCGAAGGGGACGCTGCGGATTGTCTCGCCGCGTTCCGAGAGCCTGAGCTTTTTCGACGGCTCCCTTTCCGGGAACGTGCTGCAGATAGCGAACGGCACGCCGACCTTTCAGGTCGTGACCGCGAGCGGCATGGACGGCCGGCCGCTGCGGGAGAGCGGCAGGATTCTGCTCTTCCATCAGAGCGACGTGACGAGTCGCCACATCCGTTACAGTTCGGAGTCGATGAATGCGGTCGAGCATTGGGGGAAGAAGGAGGCGCTGATTCGCCGCGCCTCCGCCGATGTGACGCTGAAGCTCGCTCCGGGCCGCCATACGGTCCGGGCCGTCGGGCTCGACGGAGTGCCGAAGGGGGAGGTCCCCGCGGAATACACGGCGGACGGCCTGAAGTTCCGGATCGACACCGCGAAGTTCGGCGGAACGATGGTCTACCTCATTGAGACGGCTGACTGATCCATGATGCCGCCGGGAATTCCGGCGGTTTTTCCGGTCGTCGCCGGACCGATGCCGGGCCATGCGGCCGAACCGTCAACACGGTGTCATCGCGCCGGCCCGGTGTAGAACACATATTCCGTATCGGGCAGCACGCCGCCGTCGGAGCTGGCAAAGTTTTTATTGGCGTTGCGGTTCAGCCACAGCCGGTATTCGCTGTCCGGTTTCAGCTGCACTTCTACCGTCAACACGGTGCGGCTGTCGTCATATGCCGCAGATATGAATTGGGGGGGAATCCCCGAGTCGGCCATGCAGATCGCCATTCCGGTCATCGGTTTGCTGAAGGTTATCACCAGTTCTGTCGTTGCAGGGTCGACGTTTTTCGCGCCGTTTTCCGGCGATATCGACACAAGTGACGGGGCGTTCTTAATGGCGAGCTCCAGGGAATGCAAAAGCTGCAGGGATTCGTCGGCATTGATGCAGTCGATATAAGCCCGGGCACCGTCGGAGAAGCGCCATGACGCGCCGCCCTTTTCCCGTTCGGCAAGAATGCAGCGGAAAAGCCGTTCAGTCAGGAGGAAACCATTCGCTTTCTGGACGGCAAGATGCCTTTCCGCTTTTTCTTTGCCGTAGCGGTCATGCAGATAAACCAGTTCCGCCGCGCGGTTGAGCATTTCGATCATCATGGTTCTGGGAGTTCCGTAGCTCTGCCGCTTCATGGCCTCCTGCAGGGTTGGGAAGATTTTTTCCGCAGTTGCCTGAATTTGCGGATAAATCGCATTGGCAACCGGGTTTGTCCAGGGATGGGAAAATTCATGGGCGAGAAAACTGGAGATTCGCATTTCAAAGCTCTCTGCGGCTCCGGGCTCTGCTTCGATTTTCCGCCTCATCTCCGAATTGAAGACCATGCTGACCATGTAGCAGTAAAATTCACCATCCATCTCCAGCGCCGGTCCCACGCCTCCATTCTCCAGCGCCGAGGGGATTACGGTGAAATGGAGCGGCCGGGTTTCTCCGTAGAAGCGTTTCGCCCATGACGCCGCCTGAGATTGTTCAAGCCTGTTCTGCCAGAATTCGCACTGCGTCCGGTATAAGGGAGCTTGCGCCGCATAAAATTCAGAGAACTTGCTTTGGCGGGCAAAATCACGCAGCTGTTTCAGGAACTCCCCCAGCCGTTCGCGCGGCCAGCGCGGATCCAGCGAATCCAGCGTTTCCGCTTTCAGCTGCATGGATTCCGTCGAGGCGAGGCGAAGCGCCAGATTGGCGATTGCGTTGTAACTGACGCCGTACCTGTCGTGAAACTCCCGCGCCATGCCGATGACCGGGTGCTCCTTCACATCGGCGAATTGGATCTCCATCGCCCTCGCATATTCCGGGATAAAGATTTTTCCGTATTCCCGATTCCCCGCATAATGAAAGACGATGGAGACGAGATCCACCCGTTCGTCCGGCGTCACATTCAGCGTCGGATTCGCCCATGCGGCGATCATCAGCCCCACTGCCGGCAATCCGGCAGTCAGCAGTTTTTGCAAAACAGTCAAATGTTCCTCCGTTATTGTATCCCATGGTCATGAAAAGACGCGCCGTCATGCAAAAACGGCGCAGCATCGGCTATTTTCCGGGCGGAGCGGACACATGTCCGTCCTCAAGTTTCCGACGTGTTTTTTACCTCCGGCATTACCGGGTCAGGCGCGCTTTGGCTTCGGCGGCGAATTCCGGCAGGTCGTCGGCGATCAGCCCGGCCTTTCCGGTTTCACCGGCGAGGCCGTGCAGGAAGGCTCCGAGCTTCGCCATTTCGAACGGATGCTCCGGATTTCCGGCCAGCAGGGCGCCGATGATCCCGGCCAGCACGTCGCCCGAACCCGCCGTGGCGAGTGCCGCGCAGCCGGAGGTGTTCAGACTCCAGCGCCCCGACGGATCGGCGACGACGGTGTGCGGCCCCTTCAGCACGGTCACGGCATCAAGCTTCGCCGCAAGCGCCAGCGCGAAGTTCGTGCGATCTTCGAATTGCGGAACACCGAACGCTTCAGCCAGCCGTTTCGCTTCGCCCGGATGCGGCGTGATGACGGTTTTTCCGTGCCGAAGCCAGCGCTGCGGTTCCCGCGCCGCCGTATTCAGCGCGTCGGCGTCCAGCAGCAGCGGCCCCGGGAACTCCTGCAATGCCGACAGAACGGCCGCGCTGCCGCGGCACTGGCTCCAGCCGGAACCGGCCGCCACCGCATCGGACTGCTGCATCATTTCCGCGAGAGCCGGGATCGACTCCTTGTCGAAGCTCCCGGCGGCCGTGTCGACTTCGCGGACGATCAGTGCGCCCGGCAGCGCGGCGTAAGGCCGCACCGGAGTGGCCAGGCGCACGATTCCTGCGCCGGCCCGCAGCGCGGCGCGCGAACAGAGCACGGCCGCTCCGCTGTAATCGGAGGACCCCGCCGCGATCAGCAGACGGCCGCGCAGGTTCTTGTAGGTGTCGTAGGCCGGCCGGTGCAGCAGTTCCTCCGCGTCGGCGGCGAAGAACGCCTCGCCCTCGGACTCCTCCGGCTCCGGCACCCCGATATCGACCAGCCGCAGCCGCCCGGAAGCCGCCGGACCGTCCGCCCGGAAAAGGCCGCATTTCGGGCAGCCGAAGGTGACGGTCAGCTCCGCCCGGATTGCGAGCCCGGAGTCGGCCTTGCCCGTATCGCCGTTGATCCCGGAGGGGAGATCCAGCGCCGCGATCGGGCAGCCGGAACGGTTGGCCGTCTCGATCCAGTTTCGGAACCGGGGACGCAGTTCGCCGGTAAATCCTGTGCCGAGCAGCCCGTCGATAATCAGGTCGTCCCGGCGGAAATCCCGCCCGGTCAGGCCGTCGCATACCCGGACCTCGATGTTTTCGGGCAGGTCGCGCGCGGCTTCGGCGGCTTCGCCGCGCAGTTCATTCAGCGGACCGGTCGCATAGATTGTCACCGGCAGCCCGAGCCGGGCGGCGACGACCAGCGCGTCTCCGCCGTTGTTGCCGCGGCCGGCCAGAACGACCGCCCGGCCGAATTCACGGCCGCGGGCGAAGGCGCGGATCTCCCGGGCGGCCCCCTCTCCGGCGCGGCGCATCAGTTCGTAGCCCGGCACACCGGACGCGATGGCCTGCTGTTCGAGTTTCCGCATGGTATCGATTCGAATGATCTTCATAAAAAAAACTCCTGTTCGCGTTTGGTTCGGAACAGGAGTAAAATATCATTCGGCGGACCGGAATTCAAGCGCCGGACTCCGGCTCCTCTTTCTTTCCCGACGGCCGCAGCAGGGTCGAGAGGACGAAAAGCCCGACTCCGATGCAGATCGCGATATCGGCCACATTGAATACGGGCCAGCGGAATTTGTCATACCAGTGAAAGTCGAAGAAATCGACGACCGCGCCGCGCCAGATGCGGTCGATCGAATTGCCGACCACCCCGCCGAGTACGAGCAGCAGCGCGAAATAACGCTCGGCGTACCCTTCGGCCAGCCGGCGGAAATACCAGATGACGCCGAGCGTCACCACTCCGGCGACCAGCAGCAGGAACCAGCCGTGGCCGCTCAGAATACTCCAGGCGGCTCCCTCGTTGCGGACGAAGGTCAGCGAAAAGAACGGCTCCCAGACCGGCCGGCTCTCTCCGAGGACAAACTGCCGCTCGACGATGATTTTGGTCCATTGGTCGAGCAGCAGCGCCGCGAGGGAGACTCCCAGCGCCCAGCCCAGCACCGTGCGCTCGCGCCGGGAGTTCGGCTCCATTGTTCCGGAACACCGCTCCGTCACACGCTACCTCATCTGTTCGTGCCGGGATTTGCACTTTACGCAGAAGACCGCGTACGGACGGATCTTGAGACGCCCTTCGGAGATCATCTCCCCGCACTCCTGGCAGCGGCCGTATTCGCCGTCGGCCAGGCGCTGAAGCGCGTCTTCGATCAGCTGGAGCACATTGCCCTCTTCGGTCAGCATCCGCAGCTCCATTTCATGCCGCGAGTTGTCGCTGGAGACGTCGGCCATGTGAGTGGTCACGCCGCGCTTGTCGGCGTTGGTGCAGTCCAGCGCGTCTTCGGCATGGTATTGCATCTGTTTGGTCACGATATCACGGGCATGCATCAGGGCCTCGTAATATTCCTTATCCTTGCCTTCGAAGGCAAGCTCGGTTTTCTTTTTCGCCATGCTTGAACCTCTTATCGCTGAAATGTTATAATCGTGCTCTGCCCCTTTTCCGGAATGCAACCGTTGTCATTCCCCGGGGAATCATAACATACACCTTTTTTATCATTTTTCAATGATGAAACAGGAAAAACTATTCCCGCTAAAGCATTTTCACATATGAATTCAATGGCTCAGACCGAAAAACGGACGTGGATGACGTCGCCGTCCTGAATCAGGTACTCTTTCCCTTCGATCCGGAGCTTTCCGGCCGCCTGCGCTTTCGCCCATCCGCCGGCGGCGACCAGATCCTCGTACGAAACCGTCTCCATGCGGATGAAGCCGCGGCAGAGGTCGGTATGGATTTTCCCGGCCGCCTGCGGCGCGGGCGTGCCGCGGGTGACCGTCCAGGCGCGCGACTCCATCGGCCCGGCCGTGAAGAAGGTGATGTAATCGAGCAGCCGGTAGCCGGTGCGGATCACCCGGGCGAGACCGGTCTCTTTGATTCCGAGCTCCTCCATGAACATGGCGGCTTCTTCCTCCTCAAGCTGGCCGAGCTCCTCCTCGAGCTTCGCGCAGACCGGAACGACCTCCATGCCGTGCTTCGCGGCGAATTCGACCAGGGCTTTGGCCTTTTCCGAGGTGCCGAAGTTGCGGAAATTCTCTTCGTCGGTGTTGGCGCAGACGAAAGCCGGCATCATCGACAGGAGCCCGTAGCCCTTCACCCATTCAACCAGTTTCGGATTGTTTTTGTCGTATTCCGGAATCCTGCCGTCGCCGAGCTGCCCGGCCAGCGACTTGATGAGCTCGTATTCGAGCCTGGCGTCGGGATCGTTCGCCCGCGCGAGCTTGTGCGCCTTGTCGCGCCGTTTCTCGAGCGACTCGAGGTCGGCGAGCATGAGTTCGGTCAGGATCACGTCGAGATCGTTCACCGGGTCGATCCTGCCGTCGACATGCACGACGTCGCCGTCCTCGAAGAGCCGCACGACATGGGCGATCGCGTCGACGCTGCGGATATGTCCGAGAAACTGGTTGCCGAGCCCCTGGCCCTGGCTCGCCCCTTTGACCAGTCCGGCGATGTCGATGAATTTCAGCGTGGAGGGGACGATGCGCCCCGATTTTTCGAGATCCGAAAGGACCTGGAGCCGTTCATCCGGCACCGGCACGATGCCGGTATTCGGCTCGATCGTGCAGAACGGGAAGTTGGCCGCTTCGGCGCCCCCCTTGCACAATGCATTGAACAAAGTGGACTTTCCGACATTCGGCAGCCCGACGAATCCGCAGGAAAAGCTCATAATTCACAGTCCGTTGTTGATGAGGGCTCCGCCCCGTCGCTTCCATGATTCATAAAATCAATAATATATCACAACATGACTGCTCTTTCAAGCCGGGTGCGTCGGACTCCCGGCGGACGGGGCATAAAAAAACTTCCGGAAACCCGAAAGCTTCCGGAAGCGGAATCAAATACCGGCGACAGACTCAGTAGTCGCTGGAGACGATCGCGTTCGAATCGTAGACGAAGTCGCCCCAGTTGTGCTGGATGTCGACCACCCATGCCGGGCGCATGATCGGTCCGTAGCCCCAGCCGGCGTCGTTCGGGTCGTCCGGGCAGCCGGGCAGCGGGAACGGGAAGGTCACGATATCGACCACGCCGACGATTTCACGGGCGATCGTATAGCTGACGCCCTTCAGCGGGCCGTAGGTCAGGCCGGCGATGCCGCCCATTTCCTGCGTGACGTCATAGCCTTTCATCAGGATTTCGAGGGGACCGAATGCAACGTTGGCGATGCCGCGGCCGAGCTTTTCGACCGGTTTCATGATCCACGGATCGTCAGCCGCCTGGGAGGTCGACGCACCGATCACCATCACAGCAAAAATCGCCGACGCCAGAATTGTCTTACCGAATTTCATTTTGGTTCATCCCTCACAAGTTTAATTTACGGACATAAATCGTCTGTCACGATAACCTTATTCTTCCCAATCCTGAGTGCAATATAATGACTGATTCCACAAAATTCAAGAAAAAAAATCTCATTTTTTCAGTTTAATATCGAAAATACTCCGAAAAGATGCTATTTTATAGGGAAAATATCCAGAAACTTGAACTTATTACAAAACAGGACCGATATGAACTCCGAAAAGAACCGGGAACGGTTCCGCGACCTGACGCTGCTGTCGGCCTCGGAACGCAACTATCCGAACTCCCCCGACGCCGCGCGGCTTGAGGCGTTTGAGAACGTCTACGCCGACCGCGACTACGTCATCGAGTTCGACTGCCCGGAATACACCTCGCTCTGCCCGGTGACCGGCCAGCCGGACTTCGGGCACATCATCGTGCGGTACGTGCCGGACAAAAAGTGCATCGAGAGCAAATCGCTGAAACTCTACTTGTATTCGTTCCGCAATACGAACACCTTCCACGAGGAGTCGGTCAACACGATTCTCGACGCCGTGGTGAAAACCTGTTCGCCGCGTCGGGCCGAGGTCATCGGCCGGTTCCGTCCGCGCGGCGGCATCGCGATCAATGTCAAAGCAACCTACGGAGATAAAATCGATGAGTAGTTTCAAACGTCTTGCCAACGGGTCGGTTACGACTCCGCGCGGTTTCCGGGCCGCCGGCGTCACGGCCGGCTTCAAGCGGAGCGGCGCTCCCGATTTCGCGATGCTCGTCAGCGACGTGCCGGCCAACTTCGCCGGAGCTTTCACGAGCTGCACTTTTGCGGCCGCTCCGGTTCAGGTCTGCCGCAAGCGCGTGCTGTTCTGCGACACGATCCGCGCGGCGGTCATCAACTCCGGCAACGCGAACGCCTGCACCGGGGACACCGGCATTTCGAATGCCGAAGCCACCTGCGTGCTGGCCGCCAACAAACTCGGCATCAACTCGAACGAGGTGGTGGTCTCCTCCACCGGCCGGATCGGCACCCAGCTGCCGATGGATACGGTCAAGAAGGGGATCGAGCTTGCGGTCGCGTCGCTTTCGGAGGAGGGCGGCGAGCTCGCCGCGCAGGCGATCATGACCACCGACACCGTGCCGAAGTCGATCGCGGTCGAGCTCGAACTTGACGGCGTCGTCTGCAGCATCGGCGCGATGACCAAGGGGGCCGGCATGATCGACCCGTCGCTGAAAGTTCCGCACGCGACGATGCTCTGCTACATCACGACCGACGTGAAGATTTCGAATGCGCTGCTTTCCGACATGATCGAGGAGAACGTCGCGCAGTCGTTCAACCGGATCACCATCGATGGCGACATGAGCACGAACGACACGGTCATCGCCATGGCGAACGGCCTCTCCGGCGTCGAAATCCGGCCGGATACGCCGCAGGCCGCGACCTTCCGCGAGGCGCTGCTCGCCGTCATGCAGCAGCTCGCCCGCGAGATGGTCATGGACGGCGAGGGGGTGACGAAGTTCGTTCACGTCGAGGTGTTCAACGCGCGCAGCACGGAAGATGCGAAACTCTGCGCGGAGTCGGTCGCGAATTCGCTGCTCTGCAAGACCGCCTGGTTCGGCGGCGACCCGAACTGGGGCCGCGTTGTCGCGGCACTCGGCTATTCCGGCGCGAAGTTCAAGCCGGAGAAGGTCGATGTCTTTTACGACGGCGTTCCGGTCGTGCGGGAGGGCGGAGACGCCGGCACTCCCGAATCGGATCTCGTCGATATCGTCCGGAAACGGGAATTCACCGTCTCGGTCGACCTGCACGACGGTGACGAAAGCTACTGGGTCTGGACCAACGACATCTCCTACGAGTATGTCAAAATCAACGCGGATTACCACACCTAAAATTCAGGGTATCATACATGAAAAGATCTGATGTCAAAGTATTGATCATCACCGGATTCGGGCTGAACTGCGAGCGTGAGACCGCCGCGGCGTGCAGGCTGGTCGGCGCGACTCCCGAACTGGTTCACCTCAACGACCTGATCGCCGGGAAACATACGCTCGGCGAATATCAGTTCCTGATCTTCATCGGCGGCTTCGCGTTCGGCGATCATCTCGGCTCCGGGACGATCTTTGCGAACCGCGTCAAGTTCAGACTGCGCGACCAGCTCGAGAAGTTCATTGCGGACGGCAAACTGGTGATGGGCGTCTGCAACGGTTTCCAGACATTGACCCGCCTCGGCATGGTCCCGGCGCTCGACGGCGACTATTTCACGCAGACCGCGGCGCTGGCCCACAATGATTCGGGGGTCTTCCGCGACGACTGGTGCATCCTGAAGGCCGACCCGGCATCGCCCTGCGTGTTCACGAAGGGGATCGACAAGATCCGCCTGCCGCTGCGCCATGGAGAGGGCAAGTTCGTCGTTGACGACGCGGTTCTCGGGGAGATCGAGGCGCGTCACCTGGCCGCGGTGCGTTATGTGAATCAGGACGGCACGCCGGCGACCGAATTCCCCGCGAATCCGAACGGCTCGCTGAATTCCATCGCCGGCATCTGCGATCCGACCGGCCGCGTTTTCGGCCTGATGCCGCATCCGGAGGCGTTTCTGTCGCCCTACAACTCCCCGACCTGGACGTTCGACAAGGCGGCGGGCAAGCTGCCGCGCGAAGGCGAAGGCGTGGTGTTTTTCCGCAATGCGGTCGATTATATCGCCGACCATTTCTGAGAAATCGACACGACGGCGCCTCCCGTTTCATTTGAAGCGGGAGGCGCTGTTTTTTCCGTGGAACCTGACTTTCCGATCAGATTTTCCGGCGCATCGAGCGGAACTGGGTCGGGGAGACGCCCTTCAGCCGTTTGAAGAAGGTCGAGAAATAGAATTCGCTGCTGAATTTCAGCTCCGAAGCGATTTCGCGCACCGGCAGTTCGCTGTGCAGCAGATAACGCTCCGAGATGGCGACCAGCTCGTTCATGATGAAGGTTTTGAGCGGAACCTCGAAGTCGTTGGAGAAATGGCGCGAGAAGGTGTCCCGCTTGACGCCCGCTTCCCGCGCGATCTCCTCCACCCCCATGTCGGCGCTGATGTTGTTGTGAATGTACTGCAGAACCTTGCCGTATTTTTCATGCAGGCTGGTCAGCTTTTCAAGCCGTTTCGAATCGGGTTCCCTGATGCCGGAGAGCAGCTTCCAGATCAGGGATTCGAACCGGCAGAATGCGTCCCAGTCCGGCGATTTCGCCATGACGCAGGCGAACTCCTTCAGCCGGTCCGGATCAAGCGTCAGCTCCTGGCAGCGGGTTTCACCGTCGAAGACGTCGACGCCCGGCAGGATATAAAGCTGGAAATGCAAACTCAGCAGACTGATGCCGGGCTGGAAATCATAAGAGAGCTCCACCCTGGGCGGAATGAAATACGCATAGCCGGGCCGCAGCTCGTATTCCTGGTTCGCGGTATGGTTGATCATGCGGCCGCCGCCTTCGAGCATCAGGAAGCAGCGGTTGAACGAAAAAGAGTTCTTTCCCTTCCATACGAAACGCGCGTTGGCAAGTTCCAGCAGCCGCAGTTCCAGGAGCGAATGATAGTCCCGCAAAAGGGAATAGCTGAACTTGTCCTTATTATTATATATTGCACCCATTTCTGTTTTCCCTGTTTTAATCGTTATCGGATACCGAGGACAATATAATGAATACAATTCGCAAATACAAGTCGAAAAACCGGACAATTATGAAAATGTGACAATAATTTTATCGAGTGAATCTGTTTGGACTTATAATAATAAACGGCGGAAAGGCGCTTTCGTGTGCTCGGATCGTTCCGGCTGAGGAATTCCGGCCGCGGGCTTTTCCGGCGGCGGCGGTCCGATGTACCGGAAACCGCAAACGTCCATCATGTTTCATGCTTCGCGGCTCCCGTGTTTTCAAAAATTTTCGAAGCGGCTGTTTTGAAAAACGGCCCGGAATTCCGTTCTGTCCGGAGAGGGAATGTCGAAGATCAATAAAATTATCTATTCATTAAGTTTATTTTCGGGTGCTCCGGACGATTACCGCAAAAGTGAAGTGAAAACAGATGGTTTATGCGAATAATAAGAGTATTGATTTCGAGAGATGGTTTCGCGGGGAACCGGGAACGACGATTCTGCGGCATGGATCGGTGACGGGAGGCTGTCTTACATCGATTTCATTGCGCCGGGAGACTGGGAGGCCGGCGGAATGAAAATCCGGCTCCGAATCTGTCCGGCTGGAACGGAGAATATCCGGCTTCGTGCCGCGCGGCACGGCCGATGAAATCCGGAAGAGCGCCCGACCTGGAGTTTATTCCAGTCGAACATTTGTCTGCAAATTTGTGGGAAGCTCCGTCAAGCCAGATGCCGGCTTTGATTTCCAGGCAATTTTTCGTAAAATTCGAATGACGAGCCTCCGTCTTCAAAGATTCCATGGAACCGGTCATTTCCGTAACAGGCGGCAAAGCCCTCCCGGTACGGTTGGATTCCGGCGCGGCGGAGAATCTCCCGGAACTCGAACTTGCTAAGAAGCGGTACTGCAACCCGGAGCGTCAGGCGTCCATTCCGCCGGCATTCGGCTGCGGCGGGAGTTCCGTCCGAGTAACGTGCCAGAACTGTAATATCTTCGGAATCGGAGACATCTATGCCGAACATCGGATATTCATGTTCTTCGCTCAGAAACCGCCGCTCCGGCAAATTCCCGAATTTGATTCCGAACTCCGGCGGCGGCATAAAGGCCTTCAAAGGCAAGCCGGACGGATCGTCGCCGTGAACCCGGCCTGAAGCGTACATCCAGAGAATCGGTGTTTCCGCAGCAACTCCTTTTGTCAATATTGCCGCCGCATCGGAATCCGGTTCAAAGGAATTCAGAATGATCACAAGACGATAGCGGTCCAGCGGCAAGGAGTTCAGATCGGAAGTGCGGTAATGGTCGATTGTCACCGCGCACAGTTGAAGCTCGGCCGGCGTTTCCTGCATCAGATCGCGGTGCAGATCGAAACTGGGACGATGATACAGAAACGCCTCGTCGCTGGACAGTATCAGCACCTGTGCCGGGAAATGCGGCACAGAACGTTTCCGCAGGCGGCGCGCCAGTTTTTCGAGCTTGCCGATTTCCGCCGCGATCTCCGGGGAATCGAACCAGCCGCCGCCCAGATCCATCCACCAGAAATTATTGTCATACATCAGGCATCGGGCGAATTCGCGCCACAATAGATAGCGGGTTTCCGGCCAGTTGGCGGCACGGGGGTTTTCCTGCGCCAGATGGGTACGCAGATCCAGTTCGTCCAGAAAGAGCTTGCGGCGGGTGATCGACTGGGCGCAAACCTGTTCGCCGCCGGGTTCCCCGACCCCCCGGCGGTAATATCCGGCCGGAGCACAGAGAAAATCAATCCACGGAGAATTCAAAACCCTGTCATAGGCGCAGTGACCGGCATAGGCCGCCCGGGGCAGCGTCAGGTAATATCCATAAAAACCTCCCGCCGGCCTGTCATCGGCTGTTTTGGCTGCCCGGCAGAGAATTTCAAGGGATTCCGCATCTTTTTCGCAAAGAAAACGGTCATAGTCGATGCAGATTTGAGCCGCGGGAGAGGTTCGGAAAAATTCTTCGGCATTCCGGGTGCCGCCCTGCCGCAGGGACGGCGGCGGCGGTTCGATGTTCTCCCGGGTCAATTCCGGCAGCAGCCAGGTTTCGCGCATTTTTTTCAGCGATCCGTAACACTTCATCCCCCAGTCGAAAAATGCTTTGCGATGGGAGATCCCGAAGTCGCCCGTTCTCATCACCGGCTGATTGAAGCCGCCCCACAACGCGGTTTCGCCGCAGTTGCCGTAAGCGATGTGCCAGCCGATAATCATATCGTGCCACGGCGTTGCCTGAACGTGGCGGATCAGCCGGATCAGGGCGTCAACCGCATCCCGCCGCCAGACTTCGGAGGAAAAACTCTGATTGGCAATGAGACCATTGCGGTTGGGGCGGTCATCGCGGTAATTGATGGCGTAGTAGCCGTCGCCGTCGTAGCCCAGAATATCCTGACGCAGACCTCCGGCGAGATTCCGGATCCCTTCCCGGTCCCGGGGACCGTCGAAGTAGACACAGAGCTCCTCCGGGTGGTTTTTCCCCCAGTCCAGCGGAGCATTGAACTTGACGCGGGGCAGATAGCGCACTCCCGGCCCCAGCGAGGCAATTGCGGACAGCACCCGGTCGGTTTCGGCATAATCGAATTTTCCGTCACCGATCCAGCCGGAAAATAACAGCGAAGAGTGGAGCTTCACACCGCGGGCGAACATCTCGCGGTGGTAGCGGAGCATCCTTTCGGTGTCGTAGAAACGGATCAGTTCGCCGTTTGCATCAAAACGCGGCGGATCGTAGGTGAAACCCAGCTTCGAAAAGAAGGCCGAATTGGAAGCAAGCACCTTCCATCCGGTTCGCTGCCGGGAGTGAATGTCGTCATCCATCGGCTTCATAAACGATTTCCTTTTCAGTTGTTTTATTCCGCAGTCAGTTCGTAAACGCAGACGGCCTGATCGCCAACGAAATTTCTGGCGAGGAACGAGATTCCGCCGTCGCCGCCGGGGGTCGTCGAAACCGGGAAGAGACGCTTCCCGGCGGTGGTGCAGGCGTAGAGCTTCATTCCGGCTCCGCCTTTCAGCGTGATCTCGGCACTGCCGCGTCTCATCAGCATGGTATCCGTCCCCCAGTCATCGACAATGGACATGCCGCGGTCAAGAAAGCGCATCCCGTCGCCCTTCAGGTCGGTCAGGTGACAGATGAAGATCCGGCGGCTTTCCGTCAGCGGCCTGTTGTCCCGGGCGGCAATCAGTACGGCGCCGAATGCCTCCTGAATTTTCACCCGGGCAAATTTGCCGTGGAATTCCGTTCCGGCATCACCGAGAACCGCTTCACTCCTGCCGGTTGCAACCTTGAGGCTTCTTTGCGTGGAAACCAGCTCAATCTCGCCGGTTTCCGAGGTGAACCGGCCTTTTTTCAAATCAATGAGCCGTGCAGGGATAATATTGCCTGCCGCCATAGCCGTCAACACATCTGAAGCAAAATGTCCGGAAAATACCGGTTTCCCATCGATATCCGGCATGGATTCGGGGGCGATGAATGCACGGGTTCCCGCCGGAATGGGACTCCCTTGAACCAGCATGCCGGTTTTCACCAGCAGCCCGAGCCGCTGCATGACTTCGGGGAATCTCCGCCAGCCGGGATTTTCGGGCAGCACTTTGGGTACCTGCATCGGGATTGCCGTTGTCGCGGAACGCACGTCCCCGCGCAGGAAAAAACAGCTTCCGGCTCGCATTGCCAGCAGCTGCAGGGGATCGTTGCAGAACCCGAATCCGCCCATTTTGCTGCGATCCGCCACGATTCCCCATTCAAAGCGGCAGAAGCCCGCATAATTCTGGAGTGCGCCATATGCTCCGGTCAGAAATGCGCCTTCGACATTATAGGGGTTGGGATCAACGAAATTCCATTCCGTGATGGTGTAGGGCACTCCGAACATCCTGGCGGGGAACATCACGTTGAGTCCGCCGGCAAACGCTCCCGCGGCACTGGCGGCGGTGATGGCCACCGGCGGCTGCCAAAGTTTCCTGAGATAGGTGGGATGCCCCCAGTACATGTGGTTATCGGCAAATTCCAGATCATTCCGCATGATGCCGATGCGCGGGTCGCAACCCACGTTGAGGTCGGTGAGCGGAATCTTGATCCCGAGTTTCCGAACTTCCTCCGCCAGCTCCGCCACACTGGTGCGGGTCTTCTCCATGACGAAGCGCTCCCGGAGCGTGTTCCGGTTATCGGGGGTGACATCGAGCTTGTGTTCTGCGGCATACGCCGCAAATTGCCGATCGACGATTTTCTGCAGAAGCGGACTGCGTTCCACCGAATCCGGGAGCATGGTTTCGTTGATCAACCCGATGAACGCAAAAGCCGGATCGTCTTTCCAGGCCAGATTGGTGTAGGGATTGACCGGCTCCACCAGGGATTTGGTGAAGGCCAGAAAATCTTCCCGCACCCTGGAATCAAAAAGAACCAGCGCCTTGTATTCCAGGGGCGTCAGGCGGCGGTCGGGGTACCCGAACTCCTTGCCGTTCACAAAACGGTAGGTGTACAAATCCAGTGTCAGATAGATGCCGCGTTTCCTGCAGGCGGCAACGAGATAATCGATCCGGTCGCGCCGTTCCATGAAGTCTGCGATTTTGCAATATGTTCCGGCCGCATATTCCTGATCGAAGTGATGCAGCCGCACGATATTCATACCGGCAGCGGCGATCCGGTCAACCATTCGGTCTGTTTCCGCATGACTCAGGAAGTTGGCAAGGAAGGTCAGGTTGGTTCCCCAGAACCGCACCGGGATTCCCGGTCGGTCCGTGAATTCGAAATGATCGCCGTTGACACGGCAGAAACCGTATTTTCCCGCCGGTGCATCGAGAAGATTCGAAAAGTCGGCGATGGAACCCGGAATAACGTCATTGTCCTGCTCAATGGCTCCCCAGACGGCGTTGGCTCTGATCTCGATGGGGCCGGCCAGTTCGGGTTTCATTTCCGTTTTGGCGATGGAGGCCGCAACGATCATCCAGACCGTGCCGCGGCTTCGGAAGCACAGCTCCTTCACCGGCTGGTTTTTCAGCGGGATTCCGGTGGCGTACAGGCCGATGTTGGAAGTCGCATTCATATTTTCCCAGACGACGACGCCGTTTTTCAGCGGGGAGGGGAACCAGAAATTACCGGTGTCGACGCCGTTGTGCAATTCCACCCGTTGACAGGAGCCGTCGGCGTAAACGATTTCGATTTCACCGCAGACCTGATTCCGGGCCGGAGGCCACGCAAGGCCGTTGAGGAGGAAGAGCGTTCGCCCCTGTCCGTTGACCTTGACTCTGGCTTCTGCGGGGAAATATTCCCGCTGCCGGCCGCGAAGCGCGATGCAGGATCTGCCCTGATTTTTTTCCGGGTCGACGATCCGGAATGTGATTCCGCCCATGGATTGAGCGCCGGGCTTCATCATGGCAAGGTCGTTGTCGGGGCCCTGATCGGTCCAGCCGCCCTTTTGGTCATCTGCGCATTCATCCTTGAATCCCATGTTCATTGCCGATGACAGGTCCAGCGGAATCACTTCATACGGGCACATTTCAAACGAGAATGCGGCTTCGGCATGGCGGATGCCGCCATTCATTTCCGGCAGGAAACAGAGTCGCAGCTGGGCATTATTTTCCCCGTATTTGCGGTTGTCCTGCCACATCGCCGAGAATCTTCCGCGAATCACAAGGATTCCCGACGGCAGCGGCAGTTCCAGTGTGTTAAGTTTCCTGGTTTCGGTCCAGATCTGAAAGCGTTTCTCGTCAAACGCCTCGGGAATCGCAAATGGTTTTCCGTTGTATTTCGGCGTGCGCTTCAGAAGCGTATCCGCGGGAAACGTGGCGCAGAGAGCGACCATGGCGGTCGGCACCGGGGTATCGGAGTCCAGCTCATATTCCACATCAAGCCGATTGGGAGCCGGGGATTGCACGGTTTCCGCATAGCGGAATGCGCCGCCGGCGACGTTGAAGGTTCCGGTGCGCCGAATGCCTTTGCCGCTGATATTGTCGCCGCCTTCGCCGGAAAGGATGACGCTGCGATTGTTCTGAAGCGTGCCGCTCCAGGATTTATTCCAGTGAACGATCCTGAAATCGCTGTCGCCGGCGTGGATGACTCCATCGGCATCGCGGGTGACCGCCATTTGCGGAGCGGCCGGCAGAAGATTTCCGATTGCCAGCACAACGGCAAGGACAGGGTAGCGGAAATTCATTTTCAGAAGCGGTCCCATTTGGATTCTCCCTGCCTGGTGACGCAAGGTGTCGGCAGCCAGGTCGCCGCCTTGGCGCGGAACACTGCGCCGTCCACATCGGCCATGGCCGTCTGCACTCCGGCGATTCCGGGTTTGGAGAGCTTTGCCGATATCACATGGCCGTCGACCCACAGCGCATTGATGGTCTGGCTATTGTTGTGTCCGGGATAGACCTGGCCGCTGTATGGATTGGTATTTACCGCGATATAACCGGTCGTAATGCAGTAACCGGTGTCCTCAATGGAGGCAGTGCTTCCTCTCCGCGCTTCAATTTGCAGAATGGTATCCGACGGCTTGCGGATCTGCGTGACTTTGCCGTCACTTAAAAAACGGTAGTTGAACGCATACTGGGTCCCCAGAGAAAAGTTGTTGGAGGTCCAGTTTGCAATATCGGTCTGCTGAGTTCCACTGACCCACGCGCTGTTCCTCTGGTTCGGGCAGGCGAATGCGGGCACAGACAGCATTCCCGCCTTGTAAAACGCATGTCCCCAAGTCTGTGTCTGGGCTATGAAATAATCGTCGTTGCCGGATTGATACGCGGCCCAGCTCAGACCGTGCTGTTTCAGGTTGTTGGTGCAGGAAATGGTTTTGGCACGCTCGCGCGCCTGGTTCAGGGCCGGCAGCAGCATGGAGGCAAGAATGGCGATGATCGCAATCACGACTAACAATTCAATCAATGTAAAAATGGAACGTTGCGAGGCGGGAACCGGATGTTTCATGATGAATTCCTCTTGTGATTCAGCCCTTGTAACCTTTTTGATACCCATGAAGCAGCAACCTCCTTTGTATGCGGTTCTATTTCGCAGGGCGCAATGCATCCCCGATCCGTGACACGGACTCCCGGATAATGAGTTCGTTCTCGAAAATCACCGGTTCCGCCGGTTCGCGGTCTCCGGCCAGAATTTTATCCAGACGTGTCATGATTTCAGCGATCATCCGCGCAAACGGCTGACGCACCGCGGTAATCGGAGGAATGGTCTGGTCTAATACGCCCGGCAAATCTTCCATAATCACCGACATCTCGTCAGGAATCCGTACTTTCATGACATGCCCGAGCAAATAAGGAATCCGCATTTCATCTTCAGAGAACACCACAAGTCCGGTGACATTGTCCGCCCGGGCGCGAAGCAGAATATTATCAATTGGTTCTGCATCGGTATACGCGATCCGGTCAGCGCGCAATCCGAATCTTTCGAGGGTTTCCCGGAATGCGGCGATCCGTTCCAGCATCCCCCAGTCCCCGATGCCGCCGACCGCTTTTTTATAGCAGATCATCATGATGTTCCGGTGTCCCATGGTCAGCAGATATTCGGTCGCGATCCGGGCACTTTGGCGGTGATCAGAGTGAATTTCATATAAACAGCTTGCGGCCAAAGGATTATTCAATGAAATTACCGGCGCCGGATATTCCGACATCAAACGGTTGACGCTCTCATCGTATGCCAGTGAAATAATCGCATCAAAATGATCATCGAGTCCCCAGTCCTCGAGTTCTCCGTTCAGCAGGCGAATCACGCAATCGCGTTTCACCAATTCCAGCATCGTCAGGCGAAGCAATTGCGAAATATAACTCGTCAGTTTGGCTCCGGACAGATTGGAAACCAGTATCCCTATTTGCGGCACTCGTTTCCGCGCGATGAATTTCATCTCGCGCATTGCGGCCAGAATCCGGGCTCGCGTATCCGGATTGACCCGGGTGGAATTCGTCAGTACCCGGGAAACCGTGCTCGGCGAACAACCGGCCTTTTTGGCAACGGTATAAATACTTTGTGAATCGCGGCTCATATCACTTTCATCCAACTTTTGGGAATTGTTTCATTGCATATGAAATTTGTTTCATTAATATTATGAGAGTTTTTTAACGAAAAGTCAAGAGATGATCTGGAAAAAAAGAATTTTTTTTCTTCCTCGAACAGTGTACTCTTCAAGAACAGGCGGAATCAGGGAAAATTATCGGAATGGAGAATCCTTAGAGCTTATCCCTGAATAAGCTCTTAACCGCGGGCCACGAGCATTTGCTCAAAGTGTGACCGCCCGCGACATAACTCTTCCGGTGAATCGTCTGCGTCGGGATTCCTCCGGAGTTTCTGTTCTCCTTCTCAAAACGCCGGCCATATTATATCGCCGCCGCGGAAAAATGCAAGCCCGGCCGCGGGAGGGGGTGTGCTACCGGATGAGCGTCAGCACGCACACCCATTTCCGCCGCTCGCCTGGGCGGAGGGAAACGGGCCAGAAAGGCTCCAGGGAGAAGCAGTCCACGGAGTTTCTCCAGAAGACAGCCCGGTACATGGGAGGAACGGTGCGGATCACAACCGCATTGCAGAGCGGCGAGAAGTTTCCGGCGGAAACCGTCTCCGCGCGCTTCACAAGCTCCCTGGAGCCGGGAGCTGCGGCGATCGCCTCCCGGGGCGCTCCCGGCAGGCGGAACCATCCCGCTCCGAAACCGGGAACCGTTTCGAAGAATGGATGCGCGTACAATTCAGATTCGATCGGTTTCCCGCCGGTATTGGCAAGCTCCAGCTCGAAGCTGATGGAATCTGCTCCCTGCTCCAGTGTGACGCGCACGCTCAGCTCATACGCATATCCGGCATGCAGTCCGGAGTTCTGTCGGAACGTGAAGCGCGTCACTCCCCCCGTGCTCTCCTTCGAGCTCCGCCACGGGAACAGTTCGACCGGGACGGTTTCGAACCTGCCTTCGCCCTTCTCGCGGACAATGCCGACGCCGAGCTGAAGCCGGGTCGAATGCCCCGGCTCCGTTCCGAACGCCAGCTCCGGGGCCGGATAGAATTCGAATGGGAATCCGAAAGCGGGGAGCCTCGGGTGTACCGACCGGGTCCGCAGAATGCTCCGCTGCGAGCCGTGCGGATAGACTCCCCGGAGCCAGCCGCCGCGCAGGAAGCGGCAGCCCGTCTTTCTCACGTCGGCCGGAATGGCCGGGTCGATCAGCTCGATCCGGAGCGTCCCCGTGTCGTGCACCAGCAGCCCCGGTTCCTCCGGAACGCGGCAGCCGGCAAAAACAGGCAGCAGGAGCGCGGCAAACAGCAGCCTTCTCATTCCGCGGGGGCGACGAGAAAGACGCCGAGCTGTCCGGCCGCGATTTCTGCTTCGAAGGAACCGTTTCGCACCTCTGCGGCGGTGCGATCCTCCAGCAGGTCGGTGACTCTGTACGTCTTTCCGGCCGCAAGCTCCGCTTCCCGGAACGGGATCGTGATGCGGAATCGTTCCGCCTTCTCCGTGTTGTTCGGCACAATGAGAACCGCCCGGCCGTTGCGGAAGCGCGCATACGCCTGCAGGAGTCCCGGACGGTCCGTCGCAACCTTGCAGATGTTTGAGTCGCGGTGGCTGCCGGGGAAATATTCGAAGATCTCCGGGTGCTGCCGCCGGATGCGGATCATCTTCTTCACGAGCTCGAAGAAATCGCGGTTCTCCTCCTTCTGCGCCCAGTCGATCACGTTGCCGTAGAGCCGCCATTTCTTCGGGACCGGGTGTTTGTCCCGCCTGTAGAAGTAGTCCACGAAGAAACGCGGAGCATTGTCCCACTCCTCGCCGACATACCAGAGCGGGATGAACGGCGCGAAGATCGCCTGATATCCGATCGTGATCGGACTGCCCTTCACGATATAATGGTCGGAATCATGGCAGGAGAGCATATAGGTGTAGAAGCGTTTCGTCCCCGGTTCGCGTTCCATGTCGTCCCACGCGCGGAGCTCCTCGCCGCTTCTGACCATATCGACGATGTTCTTCTTCAAATAGACGTCCCCGACCCAGTGCGTGCGTCTCTTCCCCTTCGCGTCCGTGAAGCAGAAGGTGAGCTGGTCGAGATCGAATACATTTTTTCCGCTCGAGGTCCACTCCGCCATGAAGACGACCTTGCGGCCGAAGCTGCGCATGCGCTTCTTCGCCGTCTCAAACGGGCCGAAGCCCGAATAGTTCGGCGCGCAGTCGCAGCGGAAGCCGTCGACCCCGGTCATGAGGAACCATTCGACCAGCCGGGAGGAGAACCACTCATTGAGCTCCCTGTTCTCCCAGTTGAAAAACCAGCCGGCATACGGAGCGAAATACTCTCCGAACCACTCCGGCTTCTCCTTCAGCAGTCTGCTGCCTCCCTCATGCTTCGTGGCGCCCCAGTTTACGACGTCGAAGAAGACCCGGATATTCCGTTTATGCGCCTCGTCCACGAAGTTGCGGAGCACCTGCCACTGTTTCACGGGATTCTTCTCTCCGGTCAGCAGCGGGCTCAGGGTGTGGATCCCGAAGTTTCCGTAGCCGTTCCCGCCGTTGATCGGCGGCGTGAGCCAGACGCCGTTGACCCCCATCTCCGCCAGATGGTCGAGGGCCGGGAGCAGCCCCTTTACGGTTCCGTCGGTCGAAGCGGAGTGGATGCGCAGTTCGACGATGATGAGGCTTTTGATCCAATCCGGCGTCTCGCCGCCCTCGGCATCCTTCTCCATGACGGCTTCGGCATCCGGTTTGTACGGCGGCATCAGCGCGGAGTTGTCGATTGCGGCGCCCGCAAGCAGGGAGCCGGCGAAAAGCGCGGCGAAAAACGGTGCGGTTCTTTTCATATTCATGCGTCTATCCTCTCTTAGTACTGCCACGCCGACCACGGCGTGCCGGCCCCGTTCCAGCCGCCTTTGAGCGGACCGGCGTAAAGCTCCTTCTCATTGACGCCGCGCACGGCGCTCACATGCCCGTCGAACCGCAGGATGTTGCAGCTGCCATGATGCCACGGATATGCGAAGTAGTGCTGCCCGGCTCCCTCGTACATGACCGCGCCGGTAACCGGTGCGCCCCCTTCCTCGTCGGTGGCGGCGTCGGCGCACGAGATATAGACCGACGGGCGCCGGACCTGCGAGTTCCTGATCCATCGCACGGCCGTCACTCCGTTGTAGGCGCGGCAGTTGTTCATCCCGTACCCGCCCTTGAACCATGACGAATTCCCTGCCGGCAGCTTCTTGTTCCTGAGGAAGTAGCCGGAGCCGCCGGAGTACGGCAGGGATACCGGGCAGGAGAGCACCTTCATGTCGAGCCGGTCCGTGTTCACAAGAAAGTCATTCCACAGGATATGCGTGGCGGTCGGTTTCCGGGCCGCGAGGACGAACCCCGCGAAATCCTCCTGATAAAAGGTCAGGACATTTCCGATCTGTTTGAGATTGTTCACGCATTGCGTCATCTTCGCCCGTTCCCGCGCCTGATTCAGCGCGGGCAGAAGCATCGATGCGAGAATCGCGATGATCGCAATCACAACCAGTAATTCAATCAATGTGAATCGCCGTCCGGATTTTTCCATGATACACCTCCCTGTTATATGGTTCGCCTGCTTCAGAAAATCATTCCGCCTTCCACCGCAAAATCGGGAATCGGCCCGGCCTCTCCGCCGAGCTTCCTCCTGAGAATGTCGATGGCCGCCCGGACTTCGGTGCGTCGGTCCGCCCGGATGGTGAAGCCCGGCCACTCCGGGTCCGGATTCGGCAGCGTCAGGAAAATCCACAGCAGCCTGCGGGCGCGCTCCTCTCCATAGAGGTCAATGACGATCCGCCGCAGCTCCGGCAGGTGCATCGGGTGGATGGCGATCCAGTCCGGACAGCGCTTGCTGAAGAGCTTCCGCACGGCGGCATAGCTTCCACCGTCGACGATATCCGCCTCATGGGGGGAACCGATGATCTCCACACCGGGTTCCCGGCGAAGCGTGCTCAGGAAATCGTTCCGGCTCTCATCGGGGAATGAACTCCAGACGAAGATATCCCGGCTGCGCCCGGTGCGGGCGAAAAGCTCCCGGATGACCCGCGAGTAGTCGGGGTGGACATTCGTGACGCCCGATACCCGATACCCCATGCTGACGGTCGGCATCATCTCATCCGCGGCCCTGACGACAAATTCCTTGCAGCCGAAGGAAATGACGCCGTCCAGATAACTGTGCGTCAAAATTTCCCGTGCCGCCTCCGGCGTATCCATCTGGCCCGTGACGAGCCGGATGTTCCAGCCGGTGTTCCGGAACTCGCCGAAAAAGCACTCCAGCTCGCCCTGCAGCTCCGGCGAGTAGAAGAACAAATTGCAGTCAAGCACCATCAGGCCGATCAGCGGGGCATTCCAGTCGGCGTTCAGCCGCTGCCGCGGATTCGTGAAGGTCCCGCTGCCGCGCCGGGTAACGAGGAATCCCTCCTCCGTGAGCTTCTCAAGCGCGATGCGTACCGTTGAACGTGCGACGCCGAACTCCCGCGCAAGCTCGTTCGATGACGGAATCTTCACCGAACAGCCGCCGGAGCGGTAGAGGATCGACATGACCCGGTGCCAGATCTTCTGGACTTCGCTGATCGTCTGAGGGGACTGTTTTCTCATGATGATATCGCTGAGCTCCTTTATTTTCGCCAACCATCAGCCAACTTTATTTAATTATACCGGATTCCGATTGAAATGTCAAGAGGGAGTTCCGTTTTTTTTTACATTTCGCGGCAAAAAACAGTTGCAGCAATGCGAAGAAGACGAGACCGGCAGATGTCTATGAATTCTCGCATTTTGCAGTTCCATTCAAAAATAGTATTCGCAAACTCCATAAAAGCTTATTCAGGGATAAGCTCTAAGTGAAAAAAACATTGAACTACATGAAACTGAAGCTGTTTTCCAAACGAACAGGAAAAGCGTGAATGGATTCGGGACTTACCGCCCCTGCTGCAATATCCCGTTCAATTCCGGGTGATATTCCTGACCCACTTGTATTTGCGGTAATGCAGCATCACCCACGGAATCTTGCCCACCTCGTCCAGACAGGTGCAGGCGTAAACCACAAGCACCGGGAGATGAAAGAAGAATGCGCCGAGAAACGCACAGGGCAGCGCGATTCCCCACATGCAGACCGCCAGACTGTACACATCGAACAGCGTGTCCCCGCCGGAGGAGAAGATCCCGTTGATCACCACCGTGCAGACACAGCGCCCGATCATGTAGACCGAGAGAATCACGAACATGCCGACCAGATAGTGATGCGCCTGTTCCGTCAGTTCGAGACAACCGGAAACCAGCGGAATCGAACTTAAAATCACCAGCGTCGAGAGCCCGCCGATGAGGAACGCGAGAATCATCGCCTTCTGTCCGTAGGTTTTCCCGAGGGAGAGGTTTCCCGCCCCGAGCTCGTTGCCGATCAGGATGCCCGCGCCTGCGGCAATGCCGTTGCAGAGGCAGCACATCAAATCGCGCACCACCGCAGCGACCGCGTTGGCCGCCGCCGCGTCCGGCCCGAGATGTCCCATGATCGCAGTATACGAGGTGAATCCGATTCCCCAGAGCAGGAAACTCCCGAGCACCGGCAGCGTGTAGTGCCAGAAATCCCGGAACAACATCGCGTTAAACCGAAGCAGTTCCCTGATTCTCAGCGGGATGAAGCTCTTCTCGTAACTTGAGACGATGCACCAGGCCAACTCAATAATGCGGGCGATGACCGTTGCCAATGCGGCTCCGCGCACTCCCATCGCAGGCACCCCGAACCAGCCGAAGATGAAGACTGCGTTCAAAACGATGTTCAGAATCACCGCGCCCGAACTGATCCATGCCGAGCGGGAAGCATGTTCGCTCACGCGCATGATCGCAAGATAACACTGCGAAATACCGGTCAGCAGATAAGACCAGCTTGCCACCCGCAGATATTCCGCGCCGATCTCCACAAGTTCCGGATCGTGGGCGAAAAGCAGCATGAGTTTTTCCGGAATAAAGCGGCAGCCGAGGAAGAACGCCGCCGAGACCAACACCGCTTCGTGGATACTCAGGCTGAAAATTTCGCCCATCTTTCCAGAATCCCGCTTGCCCCAATACTGCGCACCGAGAATGCCGACGCCGCTGACAATCGCGCCGAGCAGCATGTTCTGCACGAATTGAATCTGAGTGGCGAGAGAAACCGCCGCCATCGCATTCTGGCTGACCCGTCCGAGCATGATCGCATCGGCCGCCGCGACAAGCGCGAGCATGAGGTTCTGCAAAGTGATCGGGAAAGCCAGCCGGAGCAGCTTCCGGTTGAACACCTGATCGCTGAATAACTCTTTCACATTCATTTCTGATCCATACCCTCGCGGTTATTCGCCTTTCACCTTCCATTACCCACGCCGGATTCTTCCAACGCTTCCGGCGGAATCGACGTGGAAGATACACCGGGAAATCCATTTGTCAAGCCGAAAGCCAACCAAGTATCGACAATTTGACACTCGACCGTTAAACCGTGTTTCTCGGAGAGTATAGACGCTTTCCACATCCATGAACCGTATTGCCGGAATCCGGTCCGGCAGACGCCGCACGGCAGTGCCGCTGCCGACAGTTTGTCCTCAACACCGTGCAAAGGCTGTTTTTACAGTGGGTTGCAATTGCGCCGGATTTTTTCAGCTTGCCGGGTTGCAGTGTCTCCTCAAAATCGTGGTTGCAATTTGGTTGCAGTTTGACGGAAATTAGAATAGTATCTGAGGGTAACGTGTGGTAACTGGCAATTTGGGTGAAAAAGAAGGAATCCAGCGAGGTTTGCTTCTGCAACCTGCTGGATTCCAGTGTTTTAAACTGGAGCCAATGATCGGAATCGAACCGATGACCTATTCATTACGAGTGAATTGCTCTACCGACTGAGCTACATTGGCTTATTTGTTTCATAAAGTAACCCGTTTTTCGGGATTTTCAAATTATTTCTGCGAGAAAATTAAAATTTTTTGGGGATTTCAGGGATGTTTGCGGCCGGATATCGCCGATTTTGAGAACAGAATGCGGTATTGCGGTTGATACAGCTCCTTCTGCATTCTCCGCAATTCCGCGTCGTTCAGGTGTCCGGCGGCCAGCGTCAGCAGCGGTGCGGCACTGCGCGGCTCGAACGGGCGGATCTGGGGATGGCTCCACTTTTCCGGCGCCGAGTAGTACGGTTTCAGGTAATTCAGGGCGTTTTTCAGCTCCGGACATTCGTTCCAGAGGTCGGCTCCGGTTTTTATCGCCAGTTCCGCCGTACATGCGAAGGCGAGCAGATTGTAGGTGCTGTAAGTCAGGGAAAGCGTGCGGGCGAGCTCTCCCGGCTGGCTCCCGTCCGGGCGGATCTGCTGCCGGATACGTTCGAGGGTCCGTTCCAGCCGCCGGGCAATTTGTTCCTCTCGGCCGGAAAAGCGGGAAAACGCGATGACCTGGGCGTCGTACCAGCTGCCGTGGTTGTTGGGTTCGGATTCCTCCTGGAGACCGAACGGATGAAGAGTCAGCCACCCGGTGTATGCTGCGAACCAGCTTTGCAGCTGCCGGTAATCGTCTTCCGTCCAGTACGATGATGCGGGCAGGCGGGTGACCGCGTCCAGCAGAAAGATCAGGCTGTTTGTGTCGATGATGCCGATGCCGCGCCCGTCGGTTACGCCGCGGATGAATTGGGCATGGCGCAGATTCGGGTTCATCCGGGTGGCCGGAGCGAGAAACCAGGCGCGCAGAAGCTCTGCCGCCTTTTCCGCGTGCGGCTCGGAACCGGTCACGTTATGGTAGAGGATCAGCGCCGGAACCGCGGCGCAGAGTTTTTCGAGGCGCGCGTTGTCCAGCGTGTAAAATTCGGGGTTGGTTTCGCCGTCACGCCGGATGTACGGCAGACCGTCCGTTGTCTCCGGATTCGGCCAGAAATAGGGGGCCATGCTCGTGTAATCGTGAAGGTCCCCGCTCGGCGGCGGCGTTTGCTTGGCTGTTACGGTGAGCGGTTCGAGGCCGAGCCAGCGGTCCGCTTCGGCTTTCAGGCAGGCCAGCGCCGCAGGGGCCGCCGGCAGGTCGTTGCTGACCTGCTCCCAGACTGTCCGGGGCATCAGCAGCGGTTCGGCGAAGAGGGCGGCACGGCGGTGCGACGGCGTTTCTTTCATGCGGATCGATCCTTTCCGGCGGTTGCTTCTCCCGTTCAACATATCACTTCCGCTGCGCTTTTCAATCCCTGCGCCGGTTTTCCGGCCGGAAAACCGGCGGCATATTCGGCGTATTGAAAAGCGATTGTGGGTTTCGCCGCTGGTATTTTCAAAGGAACGGTGCTATCTTTATTCCATCAACCGGAAGATGATGAACAGGACGTGGAATCATGATTGATTTAGAGATTCGAACCGCCGTTTCCGCAGCGGATTCAGTTCGGGAGGGCGGCGGCCGATGAAATTGGTTTCTTTTCTTGCGGCGTGTGCGCTGCTGGCCGCGGCGGCCGGAACGGCCGTGGCGGAGACGATTGCGCTTTCGGCCGGCAACCCGGCCTGGGCGTTCGATGACGGTTCGCGCGAATTTTCCGTGGGAGCCGGGGGCGGGCTGACCCGCGGGAACGGTGTGCTGCGGCTGGATGGGGATTTTGCGTTCGGCGGCCGTTACGCCGCCGTTGCTCTCGCCATGGATTATCCGGATGCCGAAGAGTTCCGGTTCAGGGTCCGGACGGCTGCGTCGCGGATCGCCGTCCGGTTTGAGGATGCGGCCGGCCGGATTCATGAACATTCGGCGAAGCTGAGCGGCAGCGATGCGGATTTCCAGGAGGTTGGTTTCCCGGTGGCAGCCTCCGCGCAGAACGGCGGGGAACCGTTCGCGCCGCCGTTGAAGTCGATCCGCATCCTGATTCATGCCAACGGGTTCCGGACCGATGCGGGATTCGCCGAGATCAAGGACGTCCGGCTGACCGGCGTTTCGGGGGCGAAGGGAGTGATCGCCTGCCGGGCGGCGTCGCCGGAGGAGCATTTTGTTACGCCGGGGGATGCCGCGCCGTTCCGGCTGTCGGTTCTGGCCGGCAAGGAACAGTTTTCTCCGGAGGAGCTGCGCTATCGCTGTCTCGATTACAGCGGAAACGAAACGGCGTCGGGAACCGCTTCCTTCGATGCGAAGGAGCGGATTCTTTCGGTGCCGCCGCCGCAGAAGCCCGGTTATTACGATCTGGAGTTCCCGGCGCTCGGGATTCGTTCGTCGGTCGTGGCCGGTGAGCCGTACACCGGAGTCGCCGAGGAGTATTTTGCGATGGATTTTTCGCTGAACGGCCGGAAACGCTTCGACACCGCCGCGTTCGGCGGATTTCTGCGGGTTCTCGCCCGGAACGGAATCGGCTGGGGCCGCGACCGTTTTGCGTGGGGGGAGCTTCATCCGGAGCCGGGCCGTTTCGATTTCGACGGCCGCGGAGAACGCAGTGAGACGCTGCACCGGCTCGCCGGAGAGGCGGGCATTTCGATTTTCGACACCTTCCGGGAAGCTCCGGCCTGGAATCGCCGGCTGCGCACGGACCGGGATGCCGAGGGGAGCGAGACCGGACACTACAGCTACGGATGCAACGTGTTTCCGCGCAATCTGATCGACGCGGCGCGGAGTCTGGCGGTCGTCGCTTCCCGCTGGAGCAGCGGAAAGGCGCTTGCGGTCTGGGACGCTCCCGACGCCGGTTTCGGCAACGGGTTTCCGGCCGAGTTCGTCACTGCGCTGACCAAGGCCGTTTCGACGCGTTTTTCGCTCGACAAGGTTCCGGTCCTGCTGGTGGGCGGCGGCCTGGCCGGTATTCGCGGCGAAGACGACATGCTGTACCGGGCATATGTATCCGGCGGCCTGCTCGACGATGTCGATGCGGTGAGCCTGCAGTCCGGCGAGGAGATTTCGGAGATCGAATACCGGGTCGCGGGGCTCCGGGCGACGGAGCGGGCGCGGAAGAACAACCGGGCCGGGATTCCGTACTGGATCACCGGGAGCGGCGGTTCGTGGACCGACGAATCCGGAACGGGCCGCCCCGAAGCCGGAACCGACCGCCGCATTGCGGCGCAGCTCGTCGCCCGGGCGATCGAGTTCCGGGCGCTCGGCGCGGAGAAGTTTTTTCCGTTCACCGGCAAAGACGATCGCGGCGGGGAGCGGAACTTCGGCATGCTGGACCGGAACGATGCTCCGCTGCGTTCGATGGCGGCATACGCCTATCTGCCGAGGGCGCTGGCTCACCGGGAGTATGTCGGCGATTTGAAGATCGACGGCGTGATGCGTTCGCGCGTCTTTACGGACGGCAGGGATGCCGTCGCCTGCCTGTACGCCGGCGGCGAACGTTCCCCGCTGAAGCTGCCGGAGGGGCTGGAGATTCTGAAGGCCGCCGGCGCCGACGGGCGGACGCTCGAGGTCCGGGACGGCCTCGTCCCGATGGATGACGGCATTGTCTATCTGTATTGCGACACCTTCGGGCTGCTGCCGTATCTTGAGGTCGAAACGCCCGCCATGGAGCTGTATCGGCTGGCCCGGGGATTCAAGCCTGCGGCGCGCGCCGCGAAGCCGGTCGTGATTCAGCCGGGCTATGAGCTCGACGGCATGCTTTACGACCGCTTCGGCTACCGGGTCAAAAACGGGGAAACGGTTTTGTTCAAGGTATTTTTCAACAATCTCTCCGACAAGGAGGTCACGGTCGAGCCGTATTTGAACCTGCCGGCCGGAATCCGGTACATTGAGGAGAAGAAGCCGGAGGAGGAGAAGGATGCGAAAAAGAAGGCGGAACGACTCAAGCTCGATATCCTGCCCGGAACGCAGGTGGAATACGTGTTTCGCGTCCGCTTCGATCCGTCGCTCGACCGCCGGGAGTATACGACCTTCTCAGTGGCCGACCGCAACAGCAACGCGACGCCGCTCGTGATCGCGGTCAAGCCGTATCAGGTGGAGCGCATTGCGCTTTCTCCCGGCGCCGGGCCGACCGATTGGATCGATTTCAGCCGCCCGGCGGACTGGAAGTCGGAGCGGATTCCGTCGGTCGGGCCGGATATCCGCGCGAAGTTTCGCGTTTCCGCCCGGAAAGGCGGCCTGCGGCTTGAAGTGCAGGTGCTCGATGAGACGCAGGAATGCGATTTCCCGGCGGCGGAGGCGTGGCGCGGAGATTCCGTCCAGATCGCATTGCAGCTTCGCCGGAGCGCCGGCGACTTTTCCGCGCCGGTTCAGGCGTTCTGCGCTGCGCGGTCGAGGGAGGGTGAAAAAATGGTCCGGCAAGTTCCGGGCGGCGATTCCGGCCCGGCAGAGGGGGCGGCGCTCGCGTTTTCGCGCAATGACGGCGTCTCTTCGTATTATGTGATCGATATACCGGCTTCGGCGCTGGGTGTTCCGGCGCTGGAAAAGGGGATGATGTTCGGTATTTCGCTCAAAGTCAACAGCGCCGCCGCCGACGGGCGCAGCGGCAGTCTCTCGTGGGGAGATTTCCGGAACCCGGCGCTGTTTCAGCAGCTGGAGTTTTGAGGCGTCTGCCCGGTCCGCTGCCGCATGGTGCGGTTTTCGGAATTCCGCCGGCTTTGTTCCTGACTTCGGTAAGAAACGCCGGAATATTCCGTCAAACGGTTGAAGCAAATCGCCGGAAGGCGGAAACAAGGAAGGGAGGGAACGCCAATGAAATTGGCCGCATTCGGAATCATACTGCTCCTGGTGCTGCTCGTGCTGCTGCCGCTGTTCGTCTGGTTCGGCTGCCGCATTGAGCCGGGGAACGGTGAAATCGCCGTGCTGATCCGCAAGACCGGGAAGCCGCTGCCGCCGGACGAACTTATCGCGCGCTCGCCGGAGCAGCAGGGGATCCAGCTTGAAGTGCTCGGCGAGGGGCGTTATTTCCGCAACCCCTACACCTGGGACTGGGAGATTCTGCCGATCACCGACGTTCCGGCCGGAAAGTTCGCCGTCCTTGTCCGCAAGTTCGGCCGGGATCTCACGGACGGCAGGATCATCGCTCCCGACGACGAGAGCAAGGGCGTGCTGGCCGATGTGCTCGGCACCGGCAAGCACCGCATCAATCCGTATGCGTACGAGGTCAGGATTTACGACGACGTCAGGATCATGCCGGGCTTCATCGGCGTGGTGACTTCCGTCTCCGGCGAGGACGTTTTCAACGGCGTCCGCAACGAAAACGCCTATCAGCACGGATTTCTGGTCAGACCCGGACGCAAGGGTGTGCTGGCCGACGTGCTGAAGGAGGGGACGCATCGCATCAATCCGTTTATTTACAGCGTCGCTCTGGTCAACATCCAGAGCCAGCGGCATGAATTCAGCGGGGACGATGCGATTTCGTTCCTGACCGTGGACGGTTTTTCGGTTTCGCTCGAAGGAACCGTCGAATTCAATATCGACGAATCGCTTGCGCCGCGGCTGGCCCACGAGGTCGGCAATATGGAGGATATTTTGAAGAAGCTGATTCTCCCGTCGGTGCACGGGTTCGCCCGGCTCGAAGGCAGCAAGAAGGCCGCGACGGAGTTCATCATCGGCGAGAGCCGGCAGGTGTTCCAGACGCAGCTGGAGAAGTACCTGCGCGAAAACTGCCGCAAGTGGGGCGTCCGGATCAACTCGGTCCTGATCCGCGATATCATCGTCCCTCAGGAGGTCGCCGAAATCATCCGCAACCGCGAGCTCGCCCAGCAGGAGGCGCGCAAGTATGCCGAGCAGATCGAACAGGCGCGTTCGGAGGCCGAACTTCAGAAACAGAAGATGCTTGCCGAGCAGAACAGCCGCAAGACCGAGGCCGAGACGCAGCGGATCACCGCGACCATCTCGGCCCGGCAGAAGCAGATGGAGCAGGTCATCGCGGCCGAAACCGAGCTCAAGGTCGCCGAGGTCGCCCTCAAGACCGCCGAGGCCGACGCGCAGGCCGCGCTCAATGCGGCTGAGGCGGAACGCCGGGTCGTCGCAGAACGGAATCTGCGTGAGGCCGAGGTGCTGAAGCGGCAGGTGCAAGCCTACGGCGGAGGCGACGCATATATCCGGGCCATGCTGTACGCCAAGCTCATGCCGGGCGTGAAGTCGATCATCGGCAACAGTGCGGGAGGCGGTATTTTCGGGCTGCCGCTTTCGGAGTTCCCGGCGGCCGCGCCGGCGGAAGGAGGTCTGAAATGAGCCAGGCGGAGGAAAAAGTCGTGCCGGTCCAGTCTCCGGTGAAGCCGGCGGTGATGGCGGTGGCTGTTCTCGGATTCATCGCGCTGGCGGTCTATCTGGTTTATCTGTGGGGCTTCTGCCGCTTCTACGTTCCCGCCGGACACATGGCGGTGGTGACCGCGAAGTCCGGCAAGGCTCCGGCGCCGGGAACGATCCTCGTCGAACGCGGCGAAAAGGGCATCTGGCGCGAAGTGCTGCCGGAGGGGCGGCATTTCCTCGATCCGGTCCAGTACGATGTGAAGATCGTTCCGGCGGTCAGCATCCCGCTCGGCAAGGTCGGCATCGTGACCGCCAAGGTCGGCAAAGAGCTCGCTCCGGGCGAAATCATCGCGCCGGACCGCGAAAGCAAAGGCGTCTGGCGCGACGTGCTCGGGCCCGGCGTCTACCGGCTGAATCCGGAAGGGTATTCGGTCGAAGTGGCCGACGCGATCAATATCCCGGCCGGTTACGCGGGTGTGGTGACCTCTCAGAGCGGCAGGCCTGCCGCGCCGGGAGAGTTTGCCAGGCCGGGCGAACGCGGTGTGCTGTCGGACATCCTCCAGCCGGGGCTTTACTACCTGAACCGCTACGCCTATCAGGTCAATGTGATCGAGATCGGCATGAATCAGGTTACCATGGCCGCCGGTTCGAACGAGAGCATGGTTTCGACCCGCAGCCGGCTGTCGAATGCGACTGATGCGCTGGCTGAGCTTGAGTCCAACACGCTGAATTTCCAGAAGGAGCTGCGGCGCGAGCGGGCGGAGAGGATGAACGCGGCGCCGGCGGTCACGGTGTCCGACGGGAACCGGAAAAGTGCCGTCGGCGCTCTTCCGCTTCCGAAAGCTGCGGCGCCGCTGCCGGCCGAGGCGCAGATTTTCGGCATCAGCCGCGCGGTCGAATTCCCGTCGCGCGACGGTTTCAAGGTCGCGCTCGACATGACCGTCGAATTCGAGCTCATGCCGGAGAATCTTGCGAAGATTTACCTGCTGTACGGCGATCTGCCGCAGGTGGTCGAGAAGATCATCCTGCCGCAGGTGCTGTCGGTGTCGCGGCTCAAGGGTTCGAGCTACCGCGCGCAGGATTTCATCATGGGCGAGGGGCGCGAGACCTTTCAGTACGATCTGTCGCAGGTGCTCGGCGAAACGCTGGCCGGACGCAGTATCATCGTGCATAACGCGATCATCCGCAACGTCGATATTCCGATCAACATCCTGTCGCCGATCCGGGCGGTCAGCCTTGCGAAGGAGCAGAATCTGACCAACGAGTCGCTGCAGGGAACCGCGAAGAAGCTCGCCGAACTGAATATCGAGACCGAGCTCATCGAGCAGCGCCGCCGCGAGGTCGTGCAGGAGACCGAAAAGCTCGTGGCCCGCATCGCGGCCGAACGCGATCAGGCGGTCGCCCAGCTGAAGGCGGAGACCGAACTGACCGTCGCCGAGCTCAAGCTCAAGAAATCCGAGCTGCTGGCGAAGATCGCCCAGCTCAAGGGCGAGACCGAAGTCAAGACCCGGTATCTGGTCGACAACGAGACGGCGCGGGGGGAGCTCCTGAAGGCCGAAGCGCTCGGCGGAGTCGCGAAGCTTTCGGAACTCAAGCTGGTCGATTCACTGAATCCGGAGGTCGAGACCCGGATCATCTATGCCGGGCCCGGCACGCTGTGGACCGACCTGAAGGCCGGAGCGCTGCCGCTGTCCGCAGCACCGGAGAAGTGACGGCATGGGGAAAACGGGCCTGCCCGGGAGTGCGGCCCGTTTCAAACGCAATTCTGCAGGAGGCGTCACCGGTGTGCCGGGAGGTGGAACGTGGAGCTGCCTTGTTATCGTGTGAGGTTGCCGGAGGGCGAACGCGAGGTCGATGCGCTTGAGCTGCTTGGATGGCTGCGCATGGAGAAAGTCCGCACGACAGTTCAAGTCGCCCCGGCCGGGACGGACGATTGGCGTCCGCTTCACGAGGCGCCCGGAATCGCGGAGAGCGCGGCAGTGCTGGTGAAAGCGTACCGGGGAAGCCTGCTTGTTTTTCTATGGGAGACGCCTTTCTTCTGCCTGATTGCCGTCGTTTTGCCGGGGCTCCTGCTGTTGTGTTCTTCCTGGAGCTGGCCGCCGTTTGCTGCCTCCATATTCTGGTTGCCTTTCGCCGGGACCGCCCTGCTTTACCCATATCCGGATTTTCTGTTCCGGAAGCCGAAACCGTCGCCGGCGTCCCTATGGCCGCTGCTCCCCTATGTCAATCTGGCATGCGGTTTCCGGTACGGGCGGCGTTTGCCTGCCGCGATTCCGGAACTCCCTGCGTGGCGGCGGGCGGCGCTGCAAATCTGCAATGCCGCGCTCTGGATCGCCTTTGCGGGATTCATGCTGTCGCTCTGGATCGCTCCGGCGACCCGTGCGGGAACGCTATGGGTCGGCTGTCTCCTGGCGGGGATCGGCCTTGCAGAGCTGGCGTTTTACGGGTTCATTGCTCCGGCGGCGTACCGGCGGGGAAAAACGTTTCTCCGCGAAAATCCGGTGGAGCCGTATTCCGGACTTTGGAACCCGCCGCTTTTCCGCCGGTTGATGTGGGGGCCGCGGCCGTGGCGTTCCCTGCTGCGCGGTGTGGCGCTGCTTGCGGCGGCGGTTCTGCTTTTCGGACTGCTCGGCGCGGGACCGTTTCTGCTGGTGAATCACTTCCGGTGGGAGGCGGCTCGCCGCGCTTATCCGGATATTGCGGTTACAGCGGAGGAACTTGCGGCGGAGCCGACGGCGGCCGGAACCGGCCCCGGCACCGGAAGGATACGGCGGACGTGTCGTTTTCGCTGATCGGCGCGAAATAACGGAATCCGATTTGCTTTTTCGGGAGCGCTCTTTATATTGTATGATCGGTTACAACGATCAACAGATGGAGCGGACAGCAATATGAGTGCGAAGAAACTTTATGTCATCGGCAATTCCCATATGGACCCGATCTGGCTCTGGCGGCTGCGCGAGGGGCGTTCGACCTGGTTGAACACCTGCCGGTCGGTCGTGCGGATCATGAAGAAGTATCCGTTCCTGAAGTTCTGCCGCTCATCGAGTTCCTGCTACGAGTGGATCGAAGCGTGCGATCCGGCGCTGTTTGAGGAGATCCGCCTGCTGATCGGAGCCGGGCGCTGGGAGCCGGTCGGCGGCTGGGTCGAGCAGTCCGACACGATCATCACGCCGGGAGAGGTCCTGTTCCGGCAGGCCGAGTTCGGCAGGCGCTATTTCCGGGAGAAATTCGGCTGCGACATCCGGATCGGTTACAGCGTCGATTCGTTCGGCCAGAATGCGGGACTGCCGAAAATCCTGAATGCGACAGGGTTCGACCGTTACGTCTTCATGCGTCCGATGGCGGAGGAGAAGACCATGCCGTATCTGTTCCGCTGGCGCGGCGACGGCGGCAGCGAGGTCGTCACGCTGCGCGTCCGGCAGGCTTACTGCACGATGCCGGGCTGGAAGGAGAAAACGCAGCTTTTCGACTGGATCGACCGGCTGATCGCGGAAGGCGACGAGCATCAGACCTTCTTCTTCGGCGTCGGCGACCACGGCGGCGGCATCTACGAGCGGCAGCTGGAGTGGCTGCTTGAAGCGGCCGAAACCCGCGACATCGAATTTTCGACGCTGGCGCACTATTTCGACACGATCGAAAGGACGGAGCTGCCGGTGTACGAGGGTGAGCTTACCCACCATTCGCCGGGCTGCTATTCGGCCGTTTCGATGGTCAAGCGGCAGTTCGCCGCCGTCGAGCGTTCGCTTTTCAAGGCCGAGAAGCTCGTGCTCGAGTCGCCGGGGCCGGATGCCGAAGCCGATACGGCGAAGCTCGACGACGCATGGAACCAGTTCCTTTTCAACTATTTTCACGATGTCTACCCCGGCACGGCGGTGCGGAAATCCTTCGAAGGCGAAGTCCGCGACCTCGCAGGCTATGCGCAGTGGACCGCGACTTCGATTCTCGAAAAACGGCTTGAGCGCTATGCGGCGCAGTCGAAGAGCGATTTTCTGACCGAGGGCGGCATCCTGCTCTGGAACCCGCTGCCGGTTCCGGTGCGGGCCGTGTTCGGCTTCGACACCTTCGCGGACCCGAACTGCAACGGGAAGCGGTTCGACACATTGCGCGATGAGAACGGCAATACCGTTCCTCTGCAGTGGATTCGCTCCGCCGCCGCTTTCGGGCCGAACAACGCCTGGGGGCGCGCCGCCGCCGTGGTCGACCTGCCGCCGTCGGGACTTCGCGTGTTTGCTTACGGTTACGGCGGCAGACAGCCGGACGCGGTCGGCTTCGAGCGGCAGAAGGCGGCCTTCAGGCGCATTTCGTTCCCTGTGGTCGCGGATGTCGGCGATACCTGGGGGCACGGCCTTGCCCGGCTCGGCGAAACCGAAGGCGAGGCGGAGTTCCTCGGCTTCGAGGAGATCGACAACGGTCCGGCGGTCAGCTGTCTGCGGGCCCGCTACCGCTGGAAGCAGTCGGCTTTCAAGCTCGACCTCTTTGCCTATGCCGGAGTTCCGGAGCTCTTCGCGCGCTGGAGCGCGGAGTGGCGCGAAAAGGACGACACGGTCAAATTCAACTGGAAAACCGGCATCGCCTCGGGCTCCATCGTTTCGGGACAGGCCGCGACCGTGCTTGTCCGCACGCCGGACGAATGCGAGCAGCCGTTCATCGATTTTGCGGCGGCGGTGGATGAAAACGGCCGCAGCTCCGGCATTTTCGCCGAGGCGCTGCACGGATACGATTCGTTCGGCAGCGCGGAACTGCGGCTCACGCTGCTGCGTCCGGTCTGCTACGCCGAGCACCGCCCGTTCCCGCCGCACGGCGACGAGGGGTATGCGGATCTCGGCGAAGTTGAGCAGGAGTTCTGGATTGCCGACGGCCGTCCGGCTGCGGAGCTCCCCGCTGCGGCGCGCGGGCGGCTGTGGGGCGCGGAGCATATGGAGATCACGGCCGCCGCCGACGGTGCGGCCTTCCGCCGTCCGGTCTGGACGGTCGAGCCGCCGGAGGTCATCGCGCTCTGCCAGAACTGCCGCGAATTCCGGCTCTGGAATGCGTCGCAGGAGGAGAAGCCGTTCCGGCTGCTTTGCGACGGCGCCGAACTTGCTTCCGGCGCGCTCGCCCCGGAAGAGGTCCGTTCCATTGCGCTCAAATGACCGGCCGCGCGCCGAAACGCCCGTTTCGCCGGGCGTTTTTTTGTGACTTTTTACAGACCTAACGTTGTAAGGAGTCCTTATTTGCGCTATTTTATCAGGATGAATCCACGAAAGGCGTGTGCTTATGATTACGAATATTCTGCTGACCGGCGTCGGCGGGCAGGGGATTCTGCTTGCGGCCCGGATCATCGCTTCCGCGGCCCGGAGCGCCGGGTTCGATGTCACGACCAATGAAATTCACGGCATGGCCCAGCGCGGCGGTTCGGTCACGGCCCAGATCCGCTTCGGCGAAGAGGTGCTTTCTCCGCTGATCCTCGAGGGGACCGCCGACGCGCTCGGCGCGCTGGAGCCGATCGAGGCGCTGCGTTACAGCCATTACCTGAAGCCGGAGGGCGCTGCGGTCGTTGCGTCGCGCCCGATCATTCCGGTCACCGTATCGAGCGGGCAGGCCGTCTACCCGGCCGATGTCGAAGAGCGGCTGAGACGTACGTTCCCCCGCCTCAAATACGTCGATTTCGATGCGGCGGCGCTCGAGAAATTCAACAATCCGAAAACCGCGAACACGATTCTTCTCGGCGCCCTCTCATCCGGCCTCCCGTTGCCGGACGAAGCGTGGCGCGGCGCGATTGCGGAGTGCGTCAAGCCCGCCTATGCCGAGTTGAACCTGCATGCGTTTGAATATGGGAGAACCCTTTGAAATGAGTCGAGTAGAATTTTTCAACCCTGCGGCGGAGACGATGTCCGCCGATGAACTGCACGCGTTGCGGAACGCCCGGCTGAAGTCGGTCGTCCGCCACGCCGCCGCGAACAGCCGTTTCTTCGCGGAACACTTCGAACGGGCCGGGATCGACGTCGCGGAGTTCCGCGGCCTCGACGACCTTGCGAAACTGCCGACGATGTGCAAGGAAGATTTCCGGCGCGAATATCCGCTCGGGATGTGCTGCGTCGACCGGCAGGACCTTGCCGAAATGCACATGTCGAGCGGGTCGACCGGAACCCCGGTGGTCATGCCGTATACCGCGGCCGACCTCGGGCAGTGGGCCGAGTGCATGGCGCGCTGTTATGCGATGTCCGGCGCGCAGCCGCACGACATCTGCCAGATCACGCCGGGGCTCGGGCTCTTCAACGGCGGGTTCGGCTGCTACCACGGCGCGCGCAGATACGGAATGTTCATCGTGCCGTGCGGCCCCGGCAATACGCTCCGGCAGATCCGGCTCGCGCGCGATTTCGGCAGCACGGTGCTGACCGCGGTGGTCAGCTACGGCATCCGCATCATGGAAGTTCTGGAGGAGGAGAAGAGTTCGCTGCCGGAGCTCAAAATCGGTATTTTCGGCGCCGAAACCTTCTCGGACGAGATGAAGAAACGCCTCTCCTCCGGCCTCGGCATCGAGGTGTTCGACATCTACGGCATGACCGAGACCGGCGGCATCGGCACGCTCGGCATGGACTGCAAAGATCACTCCGGCATCCACGTCTGGGAGGATCAGTATGCGGTCGAAATCGTCGATCCCGATTCCGGCGAAGCGGTTCCGGACGGGGAGGAGGGAGAACTGGTCGTGACTTCGCTGACCCGCGAGGCGCTGCCGGTCATCCGCTTCCGCACCGGCGACCTGACCCGGGTCATTCACCGCGGCAGGTGCGCCTGCGGCCGGACCCACCTGAAGATCGCGGGCGTGACCGGCCGGGTCGACGACATGCTGATCATCAAGGGGGTCAATTTCTTCCCGAAACAGATCGAGCAGTCGCTGCTGAAGATTCCGGGCGTGCATCCGACCTACCAGATCATCATCGAGGAGGAGCACGGCGTCAGGAATCTGCACATCAACGTCGAAGCCGAGCCCGGCGTGACCGGCTACATGATCGAGAAGCAGCTGAAGGAGGACCTCGGCTTTTCGCCGGACGGCGACGTTTACGCCCCCGGCACCCTGCCGCGGCAGGAGGGGAAGGCGAAGCGGGTGTTCCACCGCAAAGCCGGGGAGGGGAAGGCATGAAAGAGCTGCTTTCCGGCAACGAGGCCATCGCGCGCGGCGCATGGGAGGCGGGCGTGAAGGTCGCCTCCGGTTATCCCGGCACGCCTTCGACTGAGATTCTCGAGAACCTCGTGAAGTTCAAAGACGACGTCTACTGCGAGTGGGCGCCGAACGAGAAGGTCGCGCTCGAAGTCGCGGCCGGCGCTGCGGTGACCGGCGTCCGCAGCTTGGTCACCATGAAGCACGTCGGGCTCAACGTTGCGGCCGACCCGCTGATGACGCTTTCGTATATCGGCATCGTCGGCGGCATGGTCGTGATCGTCGCGGACGACCCCGGCATGCATTCGTCGCAGACCGAGCAGGACACCCGGCATTACGGGCGGCTTGCGAAGCTTCCGGTTCTCGAGCCGGGCAGCGCCCGCGAGGCAGTGCAGTTCATGAAGGAGGCGTTTGAAATTTCGGAAAAGTTCCGCTGCCCGGTGATCCTGCGCAGCACGACCAGCGTCAGCCATTCGCGCGCGCTGGTCGAAACCGGGGAGCGCCTTCCGGCCGCCGAAGCGAAGTTCGAGCGCAACCCGCCGCAGTTCGTGCCGATCCCGGTCTGGGGCCGCAAGCTCCGCGCGAAGGTCGAGGAGCGGATCGCCGCGCAGGCGGCGGAGGCGGCAGGGTCCGGCCTGAACCGGATTTTCGAGGGGGACGGCGGCCACGGTCTCGGCATTATTTCCGGCGGCATTGCCGCGCTGCACTGCCGCGACATTTTTCCCGAAGCCGATATCCTGAAACTCGGCTGGGCGTGGCCGTTTCCGGACGAACTCATCAGGCGTTTCGCCGCAACCGTGAAGCGGGTCGTCGTCATCGAAGAGGCCGACCCGATCCTCGAAGAGCATGTGAAGTCGCTCGGCATCGCGTGCGACGGCAAGAACCTCGTGCCGCGCTGCGGCGAGCTGACGCCTGTGCGCATCCGCGAAGTCCGTTCGAAGGTGTGCGGCGAGCCGTTTGAGGCTCCGGCCCCGGCGGCGGAGGGATTGCCGGGCAGGCCGCCGATTCTCTGCGCCGGGTGTCCGCACCGCGGCATCTTCTTCGGCCTCGCGCAGTTCGATGTGATCGTGGCCGGGGACATCGGCTGCTACAGCCTCGGCGTCTTTCCGCCGCTTTCGCGCACCGACATCATCCTCTGCATGGGCGGCGGCTTCTCGATGACGCAGGGCATGGTCAAGGCCGGAGAGAAGCGTCCGGTGGTCGGCATCGTCGGCGACTCGACCTTTTTCCATTCCGGAATCACCGGGCTGCTCGACATCGTCTACAACCGCGGCAATTCGACCCTGATCGTGGTCGACAACCGGACCACTGCCATGACCGGCCATCAGGATCACCCCGGCACCGGCATGACGCTGATGGGCGAACCGACCGCGGCCGCCTCGATCGAAAGAATCGCCGAAGCGTGCGGCATGAAGCGGATCCGGGTCGTGAATCCCTACGATATCGCGCAGGTCCGGGCCGCGCTGTCGGAGGAACTGGCGGTCGACGAGCCCTCGCTCATCATCAGCCGCGCGCCGTGCATCCTGAAGGAGCGCAAACCGCTCGGGCCGGTGCTCTCGGTCGATCCGGACAAGTGCCGGAACTGCAAGCAGTGCCTGAAGCTCGGCTGCCCCGCCATCGAGACCGCCGGAGGGGCCAGGCCCGCGATCAACGCGCAGCTCTGCAACGGCTGTTCCCTCTGCCGTCAGCTCTGTAAATTCGGAGCCATCGGCTGACAGCCCGGTTCCGGGCGAAAAAGCGAGGGGAGGCCGAAAGCTTCCCCTCGCTTTTTCCTGCCGGCGGTCAGAGCTGTTCGAACAGGCGCTGTTCCCGCCAGCTGAGCGTTTCTTTGGAGAGAACGGCGCTCAATCGGTTCGGGATACCCCACTTTTTGAATCTGACGGCGGTGACGGCACGGAACAGATTGTGCATCGGCTCGTAGCGCGCCTGGCTCGCGATCAGGTGGTTGCGGAAAAGCACCGGCAGCCGGAAATCCTCCGCTTCGAGGATGGGCAGCACTCCCGCCGCGATTCCGGGCCGCGCTTCGGGGAAGCGTTCCCCGAGAGTCAGCAGCCCGCGCCACGCTTCGGAGAAGGTCTGGTAGTCGGCCAGCCGTTCGCGGGCGAGTTCGAGCAGCAGCTCCGCATCGGCGGGCGTGCCGACCCGCCCGAGCAGGTAGGCTTCTGCTTCGAGGCGCGGATAGTTGTGGTTCCGGCTGGTGGCCGGCACATACGGATCGCGCTTGCGGATCTGTTCCCGGAGCAGTTCCGCGCCCGCGTCGTCGCCGCCGATGGCAAGCGCGAGCGCGGCATGGATGGCCGCGTCGGGATCGGGACCCGCGAGCAGCGCCAGCAAGGTGTCGCGGGTCCGGTCGAGGTGTTGCGCGGCATAAAAGATCGCTTCGCCGGGTTTGCGGGTGGCAAGTTCCTCCGCCCAGTGTTCGACCGGGAAAAGGCACTCCGGCAGGAGCGATTCATCGAGGCAGCCCGAAGCGCGCATGCGCTTTTCGAGTTCGGCGCGGTCGATCTCGCGGACGTCGTTTTTTCCGTCGCGGACGGCGAGGGCGGCGGCGTTCCCGGCGATTTCTCCGATCTTCTGGAGGCAGCGCTGCATGCGTACCAGACTGGCGGTCAGGTGATCGACCGACACGGCGCGGCCGACGACGAGGAGATTCCGGAATCTCTTTACGGTCATGAATTCAAGCGAAAGCGGGGCGAGCATATTCTTGCCCCAGAGGCTGGCGCCGACCATCCAGTCGCAGCCGAGGTCGTCCTCGAACGCCCAGTCGATCGAGTGGCTGTCGAAGTTGCTGTAGGCGTAGCCGAACGGCTGCACGTTCCAGTTCTTTTCGATGATCTCCCGCGCCGTGAGCGTATGGTCGCATTCGATGAGCCTTGCTTCGCGGTGACCTGGAAGCTGGGTGATATAGTAGAGCCGGGCCGGCGGAGCGCCGCCGGGCGGGAAACAGTGCAGCGAGTTCGAGTCGATGACGGCGCGGTTCAGTTCGGCGGCGTCGGTGGAGGTCGTGAAACCGGCGTCGAAATTCGCGCTGGCGAAGCGGTTTTCGGACCGGAACACGCGGACGCTCGAAAACGGCTGGGGCTGGCCGTCGGAGGCGCGTCCTTCGGTGAATCCGGCTCCGGCCAGCGCGCAGACGTCGCCGTTGCCGGTTCCGTCGATCAGGATCCTGCATTCGACGTCGGAGACTCCCTCCTTCGAAACGAGCCGTGCGCCGCGGACGGTCGCTCCGTCGTCGTCGAGCCAGACGCCGCAGACGCCGGTCTCGTAACGGAGTTCGACGCCGGCGGCGGTAAGCTCGCGGTCGGTCGCCATGATTTTCGCGTCGGGGTGGAAATGCCCGCCTTCGATGAAGGAGAGCACGCGCAGCTGCTGGGCGAGCGCGTCGGTTTTCTCGAAACGGCCGCCGGGGAGTCCGTAATAATATCCGGAGATGCCGCCCGCCGTGGCGGTGCCGCCCGGCAGGTTCAGCTTTTCGACGGCGCAGACGCGCGCTCCGGCTTCGGCTGCGGCGAGGGCGGCGGGGGCTCCCGATGTGCCGAGTCCGGCCACGAGCACGTCGCAATGGCCGGAGAAGGCGGGAACCGCCTCGCGCCGCACGGCTTTTTTGCGGATCATTTCAGACAGAAGCATGGTCAGGCCCTCCCGAAGCTGATGCCGGCGTCGACGGCGCTGAGCGGATTGGCGAACCGGCCGGCGTTGAAGTAGTGGTGATTCGGCGCGAAGCAATGGTCGTCCTCGCGGACCTCGACCTGCCGCTGTTTGGCGATGGAGGCGATTTTGCAGCTCCGGAAGAAGATCTCGCGGCGGCGGTTCCACGCCTTCAGGAGTTTTTCGCGGGATTCCGGCCAGCTGTCGTCCGCGCCGACCGGGACGGTGAAGAAGAGTTCGTCCGCGGTCCGGCCGGGCCGGAGCGTTCCGTCGGCCGGCCGCCATTCGCGCATGAGGTCAGCCGCGGCCGGGGCGATCACGGCTGCGGCGAGGGCGGCGTTTTTCCGGTTGGCGCGGCCGAAGTCCGGATTGCTGATGCAGTCGGGCGTGGTGTCGATGATGCGTCCGGCGCGGATCTCTTCGCTGCCGTCGGCGTCGAAGAGCGTGACCAGAAAGCCGTTGCCGTCGGGCCGGATCGACACGGTTTCAGTCCAGAGCCGGAACTTCGAATGGTGCGGAATCAGCATTTTGTAGAGAAACGGCGCGAGCAGATAGCTGTCGCTGCGCTCGCCGTCGATGCCGCCGCGGTCGGCCATCGCCCGGTAGAGCTCGCGCGCCTCGGCGGATCTGAGTTCGCTTTTCCAGCCGGAGGTCGGGCGGAAGGTGTCGAAGTATTCGGCGCCGATCACCGCGCCGCGGTCGACCACAAGGAGCGAGCCGCGGCCGGAGAGCGCGGCCCCGGCGCTCCAGCACCCGCTTCCGAGGATCAGGGTGTCGCAACTGACCATGATGAAAACTCCCGTTTTTTCAGTGAAATGATTTTCGGATACGGTTCAATATAGACCGCCCGTGCCGTTTTTCAACCGGATGAAACACTTTGCTCCGGGAACCGCGGAATGCCGCGATTTTTTCGGAAAATCCCGCGTATATTTCTTGAAAACGGCCGGAAAACGCTTATTTTAAATGAAACAGTAGAAGGAAACCCTCCATGAGAAGCGTCCGGAAACCGCTCTGCCTTGCCGAGCTCCATGCGAAGTCCCGCCGCGACGACGGTTCGCATGGAGTCCGAAAGCTCGTCTGACCGTTCCCGCCGGGACTTTGCTCGTCCTTTCCCGCAATGATTCAGTCGTCAAAATGAGCAAAGTCTTATGGATATTTCTATTTATCTTCGTGACCTCCGGGTCTTTCTGATTCTCTGGTTCAGCCAGTCGCTTTCCCAGATCGGCAGCGCGATGACCGCGCTGGCGCTGGTGATTTACGCCTATCGGGAGACCGGCAGCGCAACGGCCGTCACGCTGCTGACGGCCTCCGCCGCGATTCCGTATACGCTTGTGAGTTTTTTCGCCGGACCGCTGGTCGACCGTCTGCCGAAAAAGGCGCTCATGCTGACGGCCGACTCCGCTGCGGCCTGCTGCACGCTCGCGGTCCTGCTGCTGCATGCGGCGGACCGGCTCGAAATTCCGTTTCTGTACGGCATCAATTTCGGAATCGGGCTGGCCAACGCGTTCCAGCGTCCGGCTTCGAATGTTGCCGTGACGCTGCTGGTCAAGCCCGAATATTATACGCGGGTCGGCGGGTTTCAGTCGCTGGCGGATTCGGTGCAGGCGGTCGCCGCGCCGCTCGGGGCGGCGACACTTCTGGCGTTCGGCGGACTTGCTTCGGTGCTGGCGGTCGATCTCGCGGCATTCGTTTTCGCATTTGCGGCTCTGGCTCTGGCGGTCCCTGTTCCGGAACGGCGGCCGGCGGATTCCGGCGCGTTCCGTTTTTTCGCCGAATGCCGCGAGGGGTGGCGCTTTTTGCGGCGGAATCGGCCGCTGCTGACGCTGCTCGTCTTTATGGCGCAGGTGAATCTGCTTGCGTCGCTGAGCTATTTCAGCATTCTTCCGGCCATGATTCTCGCGCGGACCGGCGGAAGCGAACTCATGCTCGGCATCGTGAACGCCGTGATCGGCGCCGGCGGCATCGCGGGCGGCTGCCTCGTCGCGCTGCTGCCGCCGCCGCGGAACAGGGTGCGGGTCATCTTTCTCGGCTGCGCCGTCTCGTTCCTGGCCGGCGACCCGTTTTTCGCGGCCGGGCGCAGCCTCGCGTTCTGGATTCCGGCCGCCCTGCTCGGAAACCTGCCGCTGCCGTTCGTCATCTCCTGCGATCTTGCGATCTTCCGCGCGAAGGTGCCGGTCGCGATGCAGGGGAGGATTTTCGCGCTGCGCAGCGCCCTGCAGTTCGGCACCATGCCGCTCGGCTATCTGGCCGGAGGGCTGCTCGCCGACCGGGTTTTCGAGCCGTTCATGGCGGGCGGCTCCGCCGGGGCGAAGCTGCTGGAACATATCGTCGGCGGAGGACCCGGTTCCGGCATGGCGGTCATGTTCCTGCTCTCCGGCACGGCCGGCGTGGCGGCGAGCCTTCTTTTCTGCCGCGTTCGGGGACTCGCTTCATTGAACGCGCCGGAACAATTTACGGCTGAAAATCCGGGGCGGGATCTTGCATAATCGCGCGGGAAAGCGTATATTCTGTAAGGAACGAAAGTGACCGTATGTAACGGTTTCAAGACTGAAACAGGGAGTTGAAAATGAGTTTTTCGATGGTTTGCGACACGGTTCTCGCGCAGCTGGAGAAGATCCGCATCGTGCCGGTGCTCGTGCTGAACGATCTCGACACGGGCCTCAAGATGTGCGAAGTCCTGTCGGAGTGCGGGCTGCCGGCGGCGGAGATCACCTTCCGCACCCAGGCGGCGGCTTCGATCATCAAGGCGGCGTCGGAGCGTTTTCCGGAGCTCTATCTCGGTGCCGGGACGATCCTGAATGTGGCGGATCTCAAGCGGGCGTTCGATTCGGGCGCGAAATTCGCGGTCGCACCGGGCTTCAACCCGACCGTGGTTCGCGCCGCCGTCGAAAGCCATTTCGCGTTCGCGCCCGGCGTCTGCACGCCGTCCGAGGCCGAGCAGGCGATGGAGTTCGGCTGCCGCTTCCTGAAATTCTTCCCGGCCGAAGCCGCGGGCGGAACCAAGATGCTGAAGTCGATCATTGCGCCGTACAAACATCTCGGCGTGCGCTTCATGCCGACGGGCGGGGTCACGACCGCGAACGTCATGGAGTATCTGAGCGTAAAGGAGGTCGTCGCGGTCGGCGGCACCTGGCTCGGCAAGGCCGACGACATCGCGGCCGGGAACTGGGACAAGATCCGCGAGACCGTGAAGCAGGCGGTCGCGCTCAAGGAGGGAAAATAAGCCATGCTGCAGTATAAGAAAGCCGAAGAGTGCCGTTTTGACGAACTCAGCCTCGGGGAGATCATGCTCCGCCTCGATCCGGGCGAGGGGCGGATTCACACCGCCCGCAGCTTCACCGTCTGGGAAGGCGGCGGCGAATACAACGTCGCGCGCGGATTGCGCCGCTGCTTCGGGCTGCGCACCGCGGTCGTGACCGCGTTTGCCGACAATGCGGTCGGCCGGCTCGTCGAGGATTTCATCCTGCAGGGCGGAGTGGCGACCGATTTCGTGAAGTGGGTGCCGTACGACGGCATCGGCAGGACGGTCCGCAACGGCCTTAACTTCGTCGAGCGCGGCTTCGGCTGCCGCGGCGCGAAGAGCTGTTCCGACCGCGGCAACACGGCGGTATCGCAGCTGAAGGCCGGAGATATCGACTGGGAGTATATCTTCGGCAGGTGCGGTGTGCGCCACTTCCACACCGGCGGCATCTTCGCGGCCCTGTCGGATACGACGCCGGATGTGGTCATCGAAGCGCTGAAGATTGCGAAGAAGTACGGCACGATCACGAGTTACGACCTGAACTACCGCCCGAGCCTCTGGAAGGCGATCGGCGGCGTCGAGCGCGCCCGTTCGGTCAACCGCGAGATTGCGAAATACGTCGATGTCATGATCGGCAACGAGGAGGATTTCACCGCCTGCCTCGGGCTTGAGGTCAAGGGAGTCGATGCGAATCTCTCGAAGCTCGACACCGCGAGCTTCCGGGCGATGATCGAAGAGGCCGTGAAACTCTATCCGAATTTCCAGGTCGTCGCCACGACGCTGCGCGCTGTCAAGTCCGCCAGCTGCAACGACTGGGGCGCGATCGCCTGGAAGGACGGCAAATTCGCCGAGGCGGTCCACCGCCCGAACCTCGAAATCTTCGACCGGGTCGGCGGCGGCGACAGCTTCGCTTCGGGCCTGATCTACGGGCTTATGACCACCGGAGACGTCGACTACGCGGTCAACTGCGGCGCGGCGCACGGCGCGCTGGCCATGACCACGCCGGGAGACACTTCGATGGCGACCTTCGACGAGGTTCAGAAACTCATGAAAGGCGGCGGCGCCCGCGTCGACCGGTAAAATCCGCATCGGAAACACGACCTCCGGTTGGCCGCAAGCAGCGTCCGTCCGGAGGTTTTTCGTTATTGCCGGTAAGATTGAGGCGGCGGAAGCGTCTTATTGAACAGGTAAGTGCAGATTCATTTTCGAAAGGAAGAGCTCATGAAACGCTTGTTGTTCGGTTTTCTCCTGCTGGCGACACTTTGTCAGGCCGCGCCGCCGCCGATCACGCTCGGCAGCCCGGTTTCGCTGCCGGCGGTCGGACTGCGTTTCCGCGCCTTCCGGGAGATGAAGCCGATGCCGCTGCCGATGCCGGCGATTCGCGCCGAGCGTCGCGGCGACGGCGCGAAGCTGCTCAGCAATCACGAATACTGGCGTTTCCGGCAGACCGCCGGAGTCTGGTTCAACGACAGCTGCGTCATCCGGGTCGGCACGGTGACCATCGCTCCGTTCGAGAAGCCGGAGCTGAAGCCCGAAAGCGAGCTCCTCGCCGAATTCACCGAGCTCGACCGGGAGCTGCCGGAGGAGCAGATGAAAAAGTGGGTCCGGCAGTTCGCCGCATCCGAAGTGCTTGAGGTGAAGCCGTTTTCCCAATCGCTGTACGGCTGTTCGGCGCAGGTTTACGAGCTGGAGGAGAGGGACGGCGCTCATCAGGTCGCCTATCTGCTCTCTCCCCGGACTGATCCGCTGCGGAAGGTCCTGCTCCTGTTCTCCATCGAAAAAAGCCGGTTCGACGACCGTGCGGAGCGCGTGATCCGGCAGACGCTCGGCAGCGTGCAGTTCGTGGCCCCGAGACGCGAAACCGTCTCTCTGGCCGAAGGGAACCGGAAAAAGGGGACGCCGGAGTATGAGGCGAGCCGGGCGCGGGTGATTCAGAGCATCCGGAATTTCCGCGACTGGTGGTATGTCGAGACCGACAACTATATTTTCGTCTCGAACCAGACCGACCGGCGCGCCATGACCCGGCTCCGCACCGAGCTCGAGAATGCCCGGGAGGTGTTTGCGGACTATTTCCCGCTCAAGATTCCGCTTCAGTCGGTCAGTGTGGTCCGCATCTTCAACAAGCGCGACCAGTACAAGGAGTATGTCGGCGCCGACATGCAGTGGTCGGGCGGCATCTGGACGCCTGCGCGACGGGAGCTGGTCATCTCTCCGCTGGACCGCGGCGCGCGCGATTCGGTCCAGCAGATGATCATGCGGCAAGTTGCGTTCCACGAGGGGTTCCACCAGTATCTGTACTTTGCGACCGGCGAGGCGCAGGCCGGCATGTGGTTCAACGAGGGGACGGCCCAGTTTTTCGAGGGGATCGAATTCCGTACCGGAAAGGGGATCGTCGTGCTGCCGCAATACATCGAACGGACGCTGACCGCTCTGTTCGACGGCGACCGGGTTCACGATATTGCGGCGCTGGTCAAAATGGACCGTACCGAATTCTACGGCGAAAAGCGGAACGTGAACTACCCGCTTGCGCAGGCGCTCGTCTACTATCTGTGGAAGGGCGCGCCGGTCGCCGGAAAACCGGAGTATGCGCAGATTCCGGTCCGCTACTACGACAAACTGGTCGAGACCCGGGATGCCGGTGCGGCCAACGCCGCCGCCTGGGAGGGCGTCGATTTGCAGCAGCTCGGCAGGGATCTGAGCCGGTTCTGGAACGATTCGAACCTGATTCGTCAGTCGATCCGCTACCAGCCGCCGGCGGCTCCGGCTGCGCCGCCGGCCGGACGGGGCGAGGCGGCCGGTTCGCGCCGATGACGGATTGATGGAGCGCCTTGTCCACTCAGCTCCTCCGCTTCGGGACGAACCGTTTTCTGCATGGTGTCGAGCTGAGTTCGCGGGGAGTCGCGGAACTGTTTGAAATCCGCCTTGCGGGGAGCGTGAACGCGATTCCGGGCAGCCGCAGAACAGTCAGGTCCCGGAGTGGAATCTGCCGCTTTTTTGGGATTTCTTCTGGTATTTCGGGAAACTGCGGCTATATTAAGAAAATTTCTGAATGGAAAGAGGGGGGATTCATGGCGCATCACTGGAAGCGGAAGCTGATCTACTTGTATGCCAAAATCGTGCGGGACGACGGGTCTCCCTCTTATATTGCGCGCGGCTGGGCGATCGGCATGTTCATCGGCTGCGTGATTCCGATGTCCGCGCAGCTGGTGATTTCGATTCCGCTTTCGTTCGTTCTGCGCGGCTCGAAGATCGGTGCGGCGCTCGGCACGTTCATCACGAATCCGGTTACGGTGCTTTTCATTTATCCGGCCCAGTGCTGGGTCGGCAACAAGATCATCGGCGGCGATTTGACCTGGGAGGCGACGGAGAAGGCGGCCCGGGGGATCGTCAAGCTGGATTTCTCCGGTTTCCTGCATCTCGGCGGCGACCTGATCGCCTCCTTCTTCATCGGCGGCTTCCTGCTGGCGGCGGTCTGTACGCCGATCACCTACTTCGGCGTGTACCATCTGGTTGTGCGCTATCGCCGCATCAAGGCGGCGCTCAAAGCCAAGCGCATGGCGCAGAAAGCGGAAAAAACGAAAGCTGAATAACGGAGCGCGGCGCTCCGTGCGGCTGCGGCTCCACCCGCCGCAACCCATGCTTGCCCGATGGCGGGGACTTGCCGAAGGCAGTCCGGTTCCCCCCCCCTCCGCGGATTTCTGTCCGGAAGGGAGAGTGCGGCGTTCCGTGAATGCCGGACAGGCGCCGGAAGCCGGGGCGGCGTTTTTCGGACGGACCGCTCCGGTTCCGGGCAGGATCAGATGCGCCTGAAATGGTAGAGGGCGGCGCCTCCGTCGCGGTCGAAGCGCGGAACGTGGAAGCCGGCCTGCATCAGCATTTCGCCCGTAAAGCGCTCTCCGGTCTGCTCGAGCTCGTAAACCGCCGCCGGATCGAGTCCGCGCAGGCGGCAGCGGAAGACCGGGCCGTTCGGGATGTTGCGCGGCTGGACCATCGTGACCAGCGCCTCGGAGCGGTCGCGGGCGGCGTGCTCCCAGATCACGACGACCGTGGCGGGATCGAACGGATCGGTGATCCGGTGGAAATCGCCGCCGGTGACGAGACGGTTGTATTTATGATAGGCCGCCACCTGCTCGCGGATGAAGCTGCGCTCCTCTTCCGTCATTTTGTTCAGATCGAGCTCGTAGCCGAAGGTTCCGGAGAGCGCGACGATGCCGCGGGTCGGGAACGGATTCGTGCGGCCGGTCTGGTGGTTCGGGCAGTCCGAAACATGGGCGCCCATGGTCGAACACGGATAGAGCATGCTCGTGCCGTACTGGATCTTCAGCCGTTCGAGCGCGTCGGTGTCGTCGCTGGTCCAGATCTGCGGAACATAGTAGAGCATGCCCGCGTCGAACCGGCCGCCGCCGCCGGAACACCCTTCGATGAGGAGCTTCGGATAACGCTTCAGCAGCCGCTCGTGCAGCTCGTACATGCCGAGCACGTAGCGGTGCGCGATCTCCTTCTGGCGTTCGGGCGGGACCGCGGCCGAGCCGACTTCGGTCAGATGGCGGTTCGCGTCCCATTTGATGTACTCGATGTTCGCGCTGTCGAGAATGCCGGTGATGACGCCGAAGAGATAGTCGACCACCTCCGGGCGCGACATGTCGAGCACAAGCTGGTTGCGTCCCTCGGAAGCGCCGCGGCCCGGCACATGCAGACACCAGTCCGGATGCGCGCGGTAGAGTTCGCTGTCGCGCGAAATCATCTCCGGTTCGAACCAGAGCCCGAACTTGAGCCCGAGTCTGTTGACCTCGCTGACGAGCCGGCCGAGCCCGCCTTTGAGCTTCGACTCGTTGACGAACCAGTCGCCGAGGCTGGTGCGGTCGTCATCGCGCTTGCCGAACCAGCCGTCGTCGAGCACGAGCATCTCGATGCCGAGATCGGCCGCATCCTTCGCGATGGCGAGGAGCTTCTCTTCATTGAAGTTGAAGTAAGTCGCTTCCCAGTTGTTGACCAGGATCGGCCGCTTGCGGTCCTTCCAGTAACTGCGGATCAGGTGATCGTGGAAGAGATTGTGGAAGGTGCGGCTCATATCGCCGAGGCCGTCGGCCGAGTAGACGAGGAGCGCCTCGGGAGCAGTGAAGCTCTCGCCGGGAGCGAGGACCCACTCGAAGGTGCGTTCGTTGATGCCGATCTGGGCGCGCAGCAGGTTGAACTGGTCGAGCTCCAGCTCCGCCGCGAAGTTGCCGCTGTACAGCAGCGTGATGCCGTAGGCTTCGCCGGCCGTCTCCGTCGTCTGCGGGGCGGCGAGGGCGAAGAACGGATTCTGCTGATGGCTCGAAAGTCCGCGCACCGACTCGATGACGGTGCGGGTGTGAGAGAGCTTCCGCCGTTCGACGGCGCGTTCGCGCCCCCACGCGCCGGGGAGGTGCAGCAGCTCGAAATCCGCGCCCGGAAAATCGACGGAAGCGCTGGAGAGCTTCTCAATCCGGACGGTTTCGCCGGAGCGGTTCACGACTTTCGCCGCCCGGGCGATCGCGTTGTATTTCGTGAATGTGCTGTAAAGAAGGATGAATTCGACATCGCTCGCCGCGTCGTGGAGCGAGAGTTCGAGCGTATCGACTTCGCCGTCGGCTCCGAAGGTGGCCGGCAGCCCCTCCAGGGCCGGCTTGCCCTTGTAGATCTTGTGGGAACGGTATTTGAAGTCGGTGACCGTATGGCCGTTCTCCTGCCGGACGATGACGCCGGGGGCGTGGAAGTCGCCGATGCCGTTCGTGCCGAATTCCTGCGGAATCACGTCGCGCGATTCGGGGGCCTGAGTTCCGGGCGCGGCGGGCGAAAAGGCGCGGTCCATCGGCCGGTACAGGTATTCGAGCGCGTCGGAGTCGATTTTTCCGCCGTAGCAGAGATGGGCGATATAACCGTTGGGCTCAATCAGGAACGCATAGGTGGAGTTCCCCGCGTCGAGCTTGAACACCCGGTTTTTTTCATTGAATGTGATCGGCATGGCGATTCCTCTGTATGAGTGTATGATGTTGATATACAAAAAAATTTATGTAATATACCCCGGAAAATCCGGATTTTCAAGCGCTTGACGCACATTGTGCCGATGCATTTTACCGCCGTCCTTCCGCCGGGGGGCGGAATGCCGAAAAAATGACGGAACGAATTTGTATCCGGACGAGTTCGGGTGTAAATTACCCCCATGACGATGCAACTGATTGAAAGGCCCGGTTTACAATGAATTACAGGATTGAAATTTCGCCGCTGCCGCAGTGGCGCGACGCCCGCGGGGAGGGCGTGAAGAAGCAGATCGAGAAATTCTTCGGCTTCCCGGTGGAGAAGGTCTGGACCCGCGATATCTACACGATTGCGGCCGATATTACGGAAAAGGAAGCGCAGAAAGTTGCGGAACTTCTTTACAATCCGGTGCTTCAGGGGTGGCGGGTTACGGCTGCGAAATCCGAGAATTTCCAGGAGCTTCCGGAGTGCGAATATCTGGTTGCGGTCGGTTTCCGTCCGGGCGTGACTGACAATGTCGGCCGCTCGGCCAAGTCCGCCGTCGGCGATATCCTCGGCCGGAAGCTCGGCGAGGACGAGGCCGTCTTCAGCTCGACAGAATATCTGTTCTACGGCAGCAAACTCACGCGGGAGCAGGCCGGGACGATCGCGTCGAAGCTGCTGGCGAATGAGCTGATCCAGACCGTCCGGGTGCTCTCCGGCGAAGAGGTCGCCGACGGGATTCCGATGAATCTGCCGTTTGTGACCGCCGTCAACGACGTGAAGGTGCGCGAGTACGATCTCGAAGTCTCCGACGACGAGCTTATGGAGATCAGCCGCAAGGGCATTCTCGCGCTGTCGCTCGACGAGATGAAGGCGATCCAGAACTACTTCCGCAAGGCGGAGAACCGCGCGGAGTACGGTCTCGGGAAGAACCCGACCGACGTCGAGCTCGAAGTCATCGCCCAGACCTGGAGCGAACATTGCAAACACAAGATTTTCGCCGCAAAGGTCGATTATACGGACGAGGAGACCGGCGAGAAGCAGGAGATCACCTCCTGCTACAAAACCTTCATCCAGAAGAGCACGAAGGAGATCGGCGAAAAGGTCGACTTCCTCGTTTCGGTCTTCAAGGACAACGCCGGCGTCATCAAATTCAACGACAAGGTCGATCTCGTCTACAAGGTCGAGACGCACAACAGCCCGTCGGCGCTCGACCCGTACGGCGGCGCGATGACCGGCATCGTCGGCGTGAACCGCGATCCGCTCGGCACCGGGCAGGGGGCCGATCTGCTGATCAACGTCTGGGGCTACTGCCTCGGTTCGCCGTTCACCGACGACAAGGATGTGCCGGAGGGGCTGCTGCACCCGCGGCGGCTGCGCGACGGCGTCCACAAGGGCGTGATCGACGGCGGCAACCAGTCCGGCATCCCGTACGGCAACGGCTTCGAGTATTTCGATGCGCGCTACATCGGCAAGCCGCTGGTTTACTGCGGCACGGTCGGCACGCTGCCGAAGACGGTCAACGGCGTTCCGGGCTGGACCAAGAAGATCGAGCCGGGCGACCTCATCGTCATGGGCGGCGGACGCATCGGCAAGGACGGCATCCACGGCGCGACCTTCTCAAGCGAGGAGCTGCATAAGGACAGTCCCGTGCAGGCCGTGCAGATCGGTGACCCGATCACCCAGAAGAAGCTCGGCGATTTCATCCGCGAAGCGCGCGACCGCGGGCTCTACCGCTTTATCACCGACAACGGCGCGGGCGGCCTTTCGTCCAGCGTCGGCGAGATGGCCGAGCATTGCAACGGCTGCCGCATGGATCTTGCGAAGGCGCCGGTCAAGTACGCCGGGCTTCAGCCGTGGGAGATTCTGGTTTCGGAGGCGCAGGAGCGCATGAGCTTCGCGGTTCCGCCCGAAAAGATCGAAGAATTCAAGGCGCTCGCGGCCGAACGCGACGTCGAAGTGTCGGTCCTCGGCGAATTTACCGATGACGGCAAGTTCCATATGCAGTACGACGGCAAGACCGTCTGCCTGCTCGACCTCGAATTCATGCATGACGGCCTGCCGCAGATGCACCTGAAGGCGGTCTGGAAGGCGCCGAAGTTCGAGGAGCCGGATCTCTCGACGCGCGACTATGCCGAAGACCTCGTGAAGATGATGGGGCGGCTCAATCTCTGTTCCGACGAATACAAGGCGCGCCAGTACGACCACGAGGTGAAGGGGTTGAGCGTCGTGAAGCCGTTCGTCGGCAAGTTCCGCGACGTTCAGGGCGATGCGACGGTGACCATGATCGAACCGCTGTCGACCGAGGGCGTCATTCTCTCGTCGGCTCTGCTGCCGCGTTACAGCGACATCGACACCTACCACATGGCGGCGAGCGAGATCGATCTCGGCATCCGCCGGGTCATCGCGGTCGGCGGCAAACTCGACCGGCTCGCCTGCCTCGACAACTTCTGCTGGCCGGATCCGGTTCGGAGCGAGAAGACGCCGGACGGCGAATACAAGCTCGCGCAGCTGGTCCGCGCGAATCAGGCACTGGCAGACTACACGAAGGCGTTTCTGGTTCCGTGCATCTCGGGCAAGGACTCGATGAAGAACGACAGCACGCGCGGCGGACGCAAGATTTCGATTCCGCCGTCGCTCCTGTTCAGCATGATTGCGAAGATGGACGACGTGTCGAAGGCGGTGACGCCCGATGCGAAGCAGCCGGGCGACCTCGTTTACGTGATCGGCATGACCCGTCCCGAGCTTGGCGGCAGCGAATATTTCGCGATGCTCGACGCGCTCGGCAACAACGTTCCGAAGGTTGACGCCGGGAAGGCGAAGGCGATTTACAAGGCGGTTTCGGCTGCGACGGAGGCCGAACTGGTCCATTCGCTGACCACGCCGGCGCTGGGCGGCCTGGCCGTGGCGTTTGCGCGGACCGCGATGGCGGGCCGTCTCGGGCTCGAAATCGACCTTGACGCGATTCCGGCCGAGAACTGCAGCGATCTTGAGAAGCTTTTCTCGGAGTCGAACAGCCGGTTCGTTGCGACGGTTCCGCCGGCGAACCGCGCGGCTTTCGAGGAGAAGCTCAAAGGCGTGACCTGCGCCCTGGTCGGGACGGTCACGATGCGGAACGAACTGATTCTTCGTTCCAGGAACGGCAGGAAGACGATTGCACTCGATGCGTTGCTCGAGGAGTATAAGGGCACGCTCGATTCCATCTAACCGGGAGTTTTCAGGAGAGGCGCCGGAGACGGAGGTTCCGGAAGATTCCCCGCATATACTCAGGAAAGCGAGGTCGGAAATGGAGGAGAATACCGGCACGAAGCAGGAGACTGAGGAAGAGCGCGTCAATGCGCTCATCGAGCAGAATCTCAGACTGGTGCAGAAGATTGCGAACGACTTTCTCGGGCGCGGCCTGTCCTGGGAGGACCTGGTTTCGGAGGGGAACCGCGGTTTGATCACCGCGGCCCATAAGTTTGATCCGTCGCGCGGTGCGCGTTTCAGCACGTACAGCGCGTGGTGGATCAAACAGGCGATCCGCCAGGCGATCGCCGAGCAGGCCCGCACGGTGCGGGTTCCGATCGGCACGCAGATCAACTGGCGGCGAATCCGCAAAGTGGCGAAGGAGCTGACCGAAAAGCTCGGGCGCGAACCGACTGACGAGGAGGTGGCCGCGGAGGCGAAGCTTCCGGTCGCGACGATCCAGCGGCTGCGCAGCAGCAACCAGGTCGAGGTCCATTCGCTGAATGCGCCGGTCTCCGGAGAGGAGTCCGAGAGCGGCGAATTCATGGAGTTCGTCTATGACGAGACCGCGCCGGGCCCGGACCAGGAACTGATCAACCTCGAGGACGTCGAGCAACTGCTCGCGCTGCTCGAGACGCTGCCGGAGCGCGAGAAGCAGGTGCTTCGCCTGCGGTTCGGGCTCGACGGCGAACCGGTCCGCACGCTCGAAGAGGTCGGCGCCATCATCGGCTGCACGAACGAGCGGGTCCGCCAGATTCAGAATCAGGCGCTGCGGAAGCTGCAGCAGCAGATCATAAAAATGAAGTGATGAAATGAGTTTGTTCCCGTATCCGGAAGGGGCGCTGCTGATGGCGCCTCTTTCGGGTTATACCGATTTGCCTTACCGCCGGGCGGCACGGAAGTGCGGCTGCGTTTACGCCTTTACCGAGATGATCGATGCCGCGTCGCTCGCCTATGCCCGGAAACGATCGGAGTCGATGCTGCTGCGCGGCGGCGACGAGCCGTTTCTCGGCGTCCAGCTGGTCGGCGCGAACGAGGAGCATCTGAAAATCGCGCTCGACGTGCTGAACGAATACGAGTTCGACGTGCTCGACTTCAACCTCGGCTGCCCGGTTCCGAAAGTTGCGAAGAAGGGGGCCGGAGCTGAGCTCGGGCGGCATATCGACCGGGCATTGGCTTGTTTCTCCCTGTTCCGGGAGCGCTCGAAGCATGTGCTGTCGGCCAAGATCCGCATTGTCGACGCGGAGGACCCGGCTCCGACGCTGGCGCTGGCGAAGGGGCTGGCGGAGCTCGGCGCGCAGGCGATCACCGTGCATGGCCGGATCAAGGAGGCGTTTTATGCCGGGCCGGTCGCCTACGGCATCATCCGGCAGGTCCGCGAAGCGCTGCCGGGAGTGCGGATCGTGGCGAACGGCGGCGTGACCGGACGGGAAAAATACGATGAGATCCGGCGCGAAACCGGCTGCGGCGCGGTCATGCTCGCGCGCGGCGCGATGGGGAATCCGTGGCTGTTTCGCGAGCTGGCCGAGGGCGACGCCTACCGTCCGCCGACGATCGCGGAGTGGCTGGAACTCATGCGCGCGCATATCGGCGAAATGATCGGTCTGTACGGCGAGGAGCCCGCGATGCGGATCGCCCGGAAGATCCTGCACGACTATTTTCGCGGGCGCGGCTTTCACAGTGAAATCCGCTCGCGCATCTCGTTTCTGGGAACGAAAGCCGAATTCGACGCATTTCTGGAGGCGGTTCCGGCCGCCCATTCCGAGACTTATTGGAGCCGCCCCGGTGCGGAGCGCCGGCTGCGTCGCGAGGAGAGTGCGGCGAAATGACCTGGACCGCGTTTTTTCTGGTGTTCGGCGCATCGATCCTGCATGCGAGCTGGAATTTCATTTCGAAGAGCAAACGGCCGTCGGCCGCTTTTTACATGCTCGCTTCGATGACCTCCGTGCTGCTCTGTTTTCCGATGCTGCTGTTTTCGGGATTGGATGCTGCGGCCCTGCCGTGGCGCTTCTGGCTCTGCTTTCTGGCGAGCGGGATGTGCGAGTGCATCTATTTCCTCGGGCTTTTCCGGGCTTACAGCCGCAGCGACATTTCGATGGCTTACCCGCTGGCGCGGGCGCTGCCTGTGCTGATGACTGCGGCGGTCACGCTGCTGTTCGGGCTCGGCAGGGCGCCCGGTGCGGGAGCGCTTTTCGGTATGCTGGTCATTTCGATCGGCTGCCTGCTGCTGCCGCTCCGGAGCCTGCGCGAATTCCGGCTGAAGAGCTATCTTTCCCCGGCCGTCGCCGCGATTCTGATTGCCGCCGCCGGAACCACCGGATACACGGTTTTCGACAGCATGGCGGTTCCGTACCTGGAAAATCAGGCCGGGGCTGCGTTGTTCCAGAGCGGCGCTTATCTGTTCGGCATCGAGTCGATGATTGTGATCGGGCTCGGCTTTTATGTGCGGAGCCGGCCGCGTGAGCGGGTTGCGTTCCGGCAGCTGTTCCTGAAATCGGTTTACCCGCCGCTTTGCGGGCTCTGCGCGTCGGGCTGTTACGTCCTGATCCTGCTTTCGATGCGTTTCGTGAGCAACGTCAGCTATATTCAGGCGTTCCGGCAGTTGAGCCTGCCGTTCGGCGTGCTGGCCGGGATCTTCCTGCTGCGCGAACCGCGCTACCCGGTCAAGCTCTGCGGCATCGGCATGGTCATTCTCGGGCTTGTCCTGGTTTCACTGCTCTGATCATTCCCGTTGCCGAAAGAGGCGGACAAGAAACATGGTTCCGAGTGTGAGGGCGATCAGAAGGCCGTAGAACATCGGGATCATGAGAAGGAATGCGGCAAAAATCAGGGCGATGAGAAATGCCGCTCCGGCGGAAAGCGGATTTTCGCATTTCCGGGTGGATTCATGCAGGCAGGCAAACCCGAACAGGAGCCGGATTGCGAACAGCGAAAGCAGCAGAACCGTCGGTGATACTCCCGGATCGGAGAGCAGTGCGGCCATGAAGAGATTCTCCCTCTGCTCAGCGACGATAAAAAAGAAGAAAATAGACGATCCAGAACAGCGCATACTGAACTGCCCAGACCGCGGCGGTCAGTATCAGCGCCGGCCGGAACCTGATCTTGCACCATTTTGTCAGCAGCAGAAGGAGCAGCAGCACACCGATGACGCCGAAGGTGTGCGGAATCAGGTGACCGAGAATCCCCGTGCCGGAGAGAAGCAGCGCCCGTTTCCGGCTCAATTCCAGATTGAATTTTTTCCCGCAGCGGCGCAGCAGGAGCGCGCCGGCGGCGAACGACGCTCCGAAGAAGGCGGTCAGGTAAAACAGCAACATGATCGAACTGGTGAATTCCCGCATCCTGTCAGCTCCGGCTATGAGAAGTGGATTCCGGGGCGAAGCGGAACGCGGTTCCGGTGTAAGCGGGAGGGGCGGCCGGAGACAATGGGGCGGTCATGCGAATATCCTCCAAATGTTAATGAAACAGCGATATGAGCCACATCAGGATCAGCAAAGGCAGGAAAAGCCCGCCGAGCACCATCAGCAGGCTCGGGACCACGTCGCAAGCGTATTTTTTGATCAGCAGCGACAGGACTGCGTAAGCCGGGAGGATGATTCCGGCAAACTGAATCCGGTAATAATGTGATCGGAGATAGATGGAACTGGAATGAAAAATGGAAAAAAGCATCACCAGGAAGGCGAGCAGGGCCGCCGCCGCCAGCGCTTCCTTCCACGAAAGCGGCCGCTCCGTCCGCAGTGAACCGAAAAAGAAAAGCGGGAAACTGATGACGCCGTACAGAATCAGCAGATAGAGGGGAGTAAGACCACTTTGAACAAGCAGAGGGAACGGATTCATTTTCGGTTGTCCTCCCGGAGCTGACCTCAGCCGGCGGCGGATTCGCCGTCAGGCCTTTGAGTTGCAGCGGTATTTCTGAATTTCCTGATTTGTCAGATGGCGCGGGACAGGGAAACCAGCGCCCCGGCTAAAGCGAGACCGAGCACGGCTTGCAGGATTCCGGAAACCAGAATCAGCAGCACTCCACTTGGAAACGGCTCACAGCCGCACCATTTATTGAGCAGAATCAGCATCACGATCCAGCCAATGAGCGGACCGGCGAACGGAATCGGTATCATGGCGCACAAGCCTCCGGCAAACGCGATCAGAAACGCCTGAAGCCATTCGACATCTTCTCTGGTGAGTCTGGCACCCAGGAACAACGCAAGGCCGCCGACTCCTGTTCTGATCAGAAGAATGAAAACTGTCGACAAGATCATCACAGTGATATTGCTGCTTTCCACAAGATGCCTCCCGGGTGTTGGATGGATTTCAACACTGAGACGTTCTTTTGCGGTTGCTTCTTAGCCGGTTTCGGCGGTTTGCGCGAAAAAAAGCGGGAGGAAAAACTCCTCCCGCCCCGGCGTCGCTCAGTTGCGGATGCGCCTCGCATTGGCTTTGCCGATGTAGAACGCCTTGATGTTGTTCTTGACCACGTGCTCCTTCTCGTGGAAGCAGTCCATGATCGCCTCCTCGAAGACCCGGTCGAAATCGGCCTTGTCCTCGTCGTCGAGGAACAGGTCGCACATCATGACCGCCACGGCCCCGAGCAGCACCGAATTCGCGTACTTCAGGTCGCCGAGCTGTTTGGCGAGATCCGAGGCCGGCAGCGTGTAGATGACCCGCTCCTGCACCTCTTCCGGGCAGCTGCCGTTCGACTCGTCGTAGAGCAGGATGCCGTTCCGCTTCAGCGTCGGCAGGTACTTTTCGAGCGCGGGCTGGTTCAGCGCGATCAGAAGGTTGCACTCCTTGTCGACCACCGGGGAACCGATCGGATTCCGGCTCAGCACGACCGAGCAGTTCGCGGTTCCGCCGCGCATCTCCGGGCCGTAGCTCGGCAGCCACGAGACGTTGAAGTTCCGCAGCTTGCCCATCGTGGCGAGCATGTAACCGAGACTCAGCACCCCCTGTCCGCCCGAGCCGCAGAGCTTGATCCGCCGCTCGGACTGGAAGATGCGCGACGGGTTGCGGAACGATTCGCTGACTCCGTCCGCCACCCGGACCGGATACAGCAGCTCGCGCACCGCCGTCGGCTCGTAGATGCCCTCCGGCCTCGAGATCGGGTCGCGGCTTTCGGCGGCATCCTTGTAGACGCCGAGCGGAAAATAGCGGCTCATCTGGTTGTCGAGGAATTCGTTCATCTCCCGCGCGCCCATTTTCAGGTTGACCGGGCAGCCGGAGAGCAGCTCGACCAGCGAGAACCCCTTCCGCTCGATGCTGTTGGTCAGCGCCTTGCGGATCGCGAGCCGCGCCTTGCGGATCTTCTGCACCGTCGACAGCGCGCAGCGTTCGACGTAAACCGGCGCGTCGAGCGCCGCGACCGTTTCGGAGACCTTCAGCGGATACCCCTCGCTTGTGACGCTGCGCCCCAGCGGACTGGTCTGGGTCTTCTGGCCCGGCAGTGTGGTCGGCGCCATCTGCCCGCCGGTCATGCCGTAGATCGCGTTGTTCACGAAGAACACCGCCATGTTTTCGCCGCGGTTCGCGGCCTGCAGGATGTGGTTGAAACCGATCGAGGCAAGGTCGCCGTCCCCCTGGTACGAGATCACGAGGTTGTCGGGATTCGCCCGCGCGAGCCCGGTTCCGACCGCCGGGGCGCGTCCGTGCGGCGCCGAGATGCCGAAGCAGTCGAAATAGTAGTAGCTGAACACGGCGCAGCCGACCGGCGCGATGATGATCGTCTTGTCCTTGATTCCGAAATCCTCGATCGCCTCGGCGATGAGCTTGTGCAGGATGCCGTGGCCGCAGCCGGGGCAGTAGTGCATATTCGTCTTGACCGGCCCCGGACGGCGTTCGAAGCTCGGGAAAAAGCCGTTGGAACGGCCGTAAAGTACTTTTTCGCTCATGATGCTCATGCCTCCTTCGCGCCGATGGCCGCGATGGTCCGCGCCACGATTTCGTCGATGGTCGCAATGTTGCCGCCCATACGGTTGATCAGGTGAACCGGCCGGTCGCAGCTGATCGCGAGCTTTACGTCGTCGATCATCTGCCCGTCGCTCATTTCGACTGCGATGAACTCCTTTGCCTGCGTCTGCTTGCGGATCGCGTCAACCGGGAACGGCCAGAGCGTGACCGGGCGCAGCAGCCCGGCTTTGATCCCCTTCGCACGCAGCTCGTCGACCGCCGAGCGGCAGAGCCGCCCCGAGACGCCGTAGCCGATCAGGACGACTTCGGCGTCTTCGGTTCTGTACTCCTCGCTGCGCTGTTCGGCGCTGCGGATCGCGGCATATTTCGCCTGCAGTTTCCGGTTCACGGCTTCAAGGTCGTCGTGCTCGAGGAAAATCGAGCTGATCATGTTCGTGCGCGGCTTCGTGACGTCGAGCGCCCACTCCGGAATCGGCGCCCGGCCGGGCAGCGGCTCCGGCAGCGTGACCGTCTCCATGGTCTGGCCGATCACGCCGTCTGTCAGCAGATAGACGACGATGCGGTATTTTTCGGCCAGCTCGAAGGCGAGGCGCGGGAAGTCGCACATCTCCTGCGCCGAGGCCGGCGCGAGCACGATACAGCGGTAACTGCCGTGCCCGCCGCCTTTGACGACCTGATTGTAGTCGGACTGCTCCGGCCCGATGTTGCCGAGCCCGGGGCCGCCGCGCATGATATCCACCACGAGCGCGGGCAGTTCGCTGCCGGAGAGATAGCTGATTCCCTCCTGCTTCAGGCTGATTCCGAGCCCCGAACTCGCGGTCATCGCGCGGCGGCCGTTCGCGGCGGCGCCCATGACCATGTTGATCGCGGCGATCTCGCACTCCGCCTGCAGGAACGTGCGCCCGAGCTTCGGGAAACAGCGCGCCGCGGTGTGGGCGATTTCGCTGGCCGGCGTGATCGGGTAGCCGAAGAAGCATTCGCATCCGGCGAGCAGAGCGCCGTAGACCACGGCTTCGTTGCCCTTCAGCAGCATTCGATTCGTGTAGTCCATCATGCCTCCGCGCTTTCGATCTGAACGACGGTGATGGCACCGGGCTCGGGGCAGGTCAGAAAACAACCGCCGCAGCCGATGCACTCCTGCTCCGTCCGAATCACGAACGGGACTCCGAGTCTGTTTAACTGCACACCCATTTTGAGTACGCTGCGCGGACAGGCGATGACGCACCGTTCGCACCCCTTGCACTCATCGGGCGCGATCCGCACCTCGAAGGTCTTTTTACTCATGAATCTGTTCTCCTCTCTCTTCCGGCCGGCGGATGCACCTTCGGCGCAAAGCTTCCGGCGCCGCTGTTCCGGGAATTCCGCCGCCGCCGGAGAGCGCATCTGCCGTTGCAGCAATGCGTTTTCGGGAGTTCTCCCCGGCGGAAAGCGGTTTGTGTACGGTTCTATTTTAAAGCGGAACCTTGACGCTTTGAACGATTTCCGCAACGATCTCCTGCGCCGACACACCGGCATAGCGGGTCTTGGCATCGACCACGAGACGGTGCGACAGCACGAGCGGTGCAAGTTCGCGGACGTCGTCCGGCAGCACGAATTCGCGGCCGCTGATCAGGGCCAGCGAGCGCGAACAGTCGGCCAGGCGGATCGCGGCGCGCGGACTCGCCCCGAGCGTCAGCCGCGCATCGCGGCGGGTCGATTGGACAATGGTGAGCAAATAGGCCGAGACCGACGCCTCCATGCCGACCTTCTTCATGTCCGCCTGCAGATCGAGCACCTCCTGGCAGCTGATTTCGGGCTTCAGCGATTCGAGCGGGTCGATGTGACGGCGGTCGTAGAGCATTTCGCGTTCGGCTTCTTCATCCGGATAACCGAGCGTCAGGCGCATCGCGAAGCGGTCGAGCTGCGCCTCCGGCAGCGGGTAGGTCCCCTGATATTCGATCGGGTTCTGGGTTGCGATGACCATGAACGGCGCTTCGAGAATCCGGCTCTGCCCGTCCGGCGAAACCTGATGCTCGCACATGCACTCGAGCAGCGCCGACTGGGTGCGCGGCGAGGCGCGGTTGATTTCGTCCGCCAGCAGGATGTTCGTGAAGACCGGGCCGGGCCGGAACTGGAACTGCCCCGTGCTCGGGTTGTAGATCGAGGTTCCGGTGATGTCGGCCGGCAGCAGGTCCGGCGTGAACTGAATGCGGCTGAACTTCGCGTCGACCAGCCGGGCGAGCGCCTTGGCCAGCGTGGTTTTGCCCACGCCCGGCACATCGTCGAGCAGAATGTTGCCGCCGGCCACGAAGGCGGTCAGCAAATGGCGGATCACATCGGCCTTGCCGCGGATGATCCGATTCAGCTCGGATTCAACAACTGCGAGTTTTTCTATCGGTGTCGGCATTTTGTCTTGTCTCTTTCCTGTGCGGAACCCGTCAGAACCAGCTGCCGTCATAATTGAACGTGCCGGTCTCCTGACTGTTCCAGTGAGCGTTTTGCAAATCGTAATAATCGTAGACTCCGGCCAGCCGCGGCACGGAGTGAATCTTCTGCGGGTAGAGCCGGGTGAGGCCGCTGCGCTTGTCGAAGCGGATGACAAAACCGTTGCCGCGTGCGTCCCGCAGCTCCCCTTCCGCCGGAATCCGCGCCCGGGTGATGAGCAGAACCGGCCGGCCGTAGCGGTAAAGTTCGACCGGCAGGACCGATTTGTCCCGCAGCGCTTCGACCGACTCCTTTTCGAGTTCGAGGTGCGCGGTCGCCCGCGTCACGCCGAAGCGGGAAAGTTCGAGCGCCGCCATCGAATTGCAGACCGGCAGCGGCGGCGAGGCGATGATTTCGTTCCCGCGATATTTCTCAAGCAGCGCGAGCGCGTAGAGCGAGGTGATCCGGAAGCGGCGGATGCCGGAGGCAGCCGCGTTCCGGACCGCCCGGCGCACCGACTCGAGCTTCTCCTCCGGACAGAACTCCGGCAGGATCGCTTCATTGCTCAGCTTGTTGAAGTCGAAGACGCCGCAGGCGCGGATCGCCTTCCGGTTGCCGGGCTCCGCGCCGTTCGGTTTCATCGCCACGGTTTCGGTCAGGTGCTCCGGCAGCGTGTAGGCCGGCTTCATCTCAAGATAGGCGCGGCGGAACTTTTCCAGCCCGACCGCGGACTCCCGGAAGGTGCTGCCGGGCCGGAGCACGCTCTTCACTTCGTCCCAGAAGGCGCGGCGCAGCGATTTCAATTCACTCGCCGGCAGAAAATAGCCGCCGTCTATTTCGCAGCGGAAGCTGCCGAGCGCGAACTGCTCCGAATCGGCCGCCGCGAACTCCTTTTCGAGCGTCTCCGCCGTGACCGGACGCGACGAGGCCGCCTGAAGCGAAAGGGCGCGTTCCCAGTGCGGGAACGGCGCATTCGTAAGTTCGATTTCAATTTTCGAGGCCGTGAGCTTCAAGGCGAGGTTCAGCTTTTCGCGCGGCGGCGGCAGGGCCGCAAGTTCCTTCGAGTAATCCGCAAAGCTTTCGCCGATCTTGAAGACGAGCCCGCCGGGCGCGACCGGCTTGTCGCAGAGCACGAGCACCCGCTGTCCCGGCAGCGCCTTGCGGGCCGGCTCGTTGTCGACGAACATCCGGGTGACGGTCAATGCCGGCCCTTCGTCGCCGGACTGCGGCTGGACGCGCACGCGGTCGCCGAGAAACAGCCGTTTCGAGGTCGTGAAACCGAAGCCGTTCTCACGCAGCTCGCTGACGGAGCCGCAAAGCTGCCCCGCCGCGCCGAGCGAATCATGCGAAATCAAGGTGTCGCCGGACTCCTTTGTGTAGAAGCCGAGCGACCATTTGCGGCCGCACCCCTTCGAAAGCATGTTGCGCGCCTCTCCGAGACGTTTCGCAAATTCGTCCGGCGGTGTGTCGAGCAGCATCCGGTAGGCGCCGACCGTCTGCTTCACATAGTCCGGCTGCTTCAGCCGCCCTTCGATCTTCAGCGATTCGATGCCGAGTTCGCGCAGCTGCGGCAGCAGCTCGATCGTACAGAGGTCCTGCGGTGAAAAGAAGAAACCGTTGCCCCCTTTGCCGAAATAGCGTCGGCGGCACGGCTGTTTGCATTTGCCGCGGTTGCCGCTGTAACCGCCGAGATACGAAGAGAACAGGCACGCTCCCGAAAGCGAGGCGCAGAGCGCGCCGTGCACGAAAACCTCGAGTTCGAGCTTCGTCGACTTGCGGACCGCCGCGATCTCCTCGAGCGTCATCTGCCGCTCGAGCACGACCCGGGTTACGCCGAGCTTTTCCGCGACTTCGAGTCCGGCTGAGTTGTGGAATCCCATCTGAGTCGAGGCATGCAGCACGAGCTTCGGGAAATATTCGCGCGCCATGCGGATGATGCCGAGGTCCTGGACCAGCAGCGCATCGGGTCCCATCTCCTCGAGCATCGCGAGCGTTTCGGCCACTTCGGGCAGCTCGGACTCTTTGACGAGCGTATTCAGCGTAAGGTAGACCTTCCGGCCGAGCCGGTGGGCGTGCGCGATGATCTGGCTCATGCGTTCCGGCGTGAAATTTTCGCCGCGCTCGCGGGCGTTGAATTTGGCCAGTCCGGCGTAAATCGCATCCGCCCCCGCCTCAAACGCCGCCAACGCGCAGGCGGGACTGCCCGCCGGCGCCAGCAGTTCGGGATTCGGCCGAACGCCGGAATTGGTTGTTATCTTCATTCTTCAGGAATCTTTCCGTTTTTCTAACTATATGGCAACTTCCGCAAAAATCAATGCGGGTTCGTCGAATTTTTCTCAAATTCGGCAGAGCAGCGCGCCGAGCGCCGCCGAGCCGAAGATCGTGACCATGATGCTGCATTTGTTCCGGTAGAGCACCCAGCCGGACAGGAGGAAGATCGGCAGTGCGCCGAGGCAGAGCCGGAACGGGCCGTGATAAGCCTCGAGCTTCCCCGTGGCGAGCTCGGTCAGGTACGCCCACGGCAGCGGAGCCGTGAAGAGCGAGAGCTCGAGGTAGATGACCGTCGTGGCGGCCATGAGCCCGATCGTGACCGGGCCGATTCCGTCCATGATGCCGCGGACGACCGGGCTCTCCTCCCACCGCGCGAGCGAGCGCAAGGCGAGTTGCATCAGCAGGTAGCTCGGCAGCAGGAGCCCGATCGTGCAGATCAGCGCTCCGAAGTATCCGCCCTGCCGGAAGCCGAGGAAAGTCGCAAGATTCACGCCGATCGGCCCCGGCGTGACCTGCGAGATCGCGGCGAAGTCGCTGAGCTCGTGCAGCGTGAGCCAGTGGCGCGAGTCGACGAGCTCCTGGATATAGAGGGGCATCAAAGCGCTGCCGCCGCCGAAGCAGAGCAGCCCGAACCAGCAGAAAAGCAGAAACAGCGTTACGATTTCGGCCATGCCGCTTTCGGTGTTCACGGTGTTCTTCCGCAGCTGCTGCCGGATGCCGTGCGCCGTGCCGACCGCGATGCCCGCTCCGAGCAGAATGGCGGGATTCACGGCGTAGAAATAGACCGCTTCGATCGTGAACAGCGCCGCGCCGAGCCCGATCGCGCCGCGGATGACCTTCGGCCAGAGCCGGACGATCGCGACGATGGTCAGTGCCGAAAGCGCGGTCCGCACGCCGATGAAGGCGCCCTGCACGTAGAGATTCTCCATCGGGATCACGCCGAAGCCGAGCGACACGAGGCAGATGATGATGTAGGAGGGCAGCGCTACGGCGACCAGCGCCGCCAGTGCTCCCCACTGTCCGGCGGTGCGGTAGCCGACGTAGATCGCCGCGTTCCCGGCCGTGAGCCCCGGAATGGCCTGGATCACGGTCAGCATTTCAAGCAGTTCGCCGTCCTTCAGCCAGCGCAGCTTCCGCACGAAGATCTCCTCGGCCGCGAGGATGATCGCATAGCCGCCGCCGACCACGAAGAGCGCGATCTTGAAGAAGTTCCAGAAAAGCAGCCGGATTCGTTTGCCGAACGGCACGTTTGCAAGTTCCGATTCCATTCTCTCTATTCCAGGCGGATGCGTGGGTCGGCCCATGCGTAAGCGAGGTCGGCGAGCAGATTCATGACGACGAAAAGGATCGCGCTCGTGATGACCAGCGCCTTCAGGAGCTGAAGGTCCGAATTGTAGAGCGCATCGACCCCGGCGAAGCCGAGGCCCGGAATTCCGAAGAACGATTCGAGCAGCAGGCTGCCGGTGAACAGGAACGGCAGCGCCGCGCTGGCCCGCGTGATGATCTGGATCGCCGCGTTGCGGAGCAGGTGCTTCCCGTAAACCCTGAACGGCGACAGCCCCTTGGCCGCTGCGGTCCGCAGGTATTCGCGCCGCAGCTCGTTCACGAAGACCGTGCGGTAGAAGCGGACGTTCCCGCCGATGCCGCAGAGAATGCCGACCAGGACGGGCAGACAGAGATACGCGATCCCCTCGAAGCCCCAGACCGGGAACAGGTCGTAATAATACCCGAGGAACCATTGCGCGAAGATGATGACCACGAGGTACGACACGCTCATCCCCGCCACCGAAACCAGCACGAGTGCGCGGTCGATCAGCGTATCCTTGAACGCGGCGGCGACCAGGGCGAGCGCGAGCCCGATGACGAGTTCGCCGAGGAAGATCGGCAGCATGAGGCAGAGCGACGGCCAGACGCCGCGCAGCAGGATCGTCGAGATCGGTTCCCGCGTGGTGATGGTTTTTCCGAAGTCGAGAATCCGGAGGTACGGGAACTCGGGCGTGAAGCTCACGATCTCCTTCACTGCCCGCAGGAACTGCGAATTCCACGGCGACTCCTGAATCCGGTAGAACGTGATTTCCTCCAGGCCGGTCACGGGAGTCCTGAAGGGTTCGCCGTCCAGAGTGAATTCGGTGTAGCCCGTCTGGCCGGAGCGGACCGTCCGGCAGGCGTATTCAGGCAATTCGAACTGCGGGGTTACGACCAGATAAGGGCCCTTGATTCCGTCCGGTTCGCTGATCGAAACGCCGGGCTGCAGCGCTTCGCCCGCCTTCCACGACGGCAGGGCCTCCGTCTTGCAGTAGCGCCCGTAGAAGAGCGGCAGATCCGCGCCGAGCTCGCGGCGCAGCGAGTCGACCTCTTCGGGGCGGGCGTTTTTGCCGAGCACCGCGGCGGCGGGGTCCCCCGCCGCGACGTTGAACAGCGCAAAAGTCAGGAGCACCACACCCAGCAGGATCAGTACGGAATAGAGCGTTCTGCGGATGATAAAATTCAACATATTATAAAATAGGTGCGAAAGCGCGTTTTTGCAATTGAAAAAGCATGTTTCCGGCGGTAAAATATAGCATGACCAATTCAACGGAACCAATGCTGCTGCTGCACGTCTGCTGCGCTCCCTGCGCCGCAGGCTGCGTCGAGCGTCTGCTCGAAACCGGGCGCGAGGTCCGGCTCTACTACTCGAACAGCAATATCACGACGAAGGAGGAGTTCGAACGCCGCCTCGATTCGGTTGAACGGCTGGCCGGAATCTTCGGCCTTGCGCTCGAGGTCGATCCGTATGATCACGACGGCTGGCGGGGCGCGGTCGCCGGCTTCGAATCCGAGCCGGAGCGCGGGCTGCGCTGTCCGCTCTGCTTCGGCTGGTCGCTCGGGCGGACTGCCGGACGCGCCGCCGCGCTCGGCGCGAATTTCGCTACGACCCTGACCGTGAGTCCGCACAAGCCGAGCCGGGTGATCTTTGAGACCGCTTCGATCTGGAAGCATTTCGAACCGTGGGATTTCAAAAAGAAGGACGGGTTCCGGCGCAGCCGGGAGCTTGCCCGGGAGCACGGTTTTTATCTGCAGAATTTCTGCGGCTGCGAATTTTCGGAGAGGTGACGCATTGACGGAGTTTGAACGGATTCTGGCACGGCGCATCCGGCAGGCGAAAGGGGAGGAGCCCGCCGATTTCGTGATCCGGAACGCGACGGTGTTCGACCTGGCGACCGGTGCGCTGCTGCCGGGCGACATTGCAATCACGGGCGATACGGTCGTCGGTATCGGCGAGCGGTATGACGGAGCGGACATTCTCGACGCGGACGGCCTCGTCGCGGTGCCGGGATATATCGACAGCCACGTTCACGTCGAGTCGTCGCTGGTGACGCCGTTCGAATTCGAACGCATGGTTCTGCCGCGCGGCGTGACGGCGGCGTTCTGCGATCCGCACGAGCTGGCGAATGTGGCCGGAACGCGGGCGCTCGACTACTTTTTCGACAGCGCGGCGAAGATGGCCATGGATCTTTTCCTCCAGCTGCCGGGCTGCGTGCCGGCGACGCCGTTTGAAACGGCCGGAGCGGAGCTTTCCGCCGCGGACCTTGCGCCGTACCGCGGGCGTTCCGGCGTGCCCGGGCTGGCCGAGATGATGAATGTGCCGGGCGTGCTTTGCGGAGACCCCGGCGTCCTGGAAAAGCTCGCGCTCTTCGAGGACCGGAACATCGACGGTCACGCGCCGCTGCTCTCCGGCCGGGCGCTGAATGCTTACCTGGCGGCCGGAATCCGCAACTGCCACGAAACCGACACGCGCGCGGAGGCGGAGGAGAAGCTCCGCCGGGGAATGGCGGTCATGCTCCGCGAAGGGTCGGCCGGGCGGAATCTCGACCGGCTTCTGCCGCTGCTGACGGTCGTGGTTTCGCCGTTCCTCCTCTTCTGCACCGACGACCGGAATCCGGCCGATATCCGGTCGGAGGGGCATATCGATGCGATGGTGCGCCGGGCGCTTGCGGCCGGCTGCGAACCGCTCGCGGTTTTCCGCGCCGGCTCCTGGAGCGCGGCGCGGGCGTTCCGGCTGTTCGACCGCGGGCTTGTTGCGCCGGGATATCGCGCCGACATCGTTCTGCTCGACGGGCTCCGGAGTGCGAATGTCCTTCATGTGATCAGGAACGGCCGCCGGGTGACTGAGGCGCTTTTCGCATCGCGCCCGGAGCCGCCCTCCGCCGCCGCATTTGCGGGCAGCGTCCGCTGCGGCAGGATCGCTCCCGAAAAGCTTGCAGTAAAAGGCGCCGCGGAGAAGTTTCCGGTCATCGCCGTGCGGGACGGCACCCTGATGACCGGGGCCGAAATGCACCGGCTGCCGCATGAAAACGGCGTGTTGCGGCCCGATCCGGAGCGCGACATCCTGAAGTGCGCGGTCGTTCACCGACACGGCCGGAATACGAATGCCGGCGCCGGGTTCGTCCGGGGATTCGGCCTGACGCGCGGTGCGCTGGCTTCGAGCGTCGGCCATGACAGCCACAACCTCTGCGCGGTCGGCGTGAGCGATGCGGAGATCGCGTTCGCGTTCGACGCGCTGGCCGCCGCCGGAGGCGGCTTCGTCGCGGCGGCGGAGGGGCGCGTGCTGGCGCTGCTTCCGCTGCCGGTCGGCGGACTGATGAGCGACCGCCCCTGGCCGGAGGTCGCGGCGCAGCTCGGGCAGGTGATCGCCGCGGCGCGCAGCCTCGGCTGCCCGCTGCACGAACCGTTCCAGGCGCTGGCGTTTCTGCCTTTGCCGGTCATTCCGCACCTGCGGCTGACCGACCGCGGCGTTTTCGATGTGGATCGTATGGAATTTCTGACAGAGGGATCAAAATGAGCATTTTCGAAGAGCGCCGCAGCGATATTCTGCGGCGCATGCTGGCAGATTCGGTTCCGGGGCCGCTGAACATGGAACTGCCGCTGCTGCGGTTCGAGCTTGACGGAGACGCCGGAGTTGCTAACCGCGAATTGCGCGGGCTTGCCGGGTGGTTCGACCGGCCGCACCCGACCGGGCGCGATCTGCGCGGCGAATGCGATTTCGCGGCCGAGAAGCTTGCGCTCGCTCTGGTCCGCTTCGGGGAGAAACTCGAGCCGGAGACGCATGCGGCGGTTGAGCGCTTCTTCACGGCCTTCGATTTTTCGAGCATCTACTGCTCCGAAAACCACTGGCTTCTGTTCCTGAGTTCGCGTCTCATTGCATCGCGCGTCTACCCGGACCGGCTGTTTCAGGCGTACGGGAAAACTGGCCGCGAGCTGTTTGAGGAGGACCGGCGGAGGCTTGCCGACTTTCTCCGTTTCCGCGCCCGCCGCGGCTGGGGGGAGTTCGATTCGGGCTGTTACATGATTCCGGTCTGGGAGTGCATGACGCTGCTTTACGACTATTCCGGCGTGCCGGAGCTGCGCCAGCTTTGCGGTGATATGTTCAACCTGCTGCTGGCCGATCTGCTGCAGGAGTCGTTCGACGGCTGTCAGGGCGGCGCGCACGGCCGGATCTACCCGGACAACGCGCTCGATTATGCGAAATGCGGCACGATATTCCTCTGCCGGCTCTATGCCGGAACCGGAGCAGATGCCGTTTCGGCGGCGAATTACGAGGCGCTGATCTGCTCGTTCCGGCCCGATCCGGCCGTCGCGGCGATCGCGGCATGGGAACCGGAACGGCCGGTGGAGATCCGGGAGCGCAAGCATCTGCACAACATCTGCGACATGCAGCCGGAGCGGCCGCTCGACGGGTCGGTCCGCAAGCTGACGTTCCGCAGCGCGAACTTCCTGCTCGGCAGCGTGGTTTATCAGGACGATTATCCGGACGACGCTTCGCGGGTTTATGCGTTCCATCAGCAGCACGACTGGGACCTTTTTCTGCGCGGCGGAAGCACGCGCTGCCGGATTTTCACTCACCATCCCGGCGATTTCGGCGAACACAATTACTGGACCGGCGACCTCGGCTGCCGCTGCGGCCGTTTTTTTCAGCACCGTTCAGCCGTGCTGGCGCTCTACGACATTCCGGCCGATCAGCCGATGCAGTTTATCCACGCCTGTTTTCCGAAGGCGGAATTCCGCGAGGTCGCCGAAACCGAATTCGCGCTGTTCGCCGCCGGCCCGGCCGCCTATGCCGCGCTTCTGCTGCCGAACGGCTGGAGCCGGACGGAGGAGGGCGAATGGGCCGGTATCGAAGTGACCAGTCCCGGCGCCGTGAATGCGGCGGTCTGCGAGGCGGGGGAGGCTGCCGATTATGCCTCGTTCGCTGCGTTCCGGGAAGAGATCCTGTCGAACCGCCTGACGTTCGACCGCGGCGCGCGCCGTCTCGTCTACGAGTCGAAGCGCTGCGGGCGCATCGGGCTCGGTGCGGACGGCAGCCGCAGCGTCGACGGCGTTCCGGCCCGGTTCGACTGGCCGCTCTACGATTCTCCGCTCATCCGTTCCGGGTGGGATTCCGGCGTGGTCGAAATCACCGTGCCGGGTTTTCCGGCACGGACGCTGGATTTTACTTTACCCCGACATTCATGACCGAGTCCGCGATCCGGCCGAGGCGGTCGGATTGCACGATGCTGCGGATTTTCACCTTCGCCGCAGGTCTGTCCGGCGTGACCAGGAAGGTCGCGGCGACCGTTTTCTCCGCCCCGGCTGCCGCTTCGAAACGGATGGAGCCGGGTTCACAGCGCCACCTCTCCGGCAGCTTGAGCGAGATGGTTCCGCTTTCGGCCTCCTTGCCGAGGTTGGTCAGCCGGACGTGGATCGGATACGGCTTTCCGGCCTCGAGCCCGGCCGAGAGGTTTTCCCGGTCGAAGACCGATTTCCGGGCCGGATGCTTCTTTTCGGCGGGGAGCACGGCCTGGACCAGCGTCTTCCAACGGTCGTTTTTCCGGAAGGTTTCCGGGAAAAGGCGCAAACTGAATTGTTCCGCTTCGCCGAGCAGCGCCGGGTCGGCGCCGAAGACGAACTGCGGGTAATCGTCGAGCGCCAGCGTGAGAAACCCATTGTCGGCGGCAACTTTGCGGCGGTTGCCCATCAGGTCGGCAACCTCGACTTCGGGGACGCCGACCCGGAAGCGGACCGGCAGCGGCTTCGGCGGTTCCGTCGCGGGGAAACCGTTCCACAGCAGCGAGATGCCGGGCTTCTGATCCTGCCAGGCGGGGGTGTCGATCGAAGTGTCAACGAGTTTCTGACGGTAGAGCGTGGCCCAGCAGGCGAGCAGCGGCCGTCCGTCCGGCGTCCGGAAGGCGCGGATATAGACATACGGCTTCAGCTCCGGATTCCGGTCGTTCTCCGTATAGTCGCGGTCAGCACCGAGCAGCTCCTTCTCCAGTCCCGGGGTGGCCTGTCCGAACCAGGAACGGCTGAATTCCGCATTGCGGTCCATCGCGTTCGACACGCGCCCCGGCGACAGGAGCTCCCCGGCATATCGGGCGCCGTCGAGCATGCGGGTCATCGCGGCGTAAGCCGGATAGGCCGGCAGCGGCTGGCCGTACTCGGTGATGCCGAAGCCGCCGTAGCTGTCCACTGTGAACCACATCTTGTTCGACACGCCGTAGGCGAGGCACTGCAGATAACTGCGGACCATGAAGGCCGCCGCGATGCTGCTGTCGGAGACGGAGCGCAGCGGATACTTCTCCACCCGACGGTCCGGAAAGCGGGTCAGGTAGCCGTTTTCACTGTCGTAGACCGGTTTTTCTCCATATTTGTCCATGAGTTCGCGCAGCAGCGTGACGCGGTCGTGCAGCCAGAACTCGCGGGTCATCGTGTTGTTGACCTCCGGAGCGCGCGGGAAGCAGTGCAGATGGACGAAAAGCGCATCGAAGTAGTCCCATGCGCCGTTCTCCTGCAGTTCCTCGAACCAGTGGAGGTCGATTCCGGCGGTTCCGGTCGAACCGACCTGCAGTTCCGGATCGTGCAGTTTGGTTCGGACATATTCGATCTTCAGTTCCTCGGCATAGTCAACCGGGAGCCGCCGGATGTTCGCCTCGTTCGACGATTCGGTCAGGCGGAAGGTTCCGGCCGGATAGTTCCAGCTTTCGGAGGTGAGCGGCACCGGCTCGATGCCGCGTGCGGCCTGCTCGCGCAGCACGAGGGCGGCTTCGTCCGGCGTATATTCCGGTCCGGCAGGGAGAGAACTCCCCTCCCGGGCGATCGGGTAGGCGCGGCGGATCGTGCTCATGCCGATCCAATGCATGAGGTCGAGCTTTTCGACGGTTTTGCGGTTCCACGGATAGATGATGCCGCCGAAGATCGACCCTTTGCCGAACTTCCGTCCGGCCGGCGGCAGGATGCAGCAGCTGCGGCGGAGCGGCGCACTGCCCGGCAGGTCGAATTCAAGCTCGAACCAGCCGTACCGGCCGGATGGGAGCGGAACTGCCTGAGAGACGGTTTTTCCCGGAGCGGCTTCGATTCGGAGCTTCCTCGTTTCGAGGTTCCGGCCGCGGTGGTCGCGGATGGTCAGACGTGCCTCGCGGTCGAGCGGTTCGGCCGAACGGTTCAGCACTTTCAGCTCCGCCGTGCGTTCGTCTTCGTCCAGCAGGACGTTGCAGTAACGCCTGAAATCGAAGCGGGCCTCATACGGCTCTTTCGACAGGCGGCTGAATTCGGGAATCCGGCCGGAATACGGTTCCAGCGTGATTTCGAGCCGGAAGAAGCGCTCTTCGTCCCGGCCGGTCCAGATCTGCGAACCCGTACTGTTTTTTTCCTTGCGGTTGTAGAAGAGCCGGAGCTGCGGCGAAGACTCCAGCCGGATGCCGCTTTGGCCGCCCTCCGGGCCGTTGTCGGCCGCCGCTCCGAGCAGCCGGAGCTCCTCCTTCGGATAGCGGAACAGAATCCGGCGGTGGAAGAACTTGTCGGTGTCGCCGCGGAAGTTCCCTTCAAAATAGATCCGCATGTAGTCCGGATGTGCTTCGAGCGTGCCGCCGAGCCTGATTCGTTTCGCATCGGGGCCGGTAAAGCGGTATTCGAAGCGGTAAAGCGCGGATTCCGGCGTCTGTTTCACACACTCCGCCCGGAATCCGGCGGAACGGAAGAACGTCTTCCAGTCCTTGTCTGTCGCGTCGAAGCCGATGCCGGAGAGAAACGGAGCGAAATCGCCGTTCTTCTGTTTCACCGAGATGGCGATGCCGCTCCGGCAGTCGAGGATGTAGTTGTCGCCGTGAAACGGCTTGAATTCGGCTCCGCCGCAGCAGGCGGCAAGGCACAGGGCGAGCATGATCCAGTATTTTCGCATGGGATTGCCTCCGGTTGGGTAAATTCAGTTGCCGAAGCACTGCCTGTCGCCGGCGAGCCAGCTGGTATGCTTGCGATATTCGGCGTGACCGTCGAGGAAGCCGCCGTTCGCGCCGAAGTTGTGGCGTTCCGAAAAGCTCTGGACGAGCGTCGGGCTCCAGGTTGTGGTTTTTGAGGAGTAGAAGGACATTCCGCCGCGTGTATCCCCGATCAGGACCCGGGTTGAATTGTCCCGGATCCGGGTCAGTTTGATCGAATGGTCATAGCTGACGCCGTAAATTGCGCTTTCATAAATGCCGATCCGCCCGGAATCGACCTGCCCGGACGGACACATGAAGACGCCGTCTCTGCATTTCCCCTCGTACTCGTTCTCCCAGGCGCGCGGCGCGGGCAGATAACTGCCCCGGATCAGCAGGCTCGTCCACCAGTTGTAGGCGCGGGACGGATTGCTGCCGGAGAAGCTTTTGGCGAGGTTCAGCGGTGTCGTGAGGTCGTCATTGTCTCCGGCGTACATCAGCATGCCGGCCATGATCTGTTTCTGGTTCGACATGCAGCTGCTCTGCTGCGCCTGGGCGCGGGCCCGGTTCAGGGCCGGCAGCAGCATGGAGGCGAGAATCGCGATGATGGCGATAACAACCAGAAGTTCGATCAGAGTGAAGGCGCGTCTTGCGGATTTCATGGTGGCTCCTTATTGAAGTTATTTACCGGGAGGCAATGCTTTCGCGTTCGATGATTTCTGCCGGATAGAGCCGCAGCTCCTGCCGGGGCAGTCCGCCGGCGACGATATCCAGAGCGTCGCGGCTCATGGCCGTGAAATCGGTCTTTGTGCTGGTGAGGGCCGGGATGCAGTCGCCGAGCAGCGAATCGTTGCCGTGGGAGAGCAGGCTGACTTCATCCGGCACGCGGATTCCGTTTTCCCAAAGGACGCGGCGCCCGGCAATGGTGCTGCTCGGACCGATGTAGATGAGCCCGGTGATCTGCCGGGAACGGATGATGTCAAGGGAATTCCGCGTGATGTTGCGCCCCGCATCGCAGTTGCTTTCCCAGGATTTGATCGCACAGGAGAGGACGGTGAACTCCATGTCGCGCTCCTCGGCCGCTTCGAGTGCTCCGGCGATCATCTGCTGCGGGATCGAGCCGTCCGGCGCCGAGCGGACAAAGCCGATGCTCCGGTGTCCTGCGGCGTGGAAGTATTCGACGCAGTTCCGGCCGTTTGTCTTCGCGTCCGGCATCAGCAGCGAGACGTTGCCGGGCAGGGAGTCATAGTGGAAGTAGCTGTCGAGGATGACGGCGGGGCAGGGGAGTTTGCTGAGCAGTTCGATCAGTTCCGGTTCGAGCCGGTCGGCCGAAGACATCAGGACGACGCCGCGCAGCTCCTCCGCTCCCATGGTGCTCCGCAGCAGGCCGATCCGGTCGCTGTCGCGCTGGAGCCGGTAGTTCCGGGCTGTGTAGCCGAGCTGCTGCGCGTAGGCGTTCAGTGTATGTTCCATCTCCCAGATCGTGTTGGCGAAATAATCGATGCTGAAGAAAGCGACCTCGCCGCGGCGCTTCACCTCGGCCGGCGGTTTCACGGTGAACGGCGCGCTTCCGGAGCGGCTGACGATGCCGGCGCCGCGGCGGCAGTAGAGCACGCCCTCGCGTTCGAGATCGTGTACCGCGCGGCTGACCGGAGACTGCGAGGCGCGGAATCTCTGCATGAGTTCCGCGATCGTCGGCATTCTGACCCGAGACTCGGGTTTCAGCGCCTCCGCCTTCAAAAAAGCCTTGATTTCATCATATTTCTGTGACATGACCGGTTTCCTGATGGTGATAGTAAAAGCACTATATTGATATTATGACAAAGTCAGAACGATTTGTCAAGAGGGAAAACGGAAATTTTTCTGAAATCGTGTGAAACATGCCCGGACACAGTGTCGGTACGTTTCGCAGTTGGTATGAAACTGCTGTTTCCGGACACGGAGGAACTTTGCCTGCCGTTTGAAACGGCCTTGAGGATTTTTCTGCCGGAGCTGAAAAAAAACGGGGAGCAGTGCGGAACCGGCTCCCCGTCTGTATCGTCGGAACGACTATTTTTTGTTCTTGAACAGATCCTTGAAGCTGCTTTCAAGGGTTTTGCCGGCATCTTTCAGGGAGTCGCCGCTCTGCTTGAGCGAGTCGCCGAGGCCCTTTCCCGCTTCGGTCAGCGAGTCGCCGATCCCCTTCAGACCGTCGAGCCTCAGACCGGAGTCGGAGACCGCCGTCAGGATCGCCGCCAGCATCTTCGCCGCGAATTCATTGACCGTTTCACCGAAGTTTTTGCCTTCGCCGAGATCGGTCAGCGTGATCGGCGGCAGCGGCAGCGGCACGGTCGTATTCAGCAGCGAGGACGAAACGGAAAGCTCGGTCCCTTCGACTTTGACGATGCGGATGACGACCTTCTTCTGAGCTGCTTCCCGGGCCGCTTCGGGTTCCTGCGCAGCCGGCTGATCCGGCGACTCCGGCTGCCCGCCGCCTTCGCCGGCGAACGTCTCGACATTCTGCTTGATATCGGTCAGGTTGCTGCTGCCGTTGAGCTTCAGCTCGAAGTTCACTTTCGTGCCGGAGATCAGCACCTCACGGACTTCGATCTTGTCCGAGAACAGCGAACCGACGTCAACGCCGACCCTGACCTGGGCGACCTGGAACGCATACGGGTCCCGGTAGCCTTCCGGGTTCGCCACCCGGAATCCGGTCAGCTCGACCGTTCCGCCGAAGGAGCTCGAGAACGAATCCATCTCAACTTTCGTCCCCGTCACGGCCGAACCGATCTTCGTCACGGCGGTCTTGATGATCGCGTCGCGCGCGATGATTGCCACGATCAGGAGAACCGCGATCACGCCGAGCGTCCAGCCGAGAACCCGCAGCCAGAGCCGCTTTTTTTTCGGCTTCGCCCCCGTTTGCGTTTCGTGCCCGGTTTCCTTTGCTCCGGCGTTTTCAGCCTTTACGGCTTCCTTTTTGCTTTCTTCGCTCATGCTGTACTCTACTCCTCACTTTTTACGCTGTATTTTGCCGCCATTTTTTTCAGCGCCGCCACCTGCCGGTCGCTCAGGATGCGCCCGGAAGCGTGCTGTTTGGCGATGGACTCGTAAAACTCCCTGTCGTCGTAAGTGAACCGTCCGCGCTTGACCGGCTCGGCCCACTGCGTGACTTTCGACAGCCCCTCGAGCAGCCGGGCGATTTCCGGATTCGGCGCGGCGGGCGCGGCGGTACCGGTACTCTCCGCCGCCTCCGCCGCAGCCGGAATCTCGAGAATCCGGTCGACGAGCGCCGGATCGGTCAGTTCGCCGCGGTACTTCTGCGCCATGCGCCGCAGCGCGGCGTTCTGCTTCTCCGACAGCGCTTTGCCGTCGAGCGCCTGCCGCTTGAGCGAATTGAAGAATTTCTTGTCGTCGTAGGTGAACCGCCCCTTTTTCGTCGGCGGCTCGAAGGTGACTTTGTCGAATGCCGCGAAAAGTCCGGCATAGTCGATCGCGGCGGCGGCGGCCTGCGACTGCTCGCGGCGTTCCTCCCGCTCGGCGTGTTCGGCGGCGGCGGCGTTGACTGCTTCCTGCAGGGCGGGCGGCAGCGCGCCGATGCGGGCGTCGAGCTGATTCCGGTATTTGGCCGCGATCGCGAGCAGCGCCTGAAACTGTCTGGCCGTGATTTTGCCGTCCTCGAGAAACTTGTCGCGGATCGAACGGAAGAATTTACCGTCGTCGTAGGTCCGGCGTCCGACCTTTTCCGGAGCCGTGAAAGCGACCTCCTCCAGCAGCTTCAGCAGCGCACCGGCTTCTTCGGGCGGCGGCGCGTCGCTGTTGCGCGCGTCTTCGAGCCACGGGGAGAACTTCGCGTAAAAATCCGCCATCATGTCGGTCCAGGAAACCTTGCCTTCTTCGATCTCGTCAAGCTCCTGCTCCATTCTGGCCGTGAAACCGACGTCGAAAAGCTCCGGAAGCCGCTCGACGAGGAAGTCATTCACGCTGAAACCGAGTTCGGTCGGAATGAGCTTGCCCTGTTCGCGGTTCACGTAGTCGCGATCCTGAATCGTGCGCAGGATCGTCGCGTAGGTCGACGGGCGGCCGATGCCGTTTTCCTCGAGCTCCTTGATCAGCGCGGCTTCGCTGTATCGCGGCGGAGGCTCGGTGAACTTCTGCTCGGTCTTGAAATCCCGGATCGTCAGCGGATCGCCGGTTTTGAGGCTGCCGAGCACTTCGGCCTCGCGGCTTTCGTCCTTGCTTTTCTTCGCATCCTCGTAAACCTTGCTGAAGCCCGCGAAGACCGGAACCGTCGCGGTGGCGCGGAAAGTGTACTCCTGCGCGTCATTGCCGCCGATCACGACGTCGACCGTGGTCAGGTTCTGGATCGCCGGAGCCATCTGGCTGGCGACGAAACGCCGCCAGATCAGCGTGTAGAGCTTGAGCTGCGTCGGGTCGAGGAACGGCGCCATCGCCTCCGGCGTACGGCGCACGTCGGTCGGCCGGATCGCTTCGTGCGCCTCCTGCGCGGCGGCCTTGTTCTTGTAGAAGTTCGGCTTCGGGGGCAGATAGTTCGCGCCGTAGGCTTCGCGGATGAAAGAGAGCGCCGCCTCCTGCGCTTCGCGGGCGATGGTGACCGAGTCGGTACGCATGTAGGTGATAAGGCCGACCGCGCCGCCTTCGCCGATGTCCATGCCCTCGTAAAGCTGCTGCGCATAACGCATCGTGTTCGTCGCACTGTAGTGCAGCACGGTATTCGCGGTCTGCTGGAGTGTGCTGGTCGTGAAGGGCGGCGGCGCGTACCGCTTGCGCTCGGCTGATGTGACCGGCCCGACTGCGGGGGGCGCGCCGGCCCGGACCGCCGCCATGAGTTTCTCGGCCTCGACACCGGAGCCTACTTTGAAATCCTTGCCGTTGATCTTGAAGAGCCGCGTCGTGAATTCCCGGCCGTCCGCAGTCCGGAAGACCAGCGCAAACACCCAGTATTCCTCGGGCTGGAAGGCGTTGATCGCCCGTTCGCGCTCGACTACGAGCCGCAGTGCGACCGACTGGACGCGCCCGGCGCTCGAACCTTTTTCGATCCGCGACCAGAGTAGCGGGCTGACTTGGTAGCCGACGATGCGGTCGAGGACCCGGCGCGCCTGCTGCGCGTCGACGAGATTCAGGTTGATCTCGCCCTTTTCGGTCATCGCCTTCTCGATGGCGCTCCGGGTGATCTCGTGGAAGGTCACGCGGTAAAGCGGGGATTTCGTGCTCTTTTCGAGCACTTCGGCCAGGTGCCATGCAATCGCTTCCCCTTCGCGGTCGGGGTCGGGGGCGAGATAGATTTCGTCCGCGGTTTTGGCGGCGGCGCGCAGCTCCTTCACGACCGATTTGCTGCGCGAGGTGTCGACGTACTGCGGCGCGAAGTTGTGTTCGATATCGACCCCGAGCTCGCGCTCCGGCAGGTCGCGGATATGCCCCATCGAGGCGATGATGGTGTAATCTTTCCCGAGCATCTTCCCGATGGTCCGGGCTTTGGTCGGCGACTCGACGATCAGAAGTTTCGACATGTTATTGATAAGCTCCTCAGGCAATTTCGTAAATTCACATTATCTCCCGTGCGCGTGTGCGCACATGTATATTACTACTTTACCGCCGCCCGGACCGGATTGTCAAGCCGCCGCCGGAAAAAATGACGATTAAAGTGCGGAACCGGCTGGAATTTTCAGCCGGGAAGGTGCATATTACACATGGTCATCCGGAGGATGGACGGCCTTGGACGAGGAGGAGGAATCAATGAAAAAACAATTGTCTGAAATCGGAGTCGCCGGTCTCGCGGTCATGGGGGAAAATCTCGCGCTGAATCTGGCGAATCACCATTTCCGCGTCTCGGCCTGGAATCGCAGTTATGAGAAGACCGCCGCTTTTCTCGAACGGGCCGGAAGCCTGCCGGTGACCGGCTGCCGTACCCCGGAGGAGTTCGTCGCCTCCCTTGAACAGCCGCGCCGGATTCTGCTGATGGTCAAGGCCGGCAGGGCGGTCGACGACTGCATCGAGGCATTCCTGCCGCATCTGGACCCCGGCGACATTCTGATGGACGGCGGCAACAGCCTCTATCTCGATACCGTGCGGCGCGAGCGTGCGCTCGGGGAGCGCGGCATCCGTTTTCTCGGCGTCGGCATCTCCGGCGGCGAAGAGGGGGCGCTCCACGGCCCGTCGATCATGCCGGGCGGAGACGAAGGCGCCTGGCCGTGCGTGAAGAAATATCTGCAGACCATCGCCGCGCAGGTCGACGGTGTGCCGTGTTGCGACTGGGTCGGCCCGGAGGGGTCCGGCCATTACGTCAAGATGGTGCACAACGGCATCGAATATGCCGATATGGAGCTGATTTCCGAGGCCTATGCGTTCATGCGCGATTATCTGAGGCTCGATAACTCCTGCATGGAAAAGGTTTTTTCGCGCTGGAGCAAAGGGGTGCTTTCGGGCTATCTGCTCGATATCACCGCGCAGATTTTCCGGCGCGGCGATCCGGAGGGGGAGGGGCTGCTGCTCGACCGCATCCTCGACGCGCCGGGGCAGAAGGGCACCGGCCGCTGGACCGGCGTTGCGGCGCTCGAAACCGGCACGCCGGCTCCGGTCATCACGGACGCGGTTTTCCAGCGCAGCCTGAACGCCGACGTCGAATTGCGCGCGCGGGGGGCGGAGCTGCTGCCCGGAGTCGAATCGACGCCGCCGGTCGACCGGACCGCGGCGCTGGCCGATCTCGAAGCCGCGCTTTACGCCGCCAAGATCTGCGCTTATGCGCAGGGCTTCGCGCTGCTGGCGGCGGCGGAGAAAAATTACGGCTGGAAGCTCAATTACGGCGGGATTGCGCTGATGTGGCGCGGCGGGTGCATCATCCGTGCGCGTTTTCTCGACGACATCAAGGCGGCTTACGACCGGAAGCCGGAGCTGGAGAATCTGATGTTCGACGAATTTTTCCGGCAGGCGCTCGCCGTGAATCTGCCCGGGTTCCGCCGGAGCGTCGCGGCGGCTTCGCTGGCCGGAGTCCCGATGCCGTGCATGGCGGGGGCGCTGAATTATTTCGACAGCTGCCGGACCCGGCGTTCCGCGGGCAATCTTCTGCAGGCGCAGCGCGACTTTTTCGGCGCGCACCGGTACGAGCGTGTGGATCGTCCGCGCGGAGAAACGTTTCACACGGAATGGATATAAAGAAGGATTGGGAGGTTACATGAAAACGAGTTGGCTGAATGGGGCATTCTGTTTCGGCGGCGCGCTCCTGCTGGCGGCCGTGTTCGGCGTCGGCGGGTGCAGTTCGCTGCCGGACGAGGAGGTGTATCCGGTGGACATCACCATCGGAGAAATCGAGGCGAACATGCAGAAGGCGCTCGATCCGGACGGCCGCTATGCCAAGGCGAAGAGCTATGTGCAGCGGCAGATTACGCAGGAGATCCGCTGGCTGGAGGAGAATGCCGACGAGATGCTGACCGACGTGAAGTTCGTCAGCCCCGACAAGCTCATGATGGTCAACATCGTGGACAATGCGCCGCAGAGCGGAATCATCATCAACGGCGACCGCGGGTGGCAGATCGATTACGCGAATAAACGCTCCAATGAGCTCGGCGAAAGCCAGATGAAGCTGGTGCGGACCCTGACGCTGATTGCGAATCCGGGCAGCCGGCTCTCCAAAGTGTTCGACGATATCAAGATCACCGGCTGCCGGGTCGGGGATGAAGATTTTTACAAGCTCGTCTGCACGGTGGATGACTCGAATCCGAACCTGCCGTCGCTCGATATCTATATCGACAAGGACGATTTCCTGATCAAGGGCTACCGGGTCGGCAAAAGCTCGTCGAAGATCATCCGTTACGGACTTCACGAGGGAGTGCGGATTCCGGTCGAAATCGAGACCGTGGCCAACGGCCGGAAGAACCGGGTTTCGGTGGTCGATTACAAGCTCGATGTGCCGATTCCGCTCACCGACTTTTATCCGCCGGTCTTCCGGTAGGGAGTGACGGCGGGGCCGGGGCGAAAGTCCCGGCCTTTGTCTGCCGCCCGGTTTCGAATATGGGGTGATGCAGTGCGGCGGAACGGACCTTCCGCCGCAGTCATTCCGTGTCCGGGCGGCGGCCTGCCGGCAAAACCGTTTGCGCCTGTTTCCCTGCCGGCTTTTCACCTCCCTTATCCCTTGCGGGGGCCTGCCGGCGGCGGAATGGAGGTCAAAAAATGCGAATTTTTTTCGATTGCGCATTGACAACGCGATGAAAGTTTGGTATAATTAAAGAAAGATACCTCGTGATATTTTCCTGCCTCTGCTCACATTGAGTGACTTTTGAGCGGAGAAAGACGCTGTTTTTAATATCACGTGAAATTGAGACGGGAGTGCGATGATTTCGGGGAAGCGGAAAATTACGGTGCGGATGGTTGCGGAGGCTGCGGGAGTCTCCCGCACCGCCGTTTACGCCGTCCTGAACCGGGATGCGAAGAACAATATCGGGCTGCGCCCCGACACCCGCAGAAAGATCGAGAAGACCATTGAGGAGCTCGGCTATATTCCGAACAATTCGGCGCGGACGCTCGTCTCCGGCCGCAGCAACAACATCGGCATTCTGCTGAACACCTCCAACGTGATGTTCAGCCGTGTGATCGGCGACCTGCTGGCGGAAACCTGCGTCGAGCACGGCTATATGCCGCTGCTGGAATTCTACAATTTCAATCTGGAGCTTGAACGCCGCAAGCTGGAAATGCTGTTTTCGCGTGGGGTCGACGGGCTTTTCGCCATCACCGGCGGCGAGCGAAATCTCGATGTATACAAACGGTTTACCGATTTTCACCTGCCGCTGGTCATGCTGGGGCACAACACGCCGGGCGGCCCGAATGTCTCCCGCGTGGGCGTTTCCGAGGAGAGGATCGCCGCGACGCTGATCGATTTCCTCGTGGGCAACCGTGTGAAAAGTGTCTCCTACCTGACGTTTTCGGAGATGGTCAGCAACCCGATTTCAATTCGCGAGCAGTGCATTTTTCGCGGACTGGAGGCGGCCGGAATCCGGCTGGCGGGACGTTATGCGGTTTCCTGCCACCGAGAGACGGTTGCGGAAATGCGCCGGCTTCTTGCTGCTCCCGGCCGTCCCGACGCGCTCTGCTGTTTCACCGACGAACTCGCCAACTCGGCGGTGACCGCGCTCATGGAGTGCGGCAGCGGCGTGGATGAACTGCCGGTGATCGGGATCGACGGGCTGGAGATGCCGTTCAATGCCCTGCCGCTCACCTCCGTCCGGAACCCGGTGGAGGATATCATCTTTTCCGGCTGGCAGCTCTTCGAAAACGCGCTGCTGCACGGCAAGTATGCGGCGGTGGAGCTTTCCGCACGGATGGTTCTGCGCGATACGACCCCGGGGTTCCGGTTGCCGGACCGGTGAGTTTTTTCATAGGATGTTTTAATATCACGTGGTATTATTCCGGAAGGAGAGCTGAAAAAATGTGGAAAGCGATATGTCTGTGCTGCGCCGTCGCATCGACGCTGGCGGCGGCGGAAATGCGGCAGTTCGAGGTGGAGAATGTCGTGGTCGAGCGGGAGAAGCTGAACCGCGACCGGCTCTCCTCCTCCGCCTGGGACATCTGGACGACCGATCCCGAAGGCAGGCGCTGGTCGGAAGGCACGGTGCTTCGCATCGGCGGCCCGAAGAGCGACCGGAATCCGCAGGACCCGGCTTCGGCGATGCTGACGCTGCGGCTGCCGCTCGAGGACGGCGTCTACCGGATCTCCGCGACCGGCGGGCGCACCTTCGGAATCTCCGCGGACGGCGGCCGGAACTTTGCGCGGATTGACGCGCGCGGTGTGGTCGCCGGGCGCGTTGAAGTGCGCGGCGGCGTTCTGGAGCTGAAGCTGGCGAACTGTTACGCCGAGGCGAATCCGGCCAATTACGGGCTGGTCTATGTCGACCGCATCACGGCGGAGCGGCTCGCGGATTTGCCGAAGGCGGTCGCGCCGGCCGTCCTGAAGCCCGGTGTTCCGCGCCGCTTCGAAGCGGAGGATTTCGTTGTGGAGCGGGAGAAACTGGCCCGGAACAGGATCTCCTCCGCCGCCTGGGATGTCTGGGACGAGGACCGCAAGGGCGTCTGGTCCGGCGACCGGGTGCTGCGCATCGCGGGCCCCCGGCGCGACCGGGAACCGGGTGATCCGGCTTCGGCCGCGCTCACGATCCGCATTCCCGTGGAGAACGGCAGCTACCGGGTCTCGGCCAGCGGCGGCCGTTCGTTCGGAATCTCCCTTGACGGAAAGACATTCCGGCGCATCTCCGGGCACGGTGTCGCGGCCGGGCGCTTCGAGGTGAAGGACGGCCGTCTCGAACTGACCCTGTCGAACTGTTTCGCCGAAAAAGACCCGGCGAAATACGGCGCGGTCTATCTCGACTGCATCACGCTGGAGCGGCTGGACGGGGCGGCCGCGGCGACGAAGATTGTCCCGGTTCTGCCGCCGCCCGTGAAGTATCCCGATCCCGGCGTGAACTGGCTGAAGAACGACGGGAACAGCCGCAAATTCGAGGCGGAGGAGTGTGTTGTGAACCGGGAGCTTCTGACCTGGGACGTTGCGCAGCGGGGCAAATGGGAGCTCTGGTCGAAGGACGAGAATGCGTCCCGCTGGTCGGGGCGCAAAGTGCTGCGCGCATTGGCGTGCGACACGGACCGTCCGGCGGCGGACTCCGATTCGGCCCTGCTGAAATTCCGCGTTCCCGTGGAAAAAGGGGCGAAATACACGGTTTTCTGTGCGGGCGGCCGCAGCTACGGCGTATCGCGCGACGGGAAGGAGTTCCGGAAATTTTCCGATGGAGCCACGATTTTCGAGGATGTTTCTTCCGACACCGGCTTTTTCGAGTTCTACGTCGCGAACTGCTTCCGCCATGACCCGGGTCCCGGCGCGGTCTATCTCGACTACTTTCAGGTCATGAAACAGCGGGAGCTCAGGGATCTGCCGCGTGTGAGGGGCTGGGCGAAGGAACGGGTCCGGGAAAGGCTCGGGCGCGGAGTCGTCGCGCTTCCGGCGGACGGCGGCGGCGCATACATCTCCTGGCGGCTGCTCCGGGAGGACCCGGCGAAGATCGGCTTCGATGTGTTCCGCATCCGCGACGGCAGGGAGACCCGGCTGAACCGGGAGGCGGTCGTCCGGACCTGCGACTTCACCGATCCCGGCGCAAAGGAGGGTGACCGCTACGCGGTGCGCCCGGCCGCAGGCTTCACCGGAAAAGCGGGCGAAAGCGCTCTCCTGAAAGAAAAATACATCAGCTTCAAACTCCCCGACCCGAAAACGAACATCATGCGGGTCGGCGTCGGAGACCTCGACGGCGACGGAACCTACGACTATATTTTCAAGACGCCCGACGCCAACATCGACCCGTGGGAGGCGTACTGGTATCCGACGCCGGAGCCCTACAGGCTCGAAGCCTTCCGTTCCGACGGCACCCATCTCTGGACGAAGAGCTATGGCTGGGCGATCGAGCGCGGCGTCTGGTACTCCCCCTTCATCGTCTACGATTTCGACGGCGACGGCAGGGCGGAGGTCGCGCTGAAGATGGGCGAGGGCGATCCGCGGGCAAAAGACGGCCGCGTCTTCACCGGCCCCGAGTACCTCGTGATCCTCGACGGCATGACCGGAGAGGAGATCGCCCGCGCCCCCTGGCCGTCGCGGGAGGGATTCGAAAGCTACAATCTCGTGAACCGCAACCAGCTTGCCATGGCGTATCTCGACGGTAAAACTCCGTGCGTCGTCGCGCTCCGCGGCACCTACGGGCTGATGAAGGGCGAGGCGTGGCAGCTGAAGGACGGAAAACTCGAAAATGTCTGGAAATTCAGCAACGAGGGACTCGGAGACAAATGCCGCGGGCAGGGGGCGCATGCCACGATCGTCGCCGACCTCGACGATGACGGGCGCGACGAGATCCTGCTCGGCAGCATGGCGCTCGACGACAACGGCGAAGTGCTCTGGACGACCGGCATGGGTCACAATGACTACATGTATCTCTCCGACATCATGCCGGAGAATCCCGGACTGGAGGTCGCCTATATTTATGAAACGCCGCAGCGGAAGAACGGCGTCTGCGTCGCCGACGCGAAGACGGGCCGGATTCTCTGGGGACTCGGCGAGCAGACCTGGCATGTCAATGACGGCTATGCGATCGATCTCGATCCGGCGCTGCCGGGGATGGAGGTCATGGGACTCGATTTCGACGGGCGCGGTCCTTCGAAGGAGCGCCGCTGGCTCTTCTCCGGCTCCGGCAGGCTGCTGAACCGGGGCGCCTCGGTCGGTCCGATGCGGCGCGGCGTCTACTGGGATGCGGATCTGGAGAAGGAGGAGTGCACCGGGCTGATCCGCGATTTCGACGGCGGTCCTGTCGGCGGCATGTTCGCGGGGAACTGGGTCACGACTGCCGACCTTTTCGGCGACTGGCGCGAGGAGCTGGTCGTCTCCCTGCCTGGCGAGGTGCGGATTTACGCGACCTCGATTCCGGCCATGGACCGTCGTCCGTCGCTGATGCAGGAGCACTCTTACCGGACCGGGGTTCTGAACAATGCGCAGGGCTATCCCTCCGACGCCTGTCTGCCCTGTCTGCCGACGCAGGAGTCGGACAATTTCAGCCTGATCCACCGTTCCGGCGGCGATCCGCATATCCAGGTGACGGTCAGCGCTTCGCGCCACGGCGCGCTGGCCGGCAGGGTCAGGCTTGCCGCCCCGGCCGGGGTCACGCTGGAACCCGCAGAATGGGATGTGGACCTGAAGGCGGGCGGAGTCTCCGTCACCCGGGTTGCGGCGTCGGGTGATGTGAAGACCGGGCTTCTCGTGCGCGGGGAGTTCGCCGGGCGGGACGGGGAACGGCTTCTTCGCGGGCAGGTCCCCCTGTATAGGAAGAAAACGCGCACCGTCGCTCCGGGCGCGGTCACGGTTCCGGCTGCGAAGTTCTCTTCCGAAAAGGGCGGGAACGTCAAGATCGAGGCGGGCCGCTCGCTCGCCAAGGACGGCTGCATGCTCGGCTGGGATGAGAAGGGACATGCGCTGAGCTGGAGCTTCCGGGTGCCGGCAGCGGGGAAATACCGCCTGACCATGCTCCGTGCGAGCGCCCGCCTGGCGGAACGGAAGCTGACGGTGGCGGGGAAAGAGTACGGAATCTTTGCCTTTCCGCCGACCGGAGGCTTCGGCCACTCGCCGGAGGAGTGGGTGCTGGAGGGATTTGAACGCGAGGGCGCGGAACTGGTTTTCGACCTCCCCGCGGGCGAAGTCACGGTGTCCATGGAAAATACGAATTCCGGTTCCATGAATCTCGCTTACCTCTATCTCGAACCGGTCAGATAAAAGGGGGAAGCCGGGTTTTCCCGCGATTTCAGCATGAGCAACGTTGAAGAGCAGAACGAACAAATTAACCGCCGGAGGCAGGAAACCATGTTCAACAAAAGGAATCACATTATGTCAAGCCGGAATAGCAAACACCATATGCCGCCTGTGATGCGTCGACACTTCACCTTGATCGAACTTCTGGTCGTGATTGCGATCATCGCGATTCTCGCCGCCATGCTGCTGCCCGCGCTGAACCAGGCGCGGGAGAGGGCCAGGACCAGCACCTGCCTCAACAACCAGAAACAGGTCGGCCTTGCTCTGAACATGTACGCGGGTGATTTCCGGCTCTACCCCTCCGCCCGCTACAACGCCGCCGACACGGGCATCCGTACGAGCGAGGGATACTGGGGATATCTGATCTGCCATAACGGCTACCTCCCGGAACCGGTCCGGAAGCGGAAGACCATGATCATGTGCGAAGCCTACCAGCCCGACGGCTTCGACGGCTATCACCAGACCTACGGGCTCTGGGATGCAACCGCCTATTACCAGCTCGGGGCGCAGGACCTCACCTCCGACGGAGCGAACAGCGTCTTTCTCGATCCCGCGCGGCTGGCGGCGGACCGGATCATTCTGGCAGACAGCACCCGGACCGGGTACGATGCGAGCAGCCTTCAGAGCTCTTCGCTTGCCGGCCGCGATACGCCGAATTCCGGGAGCTGGGGCATGATGGGAACGATCGCTTCGCAGCGCAATATTCATATGCGTCACAACGGCAACACCCGGGCGGTCGTCGCGCACAATGACGGCAGCGCCGGAGTGGTCTCCATCGGGGATATCGCCCATACCGCCATGTATAATTACGTGATCCGCGATTGACGGATTGTGCGGAGAATGCGGAAGATGAATCAGGAAACAGCGGCTGCGCCCGGAAGAAAGCTCTGGCGCGTCGGCACTCTCTCCTATACCGCCGGCGGTTTGCTCATGCTCTGCCTCTGTCTCCTGGGCGGCGACTTCCCGTGGGCGCTGAAGGACCGCGCCGTGGCGCCGTCGGCGACGCTGCTGATCCGGCAGATCGGCGTGTCGGAACTGGTGTATGGACTGGTGATCATCGGATTCCCGAATTTCACCAATCTTTTCCTCTCACCCGCGATCTGTTACATTTCGGACCGTCACCGCGGGCGGTGGGGGCGGCGAATTCCGTTCCTGATGTTCACGACGCCGTTCATCGTGCTGGGGCTCTATCTGCTCGGATTTTCCCGGATGCTGGGCAGCCGGCTGCACGGCGCGGTTCCGGCGGTTTCGGAACATGCCGGGATGCTGTTCTTCTTCTGCGCGGCATGGGTCCTGCTGGATTTCGGAACCACGCTCTCCGGCTCTCTGTTCAATGCACTGGTCAACGACGTGGTTCCGCTGGAACTGATCGGCCGTTTCTTCGGGCTCTTCCGCATAGTCAGCCTCGGGGCGGGCATTCTCTACAACGGCTGGCTGATCGACCGGGTGAAAACGCATGCGGCGGAGATTTTCTTCGGCATCGGAACGCTCTATCTGCTCGGGCTGCTGCTGCTCTGCTTCAAAGTGAAGGAGGGGGAATATCCGCCGCCTCCGGAGGAGCCGGCTCCCGCCGCCGGCCGGGAGTCCGTGCTGCTTCGGGTCATGCGTTCGGCGGTCACCTACCTGCGGCAGAGTTTTGAACTGCCGTATTATCGCTGGTACATGCTCGCCGTCACGCTGGGGATGATCGTTTTCATGCCGGTCAACTTCTTTTCGATCCAGTACGCCGAGAAGCTCGGCATCGATATGGGGAAGTACGGCCTGTATCTTGTCGTCACCTATCTGGTTTCCATGCTGCTGAGTTATCCGCTCGGAGCGGTTGCAGACCGTTTTCACCCGATCCGCTGCGGAATCGTCACCATGGCGGCTTATTTTCTGGTGATGGCCGTCGGCTGGGTGCTGCTGGCGGATGCACGTTGCTTCGGCGTTATTTTCGTCCTGCACGGCGTGTTGTCGGGCTGCTATATGACGGTGACCGCTTCGCTGCCGTCGCGCCTTGTGCCGCGCGCGCTGTTCGCGCAGTTCGGTTCGGCAGTCGGATTGATCGTCTCGTTCTGTTCGATGGTGATGGGGCCGCTGCTCGGAGGCATTCTCGATCTGCTGGACCACGATTACCAGTCGCTGTTCCTGCTTGGCGGAGTGCTGACGCTGTTCTCCATCCTGCTGCTGTTCAAGGTTTACCGGAATTTTCTGAAACAGGGCGGGGATGCCGGGTATCGGGCGCCGATGCCCGAGTGACGCACCGGACCGGAAAATATCTCCGGCCCGGCGGCTTTCCCGGCTATTTCCCCTGCATCATGGCTTCCGTGTCGGCTTTCGCCTCTGCGGTCGGCTTGAGGCCGAAGGTTTCGGCCAGTATTTTGGCCACGCCGGGCGACAGGAAGGCCGGCAGCGTCGGTCCGAGCCGGATGTTCCTGAAGCCGAGCGCCAGAAGTGCCAGCAGCACCGCGACGGCTTTCTGCTCGTACCAGGCGATATCGAAGGAGAGCGGCAGACGGTTCACGTCGTCGAGATCGAACGCCTCTCTGAGTTTCAGGGCGATGACGGCGAGACTGTAACTGTCGTTGCACTGGCCGGCATCCAGCACGCGCGGAATGCCGCCGATATCGCCGAGCGGCAGTTTGTTGTAGCGGTATTTCGCGCATCCGGCGGTCAGGATGACGGTCCCCTCCGGCAGTCCCGAAGCGACGTCGGTGAAATACTCCCGCGTTTTCTGGCGGCCGTCACAGCCGGCCATCACCACAAAGCGTTTGATTGCGCCGGATTTGACCGCGGCGACAACCTTGTCCGCCAGCGCCAGAACCTGGTCGTGTGCGAAACCGCCGACGATCGTGCCGTCCTCAAGCGGAGTCGGCGGCGGACAGGTTCGGGCGAGCGCGATGATCGCCGAGAAATCCTTCGGGCAGCCGTCCTTCCGGTCGGCGATGTGCGGAATGCCTGGATAGCCGGCCATTCCGGTGGTGAAGATGCGATTGCGATAGCTCTCCTGAACCGGCGTGATGCAGTTGGTGGTCATCAGGATCGGCCCGTTGAACGCGGCGAATTCGCTGTTCTGCCGGTGCCAGGCATTGCCGTAGTTGCCGTAGAGGTGCGGATATTTTTTGAGTTCCGGATAGTAGTGTGCCGGCAGCATCTCACTGTGGGTGTAGATGTCGATTCCGGCCTCTTTGCTCTGTTCAAGCAGCTCTTTCAGGTCGCGGAGGTCGTGGCCGGAGACGAGAATGCCCGGGCGCTTGCCGACGCCGGTTTTCACCCGCGTGACCTGCGGTTTTCCGTAAGTTCCGGTATTGGCCTCATCCAGCAGCGCCATGGTTTTCACCGCGATGTTTCCGCACTCGAGCACCAGAGCAATCAGTTCTCCGGCGGAGAGCTCCTGCGCAGTGGCCGCCAGCGCCCTGAAGACGAATTCATAGACTGCATCGTCCTCTCTGCCGAGCATCGCGGCGTGGTCCGCATACGCGGCGATGCCTTTGAGGCCGCAGGTCAGCAGCTCCCGCAGCGAACGGATATCCTCGTTTTCGCAGGAGAGCACGCCGAGCGGAGCCCGGGCCGCGGTCGGGCCGGTCAGTTCCTTCGCACGTTCGAGCTGCGCCGCGATCCTGGCTTCGTCGAAATTCGCGTTGGTGATGGTCATGAACAGGGACTGTACCGCGAAAAGTCCGAGTTCCCGGTCCGGCTTGCGGGTCAGCGCCAGCAGCTTCAGCTGCCGGATCAGCTCATCCATGCGGTTGGCGGTTTCGGGTTTCTTTCCGCAGACGCCGCCCAGCGTGCAGCCGGTGTTCTTTGCGGTCTCCTGACACTGGAAGCAGAACATGCACTCTTTCATCCTCTTTTCTCCTTCTGATGGATGGCCGTTCTCCGCCGCCGGAACCGTCCGGCGGATTTTTTCAGTTTGTTATTGCAAACTAACTTCTGCTGTGAAAAAAATCAGCGCAATGTCAGGCGCAGTGCATTCAGGAGCTCCTCGCCCTTGCGGCGGAGATCAAATGCTCCCCGGGCCATGCCCCACTGCTTGATCAGCAGACGCACCGGGCCGAAGAAGAGCCGGAACAGCATATCGACCGGCAGATCCTTCCGGATTTCACCCCGTTCCTGCGCTTCGCGGAAATGGCGTTCGAGCGTCTCTTTATGGCGGTGCATCATCTCGAGCATCCGTTCGGAAAATTCCGCGTCGGCCATGAACAGCTCTTCGGCGAACATCACCTGGGCCAGCGGCGGGTCGGCCTGCACCTGCCCGAAGCGGTTTCGGGCAAACGCCGCGATCGCCTCAATGCCGTGCAGTTCCGCGCTTTCGGCCGGTACGGCCTCGTCGAAGCGGCCGATCATGGTCCTGACGATTTCGGATTTGCTCCTGAAATGGCGGTAGATCGCCGGCTCGGTGATCCCGAGCGCGTTGCCGAGATTCTTGATCGTGAGGTTCTGGATGCCGCCCTCCGCCGTCAGCTTCAGCGCGGCGTCGATGATTTCGGATTGCCTCTTCGTCAGGCTCATGATTGCTCCTGTTAGTTATACTTCACTAACAATATATCCTTCTTTCGCCGGATATCAAGAGCGGATTTCTCTTTTTTACGGGAAACTTGCGGATGTGCGCGCCGGGCTCCGCTATTTTGCGAGCTTTTCGAGGCGTTTGCGTGCTGCGGCGATATGGTTTGTCAGCAGCCGCCTCGCGCGCTTCGCGTCGCCGTCCGCCACGGCCTGCACGATCGCTTCGTGCTCGCGGTCGGTCCTGCCGCGGTCGGCCCGGAACAGCTTCGGCGCCACGGCGAAAACGGTGGAGAGCAGCAGCGTGTTGTCGATGATGCCGCGAAGCGCGGCGGAGCCGCAGTGCCGGCAGATGGCCCGGTGAAAGGCGAAGTCGCCGGCTTCGAGCTCCCCGTTGACGCTGCTGTTTCGCCGGAGTTCGCAGGCCTGCCGGAGTTCCTTCAGCAGTTCGGGCGGGACTCCGGTCCGGATGGTTCGTTCGATGGCGAGTCCCTCGAGCGCTTCCCGCAATTCATAAATTTCGCAGAGTTCCGCGATGGTGGGCTGGCGCAGTTCGTAACCCGCATTCGGGGTGCCGCAGACCAGCCCGTCCTCCTCCAGCCGGATCAACGCCTCGCGCACGGGTGTGCGGGAGACCCGGTAGCGCTCCGCCAGCATTTCGCTGGTCAGCCGGCTTCCGGCCGGAAACACTCCGGTCTGGATGTCCGCCCGGATCGCCTTGCGCACCTGTCCGGCCGTACTGCCGTGCCTGCTTCTTTCCATCGGAGCCTCCTGTTTCGCATGTTTCGGTTACAGTATATCATCTTTTTATCCAATTTTCAATTAAAAAATAGAATATATTCTGATAATTTGAACAAGTTTGCTTGAAAAATTGGATACAATCCGGTATAATTAATGACAACTTGTCATTCATGGCCGGAAAGGATTTGTCATGCTGAGATTCAAAGGATTGGTGGCGGCGACGTTCACGCCGATGCACGAGGATGGTTCGATTGCGCCGGAGAAGGTGCCGATGCTGGTCGAGCATTCGCTGAAAAACGGAATGGCCGGATTGTTTGCGATCGGCTCAACCGGGGAGTTCCCCTCGCTGACGCACGAGGAGCGCCGCTCGATGGCGGAGGCGTTCATCGGCGCGGCGGCCGGACGCATCCCGGTCATCATCAATGTCGGATCGTGTTCGGTGCGCGAATCGCAGGCGCTTGCCGAACATGCGGCCGAAGCCGGGGCCGATGCCGTCTGCGCCATGGTGCCGTTCTATTTCCGGCCTCCCACGGTTCGGGAGCTGGCCGACTGTCTGAAGGAGATCGCAAAGGCATGCGCGCGGAAACCGCTTTATCTGTATCATGTTCCGTGCATGACTCACGCGAATCTGCCGATCCGTGACCTGCTGCCGATCATGGCGCAGGAGTGTCCCGAATTCGCCGGAATCAAGTATACGGATGAAAATCTCTGCGAATTCCAGCGCTGCGTCGATTACTCCGACCGTTTCCAGATCATGTTCGGGCGCGATGAAATGCTGCTCGCCTCGCTTGCCGCCGGCGCCGAAGCGGGCGTCGGCAGCACCTACAACTATTTCCCGCGGCTCTATCGGGAGCTCCTGAAAGCCTATGAGGCCGGCGATATCGAACGCGCCCGCAGTTTTCAGGAGCTGACCCATCGCGGCATCGTCCTCATCGGCAGATACGGCATGTCGTCGCAGAAGCTCTACATGAAGTTTGCCGGACTCGATGTCGGCCCGATGCGTCTCCCGGCTCCGCGTCTTCCCCTTGAACGGGAACTCGCTTTCCGCCGCGACATCGCCGAAGCCGGACTCGACCCCTGGCTGGGCTGATTCCGGGGGCAGCCCAGCCGCGGGAGCCGGCGGAGACTTCTCCGTTTCGGCTTCCGCGGCGTGTCCGCTTTATTCGAACCGTATGTCGGCGATTTCGAGTGAAGTGGCCGGGCGCGGATACAGATAGTGCTTGTTTTCCCCGTTGTAGAGGAAGAGTTCGCCGCGCAGAACTTTATCGCGCATGGCGCCGCCCTGCTGCCGCGAGAGGTCGAGCCGCACGCGCCGCCATTCACCGGAACGGTTGCCGAGTTCGAAGCCGAGACGCATCTGGCCGTTCCAGTTCCGTTCCGGGATCGTGACGTCGAGTGCGCCCGGTTTGTCGGCTTTGATCAGCATCGAAAGGCAGCGGTGCTTCTTTGGGTCGTATTTGGCGGGGTCGAAACGGATCATCGCGTAGCTGAACCCCTGTTCCCCGGCGACCTTCGGGAATGCGATGCGGGTAACCTCTGCCGCGCGGCCGTCCGGCAGCGTCGTCCTGACCTTGCCGATTTCGGGGGCCGGAACACCGTTCCGCCCGCCGCCCTTCCATTCCGAGGCGTTGACGGAGAACGGCGCTTCTCCGGCGCGCTCGCCGGTCATGGCCACCAGGATCGGAACCGGACAGCGGCCCGGCAGGTAGTCGATATCGGTATTCTGTCCGGCCGAAAGGAAGTCGATGGTCTTGATCTCCTTCTCCGGAAACGGATTGTCCCAGACGGCCATATAGGTGCCGACCTGATCCGTTACCGGATTCGGCCGCAGAATGCCGGGTGCCGCATCGCCGAGGAACGCGCAGTTCCACCAGTCGCCGATATTGCGGCCCGGGATCAGCATGTAGTCATATTTCGTGCCGTCGGCGTAGTTGATCCGGTAGCAGCCCGCATCGGTTCCCTTCCAGGCACAGGTGTGCAGGAAAAAGAGCCGCGACAGCTTCGCGTTGACCGGAATGCCGTCGATCCGGGCCGGGAGCTCGGGTTTTTCGGTGCCGCGCACGATCAGGCAGGACTTTCCGTTGTTCTTCGCCGGATCGATGATGCGGAAGGGGATGCCGTTCACCTTCTGCAAGCCGGTTGGCATGTTGCGGAAGTCGTTCTCGCCCTGGCCGGTCCAGCCGGTTCCGTCACCGTCGTCGCGGAAACCGCGGTTCGCCTGCTTCGTGAGGTCGATCGGATATTCGCGCCCTTCCGGAATCGACCAGTGCATCGAGCTGAGCTCAAGCGGCATGACCTTTTCGTACGGTTTGCGGCCGGAGAGCATGTAGTCGAAGACGTTTCGCAGGTAAGTCGAAGCCGAGCTGTCCCGGCCCCAGAGAGAGGTCGCGTCGAGCTGCGTCCAGAAGACGTGCCCCTTGCCGACCAGGGCTTCCAGAACCGCGTTTTCGACATTCTGACTGCCGAGCAGCGGACCGCGCACGGCGATCGCGTTCGTCGAGAAAGGCGCCAGGGCCACCGTGATGACCCGGCCTTCGACCGGGTTTTCCCACAAATCGAAGTTTCGCTGGTCGAGTCCGGCGAAAACCGGGTGCTGCGGATAAACAAGGTCCGCGAACGGCAGCGGAGAGAGTACCGGCTTCGATTCGGGCAGCACGCTGCCGGAGGTGACCGGCTGTTCGAGAACCAGAAGTTTGCCGCCGGCTCTGAGCCAGGCGTCCAGCTTCCGGGCGTCGAGTTTCAGCGGTTCGCTGTTTTCGAGTCCGGCCGGAATGATCGCCGCCGTGAAGGCGCCGTCGAGTTTCGCCGCCGGGATGACTGCGTACGGAATTGCCAGCGCTTTCAGGACGGCGCCTGTCGTTTCGACGTCGGCCGGGCTGCCGACATCAAGCAGCGCGACCTTTTCGGCGCACTTGACCGGGTCGGTCAGCACGGCCGGGCTGCCGAGGTAGACATTGTAGAAGTTGCGCGACAGTTCTTTGCCGTCCGCGCCGGAGAAGGTGGCGCGGAGCTGCGCATGGCCGATCGGCTTTTCCGGCATTCGAAGGGTGACCGGGAGTACGGCCGTCTTCCACGGAGCGAGCTCGGGGAGGGCGGCCTCTGCGAGCGGAAGCTCTTTGCCCTGCTCCGTCAGGAGCCAGACCCGGATTTTCCCGTTCTTCACTTCATGATTCGTGCTGTTGACGACGAAGAGCTCGCGCTTTGCGTCACGGCCGGCGAAGAAGTTCGACGGCGGCAATCCCTGTTCGTTGCGGAGTCCGACCAGAATCGGCTGATTCCAGAGCGTCGCCGGGCGGAAGCCGGTCGCATGCTGCCACGGCGCGAAACCGTCCACGCGCGGATTCTGGCGCGCCAGTTCGAGCAGCCGGTGGCCGAACAGCGCTTTGCCGTAGCTCATGCCGCGCTTCGGGTCGAGCGAGGCGGCCAGCCCGATCGTGCCGGCGTAGCCGATGCCGTTGCCCTGTGCCCAGGAGGTGCTCGAACGCGCATATTTCGCATACTGGTTCATGTCGCCGATGCGGAAGGCGGCGTCGCTTTTGCCGCCCCAGGTAAAGCCGACGCACTCCCAGATGATGTAGGGCCACGGCAGCCGGTCACCCTTGACTTTATAATGCTCGAGCGAACCGTCGTAGGCGTCGTTGATGTTCTTGTTCCAGCGTGTCCAGGAGTTCACGGAGAGCCCGTGATAGCTGTGCAGGTCGAGGAAATCCGTGTTCAGCGGCTCGATGCCGTAGCTGATCCATGAGGCGGAGCCGGAGAACGAACCGGCCGGCCGCCCCGATTTGTCGAATTCACGGATGAGGTCGATCTGACGGTCGAGCTGGCGCTTGACATCCGGCTTTTCCCGGTGCCGGACCTCGTTGGCGCCGGACCACATGACCACCGACGGGTGGTTGTAGTCGCGCCGGAGCCATTCGCGCAGCTCGCGGTCGTTGTTCTCCTGAAACGCTTTTTCGTCGAGAAGGTTCGTGAAGCTCCAGCCCCATTCGTCGTAGATCATGAGTCCGATTTCATCGGCGATCTCAAGCGCGGCCGGAAGGATCGGCAGGTGGGCGTTCCGGATGATGTTGACGCCCTGCCGCTTGAAGCCGTTCATGTATTTGCGGAGGTTCGCCGCGTCTTCGGCCGGCGTCGTGCCGCGTCCGCCGAAATCGACCGAACGGATGTTTTCGCCGAAGAGATAGATGCGTTCGCCGTTCAAATGGAATTTTCCGTCGACGATTTTGAAATCACGGTAGCCGAAGCGCTCGACAGCTCCCGAGACGACCTTGCCGCCGTCCGCAAGCGTGGCCGACAGATAGTAGAGAAACGGATTTTCCGGCGACCATTTGACCGGGTCGGCCAGTTTTACGGATGCCGTGCCGGTGTTGACGCCGGGCTTGAGCGAAACCGGCAGCGAGAGGTTTCCGGCGGTTTTGTTCGGGTCGCGTTTCAGCGCGGTCGTGACCGTGAGCGCGAGTTCGCCCTTGAACTCGCGGCCTGAACGGTTGTCGATGGTGTAGTCGACCCGGATTGCCGAATCCTTCAGCACCGGATTCACGAGCATGGTTTCGATGTAGAGCTCCGGCACGAAAGCGAGTTCGACGCTCTGCCAGAGGCCGCCCTTGATGTTGCCCCAGCCCCATTGCGAGCCGTAGACGTGCTTCGCGGCCGGAACCGTGCCGTGGGTGGTGCCGAAGTCGGTGAGCACACGGATGGCGAGCGTGTTTTCTCCGGGCTTGACGAGGTTCGTCACGTCGAATTCGCACGGCGTGAAATCGCCCTTGTGCCGCCCTGCCTCCCTGCCGTTGACGAAGACGACCGCATCGTAGCCGATCACGCCGAAGCGCAGCAGCGCGCGGCGTCCGTCCAGCTCGGAAGCGTTCACGTCGAATTTCCGGCGGTAGAAGCCCTTCACATACGGTTCTTCCCGCAGATACGCCTTCGGATATTGTCTGTACCAGTCGAGCGGAACCGCGATCGCATCCCATTTCGAGTCGTCGAAACCGGGCTGTTCATACCCTTTGTCGAGGTCGACCGAAGCGTCGAACGGCCGGGCGGACCGGACCGGGGGGAGTATCTTCCACTCCCTGCCGTTGAGGGAGCGCGAGAGCGTGAAGGCGCCGGGCTTGACCACGGAGCCGTCCGCACGTTTGAGTTCGACCTGATTCGGCGCGACGGCGGGAGACTCCATCGGCAGCGCCGGACCGAGTTCGGGGTAGAACGGCGGAATCTCCGCCGCTGCTGCGAATATCGCGGCGGAGGCCGCGGCAGCCAGAGTGAAACGCTTGATCATGTCATGCTCCTGTCTTCAGCGGGAGTAGAAGTTCTTGAAATAGTCGTTGTTCGTGTTGAGTTTGGACTTGATGTCCTCCCACTGCAGCGACTCGACATGGCCGTCGAAGAAGCAGGCGTTCGTCTTTTTGCTGTGCCGGTAGGCGAGCACTCCTTTTCCCTCCGGCGCGTCCTCGCCGTAGTTGAAGTAGCCGCGGTCGGCGGCATACGGGTCATACCCGTAGATCAGGTGGTCGAGCGCATCGGCGAAGGAGACCGACTCGGTCGGCCGGGTCAGTCTGGTCACCTTGTAGGCCCGGTAGTCTTTCCACCCTTCGGTGTCTTCGAGCGTCTTGTAGCCGACTCCGTAGGAACGCAGGACGTGGCCGGCTTTGATCCCGTCCGAAGTGCCGGCCTGAATGACCGCGCGGGAGTTCGGGCAGAGGATGTTGACCGGAAAATAGGTTTTGTTCGATTGGTCGGCATTCAGCGGCGGAGCGCCGATTTCGCGGCGGAAATCGTCGATTTCATAGTAACTGGGCCGGAACGGAACCCAGTAGTCGTTGTTGGTGGAAGCATACAGAATGGCGGCCGTGCCGAACTGTTTCAGGTTGCCGGTGCATTTGGTCTTGCGCGCCGACTCCCGCGCCTGGTTCAGCGCCGGCAGCAGCATCGAGGCGAGAATCGCGATGATCGCGATCACGACGAGCAGTTCAATCAGGGTAAATGACTCTCTCTTCATTCCGGAACCTCCGTTAGACTTCGTTGCGTTATTTGTGAAACTGCGGAATATATAAATACCTTACATTACCTTACAATGAAAATTATACCACAAAACGGTGCGGATGTCAATAGGCGAGTAAAAAAAAACGGAATTATTTGAATCGGCGGGGCTCCGGAGATCCTCCGGAGCCCTGCCGTCCTGCCGTCAGCGGGCGGAATCGACGATTTTGCCGACCAGCCGCGGCAGGGCGCTCCCGGCATACATGGCGTTGAGCCGGATCTGGTTTTTGTGGGCGACCAGAACGGCATACAGCCCGCGCCCGCGGTCGATCCACGGGTAGGTCCCGGCCCAGCCCGGCGAGCTTTCGATCAGGACATTGCCCCGGGCGTCTTCGCTCTCGCGCCAGTGGCCGAGCCCGTAGATGCCGGGATGTTTGCCGCCGCAGTACGCCTCGACGAACACGTCTTTCGGGACTGCGGCGCCGTTGAGCTGATCGCGGCCCATCTCCTTCACCGCCTCCGGCGAAAGAATGCGCTTTCCGCGGTAGGTTCCGTTGTTCGAGAGCATTTCGAGGAATTTCGCATAGTCGCGCAGCGAGGAGCGCGCCCCGCCGGAGAGTTTCGGAATATGTCTCGGATCCACCGGCACCCAGGCGGTATCGGTCAGCCCGAGCGGTTTGCCGATTTTCTGCTCCCAGAGCTGCTCCCAGACGAGCCCCGACGCGCGTTCGGCCATGCGTCCGGCGATCTGCATGGCGATGCCGCCGTAGTTCCATCGGGCGCCCGGCCGGGCGACGAGCTTGCGCGGCAGGAGCGCCACGACCGATTCCTGCAGCGTCGCGTAGTTGTCGTCATGTCCGACCGGCTGATAGCTGATGTAGCCGGAGGTGTGCGAGAGCAGCTGCCGCAGCGTCGCTTTGCCTTTGGGGTCTCCCTTGAATTCGGGAATCCACTTTTCCGCCGGATCGTCGAGGGAGAGCTTTCCCTCGTCCACCAGCGTCATGATGCAGGCCGCCGCGTACCATTTTCCGGCCGAGGCGATGAACTCCGTCGTCGCCGGCGTGTGTTCGCCGAGGCTGCGTTCGTAGATCGGCTTGCCGTCCTTCACGACGAGAAACGAGAGTCCGGGGTAGACGCCGGCATCCATCCAGCCTTCGAGCAGCCGGTCCAGTTCGGTGAAATCATAGTCCGCGGCGCCGAGCGCGAACGCCGCCGCCGCCAGTACGGAAATGAGTATGCGTTTCATGGTACCTCCGGGTTCGGTGAGGGAATACATTACCTGCTGACGCCGGAAAATCAACGGCGCATCAGAAAAAAACGCACCGCTTCGTCTGAAGCAGTGCGTTGCAGTATTCCGGAAATGCGGGCAGCTTACTTGCCGAGCTCTTCCGGCATCGGAATCAGGTACTTGACGCCGTATTCCTTCTCAAGCTGCTGGAAGAACTCCATGACGGCTTTCTGCTGCTGCTGCTTCTCTTCGACGTCCTTCTGGGCCTTCAGGAACGATTCGATGTCGCCCTTGACCTTTTCGAACGGAATGGTCGTGCCTTCGGTCTGCAGGGCGTCGCGGCGGATGATGTGATATCCGAACTGCGTCTTGACCGGCTCGGCCGAAATTTCGCCCGGCTTGAGCGCGAGGGTCGCCTTTTCGAATTCCGGAACCATCTGGCCCTTGCCGAAGGCGCCGAGCGAACCGCCGCGGGCGCTGCTCGGGCAGGTGCTGTTCTCTTTGGCGAGCTCTTCGAAGAGCTTCGGATTCTCCTTGAGCTGCTTCAGCAGCGCGGCAGCCTTCTCCTGCGCCTTCTTGTCGGCGGCATCATCCTTGCCGTCGGGGGCGATCAGGATGTGGGAGGCGCGGATCTGGTCCGGTTTGTCGGCCTCTTCCTTGAACTGGGCGGCGTTCTCGTCATAGTATTTCTTCGCTGCATCGGCCGGGATGGTCTTGTCGAACTTCAGGTTCTTCAGGACCTTCTCCTCCAGATACATCTGGTTGGCGATCTGCTGCTGCGCCATCGGCTCCTTGGACATCTCGTCGATGTACTGATCGACGGTCTTGTTCTGCATCTGGAGCTGCTGGGTGATCATGGCGAGCATCTGCTTGTCCATCTTCTTGAACTCTTCGCCGATTTTTTCCTTGACCATTTCGGCGGACGGCTTGATGCCGGCCTTGGCCATCTCGGTCTCGAAAATCTTCTGGATCACGAGCTGCTTGACGATGCCCGGCAGCGCGGCCTTGAGATTGTCGGCGGTGACGCCCTCGGGAATCTTGCCGTTCGGGAACATTTTCATGACTTCGGCCACGAGCATGTCTTTCGTGATCTTTTCGCCCTTGACTTCGGCGACGACCGCCGGCACCACTGCGAAGAGGTCCTCCGGCTTGGTTTCGGCCGGCTTGACCGTTTCGGCGGCCTTGGCCGCTTCGGCCGGCTTGGCCGTCTCGGCCTTCTTGGCTTCGTCGGCCGCGGACGCCGCAAAGCCGCCGCAGATCATGCTGCCGGCGACGAGAAGCGCCATCATTCTGCTGTTGTCCATTTCTCTTTCTCCTTCTTTAATCCGGGAAACGTCCTCTATTGCGCTTCCCTTCTGAATTGCCTGTGTCACGGATTTCAACGCCAAAAGCTGTCGATTGTTAAATTAATACACTCTTAACCGCATAATTTCAAGTCGCAATGCGAGGATTCCCCAAAGATATTTCCGGCGGAATCCGCCGCATCCCGCCGCGGAGCACAGGCGCGGGTCAGCAGAAGTCGATATAATCGATTGCGGTCCGGGCGTTTTTGCCGCGCAGCCCGATCCGCAGGAGGTTCGAGAGCTTCGCCTTGCGCCGTTCCGCGATGATCCGGTCCGCGTAGGTCGGGCCGATGCACGGAATGCGCAGCAGCGCTTCACGGTCGGCCGTGTTGATCCTGACCGGGAAGAACTCGGGGTGGCGCTCGGCCCAGCGCAGTTTCGGATCGCGCGCGAGATCGAAATTCCCGTCCGGTCCGAACTCCATCTCGTCCGCGTCGAAGTGGTATTTCCGAAGCAGGAAGTCGGCCTGGTAGAGCCGGTGCTCCCGGGTCAGCCGGTCGTGGTTGGAAAGCACGAGTTCGAGCGATTCGGGCCGCGGCGCGAGCGGAATGTCCGCGCCGGGCTGGAAGGCGGAGAAGTAGACCCGCTCGAAACGGAGCTTGCGGTAGACGGCGGCGGTATAGCGGACCAGCTCGCGGTCGCTCTCATCCGCCGCGCCGACGATGAACTGGGTCGAGCAGCGGATTCCCGCATAGGGGCTGCCCGGCTGCGTCTGGTCCGCGAGGAAGCGCAGCGGCCTGACGATATCGCTGTCGAAGCTCTTGTAGGCGGAGAGCTGCCGGAAGTAGCGCTCTCCCGGCGTCTCGATATTCAGCGAGACCGCGCTGGCCAGCTGCAGCGCCCGCGTGATGGCCGCTTCGGAAGCGCCTGGAATGATCTTCAGATGGATATAGCCGCGGTAGCGGTACTTCCGGCGCAGAATCTCGGCCGCCGCAGTCAGCCGCTCCATGGTCCGGTCGGGCGTGCCGACGATGCCGGAGGAGAGGAAGATGCCGAGCAGCCATTGACGGCTCAGGTGATCCATGAACAGCCGGGCGATCTCGTCCGGCAGGAGCGTGCAGCGCCGGACATTTCCCTCGTGGCGCAGCGGACAGTAACGGCAATCGCTCGAACACGCATTCGAAAGCAGCGTTTTCATCATGATGCCGTACCCGCCCGCCGCCAGCGGAACCGGATAGAGCCAGCTTCCGTCCAGCTTGCGCCTGCGCCGCTCTTTATCGCTTGAGGAGCAGGCACATGCGAGATCGTAACGCGAGTCGTCCGCGAGGTGTATGAGTTTCTGCAGCGCATCCATGATGCCGGTAATATACGCCGCCGGAAACGGAAATCAAGTCCGCGAAATCAGAAATCCGGAAGGCGGCAGAACCGCTTCGTCTCCGCCGTTCAGGGCGGCCCCGCCGCCGCGGAAAAGCACCTCTCCGCCTCCTGTCCCGACGGTCCGGGTCTCGCGGCCGAAATTGACGGCGGTGAGGACGCTCTCCGCCGGCATCGTCCGCCGGAAAGTCAGAAGCTCATCCGGATACGGGTTGTCGAGCCAGACGGTTTCCCCCTGCGTCAGGGCCGGCGTCCGGCGGCGGAGGGCGATCAGTTCCTTCAGGAATCTCATGCGGCGTTCGCCGGCCGGCGTGACCGCGTTCGACCAGTCGATGACGAGCCCGGGGCCGTAAAAACGGTTCCCGAAGATGCTGTGGCGGTGCGAGTCGGCGATCTCCTGCCCGCAGTAGAGCAGCGGCACACCGTCAAGCGCAAAGCAGAAGGCGAGGGCGGCTTCGATCCGCTCGGGGCCGAGTTTCTCGATCCGGTCGTCATACTGGTCGTTCGCAAGATCGTGGTTGTCGAAGGCGGCGAGGAACCGCGCGCCGGGCAGCGCCTCCGCCCGGCGCTGTTCGCGGGCCTCGCGCAATGCCGAGGCCGGTTTTTCTCCGCGGAGGACTGCCGGGAAGCTCCAGATGAACGTCATGCCGTAGTTCAATTCGAAGGCGGCGCGCTGCTCCTCGCGGCGGTCGCCCTCGCTTTCGGCCAGCATGATCAGCCCGGGTTTCAGCGCGTCGATGCGCCGCCGCCCTTCCTCCCAGAAATCGAGCGGAACGGCCCCGGCCACGTCGCAGCGGTAGCCGTCGACGTCGAATTCCCGGACGAAATACTCCATGTTCCGCCACAGGTATTCGCGCAATCCGGACGAAGCGAAATTCAGCTCCGGGAAATGCCAATGGCCGTTCCGGATTTCCCCGTTTTCGTCGCGGACCGCGAAATCCGGATGTTCCGCGAGGAACGCCGCCGACGGGCCGCAGTGGTAGTAGACCAGGTCGAGCAGCACGCGGAGCCCGAGGCCGTGGGCGGTGCGGACGAACGATTTCAGGTCGTCATCCGTGCCGTATTCGGGATCGACCGCGTAGTAGTCGCCGACGCGGTAGATGTTCTTCGGGTTGTTGAGCCCGGACTGCTTCTGGCGGTCGCTCCAGAATTCCGGGCGCGGGTCGTCGTCGGCCAGCGTGACCGGACAGAGATAGACCATATCCGCCCCGAGCGCGGCGATGTGCGGCAGCAGCCGTTCCGCCGCCCTCAGCGTCCCGTCGGGCGTGAATGTGCGCAGATTGATCTGGTAGATGACCGAGTCCTTCAGGAATTCCGGCGCGGCTTTTGCCGTCAGGTTCGACATTTTTTATCCTTTCCGATGGTTGACTGAGTGGATTCCTGCGATATATTATACCGGATGATGTTCAAAACGGCAATGGCCGGGATGATTATCTTTTTAACCAATCCGATTATTCCGATGAGACAACGCCTGATCGAAAAAGCGAAGCTGCTGCCGGAGCCGGAAAGTTATTTCCGGGGGCGCGAGATCGGCGGCGGCTTCCGCCTGCCGTCGAGCCTTCTGCTTTACTGGCACGATTATCCGCATGAGCGGACGATCATCAGCACACGCCATATGCTGATCCTTCCGGCGGTGCCGATGGAGTATCTGGTGAGCGGAAACCGGATCGCGCTGGAGCCGGGCCGGGCGCTGCTGGTCAAGCCGTATCTGCGGCGCAGCGTCCCGGAGGGGCGGGAGCGCCATGACCGTCTGATCGTTTCGTTCGAGGCGGAGGAGGGGCAGCCGTACCTGCCCGCCGAGCCGCTGATGGAGGCGAACGATGCGGCATTCGCGGCGGCGGAGCGCCTGGTCGACGCTTATCTCGACGGCGATACGCTGCGGTCGATGTTCGAGCTGGTACTGCTGCTGCGCGAACTGTCGGCCGGGCAGCTGCCGAGGAGGGACGCGCCGCTCTCCCCGCCGGTCAAAGCCGTGCTGAACCGGATCAACCAGGAGCTGACCCGGCAGCTCTCGATCAAGCTTCTGGCGGAGGGGTCTGGGCTGTCGGCCAGCCATCTGCGGCGGAAGTTCCGGGAGGAGCTCGGCATCGCGCTCGGAGACTACCTGGCCGAGCGGCGGCTCAACGCCGCCCGGCGGCTGCTCGAGGAGACGGACGAACCGGTCGGCCGGATCGCCGCCGCGTGCGGTTACGATTCGATTTACTCCTTCAGCCGCTTCTTCCGCAAGCGGACCGGCGTCGCGCCGTCGTTCTGGCGAAAGAGCGGCGGGCGCTGAATGGCGTTCAGCGGACGCGGCTGTTCTGGCCGCCGGGACTCCGTCTGCCGCCGGGGCGCTTCCGGTTGCCGGGGTTGACTTTGGTGCCTTCCGATTTTTTGACTTCCGTCCCGTCCGCGAATTTCATGGTGGTGATCGAGAGGTCTTCGAGCGAGATCGCCGGGTTTCTGGAGATTTTTTTCACCCGGCTTTTCGGGTTCAGGTTCTGCAGGTCCCGGGTCAGCGTCCGCTTTTCGCCTTTCTTCAGGTTGCTGCCGTTTGCATACACATCGAAATCCCGCCTGTCGATTTCAAGTTCGAGTTTGCAATCGAACGAACTGATATCCTTGCCGGAGGTGTTTTCAACCTGAAAGGTGATGGATTTTTTGTCGAAGTCGTATTGGAACTCCGACACTTTCAAGAATTTCGATTCGGCGGAGAGGGTCAGCGCCGCGCAGAAGAGCAGCATGGAAAAAAGGTATTTCATGATATTGTGTCCCTTTCATTCAGAGGCGTGATGACTTTCGACGGGTTCAGGATGTTCAGCGGGTCGAACACCTGTTTGATGCCGGCCATGAGCATCTGTTCGGAGGCGCTTTGCGACTCCGCCAGGTACGGCCGCTTCGCATGGCCGATGCCGTGCTCGCCGGAGACCTTGCCGTTCAGCTGCCGCGCCCTGGCGTAGAGTTCGCCGAAGACGGCTGCCAGCGTTTTCTCCCACGCGGCGTCGTCGAGCCCGTCGCGCAGCACGTAGATGTGCAGATTGCCGTCCCCGGCGTGGCCGAAGGAGCGGAGCCGGACGCCGTATTTCTCCTGCAGAGAATGCGAAAACAGCACGAATTCCGCCACATCCCGGCGCGGCACGACCACATCGCACTCGTCCATTTCGGTCGTCGACGCCTTGATCGCTTCGAGGAACGCGCCCCGCGCGGACCAGATCGATTCATTCCGTTCTGCCGTGTTTGAGAGGAACACGTCGATCGCGCCCGCCGCGAGGCAGGTGTGCGCGGCCTCGCGGCTGGCGAGGTCGATCTCCTCTTTGCTCGCTCCGTCGAAGGTCAGCAGCAGATACGCATCCGAACTGTTGTCCGGAAACTTGCGGCCGAGGAACTCCTCCGCCGCGAGAATCACCTCGCGCTCCATGAATTCGACCGCGGTCGGCACCGAACTGGCGCGGATGACCGCCGGAACCGTCCGGATCGCCGACGGCAGGTCCGGGAACGGCACGAGCAGACTGATCTTGAAGCGCGGCAGCGGCAGCAGCCGCAGGATCGCCTTCGTCACGATGCCGAGCGTTCCTTCTGAGCCGACGATCAGATCCTTCAGACTGTAGCCGGAACTGTTTTTGACGACTTTGCCGCCGAGCTCGACGATGCTGCCGTCGGCCAGCACGACTTCGAGCCCGCGCACGTAGTCGCGGGTCACGCCGTATTTGACCGCGCGCATGCCGCCGGCGTTCGTATTGATGTTTCCGCCGATGGTCGCGGTTTTTTCGCCCGGGTCGGGCGGGTAGAAGAGCCCGCGCTCCTCGACATATTTCGAGATTTCCATCAGCAGTACGCCCGGTTCGAGCGTCAGCGTCATATTTTCCTCATCGAGCTCGAGGAAGCGGTTCATGCCGGAGAGGTCGACCATGATGCCGCCGAACAGCGCGACCGAGCCGCCGACCAGCCCGGTCCCCTGGCCGCGCGGCGTGACCGGAATCCGGTTCGCCGAGGCGTATTTCATGATTGCGGAGACCTCCTCCGCCGACATCGCCTTTACGAGCGCATCGGGCCGGCTGAACGTCCCCGACAGCTCGTCGTGGCAGTAATCCTCGCTGATTCCGGCGCCCGGGATCACCCGTTCCGGCGCGCAGATCTTCCGCAGCTCCGCGAGGTCGGTTTCATCGAATTGCTTGTAGGAGAGCGACATTTACCTGCCCTTTCCGTTCTTGATCTTTTCAATCAGCCGCGGCACGATCTGATAGAGGTCGCCGCGGACGCCGATGTGCGCGACCTTGAAAATCGGCGCGTCCGGGTCCGTGTTGATCGCGACGATCAGCTCCGAACCGTTCATGCCGGCGACGAACTGGATCGCCCCCGAGACGCCGCAGGTGATGATGAGCTTCGGCTTGACCGTCCGCCCGGAGAGCCCGATCTGGCTGCGCGGATTGACCCAGCCCGCTTCGGTAAGCGAACGGGTCGAGGCGAGTTTTCCCCCGAGCAGCCCGGCGAGTTCCTCAAGCATCGCAAGGTCCTCCGCCCTGCGGACGCCGCGTCCGGCGACGACGAGGACCTCCGCCTCCTCGATGCCGGTTTCGCGCTGTTTTTCGGCCACCCGGACGACCGAAATGCCCGACGCGAGCTTTTCCGGCGGGACGGCGCGGCGCGTGACCCTGCCGGATGCCGCGCCCTTCGGCGGGATCGAAAAGATTTTGTAGCGGACCGTCGCGAACTGCGGCCTGTGGTTCGGCGTGTTGATGTGCGCCATGATGTTGCCGCCGTAGGCCGGGCGGATCTGGTCGAGGTCCGTGTTCGGCTGCATATCGAGGAAGGTGCAGTCCGCCGTGAGCCCGGTCCGGAAGCGTGCCGCGGCCCGCGGCGCGAGCGAGCGTCCCGACGGCGTGCCGCCGACCAGCACGGCGGACGGGTGTTTCGCGTTGATGAACTCCTCGAGCACGGCCGCGTACGGTTCGATCCGGAAATGCTCGAGCGCCGGGTCGTCATAGACGAACACCTCATCGGCGCCATAGGCGAGCAGTTCGTCCGCCTTCTCCGCGACTTCATGCCCGATGAGGACGCAGTAGACCGTCTGTCCGGTTTTCCCGGCGAGTTCGCGCGCCTTGCCGATCAGTTCATAGGTGACCGGATGCACGGTTCCGGCGGTCTGCTCCGCGATGACCGCGATGCCGCGCCAGGCCGATTTGTCGACCGACGGAGAGCGGTCTTCGACGTACTCGAAAACGCCGTTGCCCCTGCGGATGCAGATCCGGCACATCTTGCATCCCGCGTCGATGTCGAGTTTGCCGCCGTCGGCGCGGATGGCTCCGAACGGGCAGAGCGCCGCGAGCGCCGCCGGATCGGCGGCCTTCTCCTGATGGATTCTGATATGCGCCATAAGTCGTTACCTCAGCTGCTGCAGGAATTTCCTGTCGTCGAGAAGGCGGCGTAGGCGTTCCGCGAGCTCATCGCCGGAGCCCTCCCAGCTTTCGTGCGTATTCGTATTTTCCGGCGGAAAAATCCGTTTTACCTGGGTCGGGGAGCCGGAGAGCCCGTAGTGTTCCGGCGCCGGGTCCTCCATATCGTCGAGCGTGAAGGTCCGGACCGGACGGCCGGCCGTTTCGAGCTTGCGCCGGAACGACGGCAGCCGCGGCTCGTAAATTCCTTTCTCGACGCAGACCAGGCACGGCAGCTTGACCCGCACCGTTTCCACATGGAGCGGCAGATCAAGATCGAGCAGGATTTCTTCGCCGCTGAGCTCATGAATCCGCGATACGCCCGCGACGTGCGGAATGCCGAGGAATTCCGCGAGCTCCGCGCCGACCTGCGCGGTGTCGCCGTCGGTGGTCTGTTTGCCGCAGATCACGAGGTCGGCGCCGCCCGCCGCCCGGATTCCCTGCGCGAGCGTGTAGGCCGTCGCGAGTACATCCGAACCGCCGAAGCGGCGGTCGGAGAAGATCGCGCCGTGATCGACGCCCATCATGAACGCTTCGCGGATCACGCTTTCGGCCTGCGGCGGCCCCATCGTTACGGCCGTGATTTCGGCTCCGTGCGACTGCTTGAACCGCAGTGCGGTTTCGAGCGCGTAGAGGTCGTACGGATTCATCTTCGATTCGACGCCGTCGCGTTTCAATACGCCGGTCGCCGGGTCGATTTCGACCTGGGCGGTTCCCGGCACCTGCTTGATGCATACCGTTATTTTCATAAACACCTGCTGGGGTTGACGATGACGGAGACTCCATCCGGAATGGCCGCGACCTTCGCCTCCGGCCCGAGCAGCGCGTACGCCATGCCGAGCGCTTCGGGGAGGGTGGAGGCGGCAGAGAGGTGCATCCTCTCGAGCATCCGGTGGTCGCAGTCGCGGGTGACGACGATGACCTTCCGCTTCGACAGGATGCGGGCGAGGATCTGAAACTCCCACTGGTCCGGTTCGGTCCGGCCGCGCGGAACGGCCGCGACCCGCGCGAGCAGCTCCTCCGGCGAAGCCGCCTCCGCCAGGTTCCGGTAGAACGATTCGCCGCCGTGTCCGTCGGAACAGCTTGCGGCGATGATGATGACGCCTCCTTCGCGGCAGGCCGCTTCACCCGCCGTCATGCCCTTGACCGCCTGGTAGACGTTCTGGTCGAGCGGATAGCCGCCGTTGCCGGTGAGGACGATGTCGGCCTGCGGCACGGCGACTCCGGCGAACCGGCGCAGGCAGCCGCAGCCCTCCGCGTGGGCGGCGACCGGGTCGCCTGCGAAGGCGCGCACGATTTTCCTGTCGCGGCCGATGATCACGTTCGCGATGAAGGCGAGTTTCGCCGTTTCTGCCGCGAACAGCATGTCGCGGTGGATCGGGTTGTTCTCAAGATTGCCGGTCCGCGCATACGGGCTTTGGATGAATTCCGAACAGTGGTTGGCCAGCACCGTCCGGCGCGCGGCGATTCCGGGCAGGACGCTTTTGCGGCCGCCTGAAAACCCGGCGAAGAAGTGCGGTTCGATGAACCCCTCCGCCAGCAGGAGTTCCGTTTCGGCGGCGAGGCGGTTTATGACGAGCTCGCCGCCGGAGGGGAGTGTGCCGAGGCTGGTCAGCATCGATTCGTCCGAGGAGTCGTGGACGACGATTTTTTCGTCCGCGGCGATCTTCTCCCCGAATTTTTCGACGAGTTCGCGCCGGGTCGTGCCGCGGTGGAAGCCGGTTGCGATGAGGATCGTGACGTCGATGCCGGGGGAGCCCCTCCGCAGCCGTTCGAGCAGCTGCGGCATGAGAATCCGGCTCGGGACCGGCCGGGTGTGGTCGCTCGCGATGATTACGGCCGAACGCCTGCCTGCGGCGAGCTCCTCGAGGAGCGGGGAGCCGACGGGCCGGTCCAGCGCTTCGCGGACGGCCGCCGCCTGGTCCGCCGCGGCGGCGGGCAGCGCGGATTCGAAGCAGCCGAGAAAATTCCTCTCGTCGATTTCCGCCTCAAGGACGGTCCGGTCGTACGGAATGCTTACGCGTCTCATAATCCCGCCGTGAATCGTTGGTTTCGGGGCCGATTGCAAGACAATACCACCCGGCGGCCGGAAAATCAACCGCCGGAATCGAAAAATGCCGGATAATTGCCGGGAATCCCCCCGGCCGGCCGATCAGGCGAGGAAGGGACGCACGGCGTCCGCCATGACCCGGTAGGCGCCGGGCATGACGTGGGTGCCGTCCGGCCGCGCGAATTCGGCCGCGAGCTGCCCGGTTTCGTCCTTCAGCAGAGAGTGATAGTCGATAAAGCCGTCGAGGTTCCTTTCGCTCCACGCCTTCTGTTCGGCGTTGATTTCGACGATCTTGTCCTGATAGCGGAAGCGGTCCCATCCGTCCGGCTCACGGAGCGGCAGGATGCTGCCGAGATAGACCCGGCTGCCGCGCTCGCGGATCAGCTCCGCCACGGCGCGGGTGCGGTCGAGGATCAGCTGCTTCGGCAGTTCGATGCCGTTGATTCCGATCAGGATGAACACCTTTTCCGGTGTATATGCGAACACATCTTCCGCAAGCCGCAGGTAGAGTCCGCAGACGTTGTCCCCGCCGATGCCGCGGTTCAGCAGCGAATGATTCGGGAAGTGCTCATGCAGCGGCCACGCTTCGGTGATCGAGTCGCCGTAGAAGAGGTTCCGGACATGGCCGATCCGGTCCGCCAGTTTCCGATAAGCGAGGATCTCCTGCCAGCGTTCGCGCGTGTCGTAGAATTCCTGGATGGCCCGGAGACTCTCCGGATCGAACAATGCATCGTATTTGCCGCTCATTTGCTACGCTCCGATTGTTGGGTTTCCGGATACTATAAAGCCGCTTTCGCCGTTTTGCAATCCCCGGCCGTTTCGATTTTCGCGCAAACGGGCCTGGCGTAATTTTAATTTTTATTTTAAAATTGAAAATAAAATATTTTAAAAATAATGAAATTTGCTGTTGACATTCGCGCTGTTGTTTGCTATAATAATAGGCAGGAAAACAATCGAACCGGCGGGAACGAAAGAGATGAACGATAAACAGGACAAGCCGAAAAGCATGGCGGAGATCGCGGAGATGCTCGGCATCACCACGACTTCGGTGTCGCTGGCGCTGCGGAACTCGACCCTGATTTCGAGCAGGCTGCGCAACCAGGTGCAGAAGGTGGCGGAGGAGTGCGGCTTCAAGGCGCGCACCTACCGGAGACGGCGGAGCGCGGCGGAAACGGGCGCGCAGCCCGAGGAGAAGATCACGGTTCTGTACGACCCGGTCGATTCGGACGACCCGGTCGCGCAGCAGATCATGAACAGCGTCATGAAACGGCTGACCGAGCTCAAAGTGCCGTTCGAACTCTGTTCCTGCGGCGATCTGTATGAGAATCCGCTACTGGTCGAAAATTCGACCGGGGTGATCTACCATTACAGCTTCCGGCCGTGGTTCGGTTCGATTCTGGAGGGGATTCCGCAGGTGGCGATCATGCACGAGGAGATCGACATCGGCCCGTGGGACAGCTTCAAGCCGAACGAGGCGATGGCCGGAAAGCTCGCGGCGAATTACCTGGTCGACCGGGGGTTCGACCGGGCGATCCTGACCTGGGAGCACAGTCTGGCCTATCACGCCGAGACGCACCCGCGCCTCGAGGGGTTCCGCCGCCGGATGCGCGAGGCGAAGGCCGAATTCGTCGAGCTCGAGTACGACCGCGCCGATGATCCGCAGATTTATCTGGAACAGCTCAGGACGGCGATCGAGGCGTACGGCGGCCGTGCCGGAATCTTCGCGTTCTGCGATCAGGTGGCCTACAAAGTCTGCCATGCGCTGAATTTCGCAGGGTATTCCCGCAAGCCGAAGGAGCTCGAAGTCATCTCCTGCGACAACACCTACCTGATCCGGGAGCTCGATCCGCCGGTTCCGGCGGTGGACCTCCATATCGCGGAGATCGCGACCCGCGCCGTGGACGGATTGCTCTGGCGGATCGCCAATCCCGGCGCGAGCTGGCAGGATGTGATGCTCAAGCCGGAGCTCGTCGTGCCGGAGGGCCGTCCCCGGCGGAAAGTCCGGGAAAATGCCTCCGACGCGAGGCCGCCGGGCCGTAAGGCTGAGGCGGACGCTGTCCCGCGGATGTGAACTCGGCGCAGCCGCCGCGGGCGGCGGGAAAACCATGATGGAATATAAGTTCGCCCCCGGAACGTGAACAACGGGGGGGGGCGGGAACGTATTTCCACCCGCAAATCCAATACGGGCAAAACACGGAAGAATCCGGCCCGGCATACCGGCCGCCGGAATTTCCGTGGGAATTACAGAACATTGCCGGATCTGTCAACCCATTCAACCACAGGAGATTGAAAGATGAAGAAACATTCCGGGAAATATTACGCGTTCGGCACGATACGTCAAACTTTCACTCTGATTGAGCTTCTGGTCGTCATTGCGATCATCGGGATTCTGGCCGCGATGCTGCTGCCGGCGCTGAACCAGGCGCGCGCGCGCGGCAAGAGCATCTCCTGCACGAACAACCTTTCGCAGATTATGAAGGGGCACCTTTTTTACGCGGCGGACAACAACGACTGGATTCCGGTCAACATCCAATATCCGCGCGCCATGGAGCCGTGGACCAATCTGCTGACTTCCGCCGGCAATAACAACAGCGGCTTCGAGAGCAGCGGCAGCGGGTATATTCCGTGGAGTGTGCTGCTCTGTCCGGCCAACGCCGGGGCGGACCGCGCGAAATTCAGTTCCTGGTATCACTGCTACGGAATGTTCTACGTCTGGCGTGGTCATACGGTTCCGGCCGAAGTCAGCGCCGTCTGGGGAGAATTCCGCGCTCCCTCCGGCGACGATGTCGCCTATAAGCTGACCCGCATGAAGCGGCCGTCCGCCGTTCCGGCTGTCGCAGACTGCAGCAACGGCAGCCAGAGCCGCTGGCTTTACAATCCGTGGGACCTCTTCGAGAACATGGGCGTGCACCAGCTGCACGGCGGCCGCGCGAATCTCGGCATGGCGGACGGACACACCGTTTCGCAGAGCTGGCAGGAACTCATCGCGAGCCCCGCGAAGTTCAAATATGCGAGAAGCGCCGGCGGCGGCTTGCTCGGTCCGGCTTTCTGACCGCTTTTTCCCGTACCATACGATTGTCTGCAACTGCAGGAGGTGTTCTCATGAAGCCCCGTTCCTTCTTTACGCCCGTGATTTCAGCGTGCTTGCTGCTGCTTTCCGGGGCGCCGTCCGCCGCCGAATTCGATTCGCAGATGAAGCTTCGCGCGGATGTTCCGGGCGGAGCGTTCACGGATCGCGAAGCGCTGACCTTCCGTCTTGTCAACAACACGCCGCGCCCGGAAACGTACACGGTTGAGAACCGGAAGGGGGAGATCGTCGCGCAGGGCGAATGGCCGGCCGGAGATGCTCCGCTTACGCTCAAAGCGCTGCCGCACGGCCATTACCTTCTCAAGACCGCGCCGGGCGCATGCGCCTTCGCGGTGCTGCCGGACCCGGCGGCACGGAGGGTTCCGGCGGATGCCCCGTTCAATCTCGATACGCATATCAGCTGGACCGGCGGCGACAACGCGTCGGCCGGTTATCCGGGGGAGGCCGGTTACCGCTTCATCGCCGAGCTCGGCCGCCGGGCGGGCGCCGGCTTTCTGCGCGACCGGATCAGCTGGGGACCGGTCAATCCGGCTCGCGGCGAATTCCGCTTCGACGGCAGCTGGAATCGTTCGGCCGCCGCCGTCCATGCGGCCGGTCTCCGGATGCTGAGCGTCTATCACGATGCTCCGGCCTGGACGAAGGATGACCCGAAGAAGCGGATGCCGACCGATTTGTTCGCGGTTTACGAGTTCAACCGCCGCCTGGCGCGGCATTTCCGCGGAAAGATCGATTTCTGGGAGTTCTGGAACGAACAGGATATCGGTTTCTCCGACGCCGCCGCCTGGGATTACGCCGCCGCCATGAAGGCCGCTTACCTCGGCTTCAAGGCGGGCAACCCGGACATCACGGTGCTGACCGGACCGTTCTGCGTCGATACGCCGGCCGGCTTCTGCCGCGCCGCGCTCAAGAGCGATTTGCCGCAGTATTTCGATGTGTTCAGCTATCACACTTACGCTTCTCCGGACAATTTTCCGAAACTGCTCGAGCAGATCCGGCAGGTGTTGAAGGAGAGCGGCGCTCCCGCCTCGATGCCGGTCTGGTTCAGTGAGACCGGCACCTGGGCCGAGGGGCCCGCCGAAGCGCCCGGCCTGCGGCCCGGACTCAAAGAGCACAGCTTCCGGCAGGAGCTCGCCGTCGCCCGCGAGGTGCCGAAGGTTCTGGCGTCGCTGCAGCGGCTCGGGGTGGCGCGCGCCTTCTGGTTCAACCTCATGCCGGTCAACGAGTGGAACGGCAGCAAAGCGTGGGGGATGCTGCGCCGCGATTACACCATCAAGGCGCAGTACACTGCGTTTGCGACGCTGACCGCGCAGCTCGGGGAGGCGAAGATCGAGGGCGGGCTGAAGCTTCCGGGCGTCCGGGCGCTGCTTTACCGCCGGGCGGACGGCGCGCAGTCGCTGCTGGCCTGGTCGGAGAGCGGTGCGAAGGAGCTTCGCATACCGGGGAAAACGGCCCGCACCGAAGCGGTCGATCTGTTCGGCACGCCGCTTGAAATCTCCGGCGGGAAGCTTGTGCTCGACGAAAACCCGGTCTATCTGCACGGCCTTGCCGGACTCTCTCCGGCGGTTCCGGCGATTCCGGCCGGAACGCCCGGCGCCGCGCCGACTGCCGACGATAAAACCGTCGTGCTCCGGGCGATTCTGCCGGACGGAGTCGCCCCCGGCAGCGGCAGGGATTCGCTCGACCTGCCGGAGAAGCCGGTGCGGATCACGCTCGAAATCTGCAACTTCGACACGGTCGCCAAAACCGGGACCGTCACGGTCGCGGGCGACGGAACGGCGGAACCCTCGGACCCCGTCACGGTCCCCGCCATGGGGCGGGCCGCGGTTGCGCTCACCGTCACGCCGAAGATTGCGGATGGCGGCTGCCGCGGTGAACTCGTCTTCGGCGGAACCTTCAACGGGAGGCCGGCCAGCCGTCTCGTGATTCCGCTTTTTCTCGCCGGCCGTGTCGGGGATTTCTGCCGGGACGTGCCGATGCCGGCCATGCTCGAACCGGGCAGCTGGTCGCACCATTCGTCGGGAAGCATGACGGTTGCGGCGGTTCCGGAGGAGAAGGCGGTCAAATTCACCGTCGAGTTTCCGGACGGCGTCGACCGCTGGGCCTTTCCGGCCTACAAACTCCAGTTGCCGCAGGAGTCGCTTGCCGGCGCCGCCGGGATCGCGTTCGAAATCCGGCGGCTCACGCCGGGCGGAATCGTCTTCTCCCGCGTGAACGCCCGCTGGGACGGCCGTTTCACGGGCGAGGGATTCGAACCGCCGGAGGCGGAGTGGCAGGAGCGCCGCGTCCTCTTCCACTCCGGTTTCGAGCCGGAGCTGATCAAAGAGCTCGAAATCGGCTTCAATCCGGCGGAGAAGAGTTTCGGCTGGATGATCCGCAACATCCGCGTCTTCTACACCCGTTGAAACGGCTGCGGCTTATTGGCCGATTCCGAGCGTCCGGGCGGCGGCACGGTAATCTTCTTCGGAGTGGGCGTCGTGCCAGAGGACGCCCGGAGGCGGCTGTCTGCGGTCGGTTCCCATGAGGTCGGTCCAGAACGCATAGCCGTCGTGCTTCCGCTCCGGATCGTGCCGCTGCCGGTAATCTTCGAAGGCGACGGAGTTCCAGCCGTTGACGAGCATCCGGGCTTTCCCGTGCAGGAAACGCTCGACGAAATGCCGTCCGGCCGGTGCGGCGCTCCGCAGGGCGGAAACGCACGGCAGCCAGGCCGGGACGTAGAGACCGAGGCATTCGGTGCGGAATCCGAGGCCGTAGCTTGTGGACCAGCTGGAAAAGGTGACGGCGTTCGATTCGCGGGCGAGAGAGAGGAGTCCGCTTTGCCACTCCCGCAGCGGCAGGAAACGGCGCGAGAGCTTGACCAGCAGCGTGACGCCGTTGCGTTCCGCCCACTCCAGGCCTGCGGCGAAGATATGCAGATCCCCGGCCCAGTGGCCGCGGTGCAGCGGCAGAGGGAGGTATTCGGCATGATATTTCGCGCAGATTCCGGGCAGTTCCCGGTCGCCGGAGCCGTCGTCGACGACGAGGGCCGGCATCGGGTTCCAGCGCGCCAGAGCCGCAAGCTGGAGTTCGACGTAAAACGGCGTTCCGCAGGTGCCGATGACCGCTCCGAATCCGGGGGAGTGCCTGTAAAGGCTGCCGGCCGCGGGGAGCGTCTCGTAGCGGGAGCGTTCGGGGAAACGTTTGAGCAGGGTCTCCCCCGCGCCGTTTTCCAGCCCGGTGTCGTTGAAGCCGGCGAAGAGCTTGCCCTCCAGCGATTCCGGGTTGAAACGGTCCGTCTCGGCGGTGGCCTTGATGGTTCGCATCGGAACCGGGCCGGGAGCTCCGTACCGATTCAGGTAAAGCGAGATATAGCAGAGGCCGACGCCCGAGTCGAAGTCGAATTCGCCGGCGAGCGCCAGGTAATTCCGGCGGTTGAAACGGACCGGCGTATGGGCTTCGTAGTTGACGGCCGGCAGCCCCTTCGCCAGCAGGGCGTCGCCGGTCTGGCGAAGGGAACGGTGCCAGATGCGGGCGTCGGGGGCATCCGAAAAGCCGGTGAGCGCGTCGTCGCGGACGGCGACCGGCAGTTCGGAGGCATGCAGCGGCGCAAGCAGCACGTTGTCGTCCGCCCAGAAGATGATTTCATCCGCGACTTCGGGATTCCGCAGGGCGGCCAGGATGGCGCGGTGGATGTTCATCTGTTTGCGGGGACGGTCGTCCGGGGCGGCGATATGCCCGATTCGCTCGAATCCGGCGGGACGTTCCTTCGAGGCGATCCAGATTTTCCGGAAGCCGGTCAGGTTCCGCTCGATGGAGCGCAGCGCGAGCTTCAGTTCGAGGTTGCCGTTTCTCGAGCCGTCCGACCGCAGCGGGATCAGGATGTCGATCGCCTTGTCGGTGCAGCGGCAGCGCTTCCCGGCATATTTCCGCACCGTTTCGTCCGGATTCCCGGTGTAGACGCCGTGCTTCTGGCGGAAATCGAGTGCCTGGGCGATCCGTTCGAGCAGCCGGATGGTCGAGTCCGCGATTTCGGCATCAAGCCCCGCCGGGGCGGATTTGAGCCGCAGTGTGCGGATCAGCCGCGAGAGTTTCGGATCGATTCCGCTGATCTGCTCCTGCGCTTCGTTCAGGTTGCCGATGAAGTAGAAACGGTATTCCGGCGTGTTGTAGCCGTTGCGGATTTCGCGGGCGATGACAGCCGCCGAGGCCAGATGCTTGATGCAGCATTGGACGCAGTTGTGCCGGTTGATCAGCATTCGTCACCTATATGAAGATTGTTGAGTTCATCGATATGCTCCTGCGTGACGTCGAGCCGGTTCTGGAACGGCCCTTCGATCATGACGATTCCGTGCCATTCGACGATGGGCTGTCCCGCCGTGGGCGGGGAGGGTTCCGGCTCGAATTTGATTTTGTCGCCCTTGGCCATATAATAGTTGACCGTACCGGAGTAGTTCGGTATCCCGATGGACTCATGACAGAGATAACGGGTGCAGTCGGCGACCAGGTACCAGAGATCGGGATCGTAGTGGCCGCCGCCTCCGCCGCCGGATCCGGAGGGGTCTGTCGTGCCGGAGCCGGAGGAATCTGTCGTGCCGGAGCCGGAGGGGTCTGTCGTGCCGGAGCCGGAGGAATCTGTCGTGCCGGAGCCGGAGGAATCTGTTGCGCCGGAACCGGACGAGGCCGAGGCGGATTCGCTGCCGGAGCCGGAGGAATCTGTCGTGCCGGAACCGGACGAGGCCGAGGCGGATTCGCTGCCGGAGCCGGATCCCGGATCGCCGCTTCCGCTGCTCTCGGAACCCGGAGTGGAGTCGGAGCCGGAAGCGGAGGAGGAGTCTGCCCCGCCGGAGGACGAACTGCCGGCATCGTCGCCGCGGTCGAGCGTGTCGCTGCCGAAATACTGCATGATGACGCCGTTCGGTTCGCCGCAGTTCAACTGCGTGACGGAACAGCCGCCGTCGTCGTCGCATTCGACTTCGGCCAGCGGAATGTAGATGACTCCTTCTTTCGGTTTCGGCACATCGTCGAGGACCTGATAGTCGTGGACGAAATAGACGGTTCCGCCACCGGAATCGGGGAATTTCAGGCGGTCCGCATTGCCGCCCGAGTGGGCCGTGATCCGGAGAAACACCAGCGAGCGGCCGGCCGGGACTGCGAGGTTCGGCATGCAGGGTACCGGAATCCGGAACCGCCGGGCGCCGATGCCCGGCCCGCCCTTCTCCTCCTTGATCCAGTGCAGGCGGTCGACGGAGACGAAACCGGCGTCCCGGGTGACCGACTCCTCGTACGGCAGCGATCCGTTCACGATCTGGACCGCTTTCTGCGGATTGACGGTGGAACGGCTCGGGTAGGGCCGTACCGTGAAATAACCGCGGTAACCGGTTTCGACCGGGGAGAGGGAGTGGATGCGGAATCCCCCCGGCAGTTTCTCGATCACCATGTTTCTTCCCGCCTCGAGACGCGGATAACCGGGATTGCCTTCCTGCATGGCAAGCCTCCTTTCAAGTTGATTTGACTCAGGGAGAGTTTGTCAACTTTTGAGGAGAAATTTACAGGCGCGCCGCCGCGCTCCCGGCAAGACGGCCGGAACTGACCGCCCACTGAATGTTGTAGCCGCCGCAGGGCGCGCCGACGTCGAGCATCTCACCGGCGAAGAAGAGCCCGGCGCAGAACCGGCTGGAGAGGGTTTTCGCATCGACTTCCTCCGGCGGCACGCCGCCTGCGGTCGCCATCGCCTTGCTCCAGCCGTCGGTTCCGGAGATCCGGAGCGGATAGCTCGTGAGCGCCGCGACGAGCCGGTCGCGCTGCGCCGCCCGGAGATGTGCGGCACTGCTGCCGCCCGGCAGTTCCGCCGCTTCACAGAGCGCATCGGCGAAGGCGGCGGGCAGCATGCGGGCGAGCAGGGTTTTCAGCTGCTTCTTTCCGTCCTGCTTCTGCCAGAGGGCGAATTGTTCGCGGTACGCTTCCGGCGGCCGGCTCTGCCAGTTGCAGGCGAGAACGGCTTCGGCGGCGTTTTCGAGATGCCGGGCGACGCTGCCGGAGAGATCGAGCACGGCGGGCCCCGAAACGCCGTTGTGGGTGAAAATGAGTTCTCCCGTTCCGGCGGGATTCTTTTCGAAACGCACGGTCGCGGCAGGAAGGATAATGCCCGGCAGCCGGGCCGCCCACCCCTCGGCCGCGCGCAGCCCGACCAGGGCGGGGACCGGCGGCACGATCCGGTGTCCGGCTTCGCGCGCGAGTTCGTAGCCGCTGCCGCGACCGCCGAGCTGCGGATACCCCATGCCGCCGCAGGCGAGGATGAGCCGGGGGGAATCGACCCGGCCGCGCCCGGATTCCGCGCCGGAGATTTTGCCGTCCCGGATCAGGAGTTTCCGGAGCGGGGTCCCGGGCAGGATCGTCACGCCGAGCGTTCGGCAGCGGCGCAGGAGTGCGTCGAGCACATCCGCAGCCCGCATCGATTTCGGGAAATAGTGAAACCCGTCCGGCGAGACGGTCGGGACTCCCCGGGCAGAGAGAAACTCCCGCCACGCTCCGGGCGGATACGAATAGAGCGCGGGCCGGACGAACCGGAACGGAGCGGAAAAACGCCTCGCCAGCGCTTCAGGAGGGAGCGCATTGGTCAGGTTGCATTTGCCGGAGCCGCTCGCCAGCAGCTTGCGCCCGGGGGACGGCAGGTATTCGGCGACGATGACGCGGCGCCCGGCTTCGGCCGCCGCGATCGCGGCCGAGAGTCCCGCCGGGCCGCCGCCGGCGACCAGGCAATCGCAGGAGAGTGTTTGCTGCATGAAAATCCGTATTTTGATCTGTGTCGGGTATAACATACAGCCGGAAGACGGAAAAAGCAAAAACCTTTCGGCTGATACGGAAAAAGCCCCCCGTTCGCCGGAAGGGAACGGGGGGCGGAACGGCCGATGCCGTCTATTCGAGCGTGATGTCCTTGATCTCGAAGTTCAGCGCCGGCCGCGCCGTGTCGGGCGCCCGCAGCGAGCGGTAGTAGAGAAAGAGTTCACCGCGCTGTTTGTCGAACGAAAATCCATTTTCGTTTTCGAAGTTCCGGCCGACCATGAGCCGGTATTTGTGCCAGCGGTTGTCGCCCTTGAGCGTCACGTCGCCGCGCAGCCTCGCCTGCCAGTCCTCACGCGGCAGAACGACCTGAATGACTGCCTCTTCCGGGCTTTTCGCCTGGAAGGTCAGATAGCGGTAATCCGCGGCCGCATCCTTCTTGTCGTAGCTGATCAGGACCGCCGGGATCTCCTTCGGCGGCGATGCCTTGAAGCTGATGTCGAGCTGCACGCCGCTGCCGGTTTTCACCGTTTTGACCTCGGCCGGAACCGTGCTGCCGTGCTCCATGAGGCCGGCGGCCCGCACGAAACGGCTGCCGGTGATATCGAGCAGCTTGTCACTGACCTTTTCGCCGGTGACGGCGACCAGTACCGGAATCGGGGTGCCGGAAGGCAGCCAGTCGATCTCATTGCCGCGCGCCTCCGTTGCGGAGAGGAAGTCGATCGATTTGATCTCGACATCCGGTTTCGGATTTTCCCACTCGGCCACGAACGTGCCGACCTCATGGTCCATCGCGTTTTTGCGGAGGATGCCGATCTTGGCGGCCGGAAGCTGGGCGACGGTCCACCAGTCGCCGATGTTCTGATTGCCTTCGATCGGGTAGTCGAGGTGCGTGCCGTCGGCGAAGTTGATGCGGTAGGCGCCGGCTTTGCCCTTGCCGCCCCAGGCGGCGGTGTGCAGGAAGAAGAGCCGCGAAAGCTTGCGCCCGACCTTGATGTCCCGGATCGCGGCCGGGAAATGCTGACGCTCCGAACCGCGCACCACGAGGCAGGACCTGCCGTTGTTCTTGTCGGGATCGAGGATATTGAAACGGATGCCGGCCGCCTCCTGCACGCCGAGCGGCATCATGCGGAAGTCGTTGGTTCCCTGATCGGTCCAGCCGCCCTTGCCGTCATTGTCGACTTCGTCTCTGAACGGGACGTTCGCTTTTTCGGCGAGGTCGATGAAAACGAGATTCTCCTTGTCAGCCGTGTAATCGCGGTCGACCGCATCGGCCAGCGGCAGCGCCCCTTTCCAGTAATCGGCGCCCGCGGCGTAGTCGATGAGGTTGTAGAGATAGGTCGCCGCGACACTGTCGAGCTTGCGGCAGGCGGTCGCCTCAAGCTGCGAAAGGATGATGCGGCCCTTGCCGTCGGTCGCCTCGACCAGCGCCATGCCGACATCCTGGCGGCCGAGCATCGGCCCCTTGGCGGCGACGGCGTTGAGGGTGAACGGCACGAAGGTTCCGGCGACGACATAGCCCTTGTCCGGATTGTTCCAGGTGTCGAAGCTGCGGTAGTCGAGCCCGGCGAAGACCGGGTGGTCCGGAATCACGAGATCGACGAACGTGTTGCCGACCATCGTCACCGCCTGATTGCCGGGGAGACGGCTCTTCATGTTCTTCTGTTCGAGCACGAGGAGCGTTCCGCCGAGGTTGCGGATGAAGTTCGTGAGTTCCGCGGAGCTGCCGAGTGCGACCAGCTGCTCTTCGGCGATTTCGGGCGGGACGATGAGCAGTGCGGCTTCCTTGAGTTCTTCGACCGATTTGACGGTCTTGTACGGGATCTGGTACGCCTTCAGCAGCGCTTCGAGCTCCGCGACGTTCTTCGCCGCGCCGGTGTCGAGGATGCGGACCGGGCGGGCCGTCTCGATCTTGCGGCTCAGGATGCCGGGATCCTGCACGAAGGTGTCGTAATAATTCTGCCCGACCGTCCGGCTGCCGTCCCGCAGCGTAATGCGCATCTGGTAATGTCCCGGCGCGAGCGCGGGCATTTTGAGCTCGACCGGCCTGGTCAGGCGCGACTGGGCGGCGAGATCGCCGATCTTGAAGGACGCGGCCTGCGTCACGCTCCGGTCCTTTTCGGCAACCATGGCGACGTCGAAGACCAGATTCCGGAAACTGTCGTTGCCGGAGTTGACGACCGAAAGCTGCCATTTCGTCGTTTCATCTGCAAAGAAGTTGCGCGGGAAGGTCAGCGCTTCGGTGTGCAGCGACGGGAAGACCGGCTGGTTCCAGAGAGTCGCCTCCCTGAGGTTGCTGTTGCTGAACCACGGCGCGAAACCGGTGTAGTCCGGAGTCAGGCGGTAGATCTCGAAAATCCGGCGTCCGTAGTGCGCCTGAGCCCAGGCGTTGAAATTCGGACCGAGCGCCTTGAAGAGCGGTGCAACGCCGGTGAAGCCGATGCCGTTCGGATTGCCCCAGGTGGTCGGTTTGGCGACATATTTCGCATATTCGCGCACGTCGCCGCGCTTGAAGTTCGGGTCGGAATAGATTCCCCACGAGAAACCGACGTTTTCCCAGGCGACGAGCGGCCGGGTCAGCTCCTTTTCGCCGTAGATGCGGCGGTCGCCCTCGACGATCTCCGCGAGCTCTTCCGGCAATTTGGTCCACGGGGAGGAGAGCGCCGTATAGGTGTGCAGGTCGCGGACATCGGTGTCGAGTTTCGTCTCCCCGTAGGAGCGCCAGCCGCCGGCCCCCGAGAAGGTGCTGATCGGGCGTTTCTGCTTGTCGAGGCTGCGGATCCGTTCGACCTGCCGGTCCATTTCGCGGGCGACCGGAGGCGCGTTGCGGTGCACGACCTCGTTGCCGAGCGACCACATGGCGACCGACGGATGGTTGGTCGTCGCGTAGAAGAACTCCTCGAGTTCCTTCTGATTGACTTTATGGAAGGCGTCGGCGTCGATTCCGTTCGAGAAGCACCAGCCCCATTCGTTGAACATCATCATGCCGCATTCGTCGGCGACCTCGAGCGCCTTCGGCATGATCGGCATATGGGCGTTGCGCAGCATGACGTAGCCGAGGTTGCGGCAGCCGAGGATGTACTTTTCGAGCTTTTTCTCCTCTTCGGCGGTCGAGAGCCCGTGACCGCCGTAGGTGACGGACGGGATGTTCTCGCCGAAGAGGTAGATTTCCTCGCCGTTCAGATAGAATTTGCTGTTTCTGACATGGAATTCCCGGAAGCCGAACCGGGCGCTCGCGGCGGAGACGATGTTCCCCCGCTCGGAGAGCGACAGCACGAAGTGATACAGATACGGCGCGTCGATGGACCACTTCTTCGGCTCTTTGAGCCCGACCGTGATTGTGGTGTCGTTGACGCCGGGCTTCAGGAGGAAACCGTTTTCGGCAGCCTGCCCGACCGGCGCGCCGCTTTCACCCTTCATGGCGGAGACGACTTTGCCGAGGAGATCGACCTTGATGCTGTTCTCCGTCGGGTTCACGATCCGGCAGTCGACGGTGATGCCCGACTTCGCGAGGTCCGGCGTGACCGTCAGGCGGTCGATGCGGAGCTCCGGCTCGATGCTGAGCGTCACATCCTGCCAGATGCCGCCCTTGATGTTGTTGATCGACCACTGTGATCCGTAGACGTGCGTGATCTTCTCCCGGACGCCGAAGGTCGGGCCGTTGTCGGAGAAGACACGGACCGCAAGAACGTTCTTCCCGGCTTTCGCCGCTCCGGTCACATCGAGCTTGAACGGCGTGAAATCGCCGTGGTGATTTCCGACTTCGACGTCGTTCAGGAACACCTTCGCATCGTAGCCGACCACGTCGAAATTCAGCATGATCCGGCTGTTTTTCAGCTCCTCCGGCGTGAGATTGAAACTGGTGCGGTAGTAGCCGCGGACGTACGGCTCTTCGGAGGTCTGCTTCTTCGGATATTTCTTGTACCAGTTGAGCGGTACGGCGATGTCGTCCCACTTCGTGTCGTCGAATGCGGTTCCGGCATACTTCCGGTCAAGCCCGTCGTCGGCCGGAATCGGCCGGGCGGAGGTTTCAAGCCCGGAACATTTCCAGATTCCGTTCAGGGAGCGGGTCTTGATGAAATCTCCGACCGTCAGCTTTTTTGCCGCGTCCGGCGCAGTGACGGCGATTTCCGCCGCCGGCACGGTCTGCACCCGTTGGAACTGGTGCGGCGCCGGCACATACGGGGCGAGTTCCGCTGCCGCGACACCCAGCGCGGCGAGGGAGACTCCGAACAGCAATTGCGATTTCAGCATGCGACCTCCTGAGTTAACCTGTTAACTGGAACAGTTGCCAAACTTCGATATTTTAATTATATCAACAGGGCGGCGCTTATGCAAGCGCCTTTCCGGAAAAATCGCTTATTTTGTGTCTCCCCGGCGAAAAGGCGGAACCGTTTTTCCGCCGGGGACGCACTGCGGAGGTCAGCGGGCGATGCGGATGGTGCCGAGTGCGACGGTTCCGGCGCCGCTGCCGGCCGGATAGTCGACGGAGATTCCGCTGACCCGGACCGGGAAGTCGAGCTGCCGGTTCTGGTCGCCGCCCCACACGCCCCGGTTGGGGGCGCCGCTTTTGCTGATGCGGAGCTGGACGGTGTGCCAGCCGGGCGTGAGCCCCTCGGTCGGCAGTGCGAACTGGAAGGTTTCGCCGCTCTTGTCGGCGAGACGCAGGTTGACGCGCCGTCCTTCGAAGTTTTCGGGGATCAGCAGCTCGACGTCGAATCGGGCGGAGTCGAATTCGTCGATGGGCGGCAGCGGGTTCCGGAATGAAAATTCGAGCCAGCGTGCCTTGGCGGCGTCCCAGTTGAGGCGCAGCGCCTGCCTGCCGCCGGCCTCCTCCACGGTCGCTGACTGCCCGCGCGCGGCGGCCTGCCCGACGATGACCGGAGCTGTTGCGGTGTCGGCCAGCAGCTCCCCGGCATCGAACGCGGTCGGCGTGAAATCGACCTTGCCGATCCAGAGTTCGCCGTCGCCCTCCTTGCGGTTGAAGTCGATGGACATGCCGGTGACTCTGGCCGGGAAGTCGATTTTACCGTTCTTTTGCGCGCCCCACGAATTCCGGTTGGTGTCCGTCAGCCGGCAGCGGATGGTCTGCCGGCCGGGCTTGAGCTGGTCGTTCGGCAGCTGGTACTGGAGCGTTTCTCCCTGCGAATCCGTGACGCGGAGATTGAATTTCCCGATCGCCGCGTTGTCGGGGACAAATACATCCACCGCAAGCTCCCCGTCCCGGAATTCCGGGAGTGCGACCGGCTGACTGAGGCTGAATTCGAGATAGTTGGCCGCCGCGCAGTTCCACTTCGCATGGAGCATCGGGCGGCCGTCGGGACTTTCGGACGCGGTCACCGACTGCTGCCGGTTGTCGGACTGGTTGACCCGCAATGCGACCGGTCCGGCTCCCGGGTCGAACACCGTGGCGGCAAAGCCGAATACAGGCAGCAGAAAAGCGGCGGCGAAAAGCGAACGGTTCATAAAACACCTCCCAGGTTGCTGATATGGAATATACCGCCGGAACGGCCCGGAGTCAAGCCGGGACTCGGACAGGGCGGATTGCTTCGCCGGTCTGCGCCTGCACGTCACTGTTTCCGATTGTGCAGCGGGGACTTCCCGAACCTTTTCCGGTTTAAATGCAGCCGGCAAATGCCCCGGCTTCCACTATAATGTTACCAACCCGACAAACAGCGGAGGCTGCCAGGCGCCGTACCAGTGGTTTTATTGACCAGAGATATGAAAAACGCCGCGGCGAATCAGATTCGCCGCGGCGCTGCCGTTCCGTAACGGAGATCAGACGAGGTGCTTGAGCATATTGAGCAGCACGCCCGCCGCAACCGCCGAACCGATCACGCCGGAGACGTTCGGTCCCATCGCGTGCATCAGCAGGAAGTTCTGCGGATTCGCCTCGAGACCGACCTTGTTCGCCACGCGCGCCGCCATCGGCACCGCGGAGACGCCGGCCGCGCCGATCAGCGGGTTGATCTTCTCCTTGCTGAAGAGATTCATGATCTTCGCGAAGATCACGCCCGCGGCGGTGCCGATGCTGAACGCCACCGCGCCGAGCAGCAGGATGCCGAGCGTCTGGATCGACAGGAACTGGTCCGCCGAAAGCTTCGAACCGACCGCGATGCCGAGGAAGATCGTGACGATGTTGATCAGCGCGTTCTGGGCGGTCTGGTTCAGGCGTTCGACCACGCCGCACTCACGCATCAGGTTGCCGAACATCAGCATGCCGATCAGCGGAGCCGCGTCCGGCAGCAGGAAGGCGCAGAGCAGCGTGATCAGGAGCGGGAAGCAGATCTTCTCAAGCTTGCCGACTGTGCGCAGCTGGCTCATCTTGATCTTGCGCTCGTTCTCCGTCGTGCAGAGCTTCATGATCGGCGGCTGGATGATCGGCACCAGCGCCATGTAGCTGTAAGCCGCCACCGCCACCGCACCGAGCAGTTTCGGGGAGAGTTTGCTGGTCAGGTAGATCGAGGTCGGGCCGTCCGCACCGCCGATGATGCCGATGCTGGCCGCATCGAGCATGGAGAAGTTGATCGCCGGAATGAACATTGTCAGCAGCAGAGCGCCGAGCAGCGCCGAGAAGATGCCGAACTGCGCGGCGCCGCCGAGCAGCGCGGTCTTCGGGTTCGCAAGCAGCGGGCCGAAGTCGGTCATCGCGCCGACGCCCATGAAGATCAGCAGCGGGAAGACGCCCGTGTTGATGCCGACCTCGAAGATCATGCCCTGCAGCCCGTCAGGACCGGAGATGCCGGCCAGCGGAATGTTCGCGAGCAGCGCACCGAAGCCGATCGGCAGCAGCAGCAGCGGCTCGAACTCCTTCACGATCGCGAGGTAGATCAGCACGAGAGCGACGAACATCATCAGCACGCGGCCGAGGCCGAGAATCCAGGTCGAGCTGAAATCGGTGCTGCTCTGGTTGATGAGGTCATAGATGCCGGTGCTCTGCCAGAGCCCCTTGATCGCGGCGCCCCACTCCGGCAGGTCGCCGCTCGAAGCGGTTGCGTTGTCAACCGAATCGTGCACAAGCTCAACCGGCTGGAATTCGGCGATGACCATGCCCGGCTCGATTTTTGCCGACGGGAAGAACGCCTTGTTCAGCGCGGAGACTTTGGCCGAAATATCGATTTTGACCTTGCCCTTGCTGCGCCCTTCCGGAACCACGACCATCATTTCGCGGCCCGGAGTGACCTTCTGGTTCGCGGCGATGGTCAGCGAGTTGACGATGCCCGGCTTCGGCCATTCATAGACCAGATAACGCATGCCGGTCGACGGCTGGACATACCAGCCGAAGAGCGCGTCGCTCGAAGTCATGATCTTCTGCGCGCCGTAGGGCAGCGTGAGCGTGGAGGCCGGAACGGCCTTCTGCACCGCGGCCTGCGCGGTGTCGATGGTGGTTTTCGCCGCCGGAACGCTCGGCTCCGGAGCGGCCATCAGCATCCCCGCGAACAGCGCGAGGCAGACGGCGGAAAAAAGCTTGACTTTTCGCATTCTGTTACTTCTCCTCGATCATCACGAGCGTGTCGCCCGCGGCCACCACCTGGGAGGTCGAGACGTTGATTTCACGGATGACGCCCGCCTTCGGGGCCTTGACTTCGGTTTCCATCTTCATGGCTTCCATGACGAGGATCACGTCATCGGCGGCGACTTCCTCGCCGACCTCAACCATGATCTTCATGACCGTGCCCGGCAGCGGAGCCGGCAGCGCGGTCGCCGCGCCGGAGGCGGCCGGAGCGGCAGCGGCGGTCGCGGTCGCAATGCCTTCCGAAACCTTGACCGTGAAGCTCTTGCCGTTGACGGTCGCCGTGTAGGCGTCGCCGGCGGCGTTCAGTTCGACCGCGACATTCTTGCCGTCGACATTGGCCGTGTAGGCTCCGCCCTTCGCGGCGGCGGCCTTCGGCTTGTCGGCTTCCTTGTAGCGGATGCCCATCGGCTTGTCGCCCTGCAGGTATTTGAGGCCCTTCTCGCCGCAGGCCGCGACGATGAAGATGTTCTCTTCGGTGACCGGCAGGCCGGCCTTCTCAAGCAGTTCGGTATTGTATTTGACGCCGAGCTTCGGATTGCGGTTGTTGATGTCGACCACTGCTTCAGTGGTCGGCTCGAGGCCGAGCTGCTCGCTGGCCAGCTTGACGATTTCCGGATCCGGCGCGACCGGGGTCTTGCCGAAGTAGCCGAGCACCATCTTGCCGTAGCCGTTCTTGTCGATGACCTTCCAGCGGCCCTGCATCGCATTCGAGAACGCCTGCTGGAAATAGAACTGGCTGACCGGGGTGACCGAGGTTCCGAAACCGCCCTTTGCGACGACTTCGCGCATCTCGGCGATGCAGTCGTCGTATTTGTCGAGGATGTTGTTGTCGCGCATCATCTGGGTGTTGGCCGTCAGAGCGCCGCCCGGCATCGGGCTGAAGATGATTTTCGGGGAGACCTGCATCGATTCCGGCGGCATGAAGTATTTGTCCATGCACTTCTCGAACACCTTTTCGGCGTTGAGGATCTTCTCCGGGTCGATGTCGAGCGTGTAGTCGGTGCCGCGCAGTCTCTGGTACATCACGAGGATGTCCGCCTCGCAGGTGCCGCCGGAGAGCGGGCTCATCGCGAGGTCGATCACGTCGGCGCCGGCTTCGATCGCCGCCATGTTGCAGCTGACCGCCATGCCCGCGGTATCGTGGGTGTGGAACGAAATGCTTTTGCGGTTGTCGCCCTTGAATTCGGCATCGAGAATTTCGCGCGCCTGCTTGATCGTCTCGTAGACGGTCTTCGGGGTCGAGGTGCCGGAGGCGTCCTTGAACGCGAGGCTGTCGAAGGCCATCCCGCTGGCGAGGATCTCCTTCAGGCGGTCGATGTAGAATTTCGGCGTGTGCGCATACGTTTCGTTGAGGTTCGGGGCGAGGCCCATCATGGTGACGGTCGCCTGGTGCTTGAGGCCGTACTGCGTGATGTACTTGCCGGAGGCGGTCAGGTTGCGCACGTCGTTCAGAGCGTCAAAGTTGCGGATGGTGGTGATGCCGTGCTTCTTGAAGAGTTTCGCGTGCAGTTCGATGATGTCGCTCGACTGCGAGGAGAGGCCGACCACATTGACGCCGCGGGCGAGGGTCTGGAGATTCACGTTCGGGCCGACCACTTCGCGGCAGCGGTCCATCATTTCGAACGCATCTTCCTGGCAGTAGAAATAGAGGCTCTGGAAGCGGGCTCCGCCGCCGATTTCGATATAATCGATCCCGGCCTTGACCGCCGCATCGAGCGCGGGCAGGAAATCATCGGTCTTGACACGGGCGCCGAGGCAGGACTGGAAGCCGTCACGGAACGAGCAATCCATGAACTTGATTTTCTTCATCTTCTTACGATTCTCCGTTATGATTGATATAGAAATATGGATGAATATTTACTTGGAACGGGCGGCTTCGACCGCTGCGGCCGCGATCGCCGCGAGCTGGGCGTCGTCGCCGGAAGCGGCGGCGGGTTTCTTTTTGGCGGGGGCCTTCGGCGGCGGCTCGAGCATGCCGGCGAAGGGGGCGAGCGCCCGTTTCAGGAGGTTCATGGCGATGATCATGACCACGAGGAAGACATAAACTACCCCCATGCCCAGAAGCATCAGCTTGAAGCCGTTACCCAACAGAGTCCAATCCATTTTCTTTATTCCTTGGGTTGTTTGTAATGGTACGAATGCCTGAGTGCTTTTATTTTCAATTGATCCCAATCTACCGACTTCCGGTCGATCTTCACGTCTCCGCAGCTGAATGCGAACTCGGCGCCGTTCTCCTCGAACAGCATGCCGCCGTCTTCCAGAATTCTGCGGAACACGCCGGTATGCTCCTTCCCGAGCGGATCCGTCAAAGTCAGCGTTTCGCCGACCAGAAGATTCGCTTCCATCCATTCGCGGATAACGAACCCGGCGCTATTTAAATAGATAATATAGTATCGAATCAGCCTTTCTGCCAGTTTTTTTGAGAAAAAATCGAGATTAAATTCCCGGTTTGTCTCCGCCAGAAGGGAGGTGGCGGGCTGGTCGATGGCTTTGAGCGCATCGGACGGCAGGTTCACATTGATGCCGATTCCGGAGACGACGGCGGTTACCCGGCCGTTCTCGATCCGGGCGCTTTCGCTCAGCAGCCCGGCGAGTTTGCGGTTTTCGACATAGATGTCGTTCGGCCATTTCAGGTAGGCGGGAAGCTCCGGCGCCAGTTCCCGCAGGAGCGACAGCGCGGCCACCCCGAGCAGGCACCCCGCATGGAATCCGTCCTCAAGGCGCTTGAGGAGAATGCTGCCGGTGAAATTGATTCCGGGCGGGGAGAGCCAGCTTCGGCCGCGCCTGCCGCGCCCTGCCGTCTGGCGCCGGGCGACGACGAGCGTGCCGTCGGGCAGATCGTCGAAGTGTTCCCTCGCATAGGTGTTGGTGGAGTCGACTTCGTCGAGGATGAGGAGATTCGGCTGAATGGAGTCGGGCATGGAATTTTTTCTCCGGCAGTCAGATGCGGCGCAAAAAAGCGCGCCGGCGTGTTTAAAAAAGAAAGGAGGCAAAGCGCCTCCCTTTTATCATCTCCGTGCAGAACCGGGAACGCGGCGGTCAGACCCGGCCGTCGCCGGCGATCTCCTTGTTCTGGAAAATGGCCACCGCCCACATCGAGCAGATCGACACGTAAAGCACGACGTAGACCAGACTGTCCACCACATAGCTGAACGGGATCGGCCGGTTGACTGCGACCGCGTCCGCCAGCCAGAAATACTGCCAGTTCGGCAGGACGGCATAGCAGAACTGGAAGAGGGCGTTCAGCAGCTCCGAGTCGGTCTGGCGCTGGAACAGGTAGCTCGAGACCAGCCCGAGGAAAAATACGGTCGTGCAGAGTGACAGGTTCGCCACGATGTCGAGCCGTGTGGCGAATACCACCGAGATGGTCGACATGGCGATGACGGCGAAATTCAGCAGCACGAGGGCATAGCTGAGGTCGGTCAGCGAGACGGTCGGCCGCTCCTGGGTCAGGATGCAGACGGCCGTGATGATCGGAATCAGCAGCGTGGCCGCATACGTGCTGATCTCCGGGAAGGAGCTGCCGCGCCAGAAGTTGAAGATCATGCCGACCGCGCAGATCGCGATCAGGACTCCGTAGTAGGAGAAAAAGATCGTCATGTCGAACCGGAACTGGTCGGTCGCGATAAAAACGGAGGTGATGGTCGCAAGGTTGCAGAGCAGCGTGAACAGCGTGACCGCCGCGCCGATGCCGGTGATCTTGCCGAGGATGAACGTCCAGCGGTAGACCGGTTTCGAAAGCAGCAGAAGCACGGTTCCGTTGCGCATTTCGCGCGCTACGGTGTGCGATGCGCAGAGCACGGCGACGATGAGCCCGAAGATGAGCCCTGTCGCCATGGAGCTGTCGACCACGAGCTTCAACTGCTCGGAGAAGACGAAAAGCGCCGCTGACGGATAACTGCCGATCAGAATCAGCCCCGCGAGCAGCATCAGGAAGTAGATCGGCTCGCGGACCGACTCCTTGAAGGTGTTGATACTGATCTTGAAATAGTTGAACATGCGTAATCCCTATTCCGCGGTTGCCGGCTCCTGCGCCTCCGGAGCCTTGGCCTCCGGAGCCTGAGCGGCGGGCGCCGGATCGAATTCGACGAGCTCCTCCTCCACCGCCGCGACTTCATCCTCGGCGGGCGCTTCGGTCTGGGCGACCGGCTTGAGCTGCTCGGCCCTGGTCCGCGGCGTCGGGCGCAGGAATTTGCCCTTGCTCATAAGCTCTTCGCGCAGCTTTTTGTAGTCGCCGGAGAGGTTGCTGAGGCTCAGCAGCAGCGTGGTCTCCTCCGCAATCCGGTTCCAGTCGTCGCCTTCGATGCGGACGATCGGAATGCTGCGGTCGAGCAGCTTGACGAACTTGGGCTGGACGTAACGGTCGTCGCCGAGCACGACGATGCGGCGCGGATTCAGGAACTGGACGAACTGCTGCAGGCTCTTTTCGGGAATTTCATACGCCGGCCCCTTGGCCTGAACATAGATGATTTTCTGGTCTTTGCTCTCCGGCGTCGGCAGCAGCAGGTAGGGCTGGCGGCTTTCGTAGAGGATCAGCTCCGCCATGAGCCGCGGGCTTTTGTAGTTTCCGGCCATGACGAGTGTGACCACATCGCGCTTCGGGCCGTTGGCGAACCACGGAGCGGCGTACGCTCCGGCCGCGACGACCAGTGCCAGAAGAATGAGGCCGGACTTCAGAACTTTCGATATGCCCATTTGCGAAATCTCCCTTTATCTGTAACAACGATGCCAATTCCAGAGAAATAAACTCCAAGCTGCTTAAAATATAACCGGATTTGGTGGACAAGCAAATAAAAATCGCGCCGAACTTCAAAAAAAAACCGTATTTTACTTGAAGAATCCGAAAAAAACTGCATTTTAAAGATATGGACGGAATCTCCGGCCGGTCTTGCCGGCGGAAATGACGGGGCTTCCGGCCGGAACCGCAGTCGTTTATTGTCGTTTTTTTGGATAAGAGTCAGTTTGATGATAACAAATATATTTCCCGGCGCAGGGAACGGCCAGGCGCGGGCCGCTGTGTTCATGAGCGGAACCGGCACCAATGCCGAGGCGCTGTTCCGCTACCATGCCGGGCATCCGGAGTGCCGTTTTGTCCCGGCGCTGATCGTCACCGACGCGCCGGAGCACAGCCGCGCGCGGGAACTCGCCGCCGCATGGAACATTCCGCTGGTCGAGCATGACATCCGGGCGTTTTACGCCGCCCGCGGCGAGACGGCGATCTCGCTTGTCTCCGAACGGCGCCGCGCCATCCGTTCCGAATGGACCGAGGCGCTGCGGGAACTCGTCCTGCCGTGGAAGATCGATTTCGGCGTGCTGGCCGGTTTCGTTCCGCTCTGCAACATCACGGCCGACCTGCCGTGCCTGAATGTTCACCCCGGAGACCTCACGGTGGAAACGGACGGCCGCCGGATTCTGGCCGGGCTCCATTTCAAGCCGGTGGAGACCGCGATCCTGGCCGGGCATCCGGCGCTGCGCAGCAGTGTGATTCTCGCCCAGCCGTTCGAGGGCAGCGGGGAAGCCGAGATGGATTCCGGGCCGGTTCTCGGCGTCTCCCGCCCGATGCCGGTCGAGCTCTGCGGGGAGTCCCCGGAGGCGCTTGCCGCGATTCAGGCCGGCCGTTCGCGGGCTCCGTACCGGGACCGGCTGCGCGAAGTGGCGGCTCACAACCTGGAGCGGCTGAAGCTGTGCGGCGACCATGTCGTTTTTCCGCGCGTGGCTGACGATTTCGCGGCGGGCCGCTTCGGGCTCGACGGCGGGCGGCTCTGTTTCCGGGAGGCCGGGCAGTGGCGTCCGGTCCGCACCGTGGAATACGGCGAGGACGGCAGGAGGCTGCTGTCATGACGAAAGAACGGCACATCTTCCGCAGCGGACGGCGCCGGCTTCGGCTGCTGATCCTTCCGGCGGTGCTGCTGGCGGCTGCCGGCGGCGGCGTCTGGTTCTGGTTCGAACACTCCCCGGCCCGCGCCGTGGAGCGCATGCTGCTTTCAATCAAGGGGCTTGAGGCGGAACAGGTGGAAGAGCAGTCGCCGGACCGGATTCTGATCCGGCGCATCTCGTATCGCGCGGACGACGGAGTCGCCGCCGGCTGCGAAGGGCTCGAGATCGGCCTCGATGCGAACGGCGTGCCGCGTTCGGTATCCGCCGCGGGCGTCGAGATCGGACGGATCACGCAGCTTCTGCCGCTGGTGGCCGGGGCGGCGCGCCGGGGAACGCTGCCCGCCGAGTTTTCGGTTACCGGCTCTTTCCGGCGGAAGGCCAGGAAAGGGGATTTTGCGTTTGAATTCAAGTGGATGCGCCGCCCGGACGGTGATTTCGACATCGAGTTTTCGATGCCGGACCCGGGGCTGGCCGCGAGCGGCAGCTACCGTCCGCAGACAGGCGCCGCCGAACTGAGATTGCGGGGGCGGGCGACGACGGAACTGCTCGAACTGGTCGAGAGCCGCATTCCCGCAGAGGTCGCGCTTTCGGGGGCGTTCGATGTCGACGGAGTTCTCAAGCTGGATTTCGGCAGGCCCGACCCGGTCCGCTCCTTTGAGGGCGAACTTGCCTTTTCGGAAGGGACTGCCGTGTCCGGGGGCGTCTGGGAGATTTCCCCGGGCAGGCGGGCGGTGTTCCGCTGGTACGGCGCGGAGCGGCCGTGGGAGGTCGCACTGCCGGAGACCTCGCTGCGGCGCCCGCTGGAGCTGCCGCTCGGTGCGCTGACCGTGACCGGGGGCGCCGATTCCGTCATCCGGTTTTCGGTCGTGAACGCTCCGCCGGTCGGGGAGATGACCGGCGTCATGCGGATCGACGGCCATTACGACCGGGGGGACGGCAGCTGGATGTTCCGCCAGTCCGAAAGTTCGGACCGGGCGGTCCGCTGGAGCGGTGAGCTGCCGTGCGGAGAATTCAACTGCATCTGGCGTTCGCCGCGGATTTCCGGCGGCGGCTCCCGTTCGCACGGCAGCATCGATTTTTCGTTCGGCTTCGAGTCGGTGAAGTTCCGGGCGCCGGGGAGCCAGCAGGAGCTGGCCGCGCTGCCGGGGACGCTGGCCGGCAGCTGGAATTTCGATTACGACAATCCGGAGGCTTCGAGTTTCGAGCTCTCCGGCCTGCTGAAGAGTTCGAAGCTCGAATGGCCGAATCCGGAGAGCGCCTGGAGCGCATCATCGGCGCTGGTCTCCTTCCGCTTTTCCCGGCAGACGGGGGAGCGGGAGGCGATGCTGGTTCTGGAGCCGGAGCTCGGCGGGGTCAACCTTTACGGCGGCGGCGTGCCGAAGCTGAAGCTCGAGGGATTTTCGGGCCGGTTCAACTCCACGTTCGATCCGGCCGCTGCGGAGCGCATGCCGCTGCGGGTCGAAGGCGCCGTTGAAGTGCGGCGTGTGAATCCGGTCCGTTCCATGTTCGGCGCCGGGGAGTTCCGGGATCTGCGCTTCTCCGGCTATGCGGAGCTGTCGCCGGCCTGGCTGGTTCAGGGATTCCGGGCGGCGGGCGGCGCGGAAAACGCGCTTTTCCGTTATTCCGAATGCGAGATTTCCGCCGCGATGCCGGTTTTCGAGCTGAGGTTCGACCGCAACGCGATCACGCCCGGCGACAATTTTCTGGGCCGCATGGATACGGGGCGGCTGACGCTTTCCGCACTGGGCGGAACCTTTTCGGTGCCGAAGGCGCATGCGGCCTGGAGCAGTGAGCTGCGGGAAGCAGAGCTTCTGCCCGAGCGGTGGACGGCGCTGCTCGAATTGCCGGCCGGAACGGTCGGCAGCCACGACCTCGAAGGCAGTTTTCAGGCGCTGTCGAGCCGGGTTTCGTTCGATCACTCGCAGGTCGGCGCTCTGGAGGCGAAACTGACCGGCTTCGAGGCGCGTCTGGGGGAACAGCCCGCTGTCCGGCAGCTCAGGGCCGGAGAACAGGTGCTGGTGTTCAACCGGGACAAGGAGGGCGGCAGCGGCCGCTTCTCCTTCTCGGACGGAAGCTTTTCCGAGAGCGGTTTCGGGGCGGAGCAGGTTTCCGCGGCGATTCCGCTGGTGTGGCGGGACGGCGCGGTGACCGGGAACGGTTCGTTCCGGGCCGGGTCGGTCACGGTTCCCGGCGGCCTGCTGAAGAGCGCCTCCGGCGATGTGCGGTTTGAAGGGGGAACCTTCCGCCTGGCCGGGCAGGCGGCTTCGCCGTTCTGGCCGGAGGGCGCTCTGCTCTGGACCGGTGAGTTTTCGTGGGGGAAGCAGTGGCGCGCCGCCGGCGACTTTTCTCTGAAGCCGACCACGCTTTCGGCGCCGTTGCCGCTCGGCGGAATCCTGCCCGCGGCCGCGGGCTTGTCGCTCAAGGGCGGCCTGGCCGGAAAAGGGACGTTCGAATTTCTGCCTGCCCGCACGGAGTGGAGCTGCGAATTCACTCCGGCGGACGCTTCGCTCTCCGGCAACGGTCTGGCGCTAGCACGGCTCTCCGGGACGCTGCGGCTGCCGGGCGGCGGTGCCCGGAGCCGGAATTCCGGCGGAGAATTCCGGTTCGGCGAGGCGAAGCTCGACGATGTTGCGATCCGGAACGGTTCGCTTTCGTTCCGGCTGCTCCGGCCCGAGGAGTGCGATATTTTAAGCGCCGGCGGCACGGTGTGGGGCGGCCGGGCGCGGCTCGCCGCCCCCTTCACGCTTCGCGCCGGTACGGAGGCTGCGGACGCCGGGATCGTGGTCCGCGGCCTGGAGTGGGCCGGTCTGCTGCGGAGCCTCGGCCTCCCCGGAGACCTGATCGACGGCCGCGCGGACGGCACCTTGTTCTGGCGGATTCATGCCGACGGGCGGCCCCCGGCGCTGGCGTCGGCGGAATTGACTGCGGCTGCCGGAGGCAAACTGAAGCTTGAAGCGCTGGAACCGTTCGTGCAGGCCGGTTCTTCCGGGTCGGCGGCGCGCCAGCGCATTCTGCTGAATCTGCTGCGCGATTTCAACAGCCGCAGTTTGCGGCTCCGCCTGGAGGAGGCGTCCGGCGGCGGCTGGCTGCTGAGTCTGTCGGCGGCCGGGAGGCCCGGGCAGCTTCAGATCCGTGATGAGAACTACCGGCGGCTGATCCGTTCCGTGGATCCGGCCGCGTTCGGGCTGGACGGGGAAATCGAGTTCACCGTCAATTACCGGATCCCCGGCAAGAAAGAGGCAAAGGAGAAGAAGTGAATCTGAATTTGGAAGCATATATCCAGCGCAAAATGAGCCGGTTCCTGGACGGGCCGGAGACATTTCAGTTCAATGCGCTTCGGAATGGAACGCAGCGGAAATACCGTTCCAGCTCGCTGGCGCTCTTCGCGTGGTTTATCGGGATCACGCGCCTCTTCCTTTCTCCGGTCGGCTTCTATCTGCTGCCCGTGGTCGCGATGCTGGTCGCCTATGCTTCCGTGGCGATGGATGCTCCCATGCGGTTCATGGTCCTGATCTTCCTCGCGGTGTTTCTGGTCGAGCTGTCCCTCGGCTTCTGGTATCGGCCGCGCGTCGATCTCGTCCGGCTGATGCCGGACCGGGTGCGCGCGAAATCGACCTTCAAGGTCCATTTCATCCTGCGCAACCGGCGCAAATTCCCGGCCTGGGACCTCTGTGCGGACCCGTTCAATTATTCGTCCGGGCTCACGATCGAAAAGCATGCCGCGGTCGGCGTGTTGCCTCCCAGGGCGGAAGTCAAGCTCGAAAGCGTGGTTTATGCGAAGCGGCGCGGGCGCTATCTGATTTACACGACCCGGGTCGAGTCCCGTTTCCCGTTCAACCTGATCAAGTGGAGCTGCCGCTGGCGCAGCGACGCCCGGCTGCTGGCGGTCTATCCGGCTTTCACCTCGCTGTCGAAATTCACCCTTCCGCTCGGGGCCCGGAATCAGGCGGAGGGGATGGCGCGTTATTCGAAAATCGGCGAGTCGATGGAGCTTATGGGGGTGCGCGACTATCGCGACGGCGACGACATCCGGCGAATCGACTGGCCCGGAACCGCCCGGCTCGGCTCCTTCGTGGTCAAGGAGTTCGAAGAGGATGAGCTCAAGCGGATCGCGCTGGTGACCGATACGTATGTGCCGCCTGTGAAGTTCTGGAAGCTCCACCGCACGCCGCGGGAATCCGAGCACCTCGAAGCGGCCCTGGAGCTGACGGCGGCGCTGGCCGAATACCTTTCGCGCGGCGAAGCCGCCGTCGAACTGTTTGCCGTGGGTCCCGAGGTGCATCGGCTCGAAACCGGCCGGGGCACCACGAGTTTCGATGCCGTGTGCGATATCTTAAGCGGCATCGATGCGTCCCCGGTTCCGGCGCTGGCGCAGCTCGAAGCCGACGTGTTCCGCGATCTCTCCGAGGTCGGCGGCGCCGTAGTGGTCCTGATCGGGGACGACGACGACCGCCGGAAGTTTGTGGAGAAACTGCGCGAGAGCGGCGTTTCCCTCCGGGTGTTTCTGATTACCGACGAGCCGGCCGCGGACCTGCCGCCCGACTGGTTCGCGCTTTCTCCGAAAGCGGTGCGGACCGGCATGGTGAGGGAGCTGTAAGATGGATCAATCCAGAAAAATCGTATTGTGGTCGGCGGCGATTCTGCTGCCGGCGGCGTTCTACTTCAGCGCGATTGCGGATCTGCCGCACATCACGGTCATCACGATCATCCTGCTCGTGGTCGCGTCGCTGAAATCCACCGGATGGCGGGTCAGCGACCGGTCGGTCATCTACCTGACCGTCCTCGCGATGGCGATCACGCTGTTCGGCAACTATCTCGCCCCGCTGAAGCAGGACCGGTTCGGCTTCATGGCGATCTTTTCGCGCCCGAATCTGTCGGTGCCGTTCGTGCTTTACCTGGGGGCGCTGGCGGCCGGATTCCGGCGTCGCGGGCACGCGATCGGCATGGCCGCCGCCGCCTCGATCCTCGCCTTCGGGCTCGGCGGCGACATCCGGCTCGACGGACTCGCCTCCGAACGGATGGGAGAGGTGTCGAAGCTCGTCGCGGCCTTTCCCTACTTTTTCGGCGGGACAATGACGATTGCGATTCTGGCGATCCTGTTCGGCAGCCGGTCGGGGCAGAAGAGGGCGAACTGGAAGCGTCCGGTGCTGCTGGTGTTTTCACTGACGGCGATCGTCGGACTCATCTGGCTGGAGTACTGGGGGTACCGCCAGAACGAAAACCTGTTCCGAAGTCTCGAAAACGCGCTTCTGCGGATCGGCATCCGGCAGCTTTACACCACCGGCCGGAACGCCGCGCAGTTCGGATCGACGCCGAACCTCATGACCGGCATGTCGCCGGAGTTTCTGGCCATGTCCGACCGGGTGGCGCTGCGGGCGGTCGGCGACGAGCCGCCCGGCTATCTGCGGAGCCGTTCGTTCCACCGTTACGAGCGCGGCATCTGGCACAGTTCGGAGGAGGCGCTCGGGACGCCGCTGCCCACGACGATTTCGGAGGGGTCGCTTTCGGCCGACCAGCTCTATTCGGTGATCCGCATGGAGAAAACGCCGAACGTCTGGGATATTTTCCCGGACGAGTCGCTGCAGGGCAACGTGCTGATGATTCCGGGCGATACGGTTTCGATGGCGCTGATCGCCTCCCGCGTCCTTCGTTTCCGCGACGGCCGCATCGAGGTAGAGGCGTTCGTGCGCGAGGGCGGCTATTCGGTTTTCACCGAAACCAGGGACGAGGAAAGCGCCATGCAGCTGCCGGACAAGCCCGGCAAGGAGTTTCTCGAAGTTCCGCGCGAGGTCAAGCCCGTCACCGACGGCATCGTCGAGGAGCTGAAACTTGCGAATTATCCGACCGACGCCGAACGGTTCATGAAGCTTCAGGAGTATTTCGACCGGGAGTTCAAATATTCGCTGGATTGGCAGGGGCCGAAGTCCGAACCGATCAAGGAGGGCGACTACCGGCCCCGGCGGCGGCCGGTTCCGGAGGATATGGAGCGCCGGTTCGAGCAGCGCCCGGGCTTCCGCATGGGCATGCGCACCGTGGGGCGACTGGCCGGCGGAGCCGTGAATCCGCGCCGCCGGCAGGGCCGGTTCCGGCCGCGCTGGCGGCCGAGCGACCCGGTCAAGTATTTCCTGACCGAGCACCGGCGGGCGCATTGCGAATTGTTCGCTTCGGCGACCGCGCTGATCCTGCGCAGCGCCGGAGTGCCGACGCGGTATGTGACCGGCGTGATCTGCAATGAGCGGCACCCCTCCGGCAAATACTATATCGCCCGCTACGGCAATGCGCATGCGTGGGTCGAGGCGTTCGACCGCCAGAACAAACGCTGGGTCGTCGTCGATACGACGCCGCCGAGCATTACGACGCCGGCGGCGCGCCCGGATTCGTGGCAGGAACAGCTCAGCAGCCGCGGCGATTATCTGCGGCTGGCCTGGTTCGAGGTTCTGAGCAGCCTGCGCCGCGGCCATTTCGCCGAGGGGACCATGGCCGCGCTCGCCCTCGTCTGGGAGTGGCTCCTCTATCTGGTCACGCATCCGGCCTGGGGTACGCTGGGCGGATTTGTTTTCGGTTTCCTGATCTGGATTCTGCTTTACCGCCGCAAACGGCGTCTCTCCGACCACCTGACGCCGGAGCGGCGGAAGATCCAGAAGGAATATTTCAAGCTGCTGAAGAAGCTCCGGAGGCAGAAAGTGATTCCGAAGGAGGAGGTTCCGACCGCCGCCGAGCTGCTGGCCATCGTCGACCGCCACCCGACCATGCCGCCGCCGCGGCGGATCGAGCTGACCAATTACCTGAACGGGTACCTGGTCCGGAGATATTCGACCCGCGACTGATCGCCGGGCCGCCGCTGGTTTTTCGAATCGGCGGCGGCTCTGTACCGGTTGTATCCAAAGTTGACTTTTTTGTTCGGTCCTTTGTTGACAATTGAGCCGGATCATGCTATAATCAGAAAATGCAGATATCGTAAATTTCCGTGCGGGAGCCTGTCCCGGTGTACAGTAACAGAGCGGTTCCGCCGTGCGGCGGGGCCGGAAGGAGGTGCGATGGTCAAGCCGTTGTGGATACTCGCCATGACACTTGCCGGAGCGGGTCTGGCCGGTGCAGATTCCGTTCCGGACGCGAAGGGAACTGCGTCGGCGGCGTTGAAGGCATACGCCGCGATGGATTATGCGCAGGCCGGGAAATTGGCAAGGACGATACCGCATACGCCGGAAGGCCGGCTGGTCAGCGGCCTCTGCGATGTGTACGACCGCACCCGGCAGGATATCAGGCGCGGACAACTGACCCTCGCCGAACTTTTCTACAATGACAAGACGCCGCTCCCGTACCGGCTGGAGGCGGGTGTCGCGCTGGGCAGAACCACGCAGCTGATGAAGGAGCGGCGCGATCTGTACCGCGATGCGGCCGACCGTTACGACCATGTGAAGATTTTCGAAGCTGTGCGCAAGCTCGCGCCGGGCAGCTCGGCGGATCGCAACGCCTTCTTCTACCTGATCCGCGAGCGGCTCGAGAATCCGGAACAGGCCGACGCCGCTTTCGAGGAACTCGAAACTTTTTTCCGTGATTTCCGGGGGGACCGGAAGCTGCTGCCGCCGCTGCATCTGCTGGCGGAATATGAATATATCCGCCTGCGGCGCGACTACAAAAACGCGGCCCGGCACCTGATGGAAGGGTATGAGATCGGGTTTGCGAATCCGAACGAGAACCGCGGCGGTCTGTTCCGGCTGGCGTTCCTCTTCCACAAGAAGCTGAACGACAAGCCGATGGCAGTCAAGTATTTCAAGGAGTATCTAAAGCGGTATCCGTATTCGGGGCAGGCGGTGGTCGCCAGGCGGTTCCTGGAGGATCTCGGGGAAGGCGGGGCGGAAAAATGAAAAAACTCGATGATGTTCAGAGCGCCGGCCGTTTTCAGAAAGTCGGACTCATCCTCGCCGTCGCGTTCTACATTCTCTCGGTGATCATGGTGATCCGGAATCACGGCGGCATGTCGGTCGTTTTTTCGCCGGATACGAAGGTGATCACCATCGCGCACTGGCAGCTTGAGGACGGGTTCCGCGAAGGGATCAGCGCCGCGATCGAGGAGTATGAAAAGGCCAAGCTGGCCCAGGGGGTGAAGGTCAAGGTGCGCCAGGTCGCGGTTCCGGTGCGCGGCTACCAGCAGTGGTACCTGACCCAGCTGATCGGCGGAGAGCCGGCGGATATCCTCGAGGTCATGGGCAGTTCGGATATCCAGAACCAGTATTTCACGCCGCTTTCGCCGTATATCGGCGAGAAAAACCCGTGGAACAAAGGCACGCCGCTCGAAAACATGAGCTGGCGGGAGAGCTTCGCGGACGATATGCTGAGCGCGCTCGACACCGCGTACAGCGAATTCTTCTCGGTCTGCACATTCATGCACACGACCCGCGTCTATGTGAATATGAAGCTTTATGAGGAGGCGACCGGCAAGACGGAGCTGCCGGATACGCTGACGGAGTGGCTCGAGGACTGCGCCAGGCTGAAGGAATACGGCCTGCAGCAGAAGCGGCCGATCATCCCGATCGGCGTGCGCGGCTTCGACAAGGGGACCATCGGCCAGCTGCTCAGCACCTACAACTCGCAGCTGACGACCGATCTGTCGGACACCGGTTCGCCGTACGGCTACGGCGTGGCGACCGGCGAGATTTTCCGCCAGATCAACGCCGGCGAACTCGACAAGGACAAGCTGCTCGAACCGGTCGAAGTCGTGACCGAAATCGGGAAATATTTCGCGGACGGTTTTTCGGCGATCGATCTCGAACAGACCAAATACCTGTTTTTCGCGGGCAACGTCGCCTTCTTCATCGACGGAACCTACAACGCCTGGAGCATGATCAACAACGCGCCGTTCGAAGTCAAAGTGATCCAGATTCCGGTGCTGGACGAAAAGCATCCGCTCGGCGCGAAGGCGTTCGGGCGCATCACGGAACTCGGCAGCGGCATCCAGGGCAAATTCGGCATTCCGAAAAAGACGAAGCATTTCGACCTTGCGCTCGATTTCCTGCGGTTCCTGACCAGCTGGAAGGTCAATCAGCTCGTGATGGTTGAGAACTGCAAATGGATGTCCTCGCTCAAGGAGGTCGAATACACCGGCGCCATGAAGGATTTCGAGCCGGTCACGAATACGAGCCACACCGCCGTCACCACGCCCTTCACTTCGACCGGAACGCTGGCGAACCGGCTGACGCTGCAGCGGCTTGAAAACAGCATCATCCACCAGCCGGAGGACCCGAAGCAGTACTTCTGGGACGATTTCCTGAAAGCGCGCCCGCAGCTGATCGAGGAGATCGTCGAGGCGAATTACGGCGTCATGCGGAATCTCTGGAGCATGGACGGCACCCGTTCGGCGCTGGCGGTCGGCGCCGAGATCACCGAACCGGGATCGCGGGAGAACGGGCTTTTCATGATGCGTTCGAACATCAATCTGGAGGGCATCGTCAGCCGCTATAAGACTGTGGACAACAACGTCGAACTGGTCGAAGAACTGGGCAAGCTGGAGGAGTACGGCAAAAATGGCAATTGAAGTTCCGTTGAAGAAACTGCGGTATTACTGGCCGGTCTATCTGCTGATCGCCGTGCCGCTCCTGCTGGTGCTGGTCTTCAGCTACCACCCGATCGTCAACGGCATGTGGCATATGTTCTACCGCTGGGACGGCGATACGGTCGAGGAGTTCGTCGGCTTCCGGAACATCGTCAAGATGTGGAACGATTCGTCGCTCTGGTGGAGCTTCTGGGTGGTGACGATCTTCGTCGTCGCCAATGTCGTCAAGATGATCCTGCCGATCGTCGTGGCGGTCGTGCTGCACCATGTGATCAGCGACCGGTTCGGGTACCTGTACCGGATTCTTTTCGTGATCCCGATGATCATCCCGGGCATGGTCGGCATCCTGATCTGGAAATACTTCTACGAGCCGAACAGCGGCATCCTGAACAACCTGCTGCGGCTGCTCGGCTTCATCTCGCCGACCGATACGGTCCAGTGGCTTTCGGACGTGAATCTGGTGATCCCGTCGCTGGTCTTCATGGGCTTTCCGTGGGTCGGGGCGTTCGGCGTGCTGATCTACCTCGCCGGGCTGCAGGGCATCAGCGAGGACGTTTACGAGGCGGCCGACATCGACGGCGCGGGACCGCTCACGGTATTCTTCAAGATCGAGCTGCCGCTCATCATGACCCAGGTCAGGATCAACCTGATTCTGATGATCATCGGCACGGTGCAGAGCTGGGAGAACATTTACCTCTTCCTCGGCGTGGACGGTGGCCCCGGCGGCATCGCGACGGTGCCCGGGCTCATGATTTTCCGGGAGGCGTTTTCGCGCGGGCTTTTCGGCTACGGCTGCGCGATCGGTTTCGTGATTTTCGCGGTCACGCTCGTCCTGACACTGATCAACAACCGCTTCGTCCGGGTTAGAAAATAGGAGTTCACATATGGCTCGCGTGGTACGGTCCAGATCCGCCGAATTTTTCAAGCACCTGTTCATTCTGGTGGTGCTGTTTTTCGCCTTCGTTCCGATGTATCTCATGATCAATATTTCGCTGAAGGACAACCAGCAGTTTTCGCGGAACCCGTGGTTTCCCGAGGCTCCCTTCCATTGGGAGAACTATGTGTTCGGCTGGAACCATCTCGGCGGAACCATTTTCAACACGGCTTTCGTGGCGATCACCGCGACCGTGCTGACTCTGGTCATCGCCGTGATCGGGGCGTTCTTCTTCGCGCGCTACAAAATGCCGGGGTCGAAGTTTCTGTTCGGGGTGTTCATCATTCTCATGATGTATCCGAGTGTGGCGAACATGGTGCCGATGTTCAAGCTCATCACTTCGCTCGGGCTCTACAATACGCATTTCGCGCTGATCATTCCGGCCATCGCGGGGGGGCAGGCGTTCAACATTTTCGTGCTGCGCAACTTCATCGAGGATATTCCGCAGGATCTTTTCGATGCGATCGAAATCGACGGCGGCAATATGTTCTACCAGATCTGGCATGTGGTGGTGCCGCTGTCGATGCCGATCATCGGGACGCTCGGCATCCTCTCGATCATCGGGCAGTGGAACAACTTCGTTTCGCCGCTGCTCTATCTGCGCGATACGAACCTGCAGACCATCTCCGTATCGCTGCTCTACCTGGAGGGCGAATATACGAAGAACTGGGGGCAGCTCATGGCGGGCTACACGATCGCGTCGATTCCGCTGGTGGTCCTCTTCATCTTCTGCATGAAGCTCTTCATCCGCGGCCTCTCCTCCGGCGCCGTCAAGGGGTGAGTCGGCCGGATTCCGTTTTCTTTCGCGGAACCCGGAGGGGCGGCAGCAGGGCGGCGGCTTGAAAGCGGCCGGATTTCATGCCGGAGTAATCGGAGCATACTGAAACGAAAGGAACTTTTCGATGGATTCCCGGGTTTATCACGGAAGGATCGGCGTTTCCGCCGATTGGGACGTCGTTGTCGTCGGCGGAGGGCCGGGCGGATGCGCCGCCGCCGTCGCCGCCGCCCGCGCGGGGGCGAAAACGCTGCTGCTGGAGGGAACCGGTGCCGCCGGCGGCATGGGCACCGGGGGGCTGGTTCCCGCCTGGTGCCCGTTTTCCGACGGCGAGAAGATCATCTACCGCGGGATCGCCGAAACCGTTTTCAGGCGTGCGAAGGCCGGACTCCGCCACGTTGACGAGAAGCTGCTCAACTGGGTCTCGATCGACCCGGAGGCGTTGAAGCGCACTTACGACGAGCTGCTGATGGAGCACGGGGTTTCCGTGCTGTTCCACACCTTCGTCGCCGGGGTGGAGATGGCTGGTGACGGAACGATCGACGCGGTGATCGCCGGGAACAAGGCCGGGCTGACCGCGTTCCGGGCGAAGGTGTTTGTCGACGGCACCGGCGACGGGGATATCGCGGCCTGGGCCGGCGCCGACTTCAGCCTCGGCGACGACCGGACCGGCGCCCTGCAGCATGCGACGCTCTGCTTTACGCTCTCCAATGTCGACTCCTATTATTACCAGAATGCCTGCCGGCTGCACGGGAACAATCCCGGCTCCCCGGTGCACCGGATCGCGAAGGATGACTCCTATCCGGAGATCTTCGACACGCATCTCTGCCAGACCTTCACCGGTCCCGGGACGGTCGGCTTCAATGCCGGGCATCTGGTCGGAGTGGACAGCACCGATCCGGCCGCCGTCTCCGCCGCAATGATTCAGGGCAGGCGGATCGCCCACGCGTATTTGCGCGCATTGAAGGAATACGAGCCTGAGGCGTTCGGCGCCGCCCACCTCGTCTGCACGGCCAACCTGATGGGCATCCGCGAGGGGCGGCGGATTGCCGGCGATTACGAACTGACCTGCGGGGACTATCTGGCCCGGCGCAGCTTCGAGGACGAAATCGGGCGCAACTCGTACTATCTGGACATCCACGGCATGAGCGGCGAAATGCGCGCCGTGATCGACAAGGCGGGCCGCTACAAGGCGGGGGAATCGCACGGAATCCCGTTCGGCTCGCTGCTGCCGAAAAAGCTGGACAATCTTCTGCTCTGCGGCCGCTGCATTTCCGCCGACCGGATGACCTACGGCAGCGTCCGGGTCATGCCGGTCTGCCTGGTCACCGGCGAAGCCGCCGGCACCGCCGCCGCGATGGCGGTGCAGCGGGAGATCGCTCCCCGCGAGCTCGACCGCTCCGCCCTCCGCGGAGAGCTGCGGAAGAACGGCGCTTACTTTCTGTGACCGCGGAACCGGCCGGCGGACCGGTTCAGCCGAGCTCGGCGGCGCCGGCCAGGTTCCGCACGCTTTCGCGGGCGATGAGGGAGCAGTTCAGCACCTCCTGGCGGTTCACGGGAATATCCCGGATGCAGTTGATCAGCATGCGCACGGCGACTTCGCCGAGACTGCGGGTCGGCTGCCGCAGCACACTGATCGGAACCGGCTGGAATTCGAGTTCGCCATTCTCCTCGAAGGAGAGCAGCGAGATATCGTCCGGAATCCGGAAGCCGGCCTGCACAAGCCCGGATTGCAGCTTCAGCGTGATCTGGCTGTTGGTCGAGAGAATCGCCGTGGGCGGATTTTTCATGTTGGCCAGTTCGGAGACCGCGCCGGAGACGGAGTCGTCCTGAGAACGGTACTGGCGGCTCCAGACCTGGCCCGGGTTGCCGCCCAGCTCCTGAATGGTGTCCCGGAAGCCGGTGATCCGCTGCCGCTGGCAGATGTCGCTGTACGCCATCGAAAGCAGCCCGAACCGGCGGTGCCCCATGCTCCAGAGATAGTTGGCGGCGTCGCGTCCGGCTCCGGTGTTGTCCGCGCAGACGCAGTTGGGCAGCCCCGGCTCGGCGAGGTTGCCGATGCCGATGACGGGAATCGGCAGCTTGACGAGCTTCTCCGAAATCGCATACAGGATGTCGAACTCCGGAATCAGGAGCCCCCGCAGCCGGTGCGCCCGGATCATGCTTTCGATGTAGCCGATGCTGAGACGCTTGGAGCTCAGGGTGAGAAGCTGCACCGAAAGGTCTTCCGCGGTCAGCGCCTCGACCATCGCCGTGACCAGCGTGGCGGTGTAGTTCGTGTTCAGGAAATCGCGGTAGGAGAACATCATGATGCCGACGCTCTCCGCCGCCGCCGTTTCGAATCCGGTCAGCACCGGCCCCTCCGCGCGGAGCTCTTCGATGGCCCGGCGGACGGTTTCGACCGTGGAAGAGCGGTGACAGTGTTTGCCGTTCAGAATCCGCGATACCGTCGCAGTGCTGACGTTCGCGCGCTCGGCGATCTCTTTGATGGTGGTGTGTTCCAGCAGCATGATTCGGGGGCCCTTTCCTGCAATTCCTATTAGTATGGCGGCCCGGCGGCCGGTTGTCAAGCGGAGTATGAAATAAAATGCATCTTTTTTTACATCCCGTTACAGTTGCGCGCCCGGAAAACGGCCGCCGCTTCCGTTTTCCGGATGGCGGCGGCGTCCGCGCGTGATTTCGCGTTGGAACGCGGATGGCGGCGGAATGTAAATTTTTGTAAAAAATCAACCGGAATAATGGCCGCAAAGAGTTGGCATTGAAACCGCTTTCCCGTATAATATTTTGAGAGAAGGGAGACGGGCGGTGCCGGCGCGCACGCTGCTCCGCCACGAAAACGAGGGAGATCGGTATGCGGCTTTTCACTTCGCCCGGAGTTTCCGGGAACGGCAATGAATATGTGACATTCCGTTGCGGGCTGCCACGGGGCTGCACCGGAATCAGGATTTACGCCGATGAGCTTTATGAGCTGAGGTCCGGCGGAAAAATCCTGGGGACCGGGCCGGTCCGCAGCGCGGAGCCGCTGCTTTATTATGACCGTTACGGGCTTTCCGGCTGCCGCGAGCTTGAGGTGCTGGTCCATGCCCGGAAAGGGGCGCCGGCCGTCTGGGCCGAGGTCGAATGCGCCGATGGCGGCCGTTTTGAGCCGGAGTGGTTTTGCCGGGTCGAGACGCGCTACCTGCCGTCGCCGGATACGGTCGGCTGCGTGGGATTCTGCGAATATGTGCGGCTCGACACGCCGCCCGGCGCATTCGTTCCGGCGATTCCGGGCCGGGTCCCTGCCCAGGACGAATTTCTGCCGAGGCCGCTCCCGCCGTTCACGGAAGGGCGGCGCGAACCGGTGCGCGCCTGGACCGAAGGGGAGCTGCACTGGTTCGATTTCGGCGAGATGGTGTCCGGGCGGGTCGAGCTCGCCGGGCGGCGCACGGCCGGGGAGACCGTCGTCGAATATGTGGAGTCCCCCGACTCGGGCTGGGCGCATACCGAAGGGCGGCGGGAGATGTATGCCGACCGTCTTTCGGGCGGCGGCGGAGCGTTCTTCTGGCGCTCGTTCAACCGGCGCGCGTTCCGGTATCTGGTGCTGCACGGCGCGTTGGAAGGAGTGGATTCCGCGGCGGTCCGGACCTGCGGTTATCCCGTGCGCGAAACCGGTTCCTTCACGTGTTTCGACCCGGCGCTGAACCGGCTGTGGGAGGTTTCGGGCCGGACGCTGGCGGTCTGCATGGACGACCTTTACAACGACTGCCCGCACCGCGACCAGGCGCAATGGATGGATGCGTTCGTCAGCGCCCGCTGCGCATTCGCACGCTTCGGCACACTGGACCTGACCCGCAAATGTCTGCTGCAGCATGGTCTTTGTTCGTACCGCGACGGCCGGATCTGTTCGCCGAGCATTGTGAGCTGGGCGTTTTTTGTGGATTACGCGCTGGTCTATATCCTGTTCGTGAAATGGTATTGGCAGGTTTCCGGCGATCTGGAGACGGTGCGGGTTCTGTGGCCGGGAATTGAGGGGCAGCTCGAATGGTTTGCCGGACGCCGGGCTGCCGACGGTCTGCTGGAGCACCTGGACCGGGAGGGATTCGTCTATCTGGACAACACCTTCGAGCTCTGCCGTTCCGGCAAGTCGGCGGGGCTGAATGCGCTCTACTACGGCGCCCTGTGCGCGGCGGCTGAGCTCGCCGGGGCGCTGGGGGAGCCGGACGGAGAGCGGCGGGAGGAGGCGGCGCGGGTGAAGCGTTCCTTCCGTTCCGTATTCGCGCATCCGGAGTTTCCGGGATGTCTGCGCGATACGGATTCCCGTCCGGAACAGTCATTTTTCATGGTGAACTTCTCATGCGTTCCGGGCGGAAGCTGGACCGGGTCCGCCGCCCGGCTCCGGGTTCGCGTCTCCTCCGGCACGGCGGGAGGCGTCCGGCTCGATTTCGCCGCGTATGCGGGCTGCGCGATCCGGCTGAACGGCCGGGAGCTGCATCGTGACGACAGGGAACCGGACTGGGCGAAGGGCGGCCCGATGTATCGTCCCGACTCCGTGGAGCTGCCGCTGAAGGCGGGGGAGAACCTGCTTGAATTCATCGTCCGCGCCAATTCGGTCAACTGGGAGCTCTTCTTCGACTGCGCCGCCGATGTCGCCGCCTCCGGACTCGTCTGCCCGGTCGAATGGGAGAGTGCCGGGCCGACCGGTGCGGAGCACGAGGTGCCGCTGCCGCGGTGGAATCCGCCCCGGCTTTCGGAGAGCACGCACGGATACGCCGGGTTCTGCGGGCTGCTCGATTCGGCTGCCGCATTGACGAGCTGCATCCCGCAGCATTTCTACCGCCATTACGCGGGCATCCGGGTCCCGGCCTTCAGCGAGATCACGGCCGATCCGGAGAAGCTGGCGGAGTGGATCATGCCGTGCAATACGCCCTGGAGCGCCTTTTTCTTTCTCTCCGCGCTGTTCGAGCTGGGCGAGTCGCGCGCTGCGCTGGACTGGATCCGCATGGCGTGGGGGATCATGCTGCGCGGAAATATGGTGAACACCTGGGAGGAGTGGACCGACCGGGCCAGTCTCTGCCACTGCTGGGGCGGCGCCCCGGCCATTTTCTTTCAGCAGGAGATTCTGGGCGTCCGGCAGGAGGGGCTCGGGGAGAAGGTGATCCGCTTCCGCCCCGATCTCGGCGGCCTGGAGTATGCCCGCGGCCGGGTCGTGGTCGGCGAATCGGGGGAATTCGCCGAGGTGGAGCTGCGGCGCGGAAAGAACGGCACGACGGCCGGGCTGCGGATTCCGGCCGGTTTCCGGCTCCGGGAGGATCTGTCCCGGCTGCCGGCTCCGGTTGATTTTACGGTGATTGGCATCTGAGCACGAAAACGGCATAAGCCACACAACATTTTTCAAGGAAAGGAAGCTGTACGATGAAAAAGCTGAGGAATGAAATTCATGCGGCGCATCCGGAAAGGACGCATCGGTTCACGCTGATCGAACTTCTGGTCGTCATCGCGATCATCGCGATTCTCGCTTCGATGCTGCTGCCGGCGCTGCAGCAGGCCCGGGCCGCCGCTCATGCGACGAATTGTCTCGGCAACCAGAAGCAGATCGGCACGGCCATGCTCTCCTACGCCGGGGACAGCAATGACTTTCTGCCGCTGGTCAGGTATAACGGAGGGTATCGCTGGGCGAGCGACATCGCGCCTTATCTCTCCGGCAACAAGCTGGTCGGCGGCGGCGTCATCTACAAGGTCAACAAGGTCATGATCTGCCCCTCGAACGTCACCTGGCAGCCGAAGAGCGAGGCCGATTACGTGGACTACCGGGTTTACACCAACTACGCTTACAGCTTCTATTTCGGCTGCATGGTGCCGGAGGGCGGCTGGGGGTATCCGGCCCAGCAGAAGGAGTACTGTCCGAAGCGGCTGTCGCGGTTCCGGCAGGCCAGCAAGGTTGCGATGCTGAGCGATCTGTATATCTACAACGAGGCCGATCCGAACAGCAACGAAACCAAGTTCAACTTCTCCTGGGCCGCTTTCAACGGCGACCCGGATGCGCAGAAGATCAAGAACGAAAGCCACATCGACGTCGGCCGCCACAGCGGTGCGGAAAATTACCTGTTCGCCGACGGCCACGCCTCGCGGGACCTCGTCCGGAGCCTCGCCGCGAAAATTTTCCCGCTCGGGGGAAATTACAACGGCGACAGCTGGTCGGTCATGTATTATAACTTCTGACGGAGAAACGCGGTTTTCGCTTACTCCGAACAATAGAGTCTTTTATGAAACAAATTTTTTTGCTCCCGGTATTTTTCGCCCTGTTCCTGGCTTCACTCGCGGCATTCTGCGCCGATATCGTCCTGTTTGAAAGCGGGCTGCTCAGGCAGCCGGATGCATTCGAACCGTATGAATGCGTTTTCACGCCGGCTTCGGACGCGGCGCCGGCGGCGGTTTCGCTGCCGCGCGACAAATGGAGCGCGCTCATCTTCAAAACGCCGGTCGACCCGGATTTCTCCGGCGATGCCGTATTCCGGGCGGAAGTCGGCCTGAAGAGCGATCCGGCCGCCACGAAAAACGCCGCTTTCAACATGCAGTTCTACGACGCGGGCGGCAAGGCGATCCCGGTTCCGCTGAAGGAGCGGGAGCGGTTTCTGCCGGTGAAGTCCGGCAGGCAGACGTGTGAAATCCGCTGCGCGGTGCCGAAGGGGACTTCGACGATCCGGATTGACCTGACAGCCGGAAAGGGCGGCGTGTTCGAACTGTTCGACTACTCCCTCGTGCTGGCCGGCAATGTCGCCGCGCCGGCGGAGGGAATCGAGCTTTTCAACCGGGACTCCCTGAAGGGGGGAACGGTCTGGAAGCCGCACGACGCCCGCTATACGCCGATGACGGCGGAGAAACCGGCCGCGGTCGTCTTTCCGGTCGGCACCTGGTCGGCCCTGATCGGCCGGGTGAGCATCGATCCGGATTTCTCCGGCAGCGTCGAATTCGATGCTGCGGTCAATTTCACCGGCGACCTGAAGAATGCGAAGGGAGCCGCGCTCTGCCTGATTTTCAGCGACGAGGACGGCAACCAGCTGCAAACTCCGCTGGCGGAGCGCGAGCGCCATTTCCAGCTGCGGCACGGCGTCCAGCACTTCAAGATCCGCTGCGCGCTGCCGAAGGGGACCCGGAACATCCGCATCGATTTTTCGAGCATGGGCGGTTCGACGCTTGAAATTTCCGACGTTTCGCTGAAATTGATCGGAATGAACCTGACCGAAGCGGCGGTCAACGGCGTCAAGCTGCCGGGAATCGTTCCGCCGCCGCGCGCCGCGGCGGGTGCGGAGAAGGGCCGCGCCGAGATCGAGGTATTCGAATCGGTTCCGTACGATTTCGATGCGCCGTTCTGGCAGGGGCGCCCCGCGTATGAGATCCCGAATACGTCGCTGAACAAGAGCGCGCTGATTCCGGGAGACAACAAGGCGGAGTTCCGGCTCGCTTCGGACGGCAGGTATATTTATGTCCGTTTCCGGGCCCTCGACGATGTGCTGAATTTCAGCACCGATTCGATCCACACCAACGACTGTTTTGAATTCTTCCTGCAGCCGACCGGCCTTTTTCAGAATCCGCGCGTCGGGATTCGCCACGAGCAGTTCACCGTCAGCCGCGATTCCCGCGGCAAGACCCTCAGCAACACCACGGCCCGGACCCGGCTGGTCGAAGGCGGCTGGGAGGCGATGATGAAGATCGAGCTGCAGAACGAGGTCCGGAAGCTCTATCCGTTCAACGGCCTCGAACTGCAGTTCAACGCCCTGTATCAGGACACCGACACCGTTTCGCAGGAACACTATTTAAGCTTCTCTCCGAAAGATCAGGAGAACCGTTCGTGGAACGATTCGAGCGTCTACGTCCCGCTGGTTTTCGTCTCGCGGCAGGCGCTGCCTTACCGGCCGTTCAACCTCGGCGACACGGCCGAATACACGGTCGACGCCAATTTTCCGGGGCGGATCAACCTGATCGACTTCCCGGCCGACCCGTATCACGTCGGTTTCTGGGGCACCCATATGCCGGAAGCGGTCATGACCGTCAGCGACGGAGCTTATCATTTCACCTACCCGGACCATCTTTCGGAGAGCTGCCGGCTGCTGCTGCCGGCCTTCACCGTGCTGGCCGGCGAGACGCTGCTCCTCGAGTTCGACGCGAAGACCGACAAGGAGCCGTTCTGGGGGCTCGGCGCCGACTTCCTCGCCAATTCGAACTGGGTGACCTTCGGCTTCCGCTGCGAAGGGGACGCGACGGTGACGAACGACTGGAAGCACTTTGTCTACAAGGGGAAAGCCGGCGAGAACTTCCGCAACAATATGCGCAGCGGCCGGATTCTGTTCGCGATCGGAGCGCGGGTGGGACGGACCGTGTCGCTCCGGAATTTCAAGATCACCCGGATGCTGCCGGTCGATTTCGATATGCTGATCCGCATCGATCACCGCTATTCGCACCTGATCGCCGGAGAGAAGAACGAGATCACGGCCGTGCTCGATTCACCCGACGCGAAGAAGGCGAAGCTCGTCTGCGAGGTTGTGGACTACTTCTCCGGCAAATCGCTGTTGAAGAAGGATCTGGAACTCTCCGTCCCCGCCGGACGGAGCGAGGTGAAGTTCGATGTTTCCGAGCTGCCGAACGGGTTTTTCAACTGTATCGTCAGGGCCCGCACACCGGAGGGAAAATTTCTCGCCGACCGCGAGCTCTACATCAACAAATATGAGAAAGCTCCGGCCATGAACCGTTTCAGCGGCATGTGGTACGGGCACTTCATCGGGCACACGCCGCCGCTGCAGCCGGAGCTGGAGGCGAAGGAGCTGATCGGCATGGGCGTCGGAACGGTCTACTTCGGCGAACTTGATTTCGTCAGCCCGAGCGGCACGCCGCTCTGGCGCAGCTGCCTTGAGATGATCCGCCCGATGAAGGAGGCCGGGTTTCTGGTCGGTTCGCTGCTGCAGCGCGGAGACCAGTCCAAAATCCGCAGCAAGTTCATGCAGCCGATTGAGCTGACGGATTATTTCCGCGACACGGTCCGGGCGTCGGAGGGACTGATCGACTTCTGGAACTTTTCGAACGAGCCGAATCTCGACGGCGGCTGGCTGCCGCGCGCCGACGCCCGCGAATGGATTCAGTTCAACCGTCCGTTCTACAACGCAGTGAAGGAGGTCGACCCGAAAGCGACGGTTCTGCTCGGCAATCTGAACTCGATCCCGGTCGGGTATCTGCGCGAATGTCATGAACAGAACGGCAACGCGTTCGCCGACGGCGTGATCGGCGTGCACCTGTACGGCGTCGAGGTCAACGGCAACGGTTTCGAAAATCTGCTGAAGGCGCGCGGCGAATACGAAAAGCTCTATCCGGGCTGGAAGGTCTGGGATACGGAGTCGGGCAGCGTCTTTCACACCTTTCGCTCGCTGGATGAACTCATCACCAAAAAAGCGCCGATCCTGCTTTGCGCCGGAGTCGAGATGGCGATCTTCTACGACATCGGCGCGGCGATGATTCCACATGCCGATGCGACTTCGGTCAGCGCGGTCGAGCCGTTCAAAAACCGCTTTTATCCGGGGCTGACTCCGGTCGGCCGGGTCACGCTCGCCGACGGCAGCGTGCATGCATACCTGTTCCGGGACGGGGAGGGAAAGGGCGCCGCCGTGCTCTGGAACAGGCTCCCCTCCGAGGTCGAATTCACGCTGCCCGGCAGCGCCGGAGCCGAGCATTTCGACCAGTACGGCAACCGCCGGCCGGCCCCGGACGGCGACTATGTCCTGAAGCTGACCGATCGCTTTGTGAATTATTTCCGCAATGTGGATCTTTCCGCCCTGACCGGGGATGCGAGCTTCATCCCCGCTTTCCGTCCGTCCGCAGTTTCCCCGCGCCGCGAGCCCGGCGACGTCAGCGAGGCCGTCTATGTCGTGCCGGGCAACGTGACGCGCAATTTCGATCAGTACCTGGTCGAAGGTGAACCGGTCGAGCTGGAACTCTACTATTCGAATGAGGGCGGCGAACCCGTGACGGTCACGCCGTCCGGCAGCGGTGCGGAGAATCTCGCGGTTTCCTTTGAGCCGGCGCGGCTGGAGCTGGCCCCCGGCCAGGCTGCGCGCTGCGTTGCGACGCTGAAGTCCGGTCCCGGCTTCGAGGCGGCTCATTACGCCCTCGGCGGAACGTTCGGCGGCGGGCGGAAGATCGTCCCCACTGTCTTTTATCTGAATCCCGCTCCTCCCGTCAGCGTGGAGGGGACCGGCCGTGCGGTCATCGTTCGCAACAACTCCGGGAAGCCGGCGGACGTCGAGCTGATTCCGAAGATGATGAGCTCGTTCTTCACGCCCGAGGTGATCCGGCGCAAGGGGATCAAGCCCGGAGAAACGGTCATTGTCCCGATTGCGCTCACCCGCCGGGACAACAACTTCACGAATCGCGACGTGAACGGCGTCGAGCTCTACGACATCCGGACCGTGTGGAACGGCGGAGAATTCACCGCCAACGGCAGGATGACGGCCTTCCAGCCGCAGCCGCTTGCCGGAGAAGTGGATTTCTCCCGGCTGGCGAAAAGCTTTTCCGCCGATGAGTTCAAAGTCGATTACCAGCTTTTCGAGGCGCCGGAGGCGTTCCGTTTCGTCGCCCGGATTTACGACGACACGCCGGTGCAGACCGGGGAGCTCGGCACCATCCGGACCGGCGGCGACGTGTTCAGCGTCGGCATTTCGGATAAGGACGGCTACCGCGAATACGGCTTCTCGGCCGTCGGCGGCAGGAGCCACAGCTACCGCTGGAACGGCCGGTACGGGATCGAAACGGCCGTGAGCGCCGACGAGTGCGTCCGGGTGCTGCGCCGCACAGCGGAGCACATCGACCTCGATGTCGTCATTCCGCGCGGAAATATGGTCCCCGGGGACGGCATGTCGCTCCGCATCGTGAACCGCGACGGACAGGGAAAGGAGCGCGTCGTCGAGCTCGGCGGCGGCATGATTCCGTTCGACGCGAACCGGATGGGGGTCCTGATCAAATAGCGCCGCTCCGCCTCCCTCTCCCTCCGGGCTTGCAATCCGGCCCGGCTGCGCTATGTTAAATAGCGTGATTCAGGCGGCAACCGGAAGGGGAGGAACTATGGAGACGGTGCGGATGCTGAATGCCGGGCGGTTCGTGTCGCGCGGCCGCGGGCGGCACGGCACCCGGGTCATCGACAGCTATGAACTGATCTATGTCGATGCCGGGAAACTTGAGATGTTCGAGGCCGGGCGGACGTTCCGGCTTTCGGCGGGGGAGTGGCTGCTGCTGCGTCCCGGCCGCCGTCACGGCGGGCTTGCCGCCTACGAGCCGCAGCTCGTGTTTTACTGGGGGCACTTCGTCCCGCGCGGCGCGGAAGGGGGTGCGCGGCTTGAGGCGATGCCGTCGAGCGGGCGTTCCGGCCGCCCCGGGCGGTTCGGGGAGTACTACCGGCTCCTGCTTTCGGAGCTCCGCGAAAGCGGTCCCGGCCCCGGCGCCGATCTGCTTGCGGAGCTTCTGCTGCTGGAGGCGGGCCGGCGTTCGGAAGGGAAAGAGGAGAAGGCCGCTTCCGGACTGGCAGAGCGCGCCCGGACCCATATCCGGCTTCACTTCGACGAGTCGCTCTCGACGGCGCTTCTGGCGGAGGAGCTGCAGTGCAGTGCCGACTACCTGAACCGGCTCTGCCGCCGCAGCTGGGGATGCACGGTGACCGAAGAGATCAACCGGGTGCGTCTCGCCCACGCCTGCCGGCTGCTGCTGGCGGGAAAACTCAATGTGAAGGAGGTCGCCTACGAATCCGGTTTCAACGACCTCGCCTACTTCCGCCGCCGGTTCCGCGCGCTGTACGGGCAGACGCCGGCGGAATACCGCAAAGCCCACTCGCTGGGGCACGTCAATACGGAGTAAGCCGGAGAACAGCCGCTGTTCCGCTCAGCAGCTTTCGCGCCGGATGAGCGCCAGCTTGCCGTCGAGATGGAACGGGCGGCTGCCGGCGGTGATGAGCTCGCTGAATTTGCGGATGCAGAGCCGGCCGTTCTCGCCGTTGCAGAGGTCCACCACGGTCAACTGAGGGCGGAGCTGCCAGCTGCCGGGGGTATTGTCGATTCCGGCGGCGGCGATCGTGTCCGGCACGCGGAGGCGGAGATCGCGCTCGAGGATCTGGACCGCTTCGATGGCGGTCTGCGTGACGGCGGCGCTGATCACGTCGAATTCCCCGGCCAGGCGGCGCAGCTCTTCCGGCTGCCGCGAAAGTTCGGGCCAGCTGCGGCTTTCGCACGCGATGCCGGAGCCGGCGAGCGCTTCGGTCAGCAGCCGGACGCGGGCGCGGGTGATGTCATTGCCGTCCTCGAGCGACAGCACGCGGCGGAAACCGCGCGACGCATAGCACTCCGCCAGCAGCGCCGCGACGGAGGCTTCGTTGTGGTGGACGGTCGAGTAACGCTTCGATTTCTCTCCGTACAGATTCGGTCCGTAGAAGAGGAACGGCAGCTCCTGCTTTTCGAGCGCTTTTTCCGCCCGGAGCAGGTTTTCGTGGCCGCGGAAGAACAGCACGCCGACCGTTTCGGGGTAGATCATCCGGACATCGTCGAGATTGCGGAAAAAATCTTCGAGCTCGACCAGCGCCGGTTCGCAGGGCAGGTCGGCCGAATTCGCTTCGTCGAGCGCGCCGAACAGGAAGTTCAGGAAATCTTCGCCGAGCCCGGAGTCCGCCCCGTATCTGCCGGCGACGACGAGAATCCTCCCTTTGCGGCTGCGCGGGGAGACAAACGTTCCCTGACCGTGGCGGCGGTAGATGATCTTCTCCGTCACGAGATTGTTCAGCGCCTTGCGCACCGTTCCGATGCTCACGCCGTACTCGGCGGCCAGCTGCGACTCGGAGGGCAGCCGGTCGTGCCGCTTGAGCCGGCGGTCGGCGATATGACGCTTGACTTCATTCTCCAGCCGCCGGTAGACGGGGAGCTGCTCCCAGAGTTTCCGATCCATCACGTGCAGATTTCTCCTTCCTTTATATTATAGTGCTCCTGTAACGGAGTTGCCAGGGGAAAAGTCCGTTTTTTTTCGTTTTTTTTCGTTCCGGCTATTGACAAACGGCCTCTTTTTTGCTATACTCCTATATAGGAGTTGGCCTGGTACCGGAACCTTACAGAAAGGAAGTGGAAATGAAGCGGCTCTTTACCCTGATCGAACTTCTGGTCGTCATTGCAATCATCGCGATTCTGGCGTCGATGCTGCTGCCGGCGCTGCACCAGGCGCGTTCCGCCGCCCGGGCTTCGGGCTGCGTGAACAACCTGAAACAGCTCGGGCTGGCCTCGATCATGTACTCGAACGACAATCAGGATTTCATCCTGCCGGGGAGTGCGCCGATAGAAAAGCGGGTTTTCATCCGTCTTCTTTCCGGACACTCCAATTCCGACACCCCCGGCAAACCGAGCGGGAGCGCCTACGGCGGCGTGACCTGGTACGGCTCGGATGTGACGAAGGGTTCGTTCGTCTGCCCCGGCGAGGCCCGGCCGTTTTCGTCCGACTCTTCCAGGACGCACAAGACGGTCGAGGCCGCTTTCGGCGGGTCGCACTACGGGGTGAACTCCTTCTTCCACGCCGGATTCTTTGCCGGCGGCAGCGGCGGGCGCTTCCGCAAGACCTCGGCGATTCACGCGCCGTCTCAGGCGCTCTCGATGGGGGACAACGCGCGCTGCGTGGTCTTTCATTTCAACACGATCGGCTTTGCGAGCTACCGTCACGGCGGTGATCCGCGCATCAACCTCGATGACGGCCCGAACCAGCTCCCGCCGGCGGCAAGCCGGGGGAACTTCGTGTATGCGGACGGCCATGTTGAGAAACGAAGCTATTCCGAACTCAAGGCGGTGCCGAAAGATCCGCGCAACACGCTGACCAACGCCGCCGGCGACAACCGGGACGGCGAAGTCACCAATGCGCTCGGCGCCGGATACAACAGCGAGCTCGGCTCGCCCTGCAACTGATCAAACCGGGAGACGGAAAAATGAAATTCACATTGACTGCAGCCGCGGCCCTGGCGGTCCTGACGCTCGGCGCGGCCCCCTCCTTCGAGGAGTTTGCCGGGAGAGTCCGGCCGGACCATCCGCGCATGTTCCTGACGCGCGAGACGCTCCCGGCCTTCCGGGAACGGGCGAATACGCTCTGCAGGCCGCTGCTCGACGACATGAAGAAGCGGACCGACGCGCTCCCGGCGGAGCCCGGGCTGGAATTCAAGGCCGATGTCGCCGAGATGAAGGGCGGAAAGCTTGTTTTCAAAAAGCTCCTGAACGACCAGAACGCCGCGATTTACGCGGTGAAAACCTCCGGCGGCACCGAAGCGCTCGAATGCGCGATTCTCTATCTTGCGACCGGCGACCGGGCGTATTTCGAGAAATCGAAGCGGTATCTGAAGCTGCTGGTCGAATTCGTCGAATGGAGCGACCGCTGCCGGATTCTGCCGGAGTGGTTCAACAACACGCGCCTTTCGGGGCTTGTCGCATACGACTGGCTTTACAACGAACTGACGCCGGAGGAACGGCGCGGCTTCCTCGGGCCGATGCTGAAGCACGTCGAACATATGCAGAATCCGGGTTATATGCGCAACGGCGGCGGCCCCGAGACCGGCAACTACGGCGAACCGGGGCTGCAGCTCTATGCCGGGCTCGCCGCTTACGGCGACGGCATCGATGATGCGCGGGCGGAGAAGCTGCTGCGGAACGGGTACAGACTCAATACCGCCATGATGAATCTGCGCGACGAAATTTCGGGCGGCAGCGGGCTGCTGACCTCGATCTGTTCCGGCTACAGCTTCGGGCAGTATCCGTGGGCGAGCTACAACTTTCTGCACGTGCTTGAAAGCGCGGCGGGAATCGACGGCACGGAGCACTGGACCCAGATGCGCGATTACGGCAACTGGTTCTCCTGGGCCGCGATTCCGAGCCGCGCGGCGAAGGACGGCTTTCTCGATTTCGGCTGGGGCGATGCGTTCCACGGCGCCAACGCGATGCCGTGCTACCTCATGTACACGCATCTTGCGCAGGCGATCCACTTTTACGGCGGGTCGGAGCCGGAACGCGCGAAGCAGGCGCGGGCCGTGATGGAGATGATTCCGCCGCATATCCGGAAGATCCTCGCGCTGCGCACCTACCCGTATCTGCCGTTCATCCTGACCGGCTTCGACCCGGAAGTGAAGAATGCCGAACCGCCGGAACAGGTGCTCGCCGGCGATATCGCCGCCTATTTTCCGACCTTCGGGCTCATGATCGTGCGTTCGGGAGCGACGGAGAACGACACTTATGCCTCGATCAAAGCCGGTGCGCGCCATACGCAGCACCAGCACTACGACGAGAACAGCTTCATCATCTACAGACGGGGATTTCAGGCGCTCGATACGGGCGAACGCGGTTCGGCGGCGCATCACAGGGTCTACTATCCGCAGACCGTCGCGCATAATTCGATTCTGATCCGGATGGAGAACGAGCCTCTGCCGCCTTACTGGTATCCGGCCAATGCGCCGGCTATTCCCGGAAAGGTCTTCAACGACGGCGGCCAGAGCCGCATGGCGGCGAACCGTCCGCTCGGTTTTGAAAAAAGCCCGTACCACGCCGTCACCGGCGGAGATGCGACCGGCTGCTATGCGCCGGAGAAGTGCAGCGAGGCCGTGCGCCAGTTCGTCTACGTCGCCCCCGATTACTTCGTGATTTACGACCGGGTCACATCGGTGAAGCCGGATCAGAAAAAGAGTTTTCTGCTCCATACGCAGAACGAACCGGAAGAGCTTTCGCCGGGCCTCTGGCGGAGCGAGGCCGGGGAGGGGGCGCTGTTCATCCGCCCGCTGCTGCCGGAAAAGGCCGCCGCCGAAGTGATCGGCGGCCCCGGGAAGGAGTTCTGGACGAACGGACGCAACTGGGAGATTCCGAACCACGAAAAGGCTTTTGCAAAACCGAACTGGTCCGGACGCTGCCGGCTGGAGCTTTCGCCGCCCGGACAGGCGCGGAAGGCCCGTTTCCTGACCGTGCTCCAGGCCGCGGACCGGAGCGTTTCGCAGATGGCCGGCACGCAACTGCTGCGCGATGCGGAGCAGGACGGCGTGAAGTTCACGACTGCCGAAGGGCGCGAGTGCGAGGTCCGTTTCAACCGCGACGGCCTGATCGGCGGCCATGTCACGATCCGCGAAAACGGGAAAACGCTGGTTGACCGGCCGCTGCTGAAACCGGTTCCGGTCGTGAAGCCGGCGGCGGAGAAAAAAGCGCCGCCGGCAAAGCCTTCTCCCGCGGATTTCGCCCGGATCGATGCGTCGGTTTCCGGCGGCCGGGTCCTGCTCGGCGACAAGGGGAACGCCGCTTACTGGGAACAGCCGCGCTGGTTCGCGCAGGGGAAGGGCGGGCTCGTGCAGTTCGCGGGTGCCGGGGAGACGAAGGAGGGGCATTGCAGACTCAAGGCGGAGGGCGGCGGCACGCTGATTCTGCAGCTTCGCGGCCCGGATATTCGCAAAGATGGGAAACGCATGATATATTACGTCGAATTTTCGGAATTGAGTGTGAACGGCGCGCCGCTCCTGTCCGCCCCGGTCAGGGTCTGGCACGATGCGCCGAAGACGCTCCGGCTGCCGGTCGAACCCGGGGCGGAGCTTGAAATCAGGGCTGAATTCAGAACCGTTCCGGGAGGGGACAGACCATGATCGCTGCGATGAAACAGTTGGCAGGCGGGCGTTTTGCGCCTGCTTCGGTCGATGGTCTGGAGCCGCGCCCGGCCTACTGGCGTGTGCGTCCCGGGGAGATCGGGGCGGTTTGCGAATCGGTCCGGCGCGGCCGGAGTGAGGTCATCGCGCGGACGCCGGGCGGCTTCCCCGTGTACGCCGTGTTCTACGGCGACTTTTCGGAGCCGCCGCCGCAGACGAACTGGTCGGCCGGTTCGTCCTCGACGTCGGATTCGAGCTACTTCCGCCGCGCCGGGCTGCCGCCGACGGTGGTCTGGTGCGCCGGAATCCACGGCGCCGAGGCCGAGAGCGTCGCTTTTGCGGTGAATCTGATCGAGCTTCTGGAACACGGAGCCGACCTGCTCGGGCGCAGTCACGAACGGCTGGTTTCCCTGCTCGGGCACTACCGGCTTATCGTGCTGCCCTGCGTGAACATGGACGGGCGGTCGATTTCGCCGGACCACCTGCGCGGCGTGCCGTACGAGACGTTCCGCCGGGTGTCGCAGGGCTGCTGGCTCGACGGGTCGCTGATCGGCTGGCGCGGCAGCAAGGAATTCTTCCCGCTTCCGCTCGACCGAGTCGCCTATCCGGGCGGATATCCGAATTCGGAGGGGTTCAACATCATGCACGACGCATGTCCCGGCCATATCCGGACCGCCGAGGCGAAGGCGCTGCTGCGTCTCATCGAGCGTTACAGCGCCGATTTTGTGCTGAATGCGCACTCGTGCGAGGGGGAGCCGGTGCTGCTGCCGCCCTCCGAGTTCAACTATCTCAGCCATGTCGGGCGCGGGCTGCGGGCGTATTCCGCCGTGAACCGGGCGCTTTTCGAGGCCGGTCTGCGGAAAACGCCCGCCGGAGAGGGAAGGCCCGGCAGGCAGGTGAATCTGAACAATCTCTTCACGCTGGCCTCCGGCGCGCTTGCGCTGACGCTCGAATGCACGGTCTCCGGCGGGTTGTCGTTCGAGCAGATGCTCGATGTGAATTTCGTGACTTTTGAAACACTGCTCGAATCGGGCCTCGCGGACCCGTTCGTGAAACGGGAGACGCTGCTGCGCTGAAATGAGTCGGAAAAAGATCATTCGTCCGGTTGCGAAATGGAAGGTCCTGCTCGGCCTTCTCGGGGCGCTCGCCGCGCTTTACGGCGCGACGCTGCTCTTCGCATACCTGGTCATGCCGGATACGCGGCCGGGGCGCGGACGGCGCACCGCCGCCGAAGCGGAAGCGGCCGCGGCGGCGCGGCAGTTGCCGGAGTCGCTCGACGGCGTCCGTTACAGTGTGGTGCGGAGCGTGCCGGAGGCGGATTACCGGCGCGCCGCCGAATTCCGGAAGCGGTTTCCCGGGGCGGCTCCGGGAGAGGTCGAGCGGCTGATCCGGGCGGGCAGGCTGCCGGCCTGGTATCCGCGGAAGCAGAGTCCGGTGCTCGACCGGGTCGACTTGCCGCCGGTCGCGGAGCGGACCGGCCCCGAGCCGGTCGTCATGCGCGGCTGCGACGGGCCCGGCAAATTCGGCGGGGTCTGGGTGCAGTTCGTTGCCGGTTCCGGTTCGGACGCCGCGGCCGCGACCGCCCGCATCTTCTACGACCGGCTGTTCCGGTTCGGCCCGGCCGGATACCCGATTGTGCCGCACATCGCCAAAGCGTACGAGATGAAGGAGGAAGGGCGAATCTGGGAGGTCACGCTGCGGAAGATCCGCTGGAGCGACGGCCACCCGTTCACGGCGGACGACGTGCTCTTCTTCTGGAACGACTTCATGCTGGCGGAATCGCTCGGCGGCGGCCGCGTCTACAAGCATTTCACGGTCGGCGGCAGGCCCGCGACGCTTGAGAAGCTCGGGCCGCACAAGGTCCGCTGGACCTTCCCGGAGCCGCGCGCGGATTTCCTCGAGACGCTTGCGACGCAGGCCGCCTTCGCTCCGGCGCATTACCTGAAAAAGTATCATCCCGATTACGGCGACAAGGCGTTCCTCGCCGCGGAGATGGCGAAGTACAACATGCCGAACGCGCGTTCGCTCTATACGCTGATGAGCGCGAACAATCCGGCTCTGCCGTCGCTCGGCCCGTGGCTTTACCGCAAATATACGACGATGTCGCCGATGTCGTTCGTGCGCAACCCGTACTATTTCGCGGTCGATGAAGAGGGGCGGCAGCTGCCGTACATCGACCGGCTCCAGCTGGAGTTCATCGATTCGATGATGGTGCCGCTGGCGGTGGCGAGCGGCCGCGCCGACATGCAGTTCCGCTACATCCGCTTCGAGAACTACACGGAGTTCATGGAACGGGCCCGGGAAAACAAATTCCGCGTGCTCTGCTGGATTCCGGGTACATCGAGCGAGTGGCTGATCTACCCGAATCTGAACCGCGCCGTAATTGCGGACGACCGCGCTTCGGAGTTGAAGGGAAAACTGTTGGCCGAAAAAGAGTTCCGGCAGGCGTTGTCGCTCGCGGTCGACCGCGGGCCGATCATCGATGCGTTCTACGCCGGGCTGGCGAAGCCGCACCAGGTCGAGCCGGGGCCGTATTCGCTCTACCCCTCCGAAAAGCTCCGCACCGCCTTCACGCGGCACGATCCGGCCGAAGCGAACCGGAAGCTCGACGCGGTCTGGCGGAGGCTCGGGCTCGACCCGGCGGTGCGCAAAGACGGGTTCCGCTGCGACGAAAACGGCCGCCCGGTCACGTTTTACATGATCTTCACGGATTTCACCGGGACCGGCCCGGCGCAGTTCGTGGCGGACGACTGGGCGAAGGTCGGAATCCGCTGCATGTACCAGCTCTGTTCGCGCCCGCTGCTGACCGTGCGCAAGCTGTCGCGCAACTACGACTTCTACATCTGGTCGAGCGAGTCGGAGATCGTCCCGCTGCTTTCTCCGCGCAGCTTCGTGGCGACGACGAACGAATCCGCCTACGCGATCGGCTGGGGCAACTGGTTTTCGCTGAACGGCATGTACGGGGCTCCCGAAGCGGGCAATCCCGGAGCCGTTCCGGTGCCGCGGACGAGCCCGATGTACCGCGCGATCGAGTGCTACGAGGAGGCGGTCCGCTCGGCGGACCCGGCGCGGCAGAAGGAGCTCATGCGCGAGATCACCGATATTGCGGCCGAAAACCTCTGGACCATCAACGTGGCGAGCGCGCCGCCCAAGATCGTCGTCGTCTCTGAGAACATGCGGAACGTTCCGGAAAAGGCGGTAGAGGGATACTGCTTCCTGACTCCCGGCAACACGGCGCCCGAAACCTACTGTTTCGACCGCCCGTCCGCGGCGGCCGATGCGGATACGGTCCGCCAGCTCGCTGCGGGCGATGAGATTCCGCCGGTCTCCGGGGTGCCGGTTTCGGCGCTCGGGCGCGCGGTTCAGCTGTCGCTGCTGGCGGCGGCGGGGCTGCTCGTGCTGCTGCTGATCCTGAAGCATCCGTTCGTGCTGCGGCGGCTGGTCATCATGGTTCCGACGCTGTTCGTGATTTCGGTCTGCGTCTTCACGATCATCCAGCTGCCGCCGGGGGACTACCTCAGCAACCGCATCATGCAGCTCGAGGAGTCGGGCGCGTCGCCGGAGCAGATCGAGTCGCAGATCGACGACCTGCGCGTGCTCTTCCGCTTCGACGACCCGGCCTGGAAACGCTACTGCCGCTGGATGGGGTTCACCTGGTTCGTCACCTTCGACCCGAAGGACGCCGGGCTGCTGCAGGGTGAGATGGGTTATTCGATGGAGACCTCGAAGAGCGTGAATTCGATGGTCGGCGACCGGATTTTACTGACCGTTCTCATATCGCTCGGCACGGTGCTGCTGACCTGGAGCCTTGCGCTGCCGATCGGGATCTATTCGGCCTGCCGGCAGTATTCGGCGGGCGATTACGTCATTTCGGTGCTCGGATTTCTCGGCATGTGCGTGCCGTCGTTCCTGCTGGCGCTGATCCTGATGGCGCTGACCGGGATTTCGGGGCTGTTTTCGCCGGAGTACGCGATTCAGCCCGAATGGAGCTGGGGCAAGGCCGTCGATCTCTGCCGGCACATCTGGGTGCCGATCCTCGTGGTCGGCGTGGCCGGAACCGCCGGGATGATCCGGGTCATGCGCGCGAATCTGCTCGACGAACTGCGCAAGCCGTATGTGGTGACCGCCCGCGCAAAGGGAGTGCGGCCGCTGAAGCTGCTGTTCAAATATCCGGTGCGCATGGCGCTGAACCCGTTCATTTCGGGGATCGGGACGTTGTTTCCGACGCTCGTTTCCGGCAGTTCGATCGTCGCGATCGTCATGAGTCTGCCGACGGTGGGGCCGCTGATGCTGTCGGCGCTGTTCAGCCAGGATATGAATATGGCCGGTTCGATGCTGATGGTGCTGAGCCTGCTCGGCGTCATGGGGACGCTGGTCAGCGATCTGCTGCTGATGATGGTCGATCCGCGCATCCGGCTGGAAGGAGGCGGAACCCGATGAGAATCAGACTTTTCACGCCGCCCGGCCCGCTGACCTACGACATGCTGAACCAGCGGCAGCTCACGCTGCTGAAATTCCGCAGGCACAAGCTCGCTGTGGCGGCCGCGTTTCTGCTGGCGGGGCTTTACATCATGGCGTTTTTCTCGCCGTTTTTCGCGCCGTACGGCAAGTACGAGCGGAATCTCGACTACATCTACTGCCCCCCGCAGAAGCTCGGCTTCGACCGGGAGACGGGGCTGCACGCCAAAGGGCTCAGGCGGATGGTCGATCCGGTCACGCTGAACAGCTACTATGAGGATGCGCCCGAAAACAACGCGCCGCTCGGTTTCTTCGTCCGGGGCGTGCCGTACAGGCTCTGGGGGATCTTTCCGACGGACCGTCATCTGTTCGGGGTCGACACCGGCCGGATTCCGGACTTCAAGCCCGGCGACGAGAAGCGTTTCGTCTATTACATGGCCGGGGCGGACAAATTCGGCTGCGACATCTGGAGCCGCATCGTGCAGGGCTCGACGATCTCGCTGTCGGTCGGGCTGGTCGGGGTGTTCCTCTCATTCGTGCTCGGCGTGGTGATCGGCGGGATTTCAGGGTATTGCGGCGGAGTGACCGACACGGCGATCCAGCGGGTGATCGAGATCATCAACTCGTTCCCGCAGCTGCCGATGTGGCTCGCGCTGGCGGCGGCGGTACCGGCGGACTGGAGCCCGCTCGAGACCTATTTCGCGATCACGGTCACCCTGAGCCTGCTGTCGTGGACCGGTCTCGCACGGGTCGTGCGCGGCAAGATCCTGAGCCTGCGCGAGGAGGATTACGCGGTCGCGGCCCGGCTGCTCGGGGCGGGGCACGGGCGGATTCTGTTCCGCCACCTGCTGCCGGCCTTTGCGAGCCACATCATCGTGACGCTGACACTGACCGTGCCGGGGATGATCCTCGGGGAGACGAGCTTGTCGTTTCTCGGGCTCGGGCTGCGTCCGCCGGTGGTGAGCTGGGGCGTCATGCTGCAGGAGTGCATGAATGTGAAGGCGGTCATCGATTATCCGTGGCTGCTTTCGCCGGTGCTGATGCTGGTGTTCGCGGTATTGTGCTTCAACTTCGTCGGCGACGGGCTGCGCGACGCGGCCGACCCGTATGCATCGAAATAGGGGAGGGCGGGAATGGATCCGAACGTGCTCGAAATCGACGGTCTCACGGTCAGCTTCTTCACGGACGAGGGGGAGGCGAAGGCCGTGAACGGCGTCCGCTTCGCCGTGCCGCGCGGAAAGGTGCTGGCGCTGGTCGGGGAATCCGGCTGCGGCAAGAGCGTGACGAGCTACTCGATCCTGCGGCTGATCCAGAAGCCGGGGAGGATCACCGGCGGACATATCCGTTATCACGGCGCGGACGGCATGGAGCTGGATCTCGCCGCGGTTTCGGAGAAAGATCCGCGTCTTTACGAGATACGCGGCAACCGCATTGCGATGATTTTCCAGGAGCCGATGACGGCGCTTTCACCGGTGCATACGATCGGCGGCCAGCTGTCGGAGGTGCTGTTCCTGCATCGGAAGATGTCGAAGAAGGAGGCGCGGGAACGGGTGATCGCGATGCTCGGCCGGGTCGGGATTCCGGCGCCGGAGCGGCGGTTCGACCAGTATCCGTTCGAGCTCTCCGGCGGGATGCGGCAGCGGATTGTGATTGCGATGGCGATGCTGAGCAGCCCGGAGCTGCTGATTGCGGACGAGCCGACGACGGCGCTCGACGTGACGATCCAGTCGCAGGTGCTTTCGCTGATGCGGAGCCTGCAGCGCGAGACGGGCAGCAGCGTGCTTCTGATCACGCACGATCTGGCGGTGGTTGCGGAGACGGCGGACCTGGTGGCGGTGATGTATCTCGGCCGGATCGTCGAGCAGGGGAGCGTGCGGGAAATCATCAAAAATCCGCTGCACCCGTACACGCACGGGCTGCTGGCGTCGCTGCCGGGATTGCACGGACGCGGGGAGCGGCTGCCGTCGATCCGCGGCTCGGTGCCGGGGCTGCTGGATACGCCGCCGGGATGCCCGTTCCACCCGCGCTGCGATTTCGCCGTGAAAGGGCTGTGCGACAAGGGGGAGCCGCCGGAGGAGCGGACGATCGGAGAACGGAAGATCTGCTGCGCCCGGGCGGAGGAGATGACCGTGCTGTTGGAAAAAGAGAAAGAATGCCGCATGCCCGCGAAAACGTAAAGGCGGCAAAGCCGCCGACGGCGCCGGCATCCTGCCGGTCCGGGGGCCGGGGGCGACGCGCCCCGGCCGCCGGAGGCATTCGTACGCGGTCTGTTGCGCGAATGCGCATAAAGACCCGGCGCCGCAGGCGCGGAAAAGCCGGGAAACGACATAATTCAGACATGAATCAGAATCCAGCCGGAAGGCGATGTAAATCAAACATAAATCAGGCATAAATCAGAATGAGGCCGGAGAACGATATAGAGCAGATATGAACGCTTACAGCACAGACGATTTCAGCGCGCTTTCCGATGCGCCGCCGTTGCTGGCGGTGCGGGATTTGTGCAAATTTTTCCCGATCCGCAGCCGGGGAGTGATTCCGAAGAAGACCGGTGACGTGAAGGCGGTGAACCGCGTTTCGTTCGACCTGCGGCGGAACGAGACGCTCGGGCTGGTCGGGGAGTCGGGCTGCGGAAAATCGACGACGGTGCGGACGATTCTGCGGGCGCTCGACTTCACGTCCGGCCACGCATATTTCGATGCGGCGGGCGACGGTCGCTACGTCGATTTCGGAGAGCTGACGGCCAGGGAGCTGATTCCGCTCAGGCGATCCGCGCAGATGATTTTCCAGGACCCGTTTTCGAGCCTGAACCCGCGCATGACGGTCGGCGGAATCGTCGCCGAACCGCTGGTGATTCACCGGATGGCGAAGGGGGCGGAGCTTGAGCGCCGCGTCGATGAAATGCTGTTGAAGGTCGGGCTCAAACCCGAATACAAGACCCGTTATCCGCACGCGTTTTCCGGCGGTCAGCGGCAGCGGATCGGCATCGCCCGCGCGCTGGTGATGAATCCGCGTTTCGTGGTGGCGGACGAGGCGGTTTCGGCACTCGATGTTTCGGTGCAGGCGCAGGTCATCAACCTGCTCGACGACCTGAAACGCGACATGGGGCTGTCGTACATTTTCGTCGCGCACGATCTCGGGGTGGTTCGACACATCTGCGACCGGGTCGCCGTGATGTATGCGGGGCGGATCGTCGAAATCGCGCCGACGGAAGAGTTGTTCGGGCACCCGGTTCACCCGTATACCCGGCTGCTGCTGGCTTCCGCGCCGGTGCCGGACCCGGACCGGAGGCGGGAGCTTCCGAAGGCCGGGGAGGTTGCCGATGCCGGGAACCTCCCGCCCGGATGCGCCTTCGCGCCGCGCTGCCCGGAAGCGGGGAAGGGGTGTGCGGCGGAAGTGCCGGAGCTTCTTCCGGTCGGCCCGGATCACTTCGCGGCATGCACTTCCGCGGGATGATGATCCGATTCTCCGAAGATTAATAATAAATAAAATCTTCTTTTTTGTCAACCCCTTTTCACCGGTATCTTCCGTTTTTTTCTGTTTTCTCCGTATTTTCCAACCCGTTGGTGAAACGCGCGGTTCACTCCCCGCCGATTCTTTTCCCGATCCGTTTTCCGGCCCGGTCGTGATTCCGGATTTGCATTTTCGCAATTTGTGTATTATGTTCACGGATATGAGAGATTTTATTGCGAAAATCGGGCGTTCGATCGACTGGGAGGCGCTGAGCGGCCGGGCTGCCGCACTGGCCAGCCCGTGCCGCCTGTGCGAACGCCGCTGCGGCGCGCGCCGCGCGGAAGGCGAAACCGGATTCTGCGGCGTGACCGAACCGCGCGTTTCGAAGTTTTTCACGACCTATGGCGAGGAGCCGCCGCTGAATCCGGCCCGCATGCTCTATTTGGCCGGATGCAACCTGCGCTGCCGCTACTGTTCGAACGCCGAATTCCTGGAGCCGGGGTGTCCCGGCTGCGTTCCGTTCGATGCGGCGGAGATCGCGGCGCGGACAGACCGGCTTTACCGGCAGGGCCGCATCCGCGTGCTTCAGCTGCTCGGCGGCGAGCCCGGCTGTTCGCTTCCGGCCGCCGTCGAAGTCGCCCGCCGGCTCGAGTCGGGCGTGCCGGTGGTCTGGAACAGCGATTTCCTGTTCACTGCCGAGGCATTCGAGGTCATCGACGGTTTCGCCGACTTCTATGTGGCCGATTTCAAGTTCGCGGCGGATGCGTGCGCCGGGCAGCTGACCGGTTTCGGCGGCTATGTCCCGACGGTGAAGCGGAATCTGCTCGCCGTGGAACCCGGGCGGCTTCTCGTCCGGCAGCTGCCGGTGCACGGGCATGTCGAATGCTGCACGATTCCGGCGCTCGAATTCCTGGCGGAAGAGCTGCCCGGCGTGCCGGTCAGCCTGAATGAGCTCCTGCCGGACCAAGACGGCTGCTGCCTTCCGCTCGACCGGCGGGAGTGGGAGAAGGTCGGGGAGGCCGTGGAGCGGCTCGGACTCCGGCGCATCCGTTCGGTCTGCAATCCGGAACCCGGGGGCGTTGAATCGGATTCCGGCAGATTCAGCGGAGAACTGATTCTGCGGCCGGACGGCACGATCGCCGTTCAGGACGTTCCGGACGAGGTCCGTCAATTGTTGAATGCCCTGCTGTCGGGCGGGGAGAACGTGGAAGGTGGTGCGAATGGCTAACGGTAATCCGGCGGTTCGCCGCGACGAGCTTGAAATGCTGATCCGGGCGCGATACCCGGTGATCAATGTCGTCTCGTACGAGGAACAGCGCGTCCTTGCGCATGTGCAGCGCATTGCGGAGCGGCGCGAAAAGAAGGTTTACACCTGGAGCTTCAATACCGGCGTGATTCCCGCCGGGCTCACGGAGCAGTCAGCCAGACGGACCGATCCGCAGACCCGCGACCCGCTCGCCGCTCTCGACCGGGTCATCGGGAATATCGAACCGGCGATTTTCGTCTTTTTCGATTTCCACCCCTATATGGGAAACCGCAATTTCGCGGTGATCCGGCGTCTCCGGGAAGTCGCCGCCGCGCTGAAGAACAGCTACAAGACGCTGATCATCATCACACCGGCCATGTGCATGACTGAAGATCTCGAAAAGGATGTCACGGTCATCGACTACCCGCTGCCGGACCTGACGGTCATGGAGGATCTGCTCGACCAGGTGCTCGCCGAAGTCAGAGACAATCCGCAGCTCGTCATCGACCTGCCGCCCGAATCGCGCGAGGCGCTGCTGCAGGCCGCGCTCGGGCTGACCTTCAACGAAGCCGAGAACGTGTTTGCGCGCGCGCTGGTGCTGCAGGGCGGCCTTTCGGCGGAGAGCGTTCCGGTCGTGCTCGAGGAGAAGAAGCAGCTGATCCGCAAATCCGGCATCCTCGAATACTACGAGGCGGCCGAGGGATTCGAGAACATCGGCGGACTTGATCTCCTGAAGGAGTGGCTCTGGAAACGTTCGTTCGCGTTCACCGAGAATGCCCGTGCTTTCGGGCTGCCCGCCCCGAAGGGAGCGCTCTTCCTCGGCGTGCAGGGGTGCGGCAAGAGCCTCTGCGCGAAGGCCGTCTCCGCGGCATGGAAGATGCCGCTGCTGCGCTTCGACGCCGGGCGGCTCTTTTCGAGCGCGCTCGGTTCGACCGAGTCGAATATGCGCCGTTCGCTCGCCGTGGCCGAATCGATTTCGCCGTGCATTCTCTGGATCGACGAGATCGAGAAGGCGTTCGGCGGCGTCGGCGGTTCGGGCGGAGACACCGACGGCGGCACCTCGGCGCGCATCTTCGGCGCTCTCCTGACCTAGCTGGCCGAAAAGACCGCGCCGGTCTTCGTCATCGCAACCGCGAACAATATCTCGAAACTTCCGCCCGAGCTGCTGCGCAAGGGGCGTTTCGACGAAATCTTCTTCGTGGACCTGCCGAACGAGGCGGAGCGGAAGGAGATTTTCCGGCTGAAGATCGCCGAGCGGAACCGGAATCCCGACTATTTCGACCTCGACGCGCTGTCGAAGGCTTCCGCCGGCTTCAGCGGGGCCGAAATCGAGGCGGCGGTCGTCGCGGCGCTGTACGACTGCTACTACGCCGGGCGCGACCTGGAGGAAGGGGACGTCATGCTGGCGCTGGCGGCGACGGTTCCGCTGTCGCGGACGCTGTCGGAGGAGATCCGGAAGCTGCGCGACTGGTGTCTCGGCCGGGCGCGCCCGGCCTCGACCGGTGCACCGGAAGTTCCGGAAGGCGAGCTCCGAAAAATCGAACTGGAATAAGGAGGATTGGCCATGAGTGGAGTTGTCATTATCGCGCCGACCATTGCGATGGCGGCGTGGCCGGCGGTTGCGACGGCCGCGAGTGCGGTGCTGGTTGCCATGGGCTTCGTCGCCGTCGACGAGACGGTCAGGACGATCGCGAAGGAGTATGTGAACGTCAGCGGCGGCGTGAAGGAAAAGGTCGGTTCCGGCGTACGCACCGAGGTCGAGCTTGAACTCAGTAACGCCGAGGAGGTCGGCGCGTCGATCGGCCGCGAGCAGCAGCTGGTGTTTGTGAAGGACGATATCGAGGTCCGGTTCTCGCGCGACGTGCGCGGCCGCATGCGGGTCTGCGTGACCGGCGATTCTCACCCGAAGGCCGAGCTCGAAGAGCTTGGCCGCACGCTCGCCGGGCGCGTGATCCAGCAGTACGTCTATGCGCGGGTCGTCGAGGAGATGAAGAACCGCACCGGAATGGAGCTCGTCGAACAGACGGTTGACGACGAGGATAATATCCGCATCAAACTGCGCAGCTGGGAGGAGTAGTCGTATGGCACGGGAAATCGAGATCGAAATTTCTCCGGAGGGGATCGTTCGCGGAGACATCTCCGGTTTCGGCGGCACCAGATGCCGCGAGATCGCGGGCATTCTCTCTGAAATCGTCGGGCAGGAGGTCGGCTTTGAGCCGGATTCCGAATATTTTCAGGCCGGAATCGGCGTCGACGTCGATGTCGATGTGGAGACGGAGCGGTAAGCGGAACTGTCGATGCTTTGTCCGGAGTGCGGTTTCAACAATCTGGATTACCTGAAGAAGTGCGTGCGCTGCGGGAAGCTGCTGCGCGCGCCCGAACTTCCGGCGATCGACCCGCACCCGCCCCGTGCGAAGGGGGCGGACCGGGCGCGGCGGCTGCTCTGGCGCATGCGCCGCCGCCGGGGGTTCCGCTGGCGCGAGTCGAACGGCGAGGCCGTCGTTACGCCGGAACGGGAGTGGGCTGTCGCCGACTGGCTGGCTGTGCTGCTGCTGCCGGGCTTCGGCCAGCTCCGCCGCGGGCGGCTGCTGTTCGGCATTGTTTGCCTGGCCGCGTGGAGCGGCGGACTCTGCGGCATGCTCCGCGCGGGGACGGAATCGGTTCGGCTCCGGATGATGCTCATTGCGCTGGCTGCTTACGGCGTCAGTCTCTGCGATGCGTTGTTCGGCGACCGGATTCAGCCGTTTTTCTCGACGAATATCTCGCCGCACGGGCGCGACTTTTCGTTTCGGGACGTGGTTTCGCGGGCCGTCCTCGGAATCCCGTCCGCGCTGATTCCGGGATATTACCAGTTTTGCCGGAAACGGATCGTCCGGGGCTTCGTCTATATCGGCATCTGGCTGCTCGGGCTGTCTCTGGCGGTCGCTTATCTGGGGACGGACTGGTTCCCGTGGATGCTGGCGCTGGCGGCGCTCGGGCCGACGCTCAGCATCTGCGACATCTTCCGGTTCGAGTCGCATCCGTACCGGCAGAGGCTGTTTTACACGGTTGTCCTGAGCCTTTTCGTCTATCAGGCATACAACCTCTCCTACGGTTTTGCCGCCGACCGGGTGATCGGGCGTCTCGACTATCTGGTGATCGCGCCGCTCTATCGCGGGCCGGAGCTCTACGGCGGGGAGTGGGTCGCGCTCGACCGGGAGATGCGGGAACTCCGGCCCGGCGACATCGTGCAGGTCGGAATTCGGCGTTATGTGTACGGCGCGGACAATGTCGTCGACCGGCTGCTGGCCGGGCCGGGCCAGAAGGTAGGCATCAGGAACGGAAGGCTCTTTGTGGACGATGCGCCCGCGGCGGTTCTGCCGCTGAACCCCGACTACCGGCTGCCGGACCTGCCGGAAACCGTGCTCGGCAGTGATGAATTCCTGCTTTACCCGTCGGTGACGCAGCGCGGCAATGTCGGGTGGAACCGCGACTATGCGATCATCGGCCGGGGGGCGATCGCCGCCCGGCTCGAGCGGGTGGTTTTTCCGTTCTGGCGCCGGAGGCCGCTTGGCCTTGCGCCGGATGCGGAGTATATTCCAACAGATTCGAACTGAGAATGGAGCAATATGGGACGATTCAACGCACTGGAGCTTGCCGATATTCCCGAGCCGCCCTCCGGCGGCCCGAAGGATGCAGGCAAGCCGTGTTACGCCGGGGAGCCGGTCAAGGATGCGCAATACTTTCTTGATCGCGGCGACCGGCTGTTTTTCCGCTCGGTCTACGAGCGCGCGCTGGAGGAGTATTCGCGCGCGGTCGGGCTCGATCCGGGTTCCGCTCCGGCATGGCAGGGGCAGGTTTTTTCGCTGATCGAACTCGGTGAATATCATGAGGCCGGGCTCTGGTACGCCAATGCCGCCGGCGTGGTCGGCGAGACCCCGGATCTGTTGGCGCTGCGGGCGCTGGCGGCGGCGCGCACCGGTGAGTTCGACCGCGCCTGCGGGTATTCGGATTCGTCGCTGGAGAAAGGCGGCGGAGCGCTCGCCTATATCGTTCGCGGGGAGCTGTTTCTCTATTCGCGCCGGAATGCCGGGTACTGCTTCGAGCAGGCGTTTGCGGTCGGCGGAATCGAGGAGTGGAAAGCGGCGGTTCTGGTGGCCGACTGCTGTCTGTTCGCGGATACCGACGCCTCGGCCGGCATGGCGATGAAATTCCTGAGCCCGGTGCTTTCGCGCCACCCGGAGAAGGGGGAGCTTCAGCTCCGGATGGCCCGGACCCGGCTCCGGCTCGGGGACCGGCGCGGCGCCGAGATGGCGCTGGCGGCGTGTTCGACCCTGATGCCGGATTATACGATTCCCGATGAGTTGAAGAAAGCGGTTGCCGCGCGGCTTCTGGGCGCGGCTGTTCGGAAGATAGCCGGAAGCGGAACGGAACAGGAATTATGAGCAAACCACTTACGCTGGATCGCCTTCTGTATACGGCGCGCCGGTTCGGCGCTTCGGACATCCATTTGATCGCGGGGCTGCCGCCCGCCTGGCGGGTCAACGGCGAAATCGTCCTCGCCGAAGCCGAACCGTATTCCGCGGAGACGCTGGCCCGCCTGGCGCTCGACGCGCTGACCGAGGCGCAGCGCGAGACGTTCGAAAAGGAGATGGCGCTCAGCTACTCGCTCACGCATTCGGAGCTGGGCAGGTTCCGGGTTTCGGTCTATCTGCGGAACGGCTCGCCGGAACTCTCCATCCGCGCCTGCGCGGAAAAGCTGCGCACCCGCGAGGAGCTCGGGCTGCCGGAGGCGGTCGACCGGCTGCTCGACCGGCCTTCCGGCCTCATTCTCGTCACCGGGCCGACCGGTTCCGGCAAGACGACGACGCTGAATTACATGATCGATCAGATCAACAGCCGGCGCCGCGGCAAGATCATCATGATCGAAGACCCGATCGAATATGTCCACACCCACAAGATGTCGCTCGTAGTCCAGCAGGAGCTGCACAGCGATGTGCGGAGCTTCCACGAGGGGCTGCTGCACATCCTGCGGCAGGACCCGGATGTGATCGGCATCGGCGAAATGCGGAATTTCGACACGATCGGCACCGCTCTCACGGCGGCCGAAACCGGCCACCTCGTGATTGCGACGCTGCACACTTCGAGCGTGGTGACGACCGTCGAACGGATCGTCGGCGTGTTTCCGCCCGAGCAGCAGCAGCAGGTGATCGTTCAGCTCGCGAACTCTCTGCAGGGGATTCTGACCCAGCAGCTTCTGCCGACGGTCGACCGCAAGGGCCGGGTGCTCGCCTGCGAATATCTCTCCGTCGACCTCGCGTCGCGGAACCTGATGCGCGACGCGGACTGGCACAAACTCTACACGCAGCTTGAGCTCGGCACGCAGCAGGGGATGTGCACGATGGATTCGTCGCTGATCCGCCTCTACGAGCAGGGACGCATCAGTTACGATTCGCTGCTGTCGCACGTCGTCTACCCCGATACGGTGCGGCGGAAATACAACCGTTCCGGAATCTGATCCGGAGGAGTGGGCCGGTCCGAGCCGCGGAATGGTGAGAAAACGGTTTTTGCCGCTTGCCTTTACCGGGAAAACGGAGTATATTTTTCATATTCTGTTTTGTACGTCAACAGCAAGGAGATTTCATGAAGCAAACCCCGGAAACCATCGTGCTGGTCAACTTCGGATGCGAAGACATCCAGAAGTTCGCCCGCTCGATCCGTGACCGTCACATCTACACGATGGTCATGCCTTATACCGTTCCGGCCGAGCGCGTGATGGAGGAGAAGCCGGTCGGGCTGATCCTCTGCGCCGACGCCGGTACGCCGGAGCGCCCCGGCGCGCGCGAAAAATTCGAAGCGCTGAAGCTGCCGATCCTCGACCTGACCTCCGGCACCGGAACCGGCGACGTGGACGCCGCCGTCGCATTCTGCTGTCAGTGCGGCTGCCACGGCAGCTGGACGATGGAGAAGTTCATCGACGAAGCCGTGGCCGACATCCGCCGCCAGGTCGGCAGCGCGAAGGTCGTGCTCGGTCTGTCCGGCGGTGTCGACTCCTCGGTCGTCGCCGCGCTGATCCACAAGGCGATCGGCAGGCAGCTGACCTGCGTTTTCGTGAACCACGGGCTGCTGCGCAAGAACGAGCCCGAACTCGTGCAGGAGATTTTCGCCCGGAACTTCGATATGAACCTCTGCTATATCGATGCGTCGGACCGTTTTCTCGACAAACTCAAGGGCGTCGCCGATCCGGAGCAGAAGCGCAAGATCATCGGCAAGGAGTTCATCGAGGTCTTCGCCGAGGCGGCGGCCAAGGTCGACGCTCCGTTCCTCGGGCAGGGGACGATCTACCCGGATATTCTCGAGAGCATTCCGCTCGACGGCAATCCGAACGGCGTCATCAAGAGCCACCACAACGTCGGCGGTCTCCCGAAGAATATGAAGTTCAAGCTGGTCGAGCCGGTCGAGCGGCTGTTCAAGGACGAAGTTCGTCAGGTCGGGCGGCTGCTCGGGCTGCCGTCGGAGCTCATCGACCGTCATCCGTTCCCGGGGCCGTCGCTCGGTGTCCGGCACGTCGGCCCGATCGAGCGCGACACGCTGCATATGCTCCGTGAAGCCGACGCGATCGTGACCGAGGAGCTGACCAGGGCCGGCTGGTATCACAAGACCTGGCAGACTTTCGCGATCTTCGTGCCGGTCAAGACGGTCGGCATCAAGAACGGGCAGCGTTCGTACGATTACGTTATCGCGATCCGTTCGATCAACAGTGTCGACGCAGTGACCGCGCAGGTCGTGCGCCTGCCGTGGGAGCTCCTCGAGACCATGATGGAGCGGATCGTCCGCGAAGTCGACGGCGTGAACCGCGTGGTTTACGACATCACGGCGAAGCCGCCGGGGACGATCGAGTGGGAATAAGCCCGCGGTTCCCGATCTGACTTTCGCGGGACTCGGAGGAGGCGTTTTCCCCTCCGGACCTTTTTATATTCTTAAGCGCAATCACCCCCGCCGGCCAGGCCGGCGGGGGTGATTTTCAGATCGACGCATGTGCCGGGGCGGGCATCCTTCCCGGCTTAAGTGTGCCGAATGGATTACCGGGAGAGTTTCCGCCCGTACCAGATGCTCCAGCCGGTCGTGATGCACGCGAACAGGATTGCGATGATGTACGCTGTCTGCAGCTCGAGCCCGAAACCGAGCAGCGGCTTGCCGAGCGGTCCGCCGTGTGCCGGCGAGATCCAGAGGATATAGGTCGCGACGATGAAGGTCATGAATGCGCCCGGCACGGCGGTGATCCACCCCGGCTTGCGGTTCCGCAGCAGCCAGACTGTGCCGGCCGTCAGCGTGCAGCTTGCGAGCACCTGATTGCCCCATGCGAAGTAGACCCAGAGCTGGTTGAAGGTCTGGGCGCTCTGGTTCGACCACCAGAGCAGGAGCGAGACGACGGCGATCAGCGGCAGGCAGAGCAGAAAGCGGTTCCTGATCGGCTTCTGCTGAATGCGGAACATTTCCGCCAGACTCAGCCGCAGACTCCGCATCGCCGTGTCGCCGGAGGTTACGGCGAGGATGATGACGCTGATGACCGTCACCGCCCCGACCCAGCTGCCGAGGAAATGCGTCGTGATCTTCGAAAGCACATTGGTCGGGTTCTCCTGCATGAGCTCGGGGAACAGATTGTAGATCGCCAGTCCGGCCGCCGCCCAGATCATGCCGATCACGCCTTCGAGCACCATCATGCCGTAATAGCTCGATTTCGCCTGTTTTTCATGCTCCATCGTGCGGGCGATGATCGGCGACTGCGTGGCGTGGAAGCCCGAGAGGATGCCGCAGGCGATCGTGACGAACAGCATCGGCAGGATCGGGCTGTTGTTGGCGGGGGTCAGCATATTGGCCCGGAATGCCTCCGACTCCGACAGCAGCGCGGGGTTGCCGGCTGCGTGGAACATCAGGACCGCGAAGATCGCGAAGGTTCCGAGGATCAGCAGCGCGCCGAACAGCGGATAAACCGAGCCGATGATCTTGTCCACCGGGAACAGCGTCGCGGCGATGTAGTAGAGGAAGATGGCGATGACCGCCGTCCAGAACAGCGCGGTCGAGGGCCAGAAGCCGTCGATCAGCCGGGCCGGAATGTTGATGAATACCGCCACCACCAGCAGCAGCAGGAAGATCATGAACGCCGAGAAGATCCAGTAGAACGCCTTGCCGGTGTTCATGCGGATCAGTTCCGGCAGGTTGGCGCCGTTGTGCCGCAGCGACATCATGCCGCCGACGAAGTCGTGCACGGCGCCGCCGATGATGTTGCCGACCGGAATGATGAGGAAGGCGATCGCGCCGAATTTGATGCCGAGGATCACGCCGATCACCGGGCCGACTCCGGCGATGTTCAGGAGCTGGATCAGCATGTTTTTCCAGTGCGGGAGCCGGACAAAGTCGACGCCGTCCGAACAGGTCCGGCATGGCGTCGGCCGGTCGTCCGGCCCCAGAATCTTTTCGACGAACCTGCCGTAAGTGAAGTAACCGATCACGAGAATCGCCATCCCGAGCAGAAAGAGCAGCATTTTTTCCTCCTGATGCAATATGCCTGAACGAAACTCATTAATATACATCCTCCAAAGGATGATGCAAATTTTTTTTTTCGGAAAACAGGTCGTGCGGGATTGCGAAACGGCGCGGCGCGGATATAGTAGTTCCCCATGCTGGTTTCAACAACAGATGAGGGAGGTGCAGCATGTTGATTTTTCCCGAACCGCGCCGGGTTTCCGATTCGGGTTCCTGTGTGAGCTATGCGGATCGCCGCTGGCTGGTCCTTCCGGCGGAGGCCGGATTCGAGCTGAAGGAGGCGGCGATGTGTGCGGCGGAGCTGCTGTCGGAGCGTTTTTTTTCTCCGGTTGAGGTGACGGCCGGCACGCCGGGCGCGGGCGCCCGGCTGCTGACCATGGTGCGGGATTCCACCCTGCCGCCGGAGGGATACCGGCTCGAAACGACGCCGGAACAGGCGCTGCTGTCGGCCTCCGGCGACGCCGGGTTTTACTACGGATTGCTCACTTTCCGGCAATTGCTGTCGGAACCGTGCCGGGTTCCGCTGATGCGGATTGACGACGCGCCCGATTTCGCGCGGCGCGGCTACATGCTCGACGTGTCGCGCTGCAAGGTGCCGGCCATGCAGGAGCTGAAACGGACCGTCGACAGCCTGAGCGCCTTGCGTTACAATGAGCTGCAGCTCTACATGGAGCATACTTTCGCGTTTGCCGGAGACGAACGGGTCTGGTTCGACTCCTCGCCGCTGACTCCGGCGGAGATCATGGAACTCGACCGCTACTGCCGCAGCCGTTTCATCGAGCTCGTGCCGAATCTGAACAGCTTCGGGCATCTCGGCCGCTGGCTCTGCCTCGGCGAGTACCGCGGCCTGGCCGAAAGTCCGGAGCCGTGGTATTTCGAGGCGTGGGATGCCTGGTATCAGGCGACGCTCGCTCCCGGAAAGGAGGCGCTCGACTTCATCGACCGGCTCTACGCCGAGTTCCTGCCGAACTTCACGAGCGGAATGCTGAACATCGGCTGCGACGAGACTGTGGAGCTCGGGCAGGGGCGCAGCCGGAAGCTCTGCGCGGAGCGCGGCCTGCACCGGGTCTATCTCGATTTTCTCTCGGAACTTGTGAAGCTGGCCGGCAGGCACGGGCGCCGGGTCCAGTTCTGGGGCGATATCATCCTGCATGAGCCGGAGCTGATTCCGGAGCTGCCGCAGGGGGTGACCGCGCTCGACTGGGGATATGAGGCGAACCACCCGTTCAGGGACGAATGCGCGAAGTTTCGCGCCGCCGGAATTCCGTTCTACGTCTGCCCCGGCACGTCGGCGTGGAATTCGATCACCGGCCGGACCGCGAACATGTTCGGCAACATCGGTTCGGCGGCCCGCTGCGGCCGGGAGTCCGGGGCGGCCGGGCTGCTGCTGACCGACTGGGGCGACGGCGGGCATCATCAGTACTGGCCGCTCTCCTGGCCCGGCATCGCCGCTGCGGCCGGGTGGAGCTGGAACGCGGCTTCATCTGTGGAAGAGGCGGTGCCGTACGCGGTCGATTTCGCCTTCAATCCGGGCGGTGACGGAAGGCTCGGGGAGCTGCTGCTCGATTACGGCCGCATCTGCGAGGCGTTCGCGCATCCCGGCGTGAACCAGACCTGCTTCTGGGGCATTCTGAATGCGCCGGGCCGCCGCTGCAACCGCGAGCTCCTGGAGCTGGCGACGGCGGACGAGGCCGCCGCGGCGCTTGCCGCGCTCGCCTCCTGGCGCGGCCGTATGACGGAACATCCGCCCAAGGCTCCGCGCCTCGTGCTCGACGAGCTCGCAAATTCATCGGAGCTGGCCCGCCTGGCGCTCGAATCGCTGGCGGCCCGGAAAGGCGGCGCCTTCGATGCGGCGGCGTGGAACGACGGCCTGCGCCGGGTCATCGGGCGTCACCGCGATCTGTGGCTGGCCCGCAACCGGGCCGGAGGCCTGCGCGAAAGCATGAATGTGCTCGAAGGCTTCCTGAAGAAAGATATTCGCTGACAACTCCGGACGGCCATCATTCCGCCTTCAGCGGGTGCGCAGCACGACCTCTTTCCCTTTGGCGAGGCTGACGTACCCGCTGTCGGAAAGCGGCTGCCCGGCCGGCAGTTCGAGGCTGGTTCCGTACAGCCAGGCGGATTTCAGGTCGTAATTGTTGAACAGCAGATAATACTTGCCGTCGATCGGCTCCTCGGAGAGCGCGACTTCACCGGCCGCGCACATCTCGGGATCGAGCAGCTCCATGCTGACGGCCGGTCTCTGCAGGCTCAGCAGCCGCGGCAGCTGGATCGGCAGATCCGGATACTCCCCGGTGAAATAGGTCCCTTCATCGTCGTTCATGACGATGATCGTGGTCCGGTCGCCGGGCGTCAGCTCGAAGGCGATGCCGTAGGTGTTGGACAGGAGCGGCATCTCCTTCGATACGGAACGGGTTTTGATCCGTATCGACCCTTTGAGCTTCTTCTCGGCCGCGTTCCAGTCGAGCTTGCGGTCGAGCTCGTAGTCGACGGTGGTTCTGGTCGTCCGGGGCTTGTCGTCGTCGCAGCCGGCGATGAAGCCGGAACAAACCAGCAAAAACAGAAAAAATAGATGTTTCATCGTTCCTCCGGGATTGCCGGTCGTTTAAATATGGTCTCTTCTTCCGCGGCATGGACCGGTTCGACCCGGCCGAAGCCGAGGCGGCCGAGTTCGCCGATCACCTGCCGCACCAGGCTCTCCGGCGCGCTGGCTCCCGCGCCGATGCCGACCGATGCCGCCGCGAGCAGCCGTTCGCGCGGCAGCTCCTCCGGTCCTTCAATCAGGAACGCTTCGGCGCCCGCCTGCTCCGCCGCTTCCCGCAGCCGGTTCGAATTCGAGCTGTGCGGAGAACCGATCACCAGCACGGTTCCGGTCTTTTCCGCCAGCAGCCGCACGGCTTTCTGGCGGTTGGTCGTCGCGTAACAGACCGCGGCGGCCGACTCCAGGTGCGGATAACGGCCCCGCAGCAGCGTCTCCATCGCGCGGACCTCCTCCGTATTCAGCGTGGTCTGCGCCAGGAGCACGATTCGCGTTCCGGCCGGAAAGTCCGGCAGCCCGGCGAGCTCTTCCCGGCTGCCGGCTGTGAAGGTCCGCCCGGCGCCCGACCGCCCGACCGTTCCCTCCACCTCCGGATGGCCCCGGTGACCGAGCAGGATCAGGACGTCGTCCGCCTTTTCCGCCGCATGGTGCAGTCTTTTCACGAGCGGACAGGTCGCGTCGATCGTCCTGAGCCCCCTGCGGTGCGCCTCCTGTTCCACGGCGGAGGAAACACCGTGCGCGCTGAACAGCAGCACCGAACCCGGGGGAACTTCATCAAGCGACTCCGCAAAGCGGACGCCCCGTTTCCGCAGGCCGTTCACGATAAAGCTGTTGTGCACGATCTCATGCAGCACGTAAACCGGCGGCCCGAACCGTTCCAGAACTGCGTCGACCGCCTGCAGTGCCCTGCGCACTCCGGCGCACATGCCATGCGGATGTGCGAGATAAATGCATTTCGTCTGCTCCATTCTTTCTAGAATACTCTTGTTTATGCTTTTTTTCAAGCGCCGCGGCATATGAAAAAAAGTGTTTTTTTACGTTTCCCCGATTGAATTGTCCGGAAAATTCAAGTAGTTTATAACGCAAGTACCGCCACCGAGGGCAGCCGTTGTCCGTCCGTGCGGTTTTTTTTGAACTTTTTTTCAGGACAAGGCAAAAAAATGCACTACTTTTTCGGTGAGGCGCTCACGCCGGTCGAAGAGATTGCCGAAATCGCTGCGGAGAAAACGGTTCCCGGCGGCACCATGCTCTCGCAGAGCGGAATGATCACCCTCTGGATCGGGATTGTCGCCTATGTCGGCGTGTTGATCGGAATCGGCTTCTGGTCCAGCCGCAAGGTGAAGGGAATGAACGACTTTCTGGTCGCCGGGAGGCGCCTGCCGCTCTGGATGGCCACCGCCACATTGCTGGCGACCTGGTTCGGCGCCGGGTCGAGCATGGGCGTCGCGGCGACGGTTTATTCCGACGGCATCGGCGGTGTGCTGGCCGACCCGTTCGGCGCATCGATCAGCCTGGTCCTCGCCGGCATCTTCATCGTCGGGCTGCTGCGGCGGCTCAAGTGTCTGACCGTGACCGACATCGTCGAGCGCAAATACGGCAAATGGGCCGGCGTGTATACCTCGCTCTGGATGATCCCCGTCTACATCGGCTGGCTCGGCGCGCAGATGCTCGGCATCGGCACGATCCTGCATATCCTGACCGGTATGGATGCGATATGGGGGACTCTCATCGGCGCGGCGGTCGTGCTGATCTACACCTTCGCCGGCGGCATGTGGGCCGTGACGCTGACCGACGTGGTGCAGGTTTCGCTGATCGTCATCGGGCTGTTCGTCATCGTCCCGGGGGCGGTGTTCGAGGCCGGGGGCTGGTCCGAGATGACCAGCCGGCTCAGCGCGGCGGATCTGTCGATCGGCATGCGGCATGCGCTCGACCCCGCCACCGGCGAGCCGGTGCCGTTCGTCTTTTCGGATTACATCTACTACATCGGCAGCTGGATCGTCATGGGGCTCGGCTGCATGGTCGGGCAGGACCTGATCCAGCGTTCGCTGGCGAGCCGCAACGAGAAGATCGCAGTATCGAGCGCCGTCATGTCCGGCTTCTTCTACGCGGCGATCGGCCTCGTGCCGATCACGATCGGCTTCGCGGCCCGCACGGTGCTGACCAATCACGGCATCACGCCCGAATCGATGGGGGTCGACAACCTCGAAAATCAGGTGCTGCCGCGCATGGCGATCATCATCCTCGGCAACATTCATCCGATCGTGCTGACGGTTTTCCTCGCGGCGCTGATTTCGGCGATCATGAGTTCGGCCGACAGTTCGCTGCTGGCCGGGTCGTCGCTGCTCTGCAACAACGTGATCGGTTCGATCTGGCCGCGGCTCAGCGACCAGAAGCTGCTGGTCCTGACCCGGGTGGCCACGGTTGCCCTGACCTTCATCGCGCTGCTGCTGGCGATCTCGGTCAAAAGCATCTACAGCCTGATGATCAACAGCTGGGCGTCGCAGCTGGTCGTGATCTTCATTCCGGTCGTGACGGCGCTTTATGTGCCGAAGGCAAGCAAGAACGCGGCGTGGGCTGCAATGGCGGTCTCCACCGGCGTCTGGCTCGCCTACGTTTTCGTCGATTCGAGCGGGACCGGGCTGAGCTTCACCGAACTTATGAACACCGACCTCGACCGCAGCCTGACGGTCGGTGCGGTCTACGGCTTTGCCGCCGGCGTCGTCGCTTTCATCTGCTGCTACCTCGGCGAGCGGGTGCCGCACTGGGTGCTCGACCAGCCGGACGAGGAGGACGAATAGGATGACCCGTGTGCTGAAACTGGCCGAATCCGGCGTCGATGCTGCGGCGGACGCCGTTCTCGAAGCGCTCGCCGGGCCCGGCGCCGTGGTCCTGCTGCCGACCGAGACCGTCTACGGACTGGTCTGCCGCGCCGATGACGCGGCCGCCCGGCAGCGCATTTACGACCTGAAGGATCGCGATGCTTCGAAGCCGCTCGGCTGGTTCGTGGCGGATTGGCGGATGCTTGCCGGGTACGGCGTGCGTCTCGAAGGGCTGCCGGAACAACTGGCCGCGCGGCACTGTCCCGGACCGATCACGATCATCGCTCCGAGGCAGGACGGCGGCACGACGGGATTCCGGGTGCCGGACCATCCGCTGGTTCTGGCTGTTTTGCGCCGGATCGGCTGTCCGCTCGCCCAGACCAGCGCGAACCACTCCGGGCATCCGAACGCGCTGACCGTGCAGGCGGCGCTGGCCGAACTCTCCGGCGACGCGGCGCTGGCGGTCGACGGAGGCCCGATCGCACCGGATGCGCTGGCCTCCACCGTCGTCGATGCGACCGGGAAGGAGCCGCGCGTTCTGCGCCGGGGAGCGCTCCGCATCTGAAGTTTTTCCGTTTTTTTCGGGTCCCGCATTGACTTTTTTGTTTCTTTATGGTATAATTAGAATACCATGTTAATCGAGTCAGGAGGTGGCGATGAGACGAATGCTGTTCGGGGCGGTTGCGGCGTCGGTGCTGGTGCTGGGGGCTGCCGAGCCGGTGATTACGGTGGATGCGAAGGCGGACCGCGGGCCGGTCCGGGAGCTGGTATTCGGGCACAACGTTGAAGCGGCCGACAATCGCGGCATCTTCACGGCGCCGCTGGCCCAGCCCGAACCGCGCGGGCTTGAGGTCGAGTTCGGGCAGGGCTACTGGGACGCGGAGAACAGCCGCCCGGCGCCCGGCGTCGTCGAAATCATGAAGACGGTTCCGTTCGGCGCGCTGCGTTATCCGGGCGGCTGCCTCGCGCACAACTACGACTGGAAACTGACCGTCGGCCCGCGCGGGAAACGCGGCAGCGGAAACTGGGCTTTCGGCCTCGACGAATATCTCGAGACCTGCAGGGCGCTCGGCTGCGAGCCGCAGATCATCATCCCGGATTATGCGATGGAGATGAAAGCGCTTCCGCAGAATGCGGCGGACCTTGTCGAATACCTGAACATGCCGGCCGAAAAGAGGTATCCGTGGGCGATGAAGCGGGCCGAATACGGCCACCCCGAGCCGTACGGCGTCAAATACTTCGAAATCGGCAACGAGACGATCCACGGCAATCACGGCGGGAATCCGACCCGGCGCTACTCGCCGGCGGAATACGTTGAATATTTCAATTCGGTGGCTGCGGCGATGAAGAAGGTCGATCCGTCGATCCTGGTCGGAACGCAGACCGTCCTCGGCGGCGATGAATGGGACCGGGTCGTCTATGAGGGAACCGCGAAGAATGCGGACTTTGCGATCTATCACTCCTACTACCCGCAGGTCGATTCGCTGGAGCCCGGCCCGGCGTTCAGGAGCGTGATGGCCGGCAACGAGCAGATGCGCCGCCGGCTCCGCGGGTTTCACCGCCGCATGAAGGAGGCCGGCAGGGATATGCCGCTCGGAATCACCGAGTTCAACATCCGGTCCATCGCCGGGAAGAAGGATGCCTACCGCTACAGCTACCTGGCCGGCATGCAGTGCGCCGAGCTCTGGCTCGATTTCCTGCAGCCCGAGGCGAATGTGCTGATGGCGAACTACTGGCATCTGCTGAATGCGATGTACGGCGTGATCGTCACGATTCCGGGGGCGGACGTTCCGGCGGGCTACGACGGCAAGCTGCTTGAAATGAAGGCGGCGGCCCGCTTTTTCCAGACGCTGAAGAGTCATCTCGGGACGGAACTTGCGGCGACCTCGCAGAAGAATGTTCCGGTCTTCGAGGCGAATGCGAGCCCGGGCGTGCTGGCCGCGAAGGGCGACCGATTCATTCCGGGCGACGGCCCGTTCGTTCCGCTCCCGCTCAACGCATTCCGGCTGAACAATCTGACCATGCCGGGCATGAGCGCGGAGGGAAGCAATGCGAGCCGGAGCCTGACTGTCCGCTTCCGGGATTTCAGGCAGGAGACCTACCCGGATTTCGTGACCGTTTTTCGCCCGAAGGAGATTCCGATGGGCCGGGCGTGGGAGCTGGAGGTGTCGTTCGAGGCGAAGTTCACGCCCGCGCCGGATTCGACCGGATCGGCCACCATCGGTCTCGGCATGATGGACATCCGCGGCTGGGCGGCAACCCACAATGCGACCGCGATCTACGGCATCAATGTCGCAAAGGAGTGGACTCGTTTCCGCGAGACGCTGCTTTCGCTGGACGACACGCAGGCGATGGTTCTGACCGGGCGGGTGCAGCATGTGCAGGGGGCGATCTCCGGCACGCTTGAGATCCGCGATCTGCGGGTGGCGGCCCGGCCGGCCGGACAGTGTCCCGCCTATCAGGGGCTCAGCAGTTTCGCGAGCCGTTCGGCGGACGGGAAGACGCTCTGGCTGATCGTGTTCAACCGGAGTCTCGACTCCGAGATTCCGGCGAAGATCGAGCTGGAGGGCTTCCGCTATGCGGCGGGGTCCGCCGAGGTGCTCTATCAGGACGATCCGGGCACGGTCAAATACTTCGAGCCGCAGAAGGAAGCTGTTCCCGGCAGCGGAAGCTCGTTCCGGTGGAAGTTCAAGCCGCACTCGATGACCGCCTTCACCCTGACCGCCGGGGAATAGCGGGAGGCATTCGTCTGTGCCGCGCCGCGGTCAGTCCCGCGGCGTTGAGTCCGTTTGAATCTTTATTCCGCGTTGCCGGTTCCGGCGCTGTTCAGCGGCGGGCGGAGCGCAGGCGTTCCCGGTATTCGCGCGGGGTCGATTTCCGGTAGCGCAGGAAATGGCGGTTGAAATTCGAGAGGTTGGAGAAGCCGGAGTCGAGGGCGATCTCCATGACCGGCCGGTCGGTGTTGGCAAGGAGCTGGGCGGCGCGGCTGAGTTTGAGTTCGACCACATATTCGACGAAGCGCTTGCGGGTGGCGGAGCGGAAATAGTGGCTGAAGGCGGGCGCGGTCAGGCAAGCCCGGGCGGCGGCCTCCTCAAGCGTGACGGGCAGTTTCTGTTCAAGGCGGCGGTGGATGAAGCGCAGGACCCGGTTCAGCCGTTCGTCGGGAGTCGCGGCCGGCGCGGCGGCCGCCGAGAGCGTGAGCTTGCGGCGCGGCTCCTCCGCGAGACGGCAGAGCAGGGCCGTGAGGGCGAGAAAGCGCTCCCACCCCGAGAGTTCCGGCAGGCGGCGCAGATCCGGCGCAATGCGTCGCGCCGACTCCTCCGGAAAATGCAGCCCCGCCGACGCCGCTTCGTCGAGCATGCGCTTGAGCGGCTCGAATTCGGGCAGCGTCAGGAAGGCTCCGTCGCGGAATCCGGCGTGAAACTTGATGACCCGCGTGCGTGACCAGTCGGGGCCGGTGCTGTCTTCGCGCCGGGTCAGGTAGTGATGCGGAACCATGCCGCCGACCAGAATCAGGTCCTGCTCCCGGAACGGCTCGATGAGGTCGCCGACGAAGCGTGTGCCGAATCCCGATTCGACGAACGTCAGCTCGAATTCGGGGTGGACATGATAGACGCAGTCGAGGATCGCCCCGGACTGTATCTCGATGCTGAACGACTCCCCGGGAGCGTGCAGAACGGTCTCATAATGGAACTTCATATGAAAATAGTATCATAAACGGTTAAAAAATCAAGAGAAGAATCGGAGAAAACGGCCTATATTCCGGATAGAAGAACACCAAACCGAAAGGAAGGAATATGGCAGTAGTCTCATTGCGCGAAATGCTCGAAGACGCCCGGCGGGGCGGTTATGCGGTTCCCCTGTTCGATACGCAGAACATGGCGATGATCCGCTCCGCCGTGCAGGTGGCGGAGGAGGAGAATTCGCCGGTCATCATCGCCGGCGTCGAATTCGACTACGAGGGCGACCGGCTCGATTACTGGATGGCGCTGGCGAACCGCGCCGCGATCGGCGCGAAGGTGCCGGTCTGCATCATGCTCGACCATGCGGCGAGCCTCGAACTTTGCGTGCGCTGTGCGGATGCGGGCTTTACCGGCGTCATGATCGACGCTTCGGCGCTGCCGTTCGAGGAGAATGCGGAGCTGACCCGGCGGGTCTGCGAACAGATGCGCCGCCGCGGCGTCGGCGTCGAGGCCGAGCTCGGGCATGTCGGCGTCGCATCGGCCGGCGGCGAAGGGGAGCTCGGCGATCATGCCGGGGCCGGAATGGTCTATACCGAGCCCGGCAGGGTCGCCGAATTCGTCGGGCGCAGCGGCTGCGACGCGCTGGCGGTGTCGATCGGTACCGCGCACGGAGTCTACGCGACCGCGCCGGAGCTCCAGATCGGGCTGCTGGATGAGATCAACCGGGTTTCTCCGGTTCCGCTCGTGCTGCACGGCGGTTCCGGGACGCCGGAGGATCAGATCCGCGCCGCGATCCGGCACGGCATTGCGAAAATCAACATCTGCTCCGAAATCATGGACGCCTGGCACCGGACCGTGGTGGCGGAACTCGGGAAGTCGCCGAATTATTCCGTTCACAACTCGGCGGTCTGCCGCCCGGCCGACGAGGCCGTGCGCGAGGTCATGCGGAACAAGATCCGGCTGTTCGGCAGCGGCAGAAGGGGGTGACGGCATGAAGCGTTCGATGATCAACCGTACGATCCGCGAGGCGATGGCGTTTTTCGCGGAGCGGAACTTCCGGCTGCCGCCTTTCGCATTCTACCGGAAGGACGACTGGGAGAAACACCTGGACGGGGCGGAGGAGATCTTCGACCTCGAACTCGGCTGGGACGTCACGGGATTCGGCAAAGGGGACTTCGAACGCTTCGGGCTGACGCTTTTCACGCTGCGGAACGGAAAGGCCGGTTCCGCGAAGTATCCGAAGCCGTATGCCGAAAAGATCATGATGGTCCGTGAAAACCAGATTACGCTGCGCCATTTCCACTGGCATAAGCGCGAGGACATCATCGTGCGCGGCGGCGGCAATCTCATCGTCGAACTGTTCCGGGCCGATCCGGAGCGCTCGGCCGAAGCCGGCGGTCCGTTCGAGATCACGGTCAATGGAATGCGGCGGCAAATGGAATCCGGCGACCGGCTTGTGCTGACTCCCGGCGAAAGCGTCTGTCTCGAGCCGGTTCACGCTCATCGCTTTTACGCCGAGCCCGGTTCCGGCACGGCGATGGTCGGCGAAGTATCGGCGGTCAACGACGACGCAAACGACAACTGCTTTCTCGACGACGCGGTCCGCTTCGACCCGATTCTGGAGGACGAAGAGCCGGAGTTCCTGCTGGCGGCCGACTGCCGGCGGCTGTACGGAGGGCGCAGCCATGCGTGACGGAATCCTCGCTGCCGGGAACTGGATCGCCGACCGGGTCAAGAGCGTCGACCGCTGGCCCGGCGAAGGGAACTTGTGCAGCATTCTCGCCGAAGAGCGCGCGCCGGGCGGCGGCCCGGCGAACATTCTCTTCGACCTTGCCGCCATGGATTCGTCGTACCCGCTGTACGCGGCCGGGAGAATCGGCGAAGACGCCGACGGCGATTTTCTGCTGGCCGAAGCCGCGAAGCGCGGCATCGACACGTCGCTGCTGCGGCGGACGCCCGGCGTCGCGACGGCCTACACGGATGTGATTTCTTCTCCGGGCAGCCGGACCTTCTTTCACGCGGCCGGGGCCGACGCTTTCCTTTGCGCGGCGGATTTCGACGGCGCCGAAGCCGAAGCGGAGTTCTTCTATCTCGGCTATCTGCTGCTGCTCCGGAGCCTCGATATGCCGGACGCCGAGTTCGGCACCGGCGCGGCCCGGCTGCTTGCCGCGATGCGAAAACGCGGCTTCCGCACCGTCGTCGACTTCGTGTCGGGCAGTCCCGACCGCTTCCGTCCGGCGGCCGAGGCGGCGTTCCCGTGGACCGATATTCTCATCATCAACGAGGTCGAGGCCGCCTGTTCGACCGGCATCGGGCTGCGGAGCGGCGACGGAACGCTTGCCGCGGAGCTGCTGCCGGAGGCGCTGAAGCGGCTGTTTTCGATGAAGGTCGGCGAGCTCTGCGTCATCCACTTTCCGGAGGGGGCGGCCGCGATGACCGCCGACGGCGCGTATACGCTGACCCCCTCCTGCCGGATCAACCGGGACGAAATCGCAGGGCATAACGGCGCCGGCGACGCGTTCGCGGCCGGAGTTCTCTACGCGCTGGCGAAGCGGCTGCCGCTCGAAGAGGCGCTTCGGGTCGGTTCGGCGAGCAGCTATTTCAATCTGAAATCGCCGACCGCCTCGGGCGGCGCGGTTCCGTACTGCCGGATCGAAGAGCATTTGCAATCCGGCGAATTCAATCTATTGTAAAGGAAAAACAGGATGCGGCACAGGGCAGTACAGGAGCAGCGGAGCGATATGCAGCGGATTTTGTCTTTGAACGGAAACTGGGGGCTCACATATGCGGACGGTCCGCCGATCGCGGCCCCCTGGGAATTCACCACGCTGAATCCGGCGCCGGCGCGGCGGCTCATGACCGCCGAGGTGCCGGAGCCGGTCCACCGGACGCTTGAAAAGCACGGGCTGCTCGACGATCCGAATTTCGGCATGAACAGCCTCCGGGCGCGCTGGGTGGAGGAGTGCTACTGGATCTACCGCCGCACCTTCACGGCTCCGGCCGGGGCGCTCGGACCGGATGCGGTCGTCCATCTCGTTTTCGAGCGGCTTGAGATGCTGGCGAAGGTCTATCTGAACGGCGAGCTTGCCGGGAGCACGGCCAATGCGCTCGTGCCGCACCGCATCGATGTGACCGGGAAGCTCCGGGAGGGGGAAAACACGCTGGTCGTCGCGCTTGAGAGCGGCGTATTCGAGTATTGCGACCATCCGTCGAAGATCAGTTGCGGCGGCGAGATGGGTGACCTGACCAAGCGGGCCTGGCTCCGCAAGGCGCAGCATCAGAGCGGCTGGGACTGGCAGGCGCGGCTGCAGAACGTCGGCATCCTGGGCGATGTCCGGCTCGAGTACGCGCCGGACTCCGTCGTGACGGAGCTTTCTCTCGTGTCGCTGGCGGCGGACGATCTCTCTTCCGCCCGCATCATCGTGAAAGGGGCGGCCGAGGGGAGGGCGGTGCGCGGAACGCTGAAACTCCGCATCGCCGAAACCGGCGACTCCGTCGAAGAGAGCTTCGAGCTGCCGGAAGGGCATGCGCAGTGCGCAGTCGAACTGACGCTCGACCGTCCGAAGCTCTGGTTCCCGCGCGGCGCGGGCGAGCCGTTCCGCTACACGGCCGAAATCGAATTCCTCGGCAAGCGCGTCACGCGGAAATTCGGCGTCCGCAAGGTGGCGGTCGATCAGTCGGAACATCCGGTCGAGGGGACCTATTTCATTCTCGAAATCAACAACCGGCGGATCTTCTGCAAGGGCGGCAACTTCGTACCGGCGGACCTCTATTACAGCGAGGTCGACGCGGGGCGCTGCCGCGAGCTCGTCCGGCTTGCGGCCGGCGCGAACTTCAATCTGCTCCGCATCTGGGGCGGCGGCATCTACGCGACGGAGGAGTTCTGCGACGCGTGCGACGAGGCCGGGATCATGCTCTGGCACGACTTCATTTTCGCCTGTGCCAAATATCCGGGCGAAAACGAGGCGTTCAGCCGGGCCGTGCGGAAGGAGGCGCTGACGGTCGTCCGCGCGCTGAATCATCATCCGTCGCTGGTGGTCTGGTGCGGCAACAACGAGCTTGAGCTCGGCAACCGGTCATGGCGGCAGTACTGCGACTGCGAAGTCGGCTGGAGCGACCACTACATCTTCCACCACCTGCTGGCGAAGGTCGTGCACGACGAATCGCCGCAGGTGTTCTACTGGCCGAGCTCGCCGTATTCGCCCGGCTTCAAGGAGCCGTCCGACCCGACCACCGGCGACCAGCATCCGTGGAAGGCGACGCTCGAAACGCCCGGCGGCACCGATTTCTGGACGTTCCGTTCCTATGTCGACCGTTTCCCGAACGAGGGGGGCGTTCTCGGCTGTTCGACTCCGGCGACGCTGCGGCAGTTCCTGCCGGAAAACGAGCGGGAGCTCTGGTCGTTCTCGTGGGATCACCACGACAATCCGTTCGCGCGGCTCGAGGACACCTTCGGCAGCTTCAGCCCGGAGCGGCGGCTCGGCCACGCCTACGCGACCGTCGAGCTCTGGACCGGGCTCGACCCGCGGACGCTGCCGATGGAGCGCTATGCCGTCGTTTCGGGGCTCCTGCAGGCGGAGGGGCTTGAGGAGTACATCATGAACTACCGCCGCCGCATGTTCTCGACCGCCTCGGCGATTTTCTGGATGTACAACGATTCGTGGCCGGTCACCCACGGCTGGACCATCGTCGACTGCTACCGGCGGAAGAAGCTCGCCTACTACCCCGTGAAGCGCGCCTTCGCCCCGGTCGCCGCGGCGGTCGTGAGTGAACACGGCAGCGTGAAAATCTTCGGCGTCAACGACACCTTCGAGCCGTGGAGCGGCGAACTCCGCTGCGGTGTTTTTCAGGTCTGCGGCGGAATCGCGCGGGAGCGGACCATCCCGGTCGAACTCGCCCCCGACGCCTCGACGCTGCTGGCCGAATTCCCGAAAAGCGAGTGGGAGGTGGCCGGCTCCGGGCGGAGCGGCGTTTTCGCGCAGCTTCTTTCCGGCGGCCGCCCGGCGGCGCAGCACCGGCTCTTCGAGCGCCGCTTCGGGGAGCTCGGGCTCGACCCGGATCCGGAAATCCGCATCTCCCGCGCCGGGAACCGGGCGCGATTCGAGTCCGGGCGGTACGTCTGGCGCGTCTGCCTCGACATCGACGGCGAATGCGAACTGCCGGACAACGCCTTCGACCTGATTCCCGGAGTTCCGTACGAAATTCCGTGGGACCGTGAGGAGCTGCCGGTCATCCTGACTACCGGCAACTCCTTTTTCGGAGGAGGCGTCAGGGACGCATGAAGGCGCCGCCGTTGAGGTTCACGACCTCTCCGGTCAGGAAACCGGACTTGGCGAGGTCGAAAACCGCTTCGGCCACCTCTCCGGGCGGCGCGCCGCGCCGGAGGGGAATCGTGTCGAGTTCGCGCTGCATCATCTCCGGCGTGAGCCGTTCGGTGCAGAGGTCGGTCAGGATCAATCCCGGAGCGAGCACATTCGAGGTGACGCCGTACGGCGCGCCGAGCGCCGCGAATCCGCGCGACAGCGCGTGCATGGCCGACTTTGCAGCCGCGTAGGAGAGCATGCGTTCGTTCGGCGGCTGGTAGGCCCAGATGCTCGAGATGTGCACCATGCGTCCCCAGCGTTTCGTTTTCATCTGTTCCAGGGCGAGTTTGCCGCAGAGGTAAGCGCCCTTCAGATTCACGGCCATGACGGCGTCCCACCACTCGCCGTCGCGCATGCCGGCGCTGCGTTTGTAGGGGTCGATCCGGGCGTTGTTGACGAGGATGTCGATGCTGCCGATTTCGCGGAACATCGTCTCCACGGCGGCTTCGTCGGAGATGTCGCAGCCGTAAGCCGTTCCGCCGATCGACCGGGCGACGGCTTCGGCGGCCTCGCGGCCGTGGGCATAATTCACGACGACCCGGCACCCTTCGGCCGTGAATTTCCGGCAGACCGCTTCGCCGAGTCCGCGCGAACCGCCGGTGACGAGGACGGTTTTTCCCTTGAATTCACTCATGATTTTTCTGTTCTCCTCTACCAGTCGCAGACCGCGCCGTCCGGGCGGAAGAGCCGCGGAGTTCCGGCGACGATGCGCGGATGTTTCCTCACCATCTCCATATCGAGTTCGATTCCCCAGCCCGGTCCGGACGGGAGTTCGAGATATCCCTCCTTCACCTTCAGCGGTTCCGTGATGATTTCGTTGCGCCAGTCGTCGAGGAAAAGCCGTTCCTGGATCAGGAAGTTCGGCGCGACCGCGTCGAGGTGCAGCGAGATCGCCGTGATGACCGGGCTCATCGGGCAGTGCGGCGCGACGAAACCGTCGAACGCCTCGGCCAGATGCGCGACTTTCAGCCCCTCGCCGAAGCCGTGGCAGTGCGCGAGATCCGGCTGGGCGATGCAGATCGCCCGCTTCTCGAAGAGCCGCCGGAACTCCTGGAGCCGGGTCAGACGCTCGCCCGCCGCGATCGGGATGTTCACCTTGTCGGCCACGAGCGCCATGCCCTCCTCGTCCTCGGGCTGGACCGGTTCCTCGAAGAACATCAGGTTCAGTTCTTCGAGCGCCTGCCCGACCTGGATCGCAAGACGGGAGTCGTAACGCCCGTGTCCGTCGAAGAGCAGCGGGGAGTCAGGGCCGACCGCTTCGCGGATCGTCTCGGCCGCCCGGCGGATGCGGCGCACCGTTTCGAGATCGCGGACCGGCCAGCTCGGAACGGCGAGGCTGAACTTGAAGGCCGAGTAACCGTATTCGAGCGCGGCGGCGGCCTTTTCGCGGATGATCGCGGGGTCGGTCGCTCCGCCGGTCCAGCCGTTCGCGTAGACGCGGACCCGGTCGCGCACCGCACCGCCGAGAAGTTCGCAGACCGGCTTCCCCGCGGCCTTGCCGATGAGATCCCAGCAGGCGAGCTCGACGCCGGAAACGGCTGAAGCTTTGACGACGCCCCCTTTCCAGAAGCGCTGGCGGATCAGCGTCTGCATGAGTTTGCCGACCTGCCGCGGGTCCTGGCCGATGATGAGGTCCTCAAGGTCGCGCAGGCTGCCGAGGACCGACTCGTCATGGCTTTCGAGCGTCGCCTCCCCGAGCCCGGTGAGTCCCTCGTCGGTGTGCAGGAGAATGTAGAAATAGTTGCGGTTCGACAGAAGCCCGCATCCCGGCGTCGGCGCACCGACCAGGACGGCTTCGACTTGTGTGATTTTCATGGTTGTCTGAATTTTCTGTTTGACGGTTTTTGTTTTCCGGATCGGATTTCGTAAAGCTTCTCCGCCGCCTCCCGCGCCGCCCTCACCATCTCTGGGCAGGGGCGGTCGCAGATGTCGAGGAAGCCGAAACCGATGTTTTCGTTGTCCTGACTCCGGCCGGCGGGAGACTGGTCGATCAGGCGGTAATAGTGCGTCCCGACAAGCAGCGGATTGCGCAGCGCGCCTTCCACATAGCGGAGATAGTCGCTTCCGCGCTCCGGCTGGCTCGCGCTGCCCTGAAGCCCCGGATAGGAGTGCCCGTCCGCCAGCGTGCCGAAATGGAATTCCCCGATGATGACCGGCATGTCGATATTGTCCGGCAGCCGGAAATCCTCCACGGAGTATTCGTAGATGTTGAAGCTCAGCACATCGCAGTAGCGCGCCGCGGTTTTCACGATCCGGGTGTTCGGGGTGCCGGCAAACCGGCAGCCGAGGTAAAGTTTGTCCGGAGCGAACCGTTTCACGGCGTTTCGCGCGCCTTCGAAGTAGCGTTCGACGATCGCGTCGTTGAAGGCGAGCAGGTCGCTCCGGGCGCGGTCCGGATCGGGGAGCGCTGTCGATTCCAGAAATGCGTCGTAGGAGGCGTAAGCCGTGTTCCACGCTTCGTTGAGCTTTTCGACCGGTCCGTATTTCGCCTCGAGGCGGCGGCGGAACTCCCGCTTGGCCGCCTGTCCGGCCGGACTGGCCAGCACGGCCTCCGCGAGTGCGGTTTCGTTTCCCCACGCATGTTCGTTGTCGACGAAGATGCCGAGGCACATCGGGTCGTCTGCCGCGAAGGCCCATGCGGTTCTGAGATATGTTTCGACCGCTTTTTCGAAACGCGGATCGAATACGTCCTGAAAGTGCTGCCAGATGCCGCGATGCCCCTGAATTGCCGGCGCTCCCCGGCTGTAAGCCTGGAGGACGTAAGGCAGCCTGCCCTGCCGGGCATAGCCGGCCAGCGACCAGTTGCCCATGGTGTTGATCCCCCAGCTTGCGGCCCGCTCGAACAGCCGCTCCCGGTATCGTTCCCGGAAATCCCCGCCGTATTTTTTGCGGAGGTTCCAGCCGAAGAAGTCGAATACGTCCGGCCTGGTTTTCATCCGGCGGTAAAAGTTGTCGTTGCCGGGGGCGTAATCCATTTTCCGGTAGAACTCCTTCCCGGCCGCCTCGCCGGGCAGGGGAATGCCTTCGAAATAATGTTCGCGGAATGTGACGCCGGAATACTGCACCTGCTCGAACTGGCAGATGCCGTGCGAGAAGAAGAGTTTTCCCTCCGGGTCGACGAGATACCATCTGCCGTCGTGTTTCGCCGTGCGGAAGCTTCCGGTCGCTTCGAGCGAAGGGCCGGCCGCCCAGCCGCCGAACCGGTTCCGGCCTGCCGGACGCGGGTGTGCGGAGAGATCGGCCCGTTCGCGTTTTTCCGCTTCGACGAGATCGGCTTCGGAATGGGTTTTGCCGGGCCACTCCTTATGCTTGTACTGGCCGAAACGGTCGATGGCGGGATAGAAGGCCGCCGCGCTTCCGACAGCATCCGAAACACCTGCAAACGGCTCTTCCAGCCGGATGTTCGACACTTCGAACTTCACCTCTTTTCCGGACGGGCGCGTGAAGAGCATGATGTTCGTGATCTTCTCCACATCGAGCGTGTTGCGCCCGCTCAGCCCCTCGAACGGGCTCAGGACGCCTTCGAACTTCACGTCGTCCGGCGCGATGCCGCTGCGGTAATAGCGGACTCTCAGCGTGGCGGTTTCGCCCGCGTCGAATGCGCGCCCGCCCCGGATGCAGAATTCCCTGCCGTTCGCGCCGAGGTTTTCGATCTGGCATTTGACGGCGATCTGGCGGCCGCTGAGATTTTTCACATCCATCGCGAGCACCGAGCAGCGGGACAGGTCGAAGAAGGGCGAACCGTTCTGCGGCCGCAGGTTGATTCCGGGCCACGATATGGTCTGTTCCGCCGGAATTGTGACGAGAAGCGCGCTGCCGTTTCCGGAGACGGAGGCGTTTCCGTTGACCGAAACCTTCGATGCGTCGTACCGGGCAAGGTCAAGCGGCTCCTCCGGCCTGCTTTCCGGAGCGGCAATGAGCCGGACGCCGGAAATTTCGCAGCAGCCGCGAATGTTCACGTGGCGTTTGTGAATCAGGATGCCGAATTCCGTGACCGGGAGCGTCAGCGTACCGTCGGCTCTGCCGCCCCAGAAGTGCTTCCGCGCCGGGAGAAACGGCACGATGATCTCCTGCCATTCCCCTTTCCGGCCGATGGGAAAATGATGCTGGTGAACCTGTCCGGTTTTGTCTCGGAGCCGGACCGCCACGGTGGAGGCATCGGTCTTCACCCTGAATACGAGCCGGTTCGCTTCGGGAAAGTCGAAGCGCCGGAAGGCCGCGACATAGCCGCCGCCCTTCGTGAAATCGCCGTCCAGCCGGAGAGCGCCGCCGTTTTTTTCAAGCTTGCCTGTCGCCCCCGGAAATTCCGGGCCGTTGCTGAAACGCCACTCGGCCGGAGTTGCGGAGACGCCGCGCTCCCGGGCCGCGAAACCGGAGAGGGCCACCAGACAGACGGCCGGCAGGACGGCAAGCCGTGCGAGGATGTTCTTAAAGCCTGACATAGCTCTCTTTGCTGTTCGTTGTGTAGACCGCCTCGAATTTGAGCCGGCCGGTTCGTATTTCGTTGATGCCGGTCCGTACGGCATGGCCGTCCGCGTAGAGAACGGAGCCCATGCCGCTGTGATGCAGAGACGGGAAAGCCGTCTGCTGGGACGGACCCGAGAAATCCCGGTAGCTGAACCCGAAATAGAATTGGTTCCGCTGCCCGGAGAACCCGTCGAGGGTCATCGGCAGGGCCCCCGGCTGCCGGATGCGCTTCATGGAGTAAACCAGGCGGTTCGTATACTGCGCGCCGGAGGTGATCCGGTAATAACCGGCGGAGGTTGAATAAGAGTACATGAACATGCCGAACTCTTTCGGCGGCTGGTAAAATCCGAAGCTGTAGGTGTACCCGACACCGCCTTTGGACGCATCCGAGGTATAGCGGAGGTGGGGCGACGCGGAGGGGCAGACCGCCATCTTTTCCGATAAATAGCCGGGGGAGCCCAGCAGCGTGGCTTCCTGGACGGCGGTATTGTAGGCGTTCGGCCTGGTATAAGCGTGGGTCAGCAGGTTCATCACGGTCTGGTTGCCGTAACAGGTTCCGGCGCCGTCCACATGAAACCAGTCGTTGTTTTCGTCGGAATAGAAAGCGACGGCGTTGCCGATCTGCTTCAGGTTGTTGATGCACTGAATCGCCCGCGCCCGTTCCCGGGCCTGCTGCAGTGCGGGCAGCAGCATCGAAGCCAGGATCGCGATGATCGCTATCACGACCAGCAGTTCGATCAGCGTAAAGCGGCGTTTCATTGAAATCTCCTTTCGTATCGGTTTATTTCCGGGCGTTTTCGGGGCGGGCGGGGGCCATCTTACCGGCGGACCAGCTCGTAGACGAATACCGACCCTTCCTTGCGGAACACTTCGGCTGTGAAACGGACGGTTCCGTCCGGCGATTGTTCCAGCGGCAGCTCGGCCAGCCGTTTGCCGCCGGTATTCGCCGCATACAGCCGGTAACGGGCGCCCGGTTCGGCCTTGAGGGTGATCCGGGCCTCCCCGCGCGCGGCGAGAAACGGCAGGGATCCCCACCGGGAGAGCAGTGTCATGCGCTTGTTCCCGAACCGGGTCCGGCTCGGCAGCAGGTCGGTCAGGTGCAGGAACAGCAGACGTCCGGATTTCTGCAGCGGCCGTCCGTCGGCGGACATGATCGAGAATACGCCGCGGCCGATCCGGTTTTCGACTTTCAGGAAGGCGGCTTCCCCGGCTTTTCCCGCGGGCAGGATCAGCGCTTCGCAGCCCGGCGTCTCCGCCCGGAAGGTCTCCGCCTTCGCGGAGAGCGAGATCTGGCCGGTCGAGGCGTGGAAGATGCCCCGGTCCGCGTCATGCCAGCCGGGACGGAGAAGCCCGGCCGCCGTCAGCCGCGGCAGAAGCCCCTTTTCCGCCTCCGAGGTCCGGAACACCGGGCAGCCGCCGGAATCGGACGGAAAACCGTATCCGGCATCGAGCGCTCCCGCATAATTCCCGGAGAGTTTTCCGCCTTCCGGCACGATGACCGTGCCGACTTTCGCGATGAGCCCGAGCCGGGCGAGGTCGGACGGATATTCGGCCGCGAAGCTGAGATCCTTCCCCCCGGTCAGCGGGACGGCAAACGCGAGCGGGGCCGGAGCAAGTTCGCGGTCGAGAAAGAGCCGCAGCCCGATTCTCTGCGACAGGGCCTTGACGGCGTCGGTCGAGGAGTTGAAGAAGTTTCCGCGCGGATTGAAGCCGTCGGAGATGACGTTGTCGTCCGAGTGCGAATAGCAGAACTGAAACAATCCGTCCCACTCCTGCAGCGCGGCATAAGCGCCGGTCAGGACCGCCCCCTCGGCCCGGAACGTATTCGGCGCGGCGTAGTCGAATTCGGTGATCATCATCGGCTTGCCGAAGATGCGGCTCGGGAACATCCGTCCCGGCGCGACCGCCTCCTGCGGAATCGCCGAGGTGTTGGCCAGCGCGCTGGGCAGCTGCCACGGCGTCTCCGGGAAATTCGGGTGATCCCAGTAAAAATGGTTTTCGACGAAGTCGTACCGGTCGCGCATGACCGAAAGCAGCACCTTGGGGAGCATGTTCTGATCCGAAATCGGCACGTTGATTTCCAGCTCCTCCCGGAGGAACCGTTCCATTTCGGCATAAGCGCGCCCGTAGATATCCACGAGGAAAGCCGAAAACACCGGGTCGTTGCTGTCGGCGCTGCCGCTTGTGACGCCCCTGCGTTTTTTCCATTCCCCGAAACGTTGTTTATAGATGTCGGCCACGTACGGCGCGGCGTTCCAGGTGGAGGCGATATTGTCCTCGTTGATGAGCGAGAGGGAGATCAGCGCCGGGTCGTCCTTCAGGGCGAGACCCGTATACGGATTCACGTGCGTGAGCCAGTTTCGCGCGAACCTTTTCCAGTTCTCCATCGCCGAATCGAGTACGAATACGAGCGGCTTGAAGGTCGGCTGCCAGGCGGTTTTGTCGGGAGTTTCGGTCAGCTCCCCCCGGACGAGCATGCGGGAGACGTACAGGTCGGTCGTGATGTAGATGCCGCGTTTTTTGAAACAGGCGATCAGGTAGTCGAGCCGGTCGAGCGCCTCCGGATTGAGTTCCGTGCTCGATTCGGAGGTCTTGCGCACGAGTTCGTTGTCGTGATGGTGGATGCGGACCGCGTTGATTCCCCATGCCGCCATGCGGTCGGCCAGCCGTTCGGCCTGTTCCTTGTCGAGGTACTGGGCGGAGCGGCAGAGGTTGGTCCCGTAGAAACGGACCGGTTTGTCCGGCCGGTCGCGGAACACGAAATGCCCGTCGCGGATGACCGGCGGACCGTATTTGCCGGCCGGGGCGTCGAGCCGGGCCGAAAAATCGAGTACGGAGCCTTTCTCGATGTCGCGGGCGGAATCGATCGGCTGCCATTCCGCGCCGGCGGCGATCACGTGCGGCTGCCGTCCGAGCCGCGGCAGCGGGCCGTCTCCGACCGATGCCGCGACGATTCCCCACACCGACACGCCGGTCGACCGGAAGGTGACGGAGCGGACCGGTTTGTTTTCGATCGGGTGGCTGGAACGGTAAAGGCCGATTTCCGATTTTTTGTTTTCGCCGGTCCAGACCACTTCGCCGCTGCGCCGCGGCACCGGCCCCCACCAGTTGCCGACGTCGTAACCGGTTACCGTGACGGTCGAGGCGGTTCCGTCCGTGTAGGCGACTTCCACCGTGCCGACCGTTTTGTCGGGTGTCGGCCATGCCGTGGCGTGCAGCAGATGCAGGTAATCGCCCTGCACCGGCCGCTTCTGTCCGGCGACGGCGTCGGAGGCGAAATAGTGGCGGTACGGCCCGGCCAGCATGATGCAGCTTTTCCCGTTGTTCTGCTTCGGATCGATGATGTGGAAATCGGCGCCGTTCCAGCGCTGCCGCCCGAGGGGGAGAATCGACAGATCGTTTTCGCTGCCCTGGTCGGTCCAGCCCCCTTTGCGGTCGTCGGCGGTTTCGTCGGAGAAGCCGGCGTTTGCGGCCGCGGTGAGATCGAGCGGCGTGCTGCGGTAGCGCCCGGTTTCGATTTCAAGGTCGATCGAGGTGCGGGTGACCTCGCCGCGCGCCGGAGAGAAGTAGAGCCGGAGCGTGTAGACGTCGTGCCCGTAGGCGCGGTCGTCCTGGATCAGCACGCCGAACTTGCCGCGGAACACGAGCTTGCTGTCGGCGAGGGGGAACCGGAGTTCCGTCGCTTCCCCGCGGAACAGGGCTGCCGGTGATTTTTCACGGTATGAGGCCGGCAGCGTGATCTTCGTCTTGCCGTTGACGACAAGTTCGCGCCCGGCGAACCGGTCGACCGGCAGCGCCGCGGCCGCGAAAGCGATATCATTGAATTTCGCCGGGGAGGCGAAGGCGAATCCGGCGCGGTAACGATAAACGCCGGGTGACTTCCGCTCGAGGGTTTCCGAGAAGGTTCCGTCCGGAAACCCGGCGTGCCGGAAGCCGGCTTCGAGGGAGAAGCGCGACGCCTCCGTCTTTCGTCCGGTCACCGTGAAGGCGGGCGACTCCTGCGTGAAGTTCCGCCAGTTTCCGTCGAAACAGCGGACCGTGAAGAGGACTTCGCCGATCCGGAGCGATCCTTTGGCGGTCGGTTCCGGCATATCTGCGGCCCCCGCGGACAGCGCGAGCCATCCGGCCGCGATGACGGCCGGCAATCGGTGGAAAAAACAGCGCATGAAATGATCCTTGGTTATTTCGTGTAGAACCAGAACGGATCGTCTCCGCCCAGTTTTGGAATCGAGCGGGCGTGACGGAACTCCACATGGCCGTCGCCCATTCCGATGTTGGCGCCGCCGGAGTGCCGCCATACCGCGCCTTTCAGGATATCCATGGAGAAGTCGAAGTCTTCTCCGATCAGCCCGCAGAGTTCGCCGCGCCCGGCGAAAACGGCGGGCGACGACCAGTTGCCGGGACGGTTCAGGTCCGCGATCGCGGCGAGCCGGGACGGATTGCGGATCATGCCGATCGAGCGGTACCGGGTGTTGGAGTAGGACGCATTCGGAAAGTAGCCCCCGCTCTGCTTGCCGTCGGAGGTTTTGCCGACATGCGCATTGGCTCCGTAATGGATGCCGCCGCCGCCGCCCGCCGGTGAGAGCCGTTCGGTGGTCGAGGGGCAGCGGAACGGATTGTACGGCCGGTTGTCGGAGCCGAAGTATCCCCAGTCCGCCGCTTTGGTTCCGGACTGGTAGGCGTAGAGCATCGAAGCCCATTTGCCGGAACTGCCGCCGTTGATGCTGCCGCTCCACGGCAGAATCTGCCCCCGGTTGTCGTCGGTGTACATGGCGAGTGTGGTCAGGACCTGCTTCTGGTTGCTCGCGCAGGTGATCGTGCGGGCGCGCTCCCGGGCCTGCTGGAGCGCCGGCAGCAGCATGGAGGCCAGAATGGCGATGATCGCGATGACGATGAGAAGTTCGATCAGGGTGAAATACCGTTTCATGCGTTCTCCTTATTTCGTTGCGGTTTGTCCGGTCACGGCTGCTGCTTCTTCTGCCCGTGCCGGGTGTCGGCCAGGAGGCAGAAACGTTCGATGAGTTCGATTTCGCGCGGGTCGTACGGCCGCAGGCTCGGGCGGAACAGGTCGTGCTGCCACTTGGTGAAGTCGATGTCGCGCTCTCCGGCGCTGTAACGCTGGTACATGTATTCCCACGGTTCATAGGTCTGCGACAGCCCGGCGACGAATCCCCAGTTCCAGCAGCCGATTTTTTCGAGGAAGAAGAGCGGGAACATCTCCTGGACGGTGTTGCGCTGCTGCCGGTGCAGCCATTCGGTGTTGATGATCGGCCGCCCGTACCGGCGGAGGAAATCGATCATGACGACATTGTCGGCGTAGCTGCTGTAGTTGTGATAGGAGACGAGGTCCGAGAGCTCGAGCGCGGTTTTTTCCGCGGCGGAGAAGTGGCCGAGGCCGCGCCAGACGCACGATGTGAGCGGCTGGACGGGATCGACGGAACGGGCGACGTCGAAGATTCGTTTCACATGCGGAACCGATACGTCGCCGCGGTTCGCGGCGCCGGCTTCGTTGTAAAGGTCCCAGATCACGATGCGCGGATCAGCGGCGTATTTCGTGACGATTTCCTCTACCATGGCATAGAAGCGCCCGGCGTTCTCCGGTTCGTCCAGCGCCGGGTAGTAGCCGATCTGGTCGGTCGTGCTGTGCGGGGAATTCCTCCTTCCCCCGTGATACCCCCAGTCACAGGGCTGCGGGCCGAGCTGCTGCGGCCGGTAATTTTCATCCTTCGGCACGGTGCAGTCGTTTGCGAAGCAGACCATGACCGAGATCCCGTGTTTCGCGGCGACGGCGAGGAACTGCTCGAACCGCAGCAGAAAGCCGTCGTGCTGCTCGTCCCAGACGATGAACTCCAGCAGCACCCGGACCGAATTGAAGCCGGTCGCCGCCGCAAGCTCCAGCTCGCGGTCCGCCGTCGCCAGATGCTGTTCCCAGTCGAGCTCCTGCCAGAACGCGATCCGGTTGCAGCAGTCTGCCGGGAGGTAGTTGCAGCCGCGCAGCCACGGCATTTCATGATACCATTCCCGGATTCGTTCCTTCGTCCATTGCGTCGCCATATTGATTCCTCGCGGTTGGTTGATGATTGCGCGTCAATAATATTATACCGAAGTCGGACCGCAATCGCAATACTGTTTTCAGTTATCAATATGCTGAAATCATTCAATTTTCATTTGAATTTGTTGAAAACAAAGGATATATTCCATTTTTATGAACAGCCGCCGTAAAACCGTTTTATATGCGAAGAATTTTTATTTGCAGCAGGAACTGCGCGGGATCATGGACTTTGCGCGCGGCCACGGCTGGCAGCTGGAGATTCCGCAGATGTACGGCCTGCCCGGACACGTCCGGAACTGGCGCGGCGCGGGGCTGCTGACCGACACCGGGTACTATACGGAAAAGCTTCATTCCGAGGGAGTGAAGATTGTCGGACTGTCGCTCGATCCGAAGCTCGTCAGGAACTCCGATGCGATCGTCGGGCCGGACAACCGCCGTATCGGGGAGGCCGTCGCCGAGTATTACCTCGCGCGCGGTTATCGGAATTTCGCGGCCTGCGAAGATGTTTACGGCCGGGACGATGCGTTTGCGGCGCGGGTCGAACGCGAGGGGTTCCGCGCCGAGCGCATTGCGCTGCCGCGCTATTTCCGTTCTCCGCAGGCGCTGAAGCGGATGGCCGAACGGCTTGCGCAGCTTCCGGCGCCGTGTGCGCTGTTCTGCAACAATGACTGGGAGTCCGTTTCGGCGCTGAACGCGGCGGACCTCGCCGGAATTCCGGTGCCGGACGGAATCGCCGTCGTCGGCGTCGGCAACGAGGAGCTGATCTGCACGACGTCATCGCCGCCGCTGTCGAGCATCGAAACCCGGCTGTACCTGCGCGGCCTGCGCGCGGCGGAGGAGCTCGACCGGGTAATGGAGGGGGCGCCGCCGCGCGACGAGCCGATCCTCGTGGAGCCGGGACAGGTGGTGGAGCGGGCCAGCAGCGACTTTTTCGCGGTCGGGGACCGGCAGCTGCGGAAGATGCTCGAGTATCTGCGGAAGCACGCCGCTTCGCCGGTGCAGGTGGCCGGGCTCGCGCGCCGCTTCCGCATGAGCGAGTCGAAGATCTACCGGCTGTTCCGGAGCGGGATCGGCCTGTCGCCGAAGGAGTTCCTGACCGATGTCCGGCTGAACCTCGCCCGGACCCGGCTGGTCGATTCGGACGACACGATCGTCACGGTGGCTGCCGAGTGCGGCTTCCCGTCGCCCGGCGCGCTCTTTGAGCTTTTCCGGGCCCGCTACGGCCAGACCCCCGCCGACTGGCGCGAAGCGAACCGGTGGAAATAAAGAAGCGGGCCCGTTCGGCCGGTTTCAGTTCGGCGGCGAAGTGGAAATCGCGCTTTTTGCCTGCTATATTAATGAAATGAATGATTCTGATTACACCGATCTGCCGGTGCGTTCCGTCCTGCCGGAGCTCGTTGCCGCGCTCGATTCGCACTCCGGAGCCGTGCTTGCGGCCGCGCCGGGTGCGGGCAAGACCACGCTGGTCCCGCCCGCGCTGCTCGATGCGGTCGACGGCGGAATCCTCCTGCTTGAGCCGCGCCGGGTTGCCGTGCGCGCCGCCGCCCGCCGCATCGCGTCGCTGCTGGGCGAGAGCATCGGCGGCAGGGTCGGTTATGTCGTCCGCGGCGAAAGCCGGACTTCGCCGTCGAACCGGCTCACGGTCATGACTCCGGGCGTCCTGCTGCGGAAGCTTCAGGCGGACCCGGAGCTCGGCGGCGTTTCGCTCGTCATCTTCGACGAGTTCCACGAGCGCAGCCTTGAGAACGATCTCGACCTCGCCTTCGTGCTCGACGTGCAGGAGAATCTGCGGCCGGAGCTGAAGATCCTGATCATGTCCGCCACGCTTGAAACCGGCCGGATCGCCGCGCTTCTGGGCGGCGTCCCGGTTGTCGAGGCGCCGGGGAGACAGTTTCCGGTTGAAATCCGTTACGATGAGGGAGGGCTTGACCGCTTCCGGCCGGCCTCCGGAACGGCGCGCGCCGTGGTGAAGCTCTATCGGGAGAGTGACGGCGATCTGCTCGTTTTTCTGCCCGGAATGCGGGAGATCGACGAATGCGCCGCACTGCTGGCCGGAATGCTGCCGGAGCAGGCGCTGCTCCTGAAACTGCACGGCTCGCTCGGCGCGGCGGAACAGGACCGGGCGCTCGTTCCGGCTCCGCCCGGCATGCGGAAGGTCGTTCTCGCGACGAACGTCGCCGAAAGCAGCATCACGATCGACGGAATCACCGGCGTGGTCGATTCCGGGCTCGAACGGCGCATGCGCTTCGATCCCGCCGCCGGAATCCCGTTTCTTGAGGTCGGGCCGGTATCGAAGGCGTCGGCGGCGCAGCGGAGCGGACGCGCCGGGCGGACGCGCCCCGGCGTCGCCGTCCGGCTCTGGAACGCATTCGAAGAACGGAGCCGCCCGGAGCGGACGCAGCCCGAAATCCTCGAAGCCGATCTGGCCGGTTTTGCTTTGGAGACCGCAGCGTGGGGGACTCCCGCCGAAGCGTTGCGCTGGCTCGATGCTCCGCCTTCCGCCCGGCTGGCTGCGGCGCGGACGCTCCTGACGGAACTCGGCGCCTTCGACGGCGGCGGCCGGCTGACGGCGCGCGGCCGGGAACTCGTCCGGCTGCCGGTCCATCCCCGCCTCGGTTCGATGCTGCTGACGGCGCGGGAGCGCGGGCTTCTGCCGCTCGGCTGCGGGATCGCCGCTTTGCTTGAGGAGCGCGACGCGTTCCGCGGGGCGCGGGGAGCGGATTTGCGCGAGCGGCTGGCCGGGATGCGTTCGAATCCCGGCGCATTCCGGAATCAGCTCGTCATCAGGCGGCAGCTGCTGGAACTCATGGGTGCGAAGGACGCGGTTTGCGATGCCGAGGCAGCCGGACTTCTGGTCGCTTCGGCGTTTCCGGACTGGGTCGGCAAGGCGCGGAGCCGCCACGGACGAAGCTATCTGCTCTGCGGCGGCTCCGGCGGCGTGCTGGCGGAGGGGGACGATCTGGCCGGGTACGAATTTCTGGCGGTGGCGCGGCTTGAGGGGGGAGCCGGGCGCGAGCCGGCGATCCGGCTCGCGGCTCCGGTGGAGGAGGCGGCATTGGTCTCACTTTTCAAAGAGCGGCTCCGCGAGGTCGATGCAGTTGAATTCGACCCGGAGCGCGAACGGGTGTACGCCCGACGCGAACTCCGGCTCGGCGCGGTCGTCCTTCGTTCGACGATGCAGGAGAACCCGCCGGAGCAGGCGCTCGCCGAGGCCGTGCTGAACGCCGCCGCCGGCCGGAACCGGCCGCTGCCTCCGGAAGGGGCGAAAGCGGCGCGGCAGCTCTTCGAGCGCGTGGCGTTCGCCCGGCGGCAGGAGCCGGAGGAGTATCCGGACTGGGGCAGCGGCTTCGCCGCGCAGGCGGCTCCGTTTCTTGCCGGAATCCGTTCCTTTGCGGACCTTGACCGCTTCGACTGGCTGGAGCTGCTGCGGAATCTGCTCGGATTTGAACGGCTTCGCGCGCTCGATGCGAATTACCCGGAGGCGTTTACGACTCCGGCCGGGGCGCGCCATCGGATCGACTACGACAATGAGATCCCGACCCTTTCCGCGAAGGTGCAGGAGTTTTACGGGGTCGGATCGCACCCGGCGGTCGGCCGGAAACGGATTCCGCTGCGGATCGAGCTGCTTTCTCCGGCGCAGCGGCCGGTGCAGGTCACAACGGATCTGCCGGGCTTCTGGCGCGGAAACTGGCCGCTGGTGCAGAAGGAGATGAAGAGCCGCTACCCGAAACACTTCTGGCCGGACGACCCGGCCTCCGCCGACCCGATGCTCCGTACCGTCAAGCCGAAAAAAGTGTGATCGGCCGGGACGCCTCACTCCTGGCCGGGAGCTTTGGGCCGCGCGGCAGGCTCGAAGCCGTACCCGGCATCGGTGTCCTGAAGAGGCGTACCGGGGGGAAGCGCACTCCCGGCCGCCGGAGGCAGGAGGTCCCGTTTGGAAGAGGGGGGAACGCGGCGGAATTTCCGGTATTGCCGGGAGAATGCGGTGATGTCGGAGTAGCCGAGCCGTTCGGCGATCTCCTTGATTGAGAGCCTGGTGTGCAGCAGCAGTGCATCGGCCTGGTTGAGTCGCCGCTGAATGCGGTAATCCTGCGGAGAGAGCCCGGTCCAGCGACGGAAGGATTTCCGGAAGTTTTCGTAGCCCATGCCGATCGACCGGGCCAGTTGCGGCAGCGGAGTGGTGTCGGAGACGTCGTCGAGCAGTTGTTTGATCCGTTCCAGCCGCTGCATCTCCTTCCGGTTCCCGGAGGCAACGCCCGGCGTTGTCGAGCCGGCCAATTCGTCGAAGAAATTCAGAATCGCCGCATAAGCCCGTGCGGCTCCCGTGCTTTTGTTTATGCAGAACAGAGAGTCCGTATAAGCTTCCGCCGCGCCCAGAAGAGCCGGGGAAATGCCGGGCGATAAAAAAGTCAAATCTTTGCTCAGAATGCCTGCCGCCAGCAGAGCGTCGGAAAGGCTTTGCGGCAGAGCTGCGGAAAATTCCAGCCAGCCGTCCGCCCGAAAGTGCTTGGACATGTAAAACGGGGTGTCGGCATGCCGGAGGACCAGGTCTCCCTCCCGGTAGTCGAAACTCCGGGACAGGTGGTCCTTGAAGATTCCGTATCCTTTTATAATGTAGGTGATAGCGAAATATTTGTGCCGGGAGTATCCCCCCGCGTATTCCGGAATGAAGGTGTGGTCGTAAAAGCCGCCGGAAAGTTTTTCCGCGTGATCCTCCCCGCTGCCGAGATAAAGGCAGTTGCTCCTCAACTGCAGATGCTGTATGGCTTTCATGCTGTTTCCCTCCTGATTTTTTAATATACCTGCAAAGAGGCAAAAGCAAATACCAGATATGCCAAAAGATTGCATTTTTTACTGTTGTTTTTCGGAGGCATTCCGGTATAATATAAAAGAAAGGATAAAATAAGATGCTTTCTTGTCAACTTGCGGTGATCGGTGCCGGTTCGGCCGGCTGCGGGGCCGCTCTCGCGGCTTCGCGGCTGGGAATTGATACGGTGCTGGTGGAAAATTATCCGCGCATCGGCGGAATTTCAACGTTCGCAGGTGTGAACTGCTATGAACCTGTGGCGGGGGCGACCGGGATTTCCCGGCTGCTTTTTGAGGAGATGCGGCGGAACGATCCCGCCGGTGTCGGTATTTACCGGATGGCGCGGCATTGTGCGGTTCCGGCCGGGGACGAACCGCCGTTCCCCGGTGCGGAGCAGCGGATCAACCCGGCGGGACGCTATGAGGATACGCTCTGTTCGCATGTGGAGGAACGGGAGCCGCGGAAAGCGTTTCTGCTCCGGAGCGGAGTCATCTTTGAGCAGGAGCTTTTCTGCCGTACCGTGGAAGGAATGCTGGCCGGATCCGGCTGCTGCCGCATCCGCACAGGCGTCGCACCGGCGGCGCTCGATTGCAGGGACGGCGTGCTGCGGCGGATGGTATTGACGGATGGGACGCGGCTTGAAGCGGCGCGCTGGATCGATTGTTCCGGGGCGGTCGCGGCGCAGTGCGGCTGCCGGATGCTTTTCGGGCGGGAGGCTTCAGGCCGGTTCGGCGAATCCGGAGCGCCGAAGTTTCCGGAACCGGTGCTGAACGGCGTATCGCAGATTTTCCGCATCCGGCCGGCGGCCGGCGACGCGGTGGAGCCGCTTCCCGCCGGAATTCCCGCCGCGTGCTGGTGGGCGGCACAGTTCCCGGCTGCCTGCTTCACGGAGTATCCGAATGGGGATTTCAACTGCAATATGCTGCCGACCATGAGCGGATTGGAATTTTATGCGCTCGGAACCGATGCGGCGCAGGCGGAATTGAAACGGCGGGTTTATGCGTACTGGCACTATTTGCAGACGGGATTTCCGGAGTTCCGGCGTTTCCGGCTGCACCATATTTTTCCGCGTCCGGGCTGCCGCGACGGCTATCGCGTGCTGTGCCGCGGCATGCTGACCGAACGCGATATCCTGGGCGGCCTCGGCCGCCAGAAGCGCGACGAAATCATTGCTTTGTGCGACCATCCGCTGGATTTTCATGGTCGCGGCGGGGGAGGGCGAAGCGGTTCCCTGTACGGCATTCCCTATCATTCGCTGGTTCCGGCGGGGATGAAAAACCTGCTGGTGGCGGGACGGATGGCGGGATTCAGCGCGCTGGCGGCTTCGAGCTGCCGCCTGTCGCGGACCATGCTGCAGCTCGGAGAGGCGGCGGGAACGGCGGCGTACCTGAGTCTGGAACGGCGGGAGGATTTTCCGGTATTGCCGCCCGGAGTTGTCCGTGAGCTTCTTCGGGCCGGCGGCGTCGAATTGTAATGAAAACAACGAAAGGAATGTGCAAAATGAGCATCGAAGGGAAAAAAATCATCATCACCGGCGGAGCAACCGGCTACGGCTACGGGGATGCCAGGGCACTGAAAGCCGCCGGCGGTGAAGTCTGGATCGTCGGCCGCCGCCTTGAAAGGCTCCGGAAAGCTGCGGAGGAGCTGGGAGTCCGGTTCATTCAGGGCGATATCACCCGCGGGGAGGACTGGGACCGCATCATGGAAACGGTCGGGGAGGTCGACATCCTGGTCAACAACGCCGGAGTCGCCGTGAAAGTCGAACCGCTGCTTTCCTTCAGCGACGAGGAGATATTCCGTTCGATCAACGGCAATCTGACCGGCGCGATTCTGGGATGCCGCCGGGTGGCGGAGAAGATGGTCGCGCGCAAATCCGGGCTTATCATCAATGTGACCAGCGTCTGCTCCCATTACGGCTGGCCGGGTTTCGCCTGCTATACGGCGGCCAAGGCGGGGCTGGATATGTTCAGCCGGGCGCTCTATACCGAACTGCGTCCGCACAATGTCCGCGTGACGGTTCTCACGCCGTCGTGGGGCGCGACGGAATTCGGCATCGCCGCCAAGTTGCCGCCGACGGAAAAGGAGCTGGCGGCGAAGATGATGTCTCCCGATCAGATGGGAGAGCTGGTGCGCTATATCTGCGACTTCCCGGAACATCTCGAATTTCCGGAGATCATGGTTCAGCCGCTGGTTCAGGAGATTATTCCGTTCTGACGGAACAAGAAAGGAGTCGAATCCATGAAGTTCAGGTTGAAGTTGACCGGCGCGGCGATGCTGCTGGGCGCCATCGTCTCGCATGGGGCGGATGTTCCGGCATTCCGTTATTCCGGTACTGCGGCGGAGCGGGCCTGGCTCAACAACATGTCGGCGCTGATGTTCGGCGGCAACGCGATACGCTGCGCGCTTTCCACGCGGGAGCTGCCGGAGGGAATCTCCTGTGCGCTGCTGGTGGAAGGCTCCTCGCCTGCCGGACGGAGGGAAAATATCCTTGTCGCGTTCCCGCGCAGCCGGGTCGCCGGTGCGGAACTCCGGTACCGCGCGTTATCCGGCAGGGGCAAACTGATCCTCGGCCTCGGTTCCGGCGAAAACTACCGGCAGCGGGAAGTGACGCTTGATCCGGGGGACGGCGGCTGGAAGGAAGTCTCCTATGCCGATGAACGTATCCGTGACCTCACCTGTGTGACGATCGCTTTCGTCACCGAAGGGGAGCCGCTGCTGTTTGAAGTTGCCGGGCTCAAGGTCCGCACACCGGAGGGAAACGTGATCGATGCGATCGCGCCGGAACGCCATTTCCTCGCTTTCGATTCGGCCGCCGTTCCCGCGCCGGAGGGAAAAAGCCCGTCGATGAACGGGCGCGTGATCCTCGGAATGGGCGGCGGCTATGCCGCGATTCCCGCTTCGATCGACGCAATCGAAAAAATCGCCGGAATTTTCGGCAATGACCGGTTTGCGATCGCGCCGGATTTCGATTACGGCCAGATCGCGCCGCTGCGCAACGACTACCTCAGGCGGGACCTGCCGATGAGTTACCAGACCACGCTGGTCCGCGAAGTCGGCGGATTTTTCGGCGCGCACGGGGCGTTCGGCGAAGGACTGTCCGGCTTCAGCCGCAACCGCGAACTCGACCGGCGCAAATGGCCCGGCGGAGCCCAGTACCACGGCGGCAGCTTCTGTCATCCGGCGGCGGCCGAAGCGCACAAGAAGATCATCGACAAGCTGGCGGCGGCGGGGATTGCCGACTACATCATGCCCGATGTCGGCTGGTGGGAGAGTTCCACGGCGGGATTTTCCAAGGCCGATGAAACCGCGTTTCGCGCCTGTCTTGCCGGAAATGATCCCGGCGTCGAATTCGCCCTCTTCCCGGAGGGGCGCCGCCGGATCAGATTCCTGGAATATTTCAAATGGACGTTCGGCGTGGAACTTACGCCGCAGAAGCTCGGATTGGACTCTTATGACGGATTTGCCGCGCCCCGTTCGCGTGCTCCGGGCGGGGAATCGCCGCAGTACCGGCTGCGGCTGGCGGTCTTCTATGCGCTGAAACGTTATGCGCTGCTCCGGTTCTTCGACGAAATCGGCGCCTACGGCAAAAGTAAGGGAGTCAATGTCGTGGCGATGCCGCTGAACTGTTCCTGCTTCGGACAGGGAATGGCGCGGCTGGACGGCCTGCTGGCGGTCAATTTCGATCTTTGCGACGTCAACAGCTTCAATTCGCCGGAATCGCCCGCTTACGGACGTCCGGGAGAACTGCCTGCCGAAGCCGGGCTTTTCGGCATGATCGCGCGCGGCATGAGCCGGTCGGAAGCGGCGAAGGCTTCCGGTACGAAGCTCAGGCTGATCCATGAAACCGGACAGGCCGGAGCGGCCATCCCCTATCGCGATCCGCGCCTCAACTATGTATTGAATTATGCGTTGACCGGGGCGACCGGGGCGGACAGCATGCAGATTGATTTCCTGTCGACCTACACGCATCGCGGCCTGCCGACATGGGCACTGCTGAACGATCCCGAGCAGCGTTTCCATCACAGCCGCCTGGTTGATCAGCTCGTCGTTGCCGCTGCGTTCCGGGACGCATTCGACGCCGGTCTCAAAGCGCCGGACAATCGGGGAGAGGTGATTTCCATTGTCCGTTCCGCGGATTATTTCGCGGTCAGGGAAGAGGCCGGCATCGGGGATGTCGCATGGCGGAAACTGCTTTATCCGGTGGAGTTTCTGGATCGGGCGATGCTCGACGCTCCCTTCGTCGCGGAGAAAACCCGCGTCATTTTTGCGGACGGCAAAGGCCATACCGATCGTGAAGTGCAGAGCCTGACCGCTTACCTGAAGCGCGGCGGCAACCGCACGCTCGTGCTTTCTCCGCTGTCGGCGGGACGCCGCTTCGACGGTTCCGACCTGCTGAGCGCCTACTACGGCGAAGACACCGAGCTCAACGACGGCGAAGCTTATGCCGGTTTCGGAATTTCGGCCGCAGGAAAAAACGGAGCATATTCCTTTCGGCTTGATGGTTTTAAAACCGTTGCGCAGGAAAACGGGCGGCCGCTGCTTTCCGTCAAAACGCTCGCCAACGGCGCGTCGCTCTATTTGTTTCACCGGGAAGCGACTGATGCCGACCGCGCCCTGATCGCCGGAATCCTGGAGAAAGCGCAGGTCATGCCCTTTGGCAAAGGGGATGCGGATCTGCTGGTCCAGGAATTCGATCTGCCTTCGGGCGGAAAAGTATTCGCGCTTTTCGACCGGCGGCCCTGGAATGGATTCGTCTTCCGGAGCGGAGCACCGTCGCGGGAGAATTTCATGCGGTACGAAACCGGGCTGCTCCCGGCAACGGTCACGGTTTCGGGAGGCAGGGGAATTCTGTATGAACTGATTTCAGGAGAAAAACGTCCCTTTGACGGCGGGGAACTTACGCTGGACACGGCAGGGAAAAGCGCCCGGCTCTATTTCCTGCTGCCGGAGACTCCGCAGGGGAAAGCCGAACTGGCCGGAGCGGAAGCGCGCCACGCGTTTCTGAATCGATATGTAACGGAAGAACTGGCGGGCTTCCTGAATGACAACCAAGAATGATGGAAGGAGAAAGCGGATGAAAATGGATATTTTCAGTTTAAGGGGCGTTAGCCCTCATTCCCGGAGGAGGCGCAGTTTCACCTTGATTGAACTGCTCATCGTGATAGCGATCATCGCCATTCTCGCCTCGATGCTGCTGCCTGCGCTGAATCAGGCGCGGGAGAGGGCGAAGAGCATCAGCTGCGTCGGGAAGCTCAGGCAGATCGGACAGGCCGCGAATCTCTACGTCGGAGATTATGCGGGAGTGTTGCCGCCCGCCCAGATCACCGGCGCCGGAACGGTCGGCATCATCGGCAATATTACGAATCTCTCCTGGGTCGCCGGAATCTGGCCCTACCTGATCGGCGACACGATGTCCTATGGCAATTCAATGAGGAAAAAATCTTATATTTGCGATGCCGGTCCGTTTCAGACTGCTTCGGGAGGTTCCCAGGCCGGCGAGCCCGTAACGAATTACGTATGGAACGGAATTTGCGGCCAGACTTCGCGCGGCGATTTCAAGTGTGTGAAATCGATCAAACTGGGTTCGCTGCGGAATCCTTCCTCGGGAGGACTCTGTCTGGATTACTTGAACCGCACCGTGGGACAGATGAACTTTCTGATAGAGAATTCAAGCGGCGCCAACATCTGGTCGTATGAAAAGACCCGCCTTGATTACCGGCATGGCAGCAATCGTTCGGTAAACGGCCTCTATGCCGACGGCCATGCGGGGACTTTGACCGGCATCCGGGACTGGGAGAATGACAAGGTTCTCGCCTTCGGCAGACTCGGACAGGCCGAAGCTCCGACCGTTGCCGGTTCTTTGTAGGCAGCTGCCTGCTCTCAGACGCCGGGCCTGTCGCCCCAGATCAGCTTGTGCATCTGGAGCTGCATGCGGACCGGCGCGCGGCTGCTCACCACCCACTCCGCCAAGTCGGTGAAGGCGACTCGCCCCCAGACCGGGCTGGCCAGCAAGTTGGCGGTCTTCGACGGCAGGTCGTATCGGCGGATCACTTCAAGCATCGCGTCGAAATCGGCGCGGCAGGAGATCACGAACTTCACTTCGTCGTGCGGCGCGAGAAGAGCGTAATTCGAAAAATCGTTCCGTTCCGCCATTCCGGAGCCCGGCAGCTTGCAGTCGAGAATCTTCCGGACCTCGCGCGGAATCTCCGCAATCGGCAGCGAGCCGTTGGTTTCGAGCAGGACCTCGAAACCGGCGTCGAGAAGCCGGCGGCAGAGTTCCGGCGTCTCCGGCGTCGCCAGCGGTTCCCCGCCGGTGATTTCGACGAGCTTCGTCCCCGACTCCTGCGCTCTGCGGACCAGTTCGTCCACGGAGGCCGGTTCGCCCGCTCCGAAACTGCGGCCGTATCTTGTATCGCAGTAATTGCAGTCGAGGTTGCACCCCGCCAGCCGGATGAAAAAACAGATCCGCCCGGCATGGGTCGATTCTCCCTGAAGGCTCGTAAACGATTCGACGAGACGCACGGCAATACTACTCCTCGAAATAGGTGACGGCGGAGTGGTCGGATTCGCCGATGCGGACCCGGTGCACGCGGATCGCGCCGCCGTTCATCTTCTCGCTGATTTTGCGGTAGATGGTCTTGGCGAGATTCTCGCTGGTCGGGTTGATCTCGCGGAACTCCGGCAGCTCGGAGAGATTCGAGTGGTCGTAGACCGCCAGAAGAGAATCCAGTTCACTCTTGAGCTTCTTGAAGTCCAGCGCGATGCCGATCTCATCCTGCTCCGGCGAACGGACCACGACGGTGACTTTGTAGTTGTGTCCGTGCAGTTTGCAGCAGTCGCCGTTGTAGCCGCGCAGCTGGTGCGCCGCCGAAAACGTTCGGTCGATTTCAATTTCAAACATGATTTCATTCCTTTTTGCCTATTAATATAGACCCGGCCGGCCCGAAATTCAAAGCGGGGCCGGAAACAGAGCAAAAATGCCGCCGGGAAGACAATCCCGGCGGCATTCGGCTGTGTCTTGCCCGGAACAGCCTACGCGTTCTTCAGCGCATCGAGCAGCTTCGGCTTGCTCTGCACGCCGGACATGTCGTTGACGATTTTACCGTCTTTGTAGATGAAGATGCGCGGAATGTTCATGACCTCGAACTTGACGGCGAGGTCGCGGTTTTCGTCGATATTGACCTTGCCGATCGTCACATCGGCCGGAAGCTCGGCCGCGACCTGTTCGAGAATGCCTCCGAGCATCCGGCACGGATTGCACCACGGAGCCCAGAAGTCGACCAGCACCACGCCGGATTTTACGGTTTCGTCAAAATTCGCCGCATTCAATTCTTTGATTTCAGCCATTTTCGCTTTCTCCTTCTCTTAAGCGTTTGTTCCCGGTGAAGGGTCCATACCAGTGAATATAGCACGAATTGCCGGAAATCAAAATGAAAAATTCCGTTTTTTTGCGGAAGGGCGAGGCCGGAACCTGCGGGCGGGTCAGATTGTCGCAGGTGGGACAAAATGACGCGGCAAAGTGTGCCATCCGGGGCGGCGAATCCGGCAAAAAGCGCGTTTTCTTCCGTTTTGAGGGGAATTTTCCGGGTTGGCACGCCCTTTGCTGAGATTACTGGCATGATTTTGGAATGACAAATTGATCACTATACGCAAGGAGGATTGATTATGAGTAAGATTTTAGGTGTTGACCTCGGAACCACGAACAGCTGCATGGCTGTCATGGACCACGGCGAGTACAAGATTATCCCGAATGCGGAAGGCAACCGCACGACTCCGTCGATCGTCGCTTTCACGAAGAGCGGCGAGCGTCTGGTCGGCCAGACTGCGAAACGGCAGGCGGTCACCAACCCGAAAAACACGATTTTTTCGATCAAGCGCCTGATGGGGCGCAAATTCAGCGAAACCGCCCGTGAGCGCGAGCTCGTCCCGTACGAGATCGTCGAGGCTCCGAACGGCGACGCGGCCGTTCAGGTGGGCGACAAGATCTATTCCCCGCCGGAAATCTCCGCGATGATTCTGCAGAAGCTCAAGACCGATGCGGAAGCCTATCTCGGCGAGCCGATCACCCAGGCGGTCATCACCGTCCCGGCCTACTTCAACGACAGCCAGCGGCAGGCGACCAAGGACGCCGGCAAAATCGCGGGTCTCGAAGTGCTCCGCATCATCAACGAGCCGACCGCGGCCGCGCTGGCTTACGGCCTTGAGAAGAAGAGCGATGAAACCGTTGCGGTCTACGACCTCGGCGGCGGCACGTTCGATATCTCCATTCTCGAAATCGGCGACGGCGTTTTCGAGGTGAAGGCGACCAACGGCGACACCCACCTCGGCGGCGATGACTTCGACCTGGCGATCATCAGCTACCTGGCCGATGAGTTCCAGAAGGAGAACGGCGTCGACCTCCGCAAGGATCCGCAGGCGCTTCAGCGTCTGAAGGAAGCCGCGGAAAAGGCGAAGTGCGAGCTCTCCAGCAGCATGAGCACCGACATCAATCTGCCGTTCATCACGATGAATCAGGACGGCCCGGTGCATATGAACATCACCCTGACCCGCGCCCAGCTCGAAAAGCTCTGCGACCCGCTGCTCGAACGCACGAAGAAGCCGTGCGTGAACTGCATGCACGATGCGGACGTGACGAAGGACAAGATCAAGGAGGTCATCCTCGTCGGCGGCATGACCCGTATGCCGAAGGTCCAGGAAGAGGCGAAGAACATCTTCGACCGCGAACCGCACAAGGGCGTGAACCCGGACGAAGTGGTTGCGGCCGGCGCCGCGATTCAGGGCGGCGTGCTCGGCGGTGAAGTCAACGACGTGCTGCTGCTCGACGTGACCCCGCTTTCGCTCGGCATCGAAACGATGGGCGGCGTGATGACCAAGCTCATCGAGCGCAATACGACGATCCCGACCAAGAAGAGCCAGATCTTCAGCACCGCGGCCGACAACCAGCCGGCGGTGGACGTCCGGGTCCTGCAGGGCGAGCGTGAGCTTGCGAAGGACAATAAGTCGCTCGGGCTCTTCAAGCTCGACGGCATTGCTCCGGCGCCGCGCGGCGTGCCGCAGATCGAAGTCACCTTCGACATCGACGCGAACGGCATTCTGCACGTGACCGCGAAGGATATGGGCACCGGCAAGGAGCAGAAGATCACGATCACCGCTTCGAGCGGTCTCTCCGAGGCCGAAGTCGACCGCATGGTCAACGAAGCCAAGGCGCACGCCGAGGACGACAAGGCGGCGAAGGACAAGATCGAGACGAAGAACCACGCCGATTCGATGGTCTATCAGACCGAGAAGCAGCTCAAGGAGCACGCCGACAAGATTCCGGCGGAGGTCAAGAGCCAGATCGAAACGGCCGTCTCCAAGCTGAAGAAGGAGATCGAGTCCGAGAACGTTCCGGGTATGAAGGCTGCGATGGAAGAGCTCGAAGCTCTGCTGCAGAAGATCGGCGAGGCGGTCTACGCTTCGCAGCAGCAGCAACAGCAGCAGGGCGCGGCCGGTCCGTCCGCCGATGCCGGTGCGGGCAGCTCGAAGAAGTCGGACGATGACGAAGGCGTGGTCGACGCCGAAGTCGTCGAATAACGGTACGGCAGACACTCTTTGCTCCGGCGGCGGAAATGCCGCCGGGCGGAGGGGTTTGTTTTGAAAAGCAGAAAAACAGGTTTTCGTTCCAACAAACAACAAAAAGGAGAGTCGGAAATGGCAAAAGTCAACATCAAGCCGCTTGGCGATCGTGTCCTCTTGGAGATCTGCGAGTGCAAGGACGAGATGAAGGGCGGCATCCTCATTCCGGATACCGCCAAGGAGAAGCCGCAGGAATACCAGGTTGTGGCGCTCGGCACCGGCAAGAATGATGACAACGGCAAGAAGATCCCGTTCGACGTGAAGGTCGGCGATATCGTCCTTACCAGCCGTTACGGCGGGACCGAAGTCAAAGTCGACGGTAAGGAGTACAAGGTCGTCAATCAGGACGATATCCTCGCGGTGGTCGGGTAATCCCGCTTTGATTTCACTTTCTGACAATAAAACAAACAATTCAGGAGATTAACCGGTATTATGGCTAAACAGCTTGTTTTTTCGGAAGAGGCCCGTCGCGGGATTCTCGAAGGCGTGACTTTGCTGAGCAAGGCGGTCAAGGCGACGCTCGGTCCGAAGGGCCGCAATGTCATCATCGACAAGAAATTCGGCACCCCCGCCATCACGAAGGACGGCGTGACCGTCGCGAAGGAGATCGAACTGAAGTGCCCGTATGCGAACATGGGCGCCCAGATGGTCAAGGAAGTCGCCAGCAAGACCAACGACGTCGCCGGCGACGGCACGACCACCGCGACCGTTCTGGCCGAGGCGATCTATCGCGAAGGGCTGAAGAACGTCACCGCCGGGTCGAACCCGATGGAACTCAAGCGCGGCATTGAGAAGGCGGTCGAAGCGGTCGTCGCCGAAGTTGCGAAGATGAGCGTCGGCGTGCATGACCAGATCGCGCAGGTCGCGACGATCTCCGCCAACGGCGATTCGACGATCGGCAAGATCATCGCCGAGGCGATGGACAAGGTCGGCCAGGAAGGCACGATCACCGTCGAAGAGGCCAAGACCCTCGAAACCACCCTCGACGTCGTCGAAGGCATGCAGTTCGACAAGGGCTACCTGTCGCCGTATTTCGCGACCAACACCGAATCGATGGAAGCGGTCCTCGAGGATGCCTACATCCTGATCCATGAGAAGAAAATCAGCAACCTGAACGACATGCTGCCGCTGCTGCAGGCCGTCGCGAAGGAAGGCAAGCCGCTGCTGATCATCGCGGAGGACGTCGAAGGCGAAGCGCTGGCGACCCTCGTGATCAACAGCATGCGCGGCATCCTGAAGGTCTGCGCGGTCAAGGCGCCGGGCTTCGGCGACCGCCGCAAGGCCATGCTGCAGGATATCGCGGTTCTGACCGGCGGCACCTGTGTGACCGAAGACCTCGGCATCAAGCTTGAGAACGTGACCGTTTCGCAGCTCGGCAAGGCCAAGCGCGTCACCGTCACGAAGGAGAATACCACCATCGTCGAAGGCGCCGGCACCCAGAAGGCGATCATGGGCCGCGTTGCCCAGATCCGCCGCGAGATCGAGGAGACCACCAGCGATTACGACCGCGAAAAGCTCCAGGAACGTCTTGCGAAGCTGGCCGGCGGCGTCGCCGTCATCAGCGTCGGTGCCGCGACCGAGGTCGAGATGAAGGAGAAGAAAGACCGCGTCGACGATGCGCTGCATGCGACCCGCGCCGCGGTTGAGGAAGGCATCGTCGCCGGCGGCGGCGTTGCGCTGGTCCGCGCCGCGAGTGCGATCAAGAAGCTGAAGCTCTCCGGCGACGAAGCGACCGGCGCCGCGATTGTCGAGCGCGCGGTCGAAGAGCCGCTCCGCCAGCTCGCCGCGAACGGCGGCTACGAGGGCAGCGTCGTTGTCGAGCGCGTCAAGGAAGACAAGGGCAACATGGGCTTCAACGTCGCGACCGGCGAATACGTCGACATGATCAAGGCCGGCATCCTCGATCCGGCGAAGGTGACCCGTTCGGCGTTGCAGAATGCGTCCTCCGTGGCCAGTTTGCTGCTGACGACCGAGTGCCTGATCACCGACATCAAGGAAGAGAAAGAGCCCGCGATGCCCGCCGGCGGCGGCATGGGCGGCATGGGAGGCATGGGCGGCATGATGTAATTCATGCCGGCTCCGGCCGAATGAAGCAAAACGCGTCTCCGGTTTCCCGGAGGCGCGTTTTTTTGTGGATCAGAGCTTTTCGTCGTCTTCGTCGAATTCGAATTCCGGGGTGTCGCCCGGCAGTTCGATCCGCTCGCGCCAGCGCGCCGGGCGTCGGTTCTTGAGCCAGAAGAGAAGGGCGCGCACATCCGGCAGCACCTCCTTAGAGACCACCCGGCGTTTGCCGGTCGAGAGTACCTCGCCGGTCTCTTTGTCGAACATCTCCTCGGTCTGTACCTCCTTGTGCGTGAAGCCGAGCGCCCGCTTCAGCAGGGCCTTCTCCACCGCATCGGCCGGACGTTCGTCCGGATTTACGAATTTGCGTTCCGCCATACCATCTCCTTTCCTCCTCCGAAAAGTTGCTTTATCTTCGGTCACCGGCCTCGGCTCTTTCGGGCTTGCCGCCCGAAAATTCCGGGTACTTTTCGGGGGCTCCGCTCACTGAAAAGACCGTGCATCGTGCCCGTCCGAAAAGACCGTGCCCGACACTGTGTATCGTGCCCGTCTCCGATGTTTCATGCGGCTCCGCCGTACTCGCACCTGCGAGAAAGGCATTGTCAATGTTTTCCCGAAAAGTTGCCGTTCTTCTTTCGTGACCGGATTCGTTGTATTTGTGACAATTTTGTCAACCCCGCCTTGCAGGAGTCTCCGGTCTGTGGTAAATTATAAGGAAATTTGGAAGGAGTTTTACGACATATGCAGCTGATCACCGATGAAATCAGGGGATATCTTTCGAACGGTTCCTGGATTCGGAAGATGTTTGAGGCCGGACTCGAGCTCAAAAAGCAGTACGGCGAGGAGAATGTTTACGACTTCAGCATCGGCAATCCCGACCTGCCGCCGCCGCCGGCCGTGAAGCAGGCGCTGGCCGGAATCGCCGGGCGGGCCGACCGCCCGTTCGCGATCGGCTATATGCCGAACGCCGGATATCCGGCGCTGCGGAAGAAGCTGGCCGGTTATCTGTCGAAGGAGCAGAAGATTGAGATTCCGGAGAGCAACGTCATCATGACCTGCGGCGCCGCGGGCGGCATCAATGTGTTTTTCCGCGCCGTGCTCTCGGCCGGGGATGAGGTCATCTGTCCGGCGCCGTATTTCGTCGAGTACGGCTTTTACGCGGCCAACGCGGGCGGCAGACTCGTTCCGGTCAAATCGAAGGAGTTCACCTTCGAGCTGGATCTCGACGGCATCGAGAAGGCGATCACCGCGAAAACCCGGGCGGTCATCATCAATACTCCGAACAATCCGACCGGCCAGATTTACAGCCGGACCGAGCTGACCCGGCTGGCGGAAATTCTCGCCGCCGCCGAGAAGAAGTTCGGGCGCGTGATCTACGTCGTGTCGGACGAACCGTACCGTTTTTTGAATTTCGACGGCGTCGAACTGCCCGGGGCGCTTGAAGTGTTTCCGCACGGTGTCGTGATCGGTTCTTATTCGAAGAACCTTTCGCTGGCCGGGGAGCGGCTCGGCTATATCGCGGTTTCGCCGCGGCTTGAGGATGCCGCGGAGCTTATGGCGGCGCTCATTCTCTGCAACCGGATTCTCGGCTTCGTGAACGCTCCGGCGCTCGCGCAGCAGATCCTGATGGAGTGTATGGATTCCCAGGTCGACCTGGACATCTACCGCGAGCGGCGCGATGCGATGGCGAGCATCCTCTCCGACGCCGGGATCGAGTTTACGATGCCGCGCGGCGCCTTCTACTTTTTCCCGAAATCGCCGACGGCGGACGAGGGAGCGTTCATTCAGGCGCTGCTCGAGGAGCGCGTTCTGGCAGTGCCCGGCCGCGGGTTCGGCTGCCCCGGCTACGTGCGTTTCGCGTTCTGCGTCGATACGAAGGTGATCGAAGGGGCGCGGCAGGGCGTCAAAAACGCGGTTGCGAAACTCGGATAATCCGTCGCTCCGGCTCCGGGGAAGTTTTGACATGAACCGCGGCAAGAATCTCGAAATAGCAGTGCTGAACCAGATCAGCCAGGCCGTGCTGCGCGAGAAGGATGTCTCGGCGCTGCTGCGCTGGGTGCTCGAGATTCTCTACCGCGAGATGGGGCTGCTGCGCGGCACGGTGACGCTGCGGCGCGGCGACCTGCTGTTCATCGAAGCTTCGCACGGACTCTCCGAGGAGGCGAAGAAGCGCGGGCGCTACCGGCTCGGCGAGGGGATCACCGGGCAGGTCGCGCTCTCTGGCCGCCCCCGGATCATTCCGGACGTTTCGCTGGAGCCGGAGTTCCTCGACCGTACCGGCGCGCGCGGCCGCGATTCGCACGTCGCTTTCATCTGCGTGCCGATCATCCATCTGGACGAAGTCATCGGCACCTTGAGCATCGACCGCGAGATGGTCGACGGCGCGGACCTGGAACGCGATTTCAATCTGCTCGAAATCGTTGCGAATCTGACAGCCGAGGCGATTTCGCTCGGACTCTCCGAGCACGAGGAGCGTTCCCGGCTCATCGAGGAGAACGAGCGGCTCAAGGAGGAGCTTGACCGCATTTCGGGTCCCTCTGAAATCATCGGCAACTGTCAGGCGATGCGGCGGGTTTATACGATGATCCGGCAGGTCGCCTCGAGCAGCGCGACTGTACTGATCCGCGGTGCTTCGGGGACCGGCAAGGAACTGCTGGCCCGGGCGCTTCAGCGCTCCGGCGACCGCCGCGACAAGCCGTTCGTCGTGGTCAATTCGGCGGCCCTGCCGGAAAACCTGATCGAGAGCGAGCTTTTCGGCCATGAGAAGGGCGCTTTCACCGGGGCGGTGAACCGCCGCATCGGGCGGGTCGAGGCGGCGTCTTCCGGAACGCTGTTTCTCGACGAAATCGGCGACGTCGGTCCGCAGGTGCAGGTCAAGCTGCTGCGGTTCCTGCAGGAGCGCACGTTTCAGCGGGTCGGCGGCAACGAGGAGCTCTCCGCCGATGTCCGCATCATCGCCGCGACCAGCCGGAATCTCGAGAAGCTTATGGAGCAGGGGTTGTTCCGGGAGGATCTGTATTACCGGCTCAACGTGTTTCCGATCGTGCTGCCGGACCTGGCGGAACGGCGGTCGGATATCCCGCTGCTGGCCGAACATTTCCGCGAGAAGTTCAGCAAACTGCATCACCGCCGGGTCCGGCGCATTTCGGCGCCGGCCATGAATCTGATGGTCGATTATGCCTGGCCCGGCAATATCCGGGAGCTCGAAAACTGCATGGAGCGCGCGGTACTGTCGGCGACGGACGACACGATCCACACTTTCTGCCTGCCCGCCGCGCTTCAGGGCGTCCGTCCGGCCGGGCCGCGCGCGCCGGTGTTCGGGGACTTCACAGCCCGGGTCGAGGCGTTCGAGCGCGAAATGCTCGACGAGGCGCTGAAGGCGCACCGCGGCAATGTCGCCGCCGCCGCCCGCTCCCTGAACCTGACAATTCGCATCATCCATTATAAAATCAGAAAGCTCGGTCTCGACCCCGCCGCATATCGGTAAGGACGGGGAAGAGCGGCAGTTACAGAAAGGCAATACGGCATGAATCTCCGGGAACAGGTGGAATCGCAGGAGCCGAATTTCAACCCCGAACTGAACCTGCTCGGCGGCGTGTTCAATTCGCCGGGCTACCACAGCCGGATTCCATCCGGCACGTGGGTGCATTCGACCCGCACGAACATCTACTATGCGCTGGCGCTGCTCGAGCTCGGCGACGAAGCGTACCGCGACCGCGCGGCAGCGGTGATCCGGAACATCCTGGCGCTTCAGGTGACCGATCCGTATGACCCGGCTTTCGGCATCTGGCCGTGGAACTGCGAGGAACCGGTGCCGATGATGGCGCCGCCGGACTGGAACTGGGCCGATTTCATCGGCGCCGCGCTCTGCCATATGCTCAAGGAGCACCGCGACCGGCTCGGGGACGGCCTGACCGCTGAGATCACCGCGGCGCTTGAGCGGGCCGCCTGGTCGATTTTCCGGCGCAATGTCCGGCCGGGTTACACGAATATCGCGATCATGGGAGCGGCAGTGACCGGCTGTGCGGGCGAGGTGTTGAACAATCCGCTTCTGTCGGAGTATGCGGCGCGGCGGCTCGAAACATTTCTGGCCTACACGGAAGAGCAGGGCGGACTCAACGAGTACAACAGTCCGACCTACAGCTTCGTCGCCCTGCATGAGACGGAGCGCATCCTCCAGCTGGTCGGCGGGAACCGGAGGCTGATCGACGCCGCCCGGAAACTCCATGCTTTCATCTGGGGAGAGCTCGCAAAGCAGTTCCACCCGGCTACCGGGCAGCTCGGCGGCCCGCAGTCGCGCGCGTATGCCGAATATCTTTCGGCGAACACGGTTGCGTTCCTGAGCGAAGCGGCCGGTGTGCCGATCCGCCGGGCCGTGCCGGAGGCGAAGGAGGCCGGGCTGTTGTCGTTCACCTACGACGGCGTCCGCCATCTGCCGTGTCCGGAGGAGCTGCGCGGCCGTTTCGCGGCCGTGGCGGAGCCGGAGCGCGAGATCGTGCAGCGTTTCGTCAGACGGTCCGATCCGGCCATGAATTTCATCGGGACGACCTATGTGACGCCGGAGCTCATTTTCGGTTCGATCAACCGCGAATGTTTCTGGACGCAGCGCCGCCCGATGCTCGGTTACTGGCCGGCGGGGGAAGGGCGCCCGGCCATGTTCCGCATGCGTTTCCTGAAGGACGGACTCGATTTCTCCTCGGCGGGCATCCGGATCGCGCAGTCGAAGAACCGGGCGGTTTTCGCCGTCAGCATGCTGACCGACCGCGGCGACTGGCATATCGGTCTCGGCCGTCCGGCGGACGGCGCTTTCGGCTTCTCGAAGCTGGCGCTGCGGTTCGAGCTTGCGGCGGATTGCGCGGAACTCATCGACGGGCATATTCTGGCGGCCGGCGCATTCAGGGCGGTCATCCACGGGCTGCCCGGCAGCTTCGCCGGAAATCCGGTTCGCTGGCAGGGGGGCCGTGACGCCGACCGGGTCTGGGTTGAGGCGGTTCTTTACGAAGGCCCCGAAAAACGGCTTGTTTTTGACGAAGCTTTGAAAACCGTCGCCGGCGGCGGCGTCGAAATCCTGCCGGCGGAGGCGGCTGCCGCAAGCGCCGGTCCGGTTCTGCTGGAGGACGGCCGCATGTATCGGGTGCGGTGGGGGGAACTCGAGGTTTCGCAGAGCGCGTTTGCCTGTACGTACGACTGATTCAGGCGGTCACTCGATTTTTTCGATCTCGATCCCCTCGAACTGCTGCATGAAGATGGTCAGCTGATTTTCGTCGTTGTGCAGTTTTTCGCGGATGTTCATCGTCACGCGGAGGCGTTCGCACTCCCCCGCGCAATCGCTGTTGACGGCGTAGGTCAGGATGCTGAATCCGTTCGAATTCAGTTCATTCGTGATCCGGATCAGGTTGCTGCGGTCACGGGTCACGAATTTGACGATCGAGCATTTGCTCCGGAAGTTCCGCAGCAGGTAGCGGAGCGCTTCGAGCCCGATCAGCGTCAGCAGGGTTGCCGCGATGCCGACTGTATAGAGTCCGCCGCCGATGGCCAGGCCGATTCCGGCCGTCGCCCAGAGTCCGGCGGCGGTCGTGAGCCCGCGCACGAACTGTTTCTGCATCATGATCGTTCCGGCGCCGATGAAGCCGATGCCGCTGACCACCTGCGCCGCGACGCGGCTCGGGTCGAGCCCGATGCCGGGATGTCCGACCACGTCGCCGAATCCCCACTGCGAAACGATGATGATGAGCGCACTGCCGAGCGAAACGAGAAAATGGGTCCGGGTGCCGGCCTCCTTCGCCCGGTATTCCCGGTCGAGTCCGATCAACGCTCCGAGAAGGCCGGCCACCGCCAGCCGGATGATGAATTGGATGGTCAGGTCAGTCGTCACCATTTTCTCTGTTTCCTTTTGTGTTTCCCGGTAATAAACAAATCAATATACCATGGGAACCGGAGAATGCAACCGTGTGAATCCGTTTTTCCGGAGTTCCGGGGGGGGAATCGGAATCAGTTAATTCCAGCGGGCGGTTTGTTCCCGGATGAAACGGATGATTCTTTCCTGCGCCTCCCGGCCGTTGCCTTCGACCGCGACCGGAGGCCCGAAGGAAAAGTATATGTGCCGTCCGGGGTGCAGCGCGCTGAAGTCGGAAAAAATTTTCCCCCGCGGCAGGAAATCGGTTTTGAGTGCGAACGGCAGGAGTTCGACTTTGGCGGCGCGGGCCAGTTTGACCGCGATGGAGTTGAACCGCTCCGGAACGAATTCGGCGTGGCGGCCGCCTTCCGGAAAGATCAGGACGGAGCTGCCGCTTTCGAGGCGCCTGCGCCCCTCCGACAGTACGGTCCGCAGATCCTCGCGCGGATTGTCCCGGTCGATGCCGATGGCGTTCATCGCCCGCATCGCCTGGCGCAGAAACGGAACCGAAAAGGTGTTGCTCTTGATGACGTAGGTGAAGTCGAGCCGGGGAGAGATGATCGCATTCAGCACAAGGCTCTCCACCGCGCTCATATGATTCCCCGCGAGCACGAACGGGCCGTCTCCGGCGGAGAGGTTTTCAAGTCCGCGCAGGTGGATTTTCGCTCCGCAGCGCTCGAGGATATCGACGTTCTTTTCGCTGAACCGGATCTGCTCCCCGCGGCTCAGCAGGCCGTTTTTCGCTTGTCTGCCGATCCGGTAGAAGTTTTGCCAGATCTGCAGGTGAAAGTTCAGCCGGCAGTTCAGGAGAAGGCGGGAGCGCAGGTCGCGCCGGTTGTCCGGCGTATCGTAGCTGTTTTCTGAAAATAGATGAGGCATGGATTTTGTTCTGATAAAAAAAGAGGACCGTTCGGACGGTCCTGCTTTTCTTGCTTTCGCTGTTTACCAGCGGTTTCCGCCGGAGCGCCGGCCGCCGTGCATGGAGCTGCCGGTGCGCTCTTCGCGCGGCCTCGCTTCGTTGACGACGAGTTTGCGGCCGTCATATTCGGTGCCGTTCAGAGCTTCGATGGCGCTGCCGGCCTCGGCCGTATCGGCCATTTCGACAAAGCCGAACCCCTTCGGGCGGCCGCTGTCACGGTCGGTGACGAGCCGGGCGCTGCTGACGGCGCCGTGAGCGCTGAAGGCATCGCTGAGCTGGGCTTCGGACATGGTGAACGGCATGTTTCCCACATAGATATTCATGGTTTTTCCTTTCGCGGATTGGCTACCGCATGGCTTTCCCGGGACAAAAATAGACAAGTTTTGGAAATCGACGTTGCGGATTGCCCGACAGAAAATGGAGAAAGCATATCAGTGCAGAGACCATCAGGAAAAATGCTGCGAAGAAATCAGGATTTCTGAAAAAAATCAGGAGATCAAACCAAAATAATGTGAACTTTCGTCACACACCCGGCCATACTGTTTAAAGCGGCCGCTCCGTCTTGAGCTGCCGGATCGTATGTTGTGTTCCGGATGTCTTACTTCTGTTAACATATCCCCGGAAAGCAGGAATACAAGCGTTTTTAAATAAAAGATCGAAATTATTTTCGCTTCCTCGCCGGCGGTGGTGCCGCCGGAAGAAAACGCCCCGGCATTCGAACCGGGGCGTCTGTCCGCTTACCTGGCGGGAGGCGCCGCCGCTTTTTCCTTTCTCTCATCTTTCTTCAGGTAGAAGTGATAGCAGAGCAGCGGCAGCGTGACGAAGAACGCCATGCCGAAGAGCAGGAAGGCGATATAAAGAAAGCTCGCCTCCGCTCCCTTCGCCCGCACGTCGGCCGTCGGGATGAAGCCGACCAGAATCGCCGCCAGCGCGGTCAGCAAGGCGATGCCGCCGACGATCCAGATGCCGGTCCGGCCTCCCGGAATCCGGTACGGCCGCGGTTTGTCCGGCTGCGAATAGCGAAGCTTGATCACGGCCGCGAACATCAGCAGGTACATGATCATGTAGAGCTGCGCGGTCAGCGCCGCCATCAGGATGAAGGCGCCGTTGATGGTCGGCATGAACAGCACGGCGGTGGCCAGCAGCGAGGAGAGCGCTCCCTGCAGGATCAGAATCCGGGTCGGCATGCCGCTCCTGTTGCGCTGCTGCCAGTATTTCGGCAGGTAGCCCTCTTTCGCAACCTCGAGCATTCCCTTCGACGGCCCGAGCACCCAGGTTACGACCATGGTCAGCGCGCCGTAGGCCAGCAGGATGCTGACGACCGGAGTGAGCCAGTTCAGGTGAAAGAGGGTGAACATCTTGTCGAACGCCTGGCAGACGCCGGCGGCGAGGCCGATGTTCTTCTCCGGAATCACCAGCGCGATGGCGAGCGCGCCGAGGATCGAAAGTACGATCACCAGCCCGGTTGCGATGAAGATCGCCTTCGGAAACTGCCTGGCCGGATTGCGCATCTCGGTCACGTGGACGCCCGACATCTCCATGCCGGAGAGGGCGACCATCATGTTCGTCAGCAGGACGAGCTGCCCGAAATTGTCGAGTGCCGGCACGAGCTTCCCCGGCGAAAAGCGGATCACCGGCGCGTTGCCCGCCGAAAAATACCAGATCGCCAGCAGGATGATGAGGATTCCCGGAATCACGGTTCCGAACAGCGCGCCCGAACTGCTCAGGAACGCCGACAGCTTGATGCCGTGAAAGTTGAGCCAGGTCGACAGCCAGAGCGTGACGATGATCGCCCCGAACACGAAGTATTTGTTGTCGGAGAGTCCCGGCATGTCGAATGCGTAGGCGAGCGCCGCGGCCACGAAAGTCAGCACCATCGGGAACCACGGCAGGTTTTCGACCCACTGCATGAAGATCGCGACGAAGCCCCACTTCGGCCCGAACGCCTGTTTGACCCACTGGTAGACGCCGCCGTCCTCCGGCCAGCCGGAGGCGAGCTCGGCCGATATGAGCGCCGAGGGGACGAAGAAGCAGATCGCCGCCGCCGTGATGTAGAAGATGATGGAGTAGCCGAAATCCGCCTGGGTCGGCAGATTGCGCAGCGACAGCACCGCCGCGACGGTGAGCATGGTCATGGTGAACACGCTCATGCCTTTGTTTGCTTTGGTCATAACGCACCTCTCTTCCGGATGGTTTAAGCCTTGATGCACATGGTTTTAAAGCATGTCCGGCCGTCTTTCGCCTCCCGTTCGACGCCGTGGATGTCGCCCTCGTAGCCCGGGAATTCGTTTTCGAACTCTTCGCGGGTTTTCAGATAGTCGAAGATCGGCCGCGCTTTTTCATTCAGGATCTCGCCGCCCATGATGATCGGAATTCCGGGCGGATACGGAACCATCATGACCGCCGGAATCCGGTTCATCATGTCGTCGAGGAAAACGAATTCGACATTGCGGCGGACGACCTCATGATAGGCGTCCGCCGGTTTCAGCTTCTGGTCCGGAATCACTTCGAACGCCGCCTGCATCTTGCCGAGCACGTCGTGACTCTTCAGGTACTCGTGCATGCGCTGCGCATGGTCGCGCAGGCCGGTTCCGGCGTATTGTACCGGATGCGCCGCGACGAGCTCCGGGAAGATCTCTTCCAGCGGCGTGTTGTTGTCGTAGTCGCGCTTGAACTGCAGCAGTGCGGCGAGCAGCGTGCCCTGTTTGGCGCGCGTCGTGCCGAGCGAGTTCAGCATGAGGAACGAGTAGTAGTCGGTCTTTTCGCAGACGATATTGTGGCTGATAAGGTAGTTGGTCACGATCGAGGCCGGAATGCCGGTCGGCTGCATCGTGCCGTCGTCCGCGATGCCGGGCGTCGTGAAGGTCAGTTTGATCGGGTCGAGCATGACGTAATTTTCCTCGATCCCTTCGAAACCGTGCCAGTTGTCCGCGCTGCTCATGATCCACGGCTCCTGACGGGTGGACAGATACTCCGCCGGGGCGTCGCAGAAGTCGATCCGCCGCCCGTCGATCGTGATCTGGCGCGGCTGCCACAGGTCGAAGAACCAGTCGCCCTTCGCCGCGAATTCACGGGCGAGCGACGCGGTCTTGCGGCGGAGCTGGACGGCTTCCCCGATGATGTCCTGCATCATGACTTCCCCGTTGTCCTGCATCATCCTGGTCGCTACGTCGAGCGAGGCGATCATGTTGTACTGCGGCGAGGTCGAGCCGTGCATCATGTACGATTCGTTGAACTCGGCCGGATCGATTCTGACGGTTCCGCCGTTCCGGATATGCAGCATGGAGGCCTGCGAGAAGGCGGTCAGCAGTTTGTGGGTCGACTGCGAACAGAAGATCGGCGGGTGCCCGGCCTCCACTTCGTCCGGCGTCATGCCGTAGTGGTTGCGGTACATCGGGCTGAAACAGGCGTAGGCGTACCACGCTTCGTCGAAATGCAGGTTTTCGACGCTGCGCTCGAGCTGCTTTTTGATGGTGACGACGTTGTAGCAGACGCCGTCGTAGGTCGAGTTGGTCAGAGCCGACATCCGGACCGCATTCGATTTCCGCCCGTCCGGGATCAGCGTGCTTGCGCCGATCTTCGCCCGGATCGACTCCGGCGTGAACTCCGACAGCCGGACCGGGCCGATGATGCCGCGCCTGTTCCGGCGCGGGATCATGTAGACCGGGAGCGCCCCGGTGATGACCATCGCATAGTTCAGCGATTTGTGGCAGTTCCGGTCGACGAACGCGATGTCGCCGGGCAGCACCTGGCTGCGCCAGACGATCTGGTTCACGGTCGAGGTGCCGTTCAGCACGTAGTAGGTCTGGTCGGCATGGAAGGCGCGCGCGGAATTCCTTTCGGCATCGCGCACCACGCCCTCGTGATCGAGCAGGGAGCCGAGCTCCGGGACCGAGATCGACAAGTCGGACCGGAACACGTTTTCTCCGAAATACTTGTAGAATGCGACCCCGGCCGGGCTGCGCAGGAATCCCTGCCCGCCGAGATGTCCGGGCGTATGCCAGGCGTACTTGTATTTTTCGGCATATCTGACCAGTTCGCCGAAGAACGGCGGAAAAACGCTCCGGCAATAGGTTTCGACGAGATCCGAGATGCGCCCGGCCAGGAACGGGATCGTGTCGGCGGTTTTCCAGAGGCAGCTGTCGATTTGTTCGAGGATTTCGGCGGTCAGATTTTCGGTTTCGAGCCGGTCGGTCAGCAGGACGATCGGAATGGTCCGGTTGCGCTGCCGAATCACCTTGACGAACGCTTCGGGATACATTTTCTCGGCGCTCTCTTCCGGGATGTCCCAGTCGGTGATCACGCAGCCGAGGTCGGCGCGCGACAGGAAAACCTCAAGCGCGTCCTCATACGAATTGGACGGGATGACGCTGCACTCCTGCGCCTGTTCGAGTTCGGCGGCCAGCTCGCGCAGGCGGAACGCGTCGTCGTTCTCCATGCCGAACTGTCCTGACACCAGCAGGACCGGCCACTGCTTTTTTTCGTCTCTCATGTCTGCTCCTCCTCTTCTGATCGGGCGGCCGGACATTCCGGGCCCGCAATGACAGGCGCACCGCTCCGCCGCAGCCGGCGGAACGGTCATTCACTGATTTGATGACAGAGAACCTGTCGAATCGCAACTCTTCTCTCTTCCCTGATACAGATATCACAGATATCCGCGGTGTCAAGGAAAAAGAAGAAAAAAGTGCCGGAAACAGCCGGAATTTATCCCCGAATCATAAAAGGGCGCCTTCTGTGCTGAATGTACATTCGCCCGGCAGCTTCGGGCGGTTCCGGAGCTGGAAGTGCGTTATCCGGCCGATGAATACGAGCTGCATCCGCTGCTTGAGGCGCTGGTCCGGGCGCAGCGCCCGTGACGGCTGATCGCTTCGGAGGCGGCGCCTTCGCCGGAAGCGCCGGAGGTGCTGGGCGGCTCCGTCTCCGGCATCCGGTTCGAGCGGAGAAGAGAGGCGGTTTCATCTGTGGACGAAGCGGTTGCGCTTCTCGACCGGCTCTTGCCGCGCAGGTTGCCGGTGGAGAATTCCGCCGGAACTCCGGAGCCGGATCGCGGCGACGGCCGCGGCCTCTCCGGCTTCGCGGGGGAGGTGATTCAGTCCGGAACCCTCGAAATTCCGGTCGATGCGGCCGGGTTCGACCTTGACTGCGATGAATTCGTCACGGAGATCAGCTTCGACGGCGAGTCGCTCGGAACCCGGCTGTGGCCGCCTTTCTTCTGGAACGTCCCCGAACGCTTCCGGGGCCGGCGCGTTGCGTGCCGGATCGTGCGCCGCACCTCCATCGGCCCGATTTTCGGCGAGCCCGGCAGCGGGGAGGCAGCCCGGCCGGCATGGACGAGGGACCGGATTCCGGGCGGTTTCCCGCTGCGTCATCCGGTCGTGGAACCGCGTTTCCGCCGCGTCTGAATCTTATCCCGGCTCTTGCCGCTGCGGCTCAGGCCTGCCGTTGCGGTAGTCACGCGGTGAGACCCCGAAGCGCTCCTTGAACTGCCGGTTGAAGTTCGACAGATTGTTGTAGCCGCAGCGCTGCGCGATTTCGAGGATCGACGTGGTCGAATTCTTCAGCAGCGTGCAGGCCGCGTTGAGCCGCAGCCGCAGCAGATACGGCTGCGGCGCGCAGCCCATCGCGCGGTGAAACAGCTTGCGGAAATTCGATTCGCTCGTGAAGCATAGCTCCGCGAGTTTCGCCATGTCCACATCGGCGCTGTAGTTGTCGTTCAGGAACCGCAGCGCCGGGACGATGCGTTCGATGTCCTGATAATCCTGCAGCGCGTCGATCGCTTCGTTGACGTTGTAATAGCGGTTCAGCAGCAGCATGAGCCGCCAGGTCAGACTGCGGACCATCGCCCGGTAGTTCTTCGGCCGGTCGCGGACTTCGACCAGAATCTGGCGGATGCAGTTCGTGATTTCCGGGTGTTCGTCGCCGTCGATGATGTTCTTGAACGCCGCGCCGCAGTATTGCGACAGCTTCAGGCTGTCGGAGTAGCTGCCGACGTTGTCCGCCAGCAGCCGGACCGGGTCGAGGTGCAGGAATCCCCAGCTGGTCGTGTCCCCCGGGCTTCCGCGCGCGATGTGGACCTCGTGCGTGTTGATGACGACCGCGTCTCCCCCTTTGAAGGTGAAGATCTTGTCTCCGATCAGAAAGAGCCCGGAGCCGTCGAAGCAGTAGCCGATTTCGAGCAGGTCGTGGATATGCGGACCGATGTCGGGGTGCTCGTCCCGCGTGTTGAAGTCCGGAACGCCCACCGGGAACTCGTCGTCCACCGGAATCCGCTGAAATTGCTCGGTCCGGTACGGATTGTCTTTTCTTGATCGAATACGCATAGTTTTTTGATTGTTTTTGCGAAGTCATGTTGTTTTCAGGAAGGTATAATATATGTAACGAAAATTCAAGTGCGGAAGAGATCAGATGGGCGAAAAAGTCGGAAAAGTTGCATTGGTCGGTGCCGGGGCGATGGCGGAGTGCCATGTCCGCGGCTATCACGAAGCCGGCGCCGAGGTCGTCGCGATTGTGGACCGGAACCCCGAGGCGGGCCGGAAATTTGCGGAGAAGTGTCAGCTCGGGAAGATTCCGGTCGTGGAAACGCTCGGGGAGCTGCAACGCACGGCGCCGGAGGTGCAGGCGGTTTCGGTCATCACGCCGAACAAGTTTCACCGTCCGCTCGTGCTGGAGGCGCTTGAGCGCGGGCTTCACGTTTTCTGTGAGAAGCCGCCGGCGCTGAACGCCGCCGAGACGAAGGAGATGGCGGACAAGGCGAAAGAGAAGAAGCTCAGGCTCATGTTCAATCTGAACAACCGCGCCCGGCTCGATTCGCAGTTCGTCAAACGGCAGATCCGGACCGGCCGGATCGGCACGGTGAATTCGGCGCAGGCGACCTGGATGCGCCGCACCGGCATTCCGGGCTTCGGCGGCTGGTTCACCACGAAGGCGATCTCCGGCGGCGGCCCGCTGATCGACCTGCTGCACATGATCGACCTCGCGCTCTGGTTCATGGACTACCCGGAACCGGAATTCGTTCTGGCGCAGACCACGCACGACTTTATGGACGATCCCGATTTTCACGGCAGCTGGGGCAGCGTCGTGTCGACGACCGGGACCACTGATGTCGAATCGGCCTGCCACGGCTTCGTCCGTTTCAAAACCGGGCAGGTGCTGAGCATCCACAACTCCTGGGCCGAGCTTGTGAAGGAGGAGGATATCTTCGTCGCGCTGCAGGCGAAGAAGACCGGCGTGCGGATCCGCTGCGTGAACGGGCAGAACAGCTGCGAGCTTTACGCGCAGAAGAACGGCGTGTCGATGGACAAAAGCTACCGCTTCCAGCACGATCACGATATGGGACGGACGCGCGCCCCCGAAAATTTCATCCGCACCCTGAACGGGGAGGCGGAGCCGCTCACCACGGCCGACGAGGCGGTGACGCTGATGCGGCTCATCGACGCGGTTTATCTTTCAGCCTCCTCGGGCCGTCCGGTGGAGCTGGGGAAAGAATCATACCACATATTATAGAAAGGGAGTTGAACGCATGAAACAGATTGTGATGGCCGGACCCCGCAAAAGCAGGATCGTCGATGTGCCGATTCCGGAGATCACCGACGACCAGCTGCTGGTGAAAGTCACTTATACCGGGATGTGCCATTCGGAGTGGTATCCGTGGACCGTCGCCCGCCCGGGCGAGGTCTTCGGCCACGAGACGATCGGCGTCGTCGCGAAGTGCGGCCGGAACGTGACGGAGTTCCGGGAGGGGGACCGGGTGACCGGGCTCGGCGGCGGCGGGTACAGGGAGTACATCGTCATGGAGCCGGACAAGACCTGCCGTGTGCCGGATAACTTGAAGGATGAGGACGCGATCGTCGAGCCGCTGGCCTGCCTGCTTTCGGCCGCCATGAAGATGCCGTGGACCACGCTCGGCGACCCGGTTGCGGTGGTCGGAGCCGGCTATATGGGGCTCGGCATGATCACGCTGTTCAAGGCGATGGGCTACGGCGACATCATCGCGATCGACAAGCGGCCCGAAGCGCGCGAGAACGCGCGGAAGATGGGGGCGACCGAGGTGCTTGCTCCGGAAGAGATTCCGGCGGAATACCGGCTGGACTGGAAGGCGATCGGCACGCCGGACCTGACCCGCGACGGCCACAAGACCGATATCTTCGGCATCGGTTTCCCGCACGTCATGGAATTCACCGGCACGCAGGACGGATTGCAGCTGGCGGGCGAACTCGTCTGCGCGCACGGCCGTCTCGGCATCGGCGGATATCACAACGACGGACCCCGCACGATCGACTACAAGCTCTGGAACTTCAAGGCGATGGATACGATCAACTGCCACGAGCGCCGGATCATGTACGAGGCGGGGCTCTGCAAGCGGTGTCTCATGCTTCTTTCGCGCGGAATCTGGAAGTTCACCGGCGTGACGAACCATATCTACTCGATGGAGGAGTTCGACAAGGCCAACGAGGACATGGAACTGCACCGCGACGGCTTCATCAAAGGCGCGGTCAGGTGCTGACCGTTCCATGACGGAATGCATTGGTTCGCCCGGTTCGCCGGGCGTTTTTTTTGCTCTCCGGCTTGAAAGAGCATGGAAGAAGTGCTTTTTTATGCACAATCGCTTTTCGGTTCTGCCAATCATGGGATGAGGTAAAAATGAATCTGTCGAAAGTCCGTATTGAGATCGGTCTGCCCGCGCCGCTTCGGCTCCTGCATGTTTCCGATACCCACCTTGCGCTGGCTGACGGGCGTGACGGCGAGCGCAAGCAGGCGCTGGCCGCCCGGCGTTCCGCGGCGTTCGGAAAGGAGGGAGACGGCCTCCGGTACTTCTCCGAGGCGGTCGCTTATGCCCGGAACTGCTGTGATCTCATGATCTGCACCGGGGACCTGATCGATTTCGTGTCGGCGAAGAATCTCGACACGGCAAAGGAGATGCTCTCCGGCACGGATTACTTTTTTGCGGCCGGGAACCATGAATTCAGCAAATATGTCGGTGAAGCCGTCGAGGATGAGGCGTACAAGCTCGACAGCCTGCCGCTGGTGCAGCGGTACATCGGGAACGACCTGCGCTTTGCGTCGCGCCTGGTCGGCGGGGTCAATCTCGTGGCTGTGGACAATTCCTACTATCTGTTCCGCCCGGAGGAGCTGGAGGCGTTCAGGCGCGAGGTGGAGAGAGGATATCCGATCCTGCTGCTGCTGCACAACCCGCTTCATACCGACGCCCTGTACCGTGAGATGATGGTCAACCGGCGGAACGAGTGCGCATATCTGGTCGGAACGCCGGAGGAGCTGCTGGAGCCGTATCCGGAGGAACGGCGCAGCCAGCAGCGGGCGGACGGGCCGACGCTGGCCTTCATCGATTACCTGAAGCAGCAGACGCTGGTGAAGGCGGTGCTGACCGGGCATCTGCATTTCAATTTCGACTCCGTGCTGTACGGGGATGTTGTGCAGTATACGGCCGGCGGGAACTTCCGTGGGGACGTCCGGGAATACGAGATCGTCTGACCGGGAAAACCCGCCCTTCGTCCGTGCGAGCAAAAAGGCGGCGAAGCCGGCGCCGGCGCCGGTGTGCGGAACGGGCCGCCTGCAGATCGAATCGATGATTCGGGCGCGGGAACACGAACGGTCTGCTGCGTAAACCGCAGAAGGAGCGCGCTTTCGGAAACGGCGCGCAAACTCGCCGGCGACAGTGCCGCCCCCGGATTACAAGGTCGGCGGCCCCGGCCAATCCCTGTCTGCCGGAATTGCAATGTGATAGTCTCTTCGATGCGGCCGCCCGCACCGGGCGAAGCGGTGCAGCTTTGTTGCGGATTTCTTGCGCAGGGCTTTGTCCGGGTTGATGCCCGTTTGCATAAGTACGGTTGTCAGGCAGTTCTTTTTTGGGGTGTTTTTACTTTAAATATATATATTT